>Ga0208894_1000037_pt1 | contig 119254 bp, 90 predicted proteins | sample ETNtaG_12_FD_185752 | JGI IMG/M metagenome (GOLD analysis project Ga0208894, IMG submission 185752) | Marine microbial and viral communities from oxygen minimum zone, Eastern Pacific Ocean - ETNP201306SV49 (SPAdes) (version 2) | ecosystem: Environmental > Aquatic > Marine > Oceanic ...
GATCATTGATTCGATTTACATCAATATCAAACCCAACTACCGGGTATTTTGTTGCAAATAATCGGGCCAAAGGTAGCCCTACATAACCCAAACCTATAATTGCTATTTTTATTCCTTTATTCATTTCTCACTTTTCACTTTTCACTTTTCACTCATCATCCATCACTTCTCACGATATTTATCTATATACCAATCTACTGTTTTTAGTATACCCGTTTCAAAATTTTCAACAGGCTTCCATCCCAATTCTTTTTTAATTTTTGTTGCGTCAATTGCGTATCTAAAATCATGACCTGCTCTATCGTCTACGTATTTTATTTGATTTTTAAAACTATCTGATTTTCCTTTTTTATAACGAGCGTCCAACAGCTCACAAATAACGTTTGCAATATAGTTATTATTGCGTTCATTATCACCTCCAATATTGTAAACTTCACCCGACTTTCCTTTATGATACGCCGCATCTATTCCGTTACAATGGTCGGTCACAAAAAGCCAGTCTCTTATGTTACTACCATCACCATAAATTGGAATTTCCTCTCCTTTTAATGCTTTTCTTATAACTGTTGGAATAAGCTTTTCATCATGTTGATAAGGCCCATAGTTATTTGAACAATTGGTAATCACAGTATTTATTCCATAAGTATGATGATAACTACGTACAATCATATCGCTACTTGCTTTTGAAGCACTGTATGGTGAATTAGGCGCATAGGGTGTTTTTTCGGTAAACAAATCTGTTTTCCCTAATGCTCCATATACTTCATCGGTTGAAATATGTAAAAATCGTGGAAATTCCATACCTGTTTCTTGAGATGCTGAATCAAGTTTAGCAAAACGATAATGTGATTTATATGTAAAGGGCGCCTCCATCCAATAGTTATACGCCACATCTATCAAGGTAAATGTTCCTTTTATGTTGGTATCAATAAAAACTTCAGGGCCAGCGATAGAATTATCAACATGAGATTCTGCTGCTAAATGAATAACTCCGTTTATCCTATAAAATTGAAAAATGCGTTCTACCAAACTTCTGTCACAAATATCTCCTTCCACAAAAGTGAAATTTTTCAAATTTCTAATACCATCTAAATTATGAATATTACCAGCATAGGTTAACAAATCTAAACACACAAATTTATAGTTTGGATATTTTTTCACCATATACTCCAGCAGGTTTGAACCTATAAATCCCGCTCCCCCTGTTACTAAGATTGATTTATATTCCATATTTACTTTTTTTAGTTTATTCAGTTTTTTATCCTTGACCTGTGAAATACTGTTAAACGTTTATTTTAGTTTCACTCTAGTCGAAATGACAGAAATTCACTTCTCACTCTTCACTAACGCTCCAACACACTTATACAATGAATCTTTCCAATAAGGAATCTCAATATTAAATTCATTCTGTATTTTTTCAGTGTTTAACAAACTAAATTTAGGACGCCTGGCTTCTGTTGGATAATTAATTGATGTAACCGGTTTTATCTCACATTTATGCTTTGTTAGCATCAAAATTTCTTTTGCAAACTCATACCAACTACAATACCCACTATTTGTGAAATGATATACTTCCACATTTTTACAATTAATATTTGACGCTATTTGTAAAATAGTATTTGCCAAATCCATTGCATACGTTGGAGTACCTATTTGATCTGAAACAACCGGAATTCGATCTCTTTCACTGAATAATTTTAGCATTGTTTTTACAAAATTATGCCCATATTCTCCATATAGCCATGAGGTTCTTATGACGATTGAATTCTTTGGGTTTATTTTTTTTAAAATGTTTTCACCCTTTAATTTTGTTACGCCGTATACATTTTGAGGATTCACTTCATCGGCTTCCAAATAGGGTGTTTTTGAATTTCCATCAAACACATAATCGGTTGAAATGTGCACCAAACTTACCCCTTCTGACTTAGCAACTTCAGCTAAGTTTTTAACAGCCTGAAAATTCAATTCATCGGCTTTTTTAGATGCTATTTCTGCTCCATCAACATTGGTGTAAGCCGCACAATTTATAATAATATCAATATTATTTTCAACAACAAAATCTTTAATTTTTTCTTTGAAAGTTATATTTAACTCATCTCTTCCTGCAAAAACAATATGATAGTTTAAAAATTGATTTTGGCATGACTTTATTGATTGCCCTAATAATCCGTGCGCTCCAGTAACTAAAACTTTCTTCATCTATTACTTGGTTTTATTAGAACAAATCGGCTTCTAAAAATAGTGGTTGTTTTTTATCTTTCTCTGAGATAATCAAATCTGACAATGGTAATTTCCAGTCTATATTCAACTTTGAATCGTTGTACATAATTCCACGTTCCCATTCCTGAGAATAACTATTATCTACTTTATATGAAAAAATGGTATCATCTTCTAAAGTAATATACCCATGTGCAAATCCTTTTGGGATGAATAATTGAAGTTTGTTTTCTTCACTCAATTCAATTGAAAGGGACTTTCCGAAAGTGGGAGATTTTTTTCTAATATCAACCACAACATCCAACACCTTACCTTTAATAACTCTTACTAATTTGGCTTGTGCAAATGGAGGTAACTGATAATGTAACCCACGTAAAACCCCTCTAAAAGATTTTGATTCATTATCCTGACAAAAATTAATTTTAGTACCTATAAAATTCTCGAAAGCATCTTGCTTAAATGTTTCAAAAAAATAACCTCTGTCATCTTCAAAAACAGTGGGCTTACATAGTATTATTTCGGATATTTCAGTTTTTATAAAATCCAACTTATTTTGAATTTGCTATATGGTATAAATAGTTGCCATATTCATTAAATTTATAATTTTCAGCTAGCTTCAACAATTCTTCTTTTGAAATATACCCTTTTTCAAAAGCAATTTCTTCAATACAGGCAACTTTCAATCCTTGTCTTTTTTCAATAGTTTGAATAAAGTTTGAAGCTTCTAATAAAGAATCCTGCGTTCCTGTATCTAACCAGGCATATCCTCTTCCCAAAACATCCATTTTTAAATTTTTCTGATTTAAATAGGCTTGATTTATAGAAGTAATTTCTAACTCTCCTCGATTGCTGACCGGTGTATTTTTTGCAATTTCAATAACACTGTTCGGATAAAAATACAACCCAACTACTGCATAATTACTTTTTGGTATTTTAGGTTTTTCTTCGATACCAACAACATTTTTATTTTTATCAAATTCTGCCACTCCGTAGCGTTGAGGATCCTGAACATAATAGCCAAAAACTGAAGCTTTCTTTTGATTAGAAAGTCTTTCAACTGCCGACTGTAATTTATTTTCAAATCCTGCACCATAAAAAATATTATCACCTAAAATTAAACATACATCATCATTTCCAATAAAATCTTCACCAATAATAAATGCCTGCGCTAAACCATCAGGTGATGGTTGTTCCTTATAAGAAAACTGCATCCCAATTTCAGAGCCGTCACCAAATAATTTTTTAAAATTAGGTAAATCTTCAGGTGTTGATATGATTAATACTTCTTGTATTCCAGCTATCATCAATACCGATAAGGGGTAATAAATCATAGGTTTATCGTAAACAGCCAGCAACTGTTTTGAAGTTCCTTTAGTAATTGGATATAACCTTGTTCCTGAACCGCCAGCTAAAATAATACCTTTCATTTTTTTATACAGTACTTCTTAATTTATTAAAAACAATTCAATCCTCATCAACACCTTCATTTCAACTAACTTATTAGAGATATTATATTTACTCAACTATTTTTTAATTAAAATTTCAACTTTAATTTAACTTATTACTGCAATCAAAAAAAATATTTTACACTATACGTTTAAAGTTGTTATGCGAAATTAACTATTTAAAGTTAAAAATTCAGCATTCAATTAAAGTTTAGCTAAATTTAAATATGTTGATTGTCAATTTTCTATTATAAATGGTTTGCTTTAGTAAATAAATGAACTATTTTTATATATTTTTCGCTATATTCTTTTGATTTTTGTTAAACTTTTTTATATTTACGTTTTAGAAAACGCTGTATGCTAGTTTACTAAAATTATTTTAACTCCTAATTTTTAATATTATTGAATCTATGCCCCTTGACCAAATTAACACTTCAAAAAAAGTTGAGGAATTTGCCCTAAGAAACTACGAAACTTATGTAGCACATTACAAAACAAAGAAGCTTAAACCAATGCCTCTTGAAGAATTTTTAAAAAATTACATTTCTTAGTTTTAAGCGAAAAACCTTCCTTAAATATAAAAACTTAAAAAAAATCTTTCAAAATTTTGAAAGGTCTTTTTTGACTGTAGTAAATATTGATACATAAAATTTCACTTTTTTATGTAAAAAAAATGTAAAACTCCTATTACATAATTAATCAACATTTAGAAATTTTATATCTCTTATTTTTATTAAATTGCATACAATAATTAAGTATAACCAAAAAGTTTAAACTGCATACGATTTGAAAAAATAGCAAATTTTAAATTACTGATTGTCATTACTTTAAAATTTAGACTCCCAATTCATAACCAGGAGGTCTGCAGTTCAATTGTACATATTATTTCTTTTTAGATTTTATATTAAATTTCATCAAATCCGATAACCCATCCAATAGTGAACCGGTTGGGCAAAGCAGCCTGCACCATATCATTGGGTAAACCATAGTTGTTAATACGGTTATTATTGAAACTATTGTCCATACTCCAAATGTGCTTAACCCAAATAAATCTGGAAACAATTCGTAGTTACTCCAATTTCGTAAACCTAATAAAACCCCTGATAACAATACTACCGTAATGGCAGCTCTAAGCCTTTTTATCCACTTATTAGAAATGAAAAACTTAGGTTTAGTTTTTACAGGATTCATATGAACTATTAAACGCTGAATATTACCAAAAGGACACACATATTTACAATAGGTGTTTTTACCCCAAATAGCTCCAAGTAGCACAAAAAGACAATACAAGCCTATTAACGATGAAACCGAAGTGCCAACAAAAGGGTGAACAAAAGATATATAAGTAAATGAATTATTTAGGAAAAAGCCAATATAAACAACCGACAATAGGCTTAAAGCAAGAACTGATTTTTTAGATTTTTTAATCCATTTTTGCATAGCAAATACAAACATTAAAAAAATAATACTTATATGAACAATCCACATTTTATTTAAACTAGCTTCAACACTAAATGTATTAACTTCATCTACATCATTATAGTTTGAAATAGGATAAGGAATTCCTTTTTCTACTAATGCAGAAACCGTTTTAGCAATTGCTTTAGATGTAATGGTAGCACCAGAGATAGCATCTATTTCTTGATTGCCATTGGCTAAAGAAACTTTCCTAAATTGTTTATAAAATCCTGCTTTTTTAATATCCGATAAATAACTTTTTGTTTCTTTTGATGCAATATGCTCTACCCGCTTAATATAGCCTTCTTTATTAATAAAGACACCTATTTGTATTTCTCCTGCATATCCTCTAATATTTTTAATAAGGTCTGTGCTTTCTAGATAAATATCAACATTTTCATTATCTAAAATAGTAGCATAATACATATCTATAGAGGTGTGTATGCTTGTGTTTTCACTTTGGTTGGTAAAGGATTTTGCGTGTTTTAAAACAGTGGCTTTATGTTTTAAAGATAAATTAGGGTTGTTTTTGGTATCGGCAATAAACCCCCAATTATTATTTTGTGTTTTTTTATTGATAATTAACCCATATCCAAAAGATTGTTCTTCATGGATAGCCAATGTATTGTATGCTAAAATATCTTTTTTATCAACCCCGTCTTCACCTACTAATACAGGTTTAGAATACTTAGTTTCTATAGATTCTAAACTCAATACCTCAATAGACTGCATTAAAGGGCCTTTTATCCAGAAAAAAAGAAAAATTACTGCAACGATTACTGTTGCAATAACCTTCTTCTTTTCCTTTTTAACTAACCAAAAAACAAGACTCATTTTATAAATCCTCAACAGTTTTATTAGTAATATCTACCACCCATTTATTAAGATTTTTATCTGGTAAAATAGCATCTTGTATATAATTAATATTCCCTTCTACCGCATCAACCGCTTTTTGAATAATATCGTTTTGAAAATATGGGTCGTTAGCCACTAAAATTGGAATAACAATAACACTATCTTCTAATTCTAATAGTTTTTCTACACCTTTAACCGTAGGCTCAGTAGAATAGCTTACAAGATGACCGCACCAAGAATAGGCAATACTGTCATGTCCTGTTTTTATTTTTAAATACTTCCCAATACTATCAACCATTTCCTCCCACTGTTGGTTGTATTGTGCATCACCATAAGCTACTAATAAAACGCCTTCATTTTCAGGGCTTTTACTTAACGCTTTTACACGTTTTTCTACATTTTTCTTTAATAAAGTTGAATAATCTAAAGGCGGTGCAATGCTTACTCTAGCTTTAGCTTTATAAACTTCAATTTTTTCTTTACCAATAATGTATTCCTTAGCTTTCGGGTCTGCGCTTATACCTAGAATTACAGGAATATCATGATTATAATGTGAGCTAACCGTTAAGAAAATAGGAACAACTATAACTTCATCAAAGCCTTCTTTATCAAATTCTTTCATTCGTGTTGCAATTGACGGCTCTGTGTATTCCATAAATGCTGTAGTAACCTTACTAATTTTTGGGTTAGATAAAATGGTTTCCTTTACATCGTCTTCAACATTTAACAACATTTGCCGCCAAGATTTGGCTACAGAGCCATGATTTACTAATAATACGCCTATTTTTTTGTTAGAGGCATCGTTTTGAGCCTGCTTTTTGCTTTTTTCTTGTCCACAGGACATTAAAATTAGTGTAACACAAAGTGCTAGATAAAAAGATGGTTTTTTCATAATTCTAAGTTTTATTTTATTTAGTTAAAAAAAATTATTTTTATTTAGATTAAATAAAAATAAGAGTATATATTTGCAGCAAATCTATTAAGAATGATTCTAAATAAAAAAAATATTGTTATTTATTTTTCAATTTTTTTAAGTACAATGTCTTTTGCCCAAGAAAAGGAAAAGGTTTCTATAGACTCTACAAAAACCGAAGAATTAAATGAAGTTATTGTAACTGCAACATGTACAATAAGACAACTCTCCTCATTGCCACTACCCGCGCAAATAATAAATAAAAAAGAAATTAGGAATATAAATTCTTTGCGCCTTAGTGATATTTTAAATGAACAAACAGGCTTGACCATAGTGCGAGACCATGGTGAGGGGATACAGATGCAAGGACTGGATTCAGATTATACGTTAATACTAGTAGATGGTGTTCCTCTTGTTGGCCGTACGGCTGGTACATTAGATTTAAGTAGGATAACGGTAGGTAATATTAAACAAATTGAAATTGTTAAAGGAGCTTCTTCTAGTTTATATGGTAGCGAAGCACTTGCCGGCGTTATCAATATTATTACCGAGAACCCTAAACAAGGCTTTAAGGGCGATATTGATTATAGAACGGGAACATTTAATACAAATAATGCGAGTGCCAACATCAATTACAAAAAAAAGAAATTCGGTATTAGTGTATTTGCCAATAGATATAGTAATGATGGTTATGATTTGGATAAAAGTGATGATTTAAAAACTGTTGACCCTTATCTCAATTATACATTTAATGCTAAGGTAGGTTATGATTTTTCAATAAACACATCATTATATATATCGGGAAGATACTATACCGAAAATCAAGAATCTATTCCAACAGGGTTATTAAAAGGAGAAAACAATACCAATGAATGGAATACCCATGTAAAGCTGAACCACAAGCACAATGAAAAATGGAATAGTTATGTAGATTTTTACACAACACGATATAAAACCGATAGCTATTTGAATAATCCCGATAATTCCCGTTTTAGTGAAAGCGATTATAATCAGTTATTGGTGCGACCAGAATTACGGCTTGCCTATAATCCAACAAAGAAACATTCCTTTATAGGTGGTATCGGTTGGACACATGAAACATTGGATAGAACTTTTTTTACCAACAAACCAGAGTTTAACGCTCCTTATGCCTATGTACAATACGATGCAGACTTAACAAAAAGGTTAAACATAATCATAGGAGCCCGTTTCGATAAACATAGCGAATACGAATCGCAATTCAGCCCTAAAGGAGCTTTGAGATATGCCTTTAATGATAAAATTGCCATAAAAGGTTCTGTTGGTTATGGTTACAAAGCTCCCGATTTTAGGCAATTGTATCTAGATTTCACGAACCCGACCGCAGGTTATACCGTAATAGGCTATAATCGTATAACGACCAGACTTCCTGAACTTCAAAACGAAGGTCAAATCATAAACATTTTGGTGCCGCTTTCAGAATTTGGAGGGGCATTAAAACCAGAAAATTCTTTGAGTTTTAATGCAGGTATCCAGTTAAAACCTATTTCAAGCATAACTGTTGATGTCAATCTATTTAGAAATAATATTAAAGATTTAATAGACACACAAATTATTGCAAGGAAAACCAATGGGCAAAATGTATTTAGCTATAAAAATATAAGTAGCGTCTATACCCAAGGATTAGAATTTAACACCTCTTGGAGACCTACCAATCAATTGAAAATATCAGGAGGGTATCAACTATTGTTTGCCAAAGACAAAGATGCCGAAAAAGCTTTTGAAAATGAGGAGGTATTTGCAAGGGAAAGCCCAAGTTCTCCATCATTTCAACTTAAAAAAGACGATTATTTTGGACTGTTCAATCGCTCTCGACATATGGCAAATGCCAAGATATTCTACACCGTTCCAAAATGGAACCTGAATACCAATATTAGGGCTACCTATAGAAGTGATTACGGATTACGCGATACTAACAGTAATAGTTATTTAGATACCTATGACGAGTTCGTGGAAGGCTATACTATTGTTGATTTTGCAATCAATAAAACGTTTTATAAAAACTATCAAATTGGTTTTGGAATTGATAACCTACTCGATTTTACAGACCCTCAAAACATTGGTAATATATCTGGAAGACTTATTTACGGAAAACTTAACATTCAATTTTAATATTTAAATAAAAACAATTATGAAAACAATTAAATTTTTAGCATTAATAGCCCTATTTATCGGCTTTACATCTTGTAACAAAGAAGATGACCCAATACCAGGAAGTGACTCCATAGCCTTCGAAGGTTCTTTTAGTAGGGAGTTTGATGTGCAAGGTTCAACACAAAGAGCCACCTATTCGATTACCCAAGGCACAATAAATTATGATTTGGCTGGCGGGTTTACCCAAACCAATTATGATACTGCAAAAGAATATTATTCAAGTGATGATAATCGTTGGATAGGATATAGAGCAAGTAACAGCACCTATTATGTTATCTTCTTTAAAAATATTTCCGATACTGAAGTTACATTATATAAAAAAGAAGTTGCTTCATTAGAAGCAGGAAAAATCGAACCAATCCCTGCAGCCGATGACACTGAAAATTATGGGTGGAATACCTATAAAAAAGATTTACCGATTAGTGGAAAAATAGAAAACCTTCATGCTCCTCAAGAGGGAGGACAAGGACAACCTACTTCTGGACCATTTACAAAATTTGATTTTGTAAATGGACTTACTACCACAAGTGATACAGATTGGGATATTGCCTTTAGAGGAACAACAGTTATTGTAAATGGAGGTGATTCTTCTGGAACTACTGATGAACCTGTTAGAAATGGTGAAGCAGGAGCCTATATTGCTACAGGTACTCTAGACGATATAACTTCGGCGGATACATCATTATTTGTTCAAGATTCAGCATCAGGCCTTGCTATCCCAACAGGAAGTGGAAATGGTTGGTACAATTATACTGGAAGCCCTGACCATTTAATACTACCTATAGCTGGTAAAGTTTTGGTGTTCAAAACACGTGACGGTAAATATGCAAAAGTTGAAATATTGAGCTATTACAAAGATACTGATACAAGCAGCGATTCTAAACACTATACCTTTAGCTACGCATACCAATCAAATGATGGGGTGACCACATTTTAATTTTAGTAATCCATCTTTCTAAAAAAGATGGAAAATTAGTTAATTTGAGTTGGTTAGTTAGGAGGGGTGTGTGTTTTACATTACACTCCTTTTTTTCAAAACATAAATCAAAAAGTCTATGGAGTTGATTTACAAAAATAAATTTGGCGCATGTTATAAGGTACATAATGCTTCTATCCCGAATTGTAAACTTCAAATGGTTGTTGATACCGTAGGTATTTTCATGTCAGAAAGAGATTTTGAATATCTCTTAAACATTGTTCGTAATTTGCATGAACCATGTAATTGTAAAGAGTGTGAAGGGAAACAATGCAATAAAATATGGATGACTAGCCCTTTAATTGATATTTGTATAAAGGTAAATGATGATATTTTAGAGCTTATAGAGGATTTGATTTTGGGAACCCAGTTTATGCTCAATATGGATGCCACTTTGGAAAAACATAGGATAAAGTAATCATCAAACTACCTCAATTTTGTAGAACGAAAGTCAAATCAACTATACAGGGTTCACAATATCAATGTTTAAGCATGTTTTTTTAATATGTTGACGATTAAAAAACAGTGTTGAAGAATTGTGAACTTTTAAAGGTGAAAAATATCTTTTTAAATACTTACCTAAAAAAGATAAAGCCTCGCTAATCATATAATTAGCGAGGCTTTGATTCTATTTGAACTCTTAAAAGCGGTCTGGACGGGACTCGAACCCGCGACCCCCTGCGTGACAGGCAGGTATTCTAACCAGCTGAACTACCAGACCGTTGCTCTTAGCGGATGCAAATATAAGAGTGTTTTTAAAATTTGCAAAGCTTTTTCAATCTTTTTTATAAAAAATTTCTCCTGCTAATTAAATATGAAATCAATACCTGATTAAATCCTTTGTTAATATCTACCGGGATATAATCAATCTTATATTGCATACATCTTAATTTCAAATCATTAAAATATGTAGACACTTTTTCTTTATACTTTTTTTGAACAGAAGTAGCATATAAATTAATGTTTTCACCACTTTCAACATCAACAAATTTTTTTGGTGAATTTTCAAAATCAAAGTTCAATTCTCTCTTTCCATCATAGGTGTGAAACAAAACCAACTCGTGTTTATTGTATTTTAAATGACGTAAAGCTTTAAATAATTCTTCTTCATTTTTATCAATTTGAAACATATCTGTAAATAAAAATATCAACGAACGTCTATGAACTTTTTCTGCAATCTCATGCAAAACGTCAAATGTTTTGGTTGTTTTAGTTGCTTTTTGGAGCAACAGCTCTTCCAATTTAGTTAATAACATTCGCCTATGTCTTTCACTTCCTTTTGCAGGCGCGTAATAATCATTTTTATCAGAATATATACTCAACCCCACAGCATCTCTCTGACCCTTTAAAATTTCCATTAAAGCGGCACTAGCAATGGTAGAAAAACTAATTTTAGATAAATTATCAATTGTAGGGTTTTTAATTACCGGATAATTCATAGATGCCGAATTATCAATAATTAAGTGGCAACGTAAATTGGTTTCTTCTTCGTAACGCTTTACAAAGAGTTTTTTTGTTTTTGCGTAGAGTTTCCAATCAATGTGACGCGTACTTTCACCCTTGTTATACAATCTGTGTTCAGCAAACTCAACAGAAAACCCGTGAAACGGACTTTTATGCATCCCTGTAATAAAGCCTTCCACAACCTGATTCGCCAATAATTCAAGATTGTTTAATTCTGAAATATGTTTTACTGAAATAGTATCCATTTTACCAATTGAATACTGTAAATATAGTACTTTAAAAAGAAAAAGGCCTGACAAAATAAATGTCAGGCCTTCGATATATTTTAAAAATTAATTCTTATAAATGCGCATCAATTTTTTCAGCGTACGTTGCTTTTGGAGCAACACCAACTTGCTTTTCAACAACTTCTCCATCTTTAAAAACCAATACTGTTGGAATATTTCTTACTCCATATTTAGCCGCAAATTCTTGATTTGAATCAACATCAACTTTACCAATTAATGCTTTCCCTTCATATTCAGTTGTTAATTGATCCATAATTGGAGCAACCATTCTACAAGGACCACACCATGCTGCCCAAAAATCAACCATCACCGGTTTATCTGATTTTAAAACTACTTCATCAAATGTAGCATCTGTTACTTCTAAAGACATAATCTATTTTTTAATTATTATTTTCAATTTTTTACTTGTACAAAAGTACGTAATTATTTTTCTAAAACTATTCAACATTTATCACATTTAATTATAAAACTATCAACAAATCTAATATTAAATGTTAATTAAAATACTTCTTTGGCTATTGCTTTGATATTATCGGATTTCCCCATAGAATAAAAATGTACTACAGGAGCTCCTTTAGCAATCAGTTCTTTTGATTGTTGAATTGCCCATTCAATACCTACCTGACGAACTTCTTTATTATTTTTACACTTTTCTACTTCTGTTACCAATGCATTAGGCAAATCTAATCTAAACACCTGAGGAAGTACTTGTAAATGTCTTTTTACGGCAATTGGTTTTATCCCTGGAATTATTGGAACATTTATACCAATAGCCTTCGCTTTTTCAACAAATTCAAAATACTTTGAATTGTCAAAAAACATTTGAGTTACGACATAATCAGCTCCGGCATCCACTTTTTCCTTCAACCTGCGCAAGTCAGCATCCATACTTGGTGCTTCTAAATGTTTTTCAGGATAACCAGCAACCCCAACACAAAAGTCTGATTTATGAGGCGTTTCAATAATATCATGCAAATATTTTCCTTGGTTTAAATCGTGGATTTGAGCAACCAATTCCGAAGCATAATGATGACCTTCTGGTGTTGGCTTAAAGTATTGTTCGTGTTTCATAGCATCACCTCTAAGCGCCATTATATTATCTAAACCCAAATAATGGCAATCAACTAACACATATTCCGTCTCTTCTTTGGTAAAACCTCCACAAAGTACGTGAGGTATTGCATCTACATCATATTTATACTTTAAAGCTGCACAAATACCAACTGTTCCTGGTCGCATGCGCGTCATTTTTTGCTCCAACAAACCATTCTCTTTTGTTATGTACACAAACTCTTCTCTAGATGTAGTTACATCAATAAACGGCGGTTTAAACTCCATCAACGGATCTACATTATTATATAAATCGTGTATGTTTTGCCCCTTTAAAGGAGGTACAATTTCAAACGAAAACAATGATTTTCCGTTGGCATTTTTTATATGTTCTGTTACTTTCATTTTCTACGGTTGTTTGTTGTCAGTTTTCGGTTTTATTTAATATAAAACCTCATCCTATAAACATAAAACTTTTTAACTTTCAGCTAAATTAGGACTTAACCATTTTTTAGCTTCTTTTAAACTTATGTTTTTTCGTTCAGCATAATTCTTTATTTGCTCTTCTGTTATTTTTCCTAATCCAAAATATTTTGAATTTTCATTGGCAAAATAATATCCTGAAACCGATGCTGCAGGCCACATAGCCAGACTATCGGTTAATTCAACACCTATTGTTTCATTAACCTGTAATAATTCCCAAATGGTTAACTTCTCGGTATGATCCGGACAAGCAGGATAACCCGGTGCCGGACGAATTCCCTTATAACCTTCTTGTATCAATTCCTGGTTAGATAATACTTCATCTGAAGCATATCCCCAATGTTCTTTACGCACTTTTTCATGTAAATATTCGGCAAAAGCTTCTGCCAATCTATCAGCTAATGCTTTAATCATAATGGAATTATAATCATCGTGATTTTTCTCAAATTCGGCTGCTAATTCAGCAGTACCAAAACCTGTTGTAACACAAAAAACACCCATATAATCTTGAATTCCTGTCTCTTTTGGCGCAATAAAATCAGCCAAAGCAATATTTGGTATTCCTTCTTTCTTTTTTAACTGCTGACGCAATGTTATAAACATTTGATTAACCTTTTTTCTATCTGAATCTGCATATATTTCAATATCATCGTCATTTACTGAGTTTGCAGGAAAAATTCCAAAAACGGCCTTTGCTGTTAGTAGTTTTTCATTCAAAATTTTAGTCAATAAAATTTTTGCATCATTGAACAAGTTTGTTGCTTCTACTCCAACAACTTCATCTGTTAAAATTGCCGGATATTTACCCGCCAGTTCCCAACTTCTAAAAAATGGTGTCCAGTCTATATAATCAATCAATTTGTTTAAATCAAAATCTTCAAAAACCTGAATTCCTTCAAAATTAGGTTTCGAAATTTTCACAGTATCCCAATCAATTTTTAATCTATTATTTCGAGCTTCTGCTAATGATAAAAATTCTTTTCGTTTAGATCTACTCATGAACCCTTCACGAACTTTCTCATAATCAGCCTTTATATCTCCTACATATTTTTGACTGGTTCTTTTGTTCAATAAATCTCCAACAACTGTTACGGCTCTTGATGCATCATGAACGTGAACCACTGCATTTTTATACTGTGTATCAATTTTTACCGCTGTATGCGCTTTTGAGGTAGTTGCCCCACCAATTAACAAAGGAACTTCAAAATTTTGACGGTCCATTTCTTTGGCTAAATACACCATTTCATCAAGACTTGGCGTAATTAAACCACTTAATCCGATGGCATCTACATTTTCATCTTTTGCTGCCTGAATAATTTTTTCAGGAGCAACCATAACACCTAAGTCAACAATATCATAATTATTACAACCCAATACAACACCTACAATATTTTTACCAATATCGTGCACATCGCCTTTTACGGTTGCTAATAATATTTTTCCATTAGACTGGCTATTTCCATCTATATCTTCTTCAACAAAAGGTAATAAATACGCCACTGCTTTTTTCATTACTCGAGCCGATTTTACTACCTGAGGTAAAAACATTTTCCCTGAACCAAATAAATCTCCCACCACATTCATTCCAGTCATTAAATTAACTTCAATAACTGCAATTGGCTTGTCAGCTACCAATCGTGCTTCTTCGACATCTTCAGTAATAAATTCATCTATACCTTTTACCAATGCATGGGTAATTCGATCCTGCAAGGGTTTTTCTCGCCAAGATAAATCTACTTTACGCTCTTTAACCGACCCTTTTACGGTTTCGGCAAAATCTAATAAGCGCTCGGTAGCATCCTCTCTTCTATCTAAAATTACATCTTCAACATGAGATAATAAATCTTTTGGAATTTCATCATAAACCTCTAACATGGTAGGATTTACAATCCCAATATTCATTCCTGCCTTAATAGCATAATATAAAAATACAGAATGCATAGCTTCACGAACAACATTGTTTCCGCGAAAAGAAAATGACACATTACTTACACCTCCGCTAACATTGGCATTTGGCAAATTTTCACGAACCCACCGAGTTGCGTCAATAAAATCAATAGCATTTCGTCTGTGCTCTTCCATTCCGGTTGCTACCGGAAAAATATTTAAATCGAAAATTATATCTTCTGAAGGAAAACCAACTTTATTCACTAAAATATTATACGAACGTTTAGATATTTCAATTCTTCGCTCATAATTATCAGCTTGTCCAACCTCGTCAAAAGCCATTACAATAACAGCAGCACCATACATTTTAATTTTCTTTGCCTGCTCAATAAACTGGGCTTCACCTTCTTTTAAACTAATAGAATTTACTACACATTTTCCTTGTGCAACCTGCAAACCAGCTTCTATAATATCCCATTTAGAACTATCAATCATAATTGGGACACGTGCAATGTCTGGCTCGGCAGCAATTAAATTCATAAAACGAACCATTGCTTCTTTTCCATCCAACAAACCATCATCCATATTAATGTCTATGACTTGCGCACCTCCTTCAACCTGATGACGAGCAATAGCTAGCGCTTCATCAAACTTTTCTTCTTTTATCAAACGTAAAAACTTACGAGAACCAGCAACATTGGTACGTTCACCAACATTGATAAAATTACTTTCTGGAGTAATTATTAAAGGTTCAAGACCTGAAAGTTTTAAATATTTTTTTTCTGTATTCATTTTATAGTAATGAGATCCTAGAACAACACTTTAACAATTTCAGAGTGACATTTTAGAATAACGAATATTGTTTTATTAAAACTATTCACTAACAACCAATTTTCTTGGTTTATATTTTTCTGCTACTTCAGTAATTGCTTTAATATGAGCTGGTGTTGTTCCACAACATCCACCAATTATATTTATCAAACCTTTTTCTAAATATTCTTTTATTTGATCCGCCATTTGCTCAGGTGTTTCATCGTATTCACCAAAAGCATTTGGCAACCCTGCATTTGGATGTGCTGAAACTCCAAAGGAGGCTTTTTGTGATAAAATTTCCAAATGTGGTATTAATTGTTTAGCTCCTAAAGCACAATTAAAACCAACTGTTAGCAAAGGAATATGTGAAACAGAAATTAAAAATGCTTCAGCTGTTTGACCTGACAATGTTCGTCCACTAGCATCGGTAATTGTACCACTTAACATTATTGGAATATCAATATTGTAATCAGCTTTTATTTCTTCAATAGCGAATAGAGCGGCTTTTGCATTTAAAGTGTCAAATACCGTTTCAACCAATAACACATCTACACCTCCATCAATCAACGCCTCAACTTGTTGTTTATAAGCTATTCGTAATTCATTAAAAGTTACAGCTCTAAAACCAGGGTCATTTACATCTGGTGACATACTAGCTGTGCGATTTGTTGGCCCAATTGAACCTGCAACAAAACGAGGTTTATTTGGATTTTTAGCTGTGTATTCTTCCGCAACTTCTTTTGCTATTTTAGCCGATTTATAATTTAATTCGTATACAAAATCTTCCATTTCATAATCGGCCATTGCAATGGTAGTGCTTGAAAATGTATTGGTTTCAATAATATCAGCCCCGGCTTCTAAATATTTTGCATGAATTGCTTTAATAGCTTTTGGCTGCGTAATTGAAAGCATATCATTATTCCCTTTTACTGAAATTTTGAAATCTTTAAATTTCTCACCTCTATAATCTTCTTCAGTAAAGTTATACTGCTGAATCATAGTTCCCATAGCACCATCGAGCACTAAAATTTTATATTGTAATATATTGCGAATGTCTTCCATTTTTTAAATCTCACATAAACAGTTTGGAAGTTATTAAGAAGTAATTGTTATCTGTCCATTTTATATGGTAGAACGTAGCACCTTCTTTATTATTAAAGGGTTGCTAAGGCTTCAACAGGTCTATTCCCTCTTCCTTTCTTAATAACTAATTAATATATTTATGAACTGAGCGCAAAGAAACGGCATATTCTTATAAATTACAAACAACCAATGTATTATTTAATAATTTAACAAGTTTATGTTAATTGTAATACGAGTCCCTTTATTTATTGAAGAATTAATAAAAATTCGACCATTAATATAATTTATTCTTTCTTTCATAAAAAACAGCCCCATCCCCGATCCTTCTTTTGAATTTTCAATTTTCTCTGGATCAAAGCCTTTCCCATCATCATCTATCATGATACTTAATAGTTGATCTGAATGACTTATAGTAACTAAAATATAATTAGACTTTCCGTATTTCAGAGCATTATTAACCGCCTCCTGCACAACTCTATATAAATTTGTCTCAATCAAAGAATCAAATCGCCCTTTAAAGTTGGTTTTATTTTCAAAGAGTACTTGTTTACCAGTAAAATTTGATAATTGTTCTGTTAATTTTTGAATAGTTGGTACAATTCCATAATCTATCAATTCCGGAGGTGTTAAATTAAAAGTAACAGTCCTTACTTCTTTTATTAAATCACTCAAAAGGCCTTTTAATCTAATTACTTTATTTGAAGTAGATTCGACATTTTCTGCATTAATGGATTCAATATTAAATTTTAATGCTGTCAACATTTGCCCAATTCCATCGTGTATGTCTTTGGCTATTCTTTTCCGCTCTTCTTCTTGAGCTTCAACAATTTGACTAGCCTGTGCTTTTTGAATTTCAACTTGCTGCTTAAACCGCTGCTCATTTAAACTGTCAATTTCTTTTTGTGACTCTTTTCTTTTGGTAATATCATTGCATAATACCAACACTCTTTGATTTGAGCTTAATTGGTTAATTGGAATAATGGACATTTCAAGCCAAATTTTACCATTATCAACAGTCGAAACTTCGATTTCCCCTATCCAAATAGAACGTCTTTTCCCTTTTAAAATTTCTTTAATTGTTTGCTGCTCACCATCCTCTATAAGTAACAATTCTTCTAATTGACCTTGAATATCTTCCTGCTCAATTCCTAATAATTTGGAGAATTTTTTACTCATATGAACTACAGACCCATCCCAAGCAACACTAGCAAATAAAGCCGCGTTATCAATGGCGTAGTTTAACCCCTTTAGCTCTTGTAATGAAGTCTCTTTTTCAAAATATAACTCTTCAATTTTTGATGCTTTTTCTTGCGATTCTTTTTTTGACTTTATTACATCTCCTATTACTTTTTTAATGTGAATAGAAATTGGTTTAAATAAAAATAGTATTTCAAACAAAAGGATTAGCAGTGAGATTGCTAACAAAATATATTCTTTCCTTTTTAACTCTTTTACTTTTTGCTGACTTAATTCATCGTATTTAAAAACAATTTCATCCATTTTACTCAAAAAACGACTTTCAATCACTTCTAATTTTAAAACAGTATCAAAAAATATATCTTTTGCAATAATTGGATTGTCAAGAACTAGCTTATAAATATTTTGACAAGCTGTTACAATTTCTTGATACTCAGTTTCAATTTGACTAAACAAAACCTTAAACTCGTCATCATTTTCAATTAACCTTCCTAATTCAATAAATTCGTTTTGCAAACTTTTATGAGATTGTAAAAAGGTTTTGCAATCATTTTTTATGACCTCCGCTTTTTGCAATCGTTTCTCTGAAGTTTCAGAAGTTGTTAAAAACAATACTTCTTTCACTAATTTTTGACTTAACATCCGCTGCCGCCCAGCAATATTTACAATTCGAGAATCATCGAGTTGAGAATTTAAATGTTGTTGAATTAAAATTTGAGCAATAACAATAGATGCAGCTATTAAAAAAAACGCAAATAAATACAGCCTCCTAAATTTTAAAAAGGTAGAATTCTCTAACGAGCTATTATTATCCCTATCACTCATAAAAGCAAAATTTGTAAATTTACCTAACTAAGCGCTTTTGTTATTAGAGCTAACGCTGCTTCAGGAAGCACTAAGCTTAACGCAGCTTCATGACCTTTATCAGACATTTTTTTCCAAGTTTTTTGAACTATATCAATCAATTTTTCTTCAGCATATTTCTTTGAAAATTTTAAAAAGTAAAACTCTAAAAACACCAAACACACAACATCTTCTAACGTTTGTGTATCTGCATTTTTCTTCAATTGTTTTTTCAACAATAAAGATTTAATTTTTTCAATTGTTTCAGTATCATAGCCTACTTTGGAAAGAATTTTAGCTGCTTTTTTAGCATGAAAATCTTTCAAATCTTTACGCCATTTTAAATAACCAACACGATTCATTTCATATGAATTTCTAGGGATTTCCCAACGACAAATATGTTGGCAACGCACTGTCAATTGCAATGATTCAGAAGCGTTAGGAGAAAATTTATTTAACTGCTCCGTCATTCTCTTGGCATAAATCAATTCCTTAGGATATTCCTTTCCTTCGAAAATTTCTTTATTTGGGTCTAATGAATTTGCTTCATCAAATAATTGAATTGCCTTGTTGAATTTTTCCGATTCCATCTTTAGCTCTGTTTAGAAACCAAATCTATTCAGAAAATCCGATATACACAAAGTCGTTTTCTATTTTTACGGGATAAGTGGCAATAGCATCTAAATCTCCATTCAAATTCTCACCTGATTCTAATGAAAATGTTTTTTTATGCAATGGGCAAGCAACTTTAGGAATCCCACCCTCGTCGCCAATCATACCACGTGATAAAACATTTTCCATTTTATACGGACTGAGATTTTGACAAGCATACCATTCATTTCTTCTTTGAAAATTAAAAATAGCAATTTGTTTGTCTTTATATTTCACACAAACTCCGCCGTTTTTCGGGAATTTATCAAGTGAAGCTACCTCAAACCACGCTTTTACTTCGTTTTCTTTTACTGTTTGATATGTTTGCAATAATGTTTTCATTTTTTATAAAGTTTAGTTTGTTAATTAATCCCAAGCTGTAGGCTGCAATTGCTCTCTCATTGGAACAAAAACAATATTATCATCGGTATCTTCAGAATTTACAAAATGCTGAAATCTTGAAACCTTATCTTCATTTTCAATTGCTTGTTTCCACTCGCATTGGTACGCATCAACCAAACTCTGCATTTCCAATTCCAATTCTGTAGCAATATTTAACCCATCATCTACCACTATTTTCTTCAATTGCTCAATTCCACCATCCAATTTTTCTAACCAGGCTGAAGTTCTCATCAATGGCGCTGCAGTTCTAATATAATACATAAAATAACGATCTAAATATTTAATTACTGTCTCATTATCTATCTGTTCAGCTATTAATTGTGCGTGCTTTGGAGTTGCTCCACCGTTTCCTCCAACATATAAATTCCAGCCACCTTCAACAGCTATAATTCCAAAATCCTTTCCGCGTGCTTCAGCGCATTCTCTAATACAGGCTGAAACCCCTCCTTTAATTTTATGAGGCGAACGCAATCCTTTGTATCTATTCTCCAACTCAATCGCAAAACCAACACTGTCAGCCATTCCATACCTACACCAAGAAGATCCAACACAACTTTTTACAGTTCGAAGAGATTTTCCATATGCGTGTCCACTTTCAAAACCAGCATCAATTAATTCTTTCCAAATAGCAGGTAAATCATTTAATTGCGCTCCAAATAAATCGATACGTTGACCACCAGTAATTTTTGTATATAAATTGTATTTCTTTCCAACCTCGCCAATGATAATTAATTTATCAGGAGTAATTTCTCCTCCTGGAATTCTTGGGACTACAGAATAGGTTCCATTTCGTTGAATATTTGCCAAAAACTTATCATTTGAATCTTGTATAACCTCTTCTTCATTTGCCGTATCATTATATAAGCTTGCAAAAATTGAAGCTACTAATGGTTTACAAATTTCGCAACCATCTCCTTTTCCACAAACATCTATAGCTTCATCAAAAGTTCTAATTTTCTTTATTTTTAGAATTTCAAATAACTCCTGACGCGTATATTCAAAATGTTCACAAACAGTTTCTTTAACTTCCTTACCTAATGATTTTAAAGTTTCATTTACCAAATCAACCACCATTGGCTTACATCCCCCACAACCAGTTGTAACTTTTGTTTTTGAAATAACATCAGCTAAATTATTACAACCACCTTCAGTAATTGAACTACAAATAGCTCCTTTAGTAATACTTTCACAAGAACAAACTTGTGCAGCATCTGGAATATCTATTGCACTTCCAAATGAAGAATCACCTTCACCTCTACTTCCAATAATCAGTTCTTCAGCATCTTCAGGGATTGGTAATCCGTTTAAATAAATTTGATGAAACATGTTATAATCGGACGCATCCCCAATTAAAATTCCACCTAATAGTTTTTTGCCATCATGACTTACATTAATTCTTTTATATAAATCTTTTGTTTTATTTTCAAATAAAATTGAATACCCTTTTTCAACAGGCATAAAAGGTTCGCCAAAACTAGCAACGTCAACACCAATTAACTTTAGCTTCGTAGACATATCGATATCTGAACTCATCAATGTTTCGTTGGTTCCTAAAATTTGATCAGCCGCAACATCAGCCATTTCATAACCCGGAGCAACCAATCCATAAATCATATTATTGTAGAGAGCAACTTCACCAATAGCAAAAATATCACTATCAGAAGTTTGCATTTTACTATTCACTACAACACCTCCACGTGTCCCCATTTCCAAACCGCACGTTTTACCAAGCTCATCACGAGGTCTAATTCCAGCGGAAACAACCAACATTTCAACATTAATTTTATCATATTCACCAAACTCCATTCCAGTAATAGTATCGTCTCCTAATATTTTATTTGTTGCTTTTGACAAATGAATATGGATACCCATATTCTCTAATTTATTTTTCAAAACATTACTTCCACGAGTATCTAATTGTCTAGGCATTAACTTAGGTGCAAACTCAACAACATGCGGCTCTAACCCCATATCCATCACAGCTTTGGCGGCTTCCAAACCTAAAAGCCCACCACCTAAAACTGCTGCTCTGGCATTTGGATTTTTCTTTTTAAGAGCATCAGCAAAACTCATCATCCCTTCCAAATCTTCAATAGTTCTATATACAAAAACACCTCTTTTCTCTATACCTTTTATTGAAGGAACAAACGCAGAAGATCCAGTTGCAAGTACTAAATAATCGTACTTAAAAGTTTTTTCATTAATAGTGGTTATGGTCTTTGAAGCTCGATGGATATCCGTAACTCTCTCATTAGTAATTAACTCAATATTATTTTCTACATACCAAGATCTAGGAGCCATCTCCAAGGCTTTTGCATCACCATTTTCGAAAAACTCACTTAAATGAACCCTATCATACGCAGGTCGTGGCTCTTCACCAAATACAGTAATTTTAAAATCCTTTGAAGATTCTTTGGCAATAAATTTCTCACAAAACTTATATCCAACCATTCCATTTCCTATTACTAAAATTGATTTCATACTAACTTAATTTAAGTATTATTTTACAAAACTACGTATTTTTACTTAATTAAACTACGTATTTATATTTTTTTACGTATTTTTGGCTAAAAATCTATTATAATACTTGTATTTATCATACTATGTCAACAATAAACAATAACCCAAAAGTAACTCTAGTAGGAGCTGGTCCAGGCGACAAAGACTTAATAACCATAAAAGGAGTTGAAGCAATTAAACAAGCTGATTGCATCCTATATGATGCTTTAGTGAATCCTGAAATACTGACGTTCTCAAAAAAAGACACTCCATGTATATTTGTAGGAAAAAGATTTAACAACCATAAATTTTCTCAAAATGAAATTAACGAATTATTGGTCAAAAAGGCATTAAAATTAGGACATGTTGTACGGCTTAAAGGCGGGGATCCTTTTGTTTTTGGAAGAGGAAGTGAAGAACTTGACTACATAGAATCTTTTGATATTCAAACTGAAATTGTTCCCGGAATTAGTAGTGCCTTAGCTGTTCCTGCTATACAAGGAATTCCATTAACAAAAAGAGGTATTTCTGAAAGTTTTTGGGTAATAACTGGAACCACTTCTAACGGAAATATTTCGAAAGACATTAAATTAGGAGCACAATCTTCGGCTACATTAGTTATTTTAATGGGGCTACGTAATTTCTCATTAATTATGGAAGAGATTAAGCAATCTAGACATAAATACACACCGTTTGCTATTATACAAAACGGATCATTACCTTCAGAAAAAATCACAATTGAAACTATTAACAATTACAAAAATGTAATTGACGAAATAGATTACTCATCTCCAGGAATTATTGTTATTGGCGATGTAGTTACCGAACACCCTTCATTTTTAGACGAAGAGATTCAAAGAGTTTTAAACCACCCATTCTAATACCTCTCTTTCATTCATTAACAACTCAATACTTCACTAACCTAAATTTTGTTATTAAATATATCTAAGTGATTAATTTGCAAAACCTATAAAATTTACAAGCTGATTTTGCAAATTTCACAAATCTTTAAAAACTACGTACTTTTTTACCTACAACCTACGTATTTATACGTATATTTGCTTTATTAAATTATTATTATGCAAAATATCACTATTGAAAAGTCGACAAAATTAGAGCTATTAAACTTAAAAAAAATATCCACAAGAACTTTTTGGATTACTTCTATCGCTTTTTTTCTCTGCTGTTTCTCTTGGTTTGGAATTGTTCCATTTATGCCAGATGTTGTAAAGGATTTAGGATTATCACCTGACCAAAAATGGAACTCTATAATTTTAGCTGTAACTGGAACCGTTTTTGCCAGATTAATAATAGGTAAATTAACTGACAAATATGGCCCTCGTTTATGTTACACCTGGCTACTTATATTAGGAGCTATTCCAGTAATTTTAATCGGCTTTGTTCAAACTCCTTTGCAGTTTTTAATATGTAGATTGTTTATTGGATTCATTGGAGCCTCTTTCGTGATTACACAAGTACACACCTCCATTATGTTTGCACCTAATATAGTAGGAACTGCCAATGCAACTTCAGCAGGCTGGGGAAACTTAGGAGGTGGAGCTAACAGATTAGGAATGCCAATTATAGCAGCAGCAGTTGTAAGTTTTGGAATTGCAGACCAAGCAGAAGCCTGGAGATATTCAATGATGATAGCAGGCGCAACCTGTTTTATCATGGGACTCGTTTATTACTTTTTCACACAAGATACTCCTAACGGAAATTTTAAAGAGTTAAAAGAAAAAGGAGAATTACCAGCTACAAAAAAAAATCAAGTTGGATTTTTAGAAGTTTTAAAAGATTACAGAGTTTGGATTTTATTTTTTGTTTACGCGGCGTGTTTTGGAATTGAATTAACAGTTTACGGCACCATGGATGATTACCTTCAAAATACATTTCAATTAAAAAGAGTTACTGCAGGAAATATTGTTCTTTCATTTGCTTTAATGAATATTTTTGCGAGAACGCTTGGAGGTTATTTTGGTGATAGATTTGGAAAAAAATTCGGATTAAGAGGGCGCGTATTATTTTTAGCAGTTATACTTGCTATTGAAGGAATCATGTTAGCTACTTTTTCAAGTATCTCAATATTACCATTAGCAATTGTATTTTTACTAGCATTCAGCCTATCTGTTCAAATGGCATCAGGTGTAACATTTTCTATTGTTCCTTTTATCAATAAAAAAGCTATAGGATCTATTTCTGGAATAGTTGGAGCCGGAGGAAATGTTGGTGCTTTTTTAGCTGCAATGCTTTTAAAATCCAAATCGGCCTTTGCAGAAAAAGCTGCTATTGCAGCAAACAATGGCTTAAGTAAAGAAGTTATTGAAGCTGCACAATCAGCAGCTTCATCCTCAGCTATTTCTAGCGGGTTTTTAATTATAAGCTTTGTAATAATCTTAACATCAATAATAACACTCACTATTAAATTTTCTCCTGAAGAAGACACAGAAGAACAAATTATAGCAAAAAAACCTAAACTAGCACTTTCAGATAAATAAAAAGATAGACGATAGCAACAAAAAAAGCCTTCCAACAAATATTTTGGAAGGCTTTTTTTTTCCTTATACATATTTCTAGGTATATTATTTTAACATACGTACTATAAACTGTATATTCGTACAACAAAAACCAACAACCTTGAAAGATAAAATAAGTATTGTTTTAGTCGATGACCATTCAATTGTACGCGATGGTATAAAATATCTTCTCGAAGAAGAAGAAAATTTAGAAGTTATTGGAGAAGGGTCCAATGGATTAGAGGCTATAAAATTGGTAGAAAACATACAGCCAGATATGCTAATAATTGATGTGCGTATGCCTAAAATGAATGGCATTGAAGCCGTAAAAGCAATCAACAAAACACCTACAAAAACAAAGTCTATTATTTTATCTATGCATGATTCCGAAGAATATATTTTGGAATCTATTGATGCAAATGCCATGGGATACTTATTAAAAGATTCCAGCAAAGCAGAAATTTTAAAGGCAATATACACTGTAAATAGTGGTGAAAAGTATTTCAGTGGTGATATTAGCAATATAATTGTAAATAATTTACTTAAAAAATCTACAGATACAACTTCTGAACCTCAGACTGAAAAAGAGTCAAATAACATCGCTAGCGAACACCATCTTACAAAAAGAGAAATAGAAATTCTTCAATTGGTACTTTTAGGAAAAACAAACAAAGAAATCTCCTTAGATTTAAATAAAAGTAAAAGAACTATTGAAACTCATCGATTTAACTTAATGAAAAAAATAAATGTTAAAAACTTGATTGAGCTTTCTGCCAAAGCAAAAGAGTTAGGCTTGACCTAAATTTTAATAACACCAAAACCTTTACTTTACGTAATCATAATATTTACGTATTTATATACGTATTTATACGTATTTTTAGTATCTTTGTTTTTTTAAACAAGGAACTATAATAATATACTATCATGTCAACAACAAAACCACATAAAACTATTTGCTCATACTGTGGAGTAGGTTGCGGAATATTAGTCGATCAAGATTCAAACGGAAACATTTCGGTTAAAGGTGATCCAGATTACCCAGTCAACAAAGGAATGCTTTGTTCAAAAGGAATGAATTTGAATTATGTAACCCAAGACACTTCGGATAGAATTTTGTCTCCTGAAATGAGATGGAGTAAAAACCACCCAATGAGAAAAGTATCATGGGACACAGCCTTAGACAGAGCAACTGCTGTTTTTAAGAGTATAATTGCAAAACACGGCCCAGATAGTGTAGGTTTTTATGTTTCAGGACAGTGCCTAACAGAAGAGTATTATTTAGTAAACAAATTAGCTAAAGGATTTATTGGTACAAATAATATAGACACCAACTCCAGGCTCTGCATGAGTTCTGCCGTTGTTGGCTACAAAAAAGCATTAGGTGATGATACAGTTCCAATTTGTTATGATGATATAGAGTTGGCTGATACTTTTTTAATCTCAGGAGCAAACCCAGCTTGGTGTCATCCCATCTTATTCAGAAGATTAGAAAAACATAAAGAAGAAAATCCGAATGTAAAAATTATTGTTGTTGACCCCCGAAAAACGCAAACAGCATCAATTGCTGATTTACATTTACAAATAAATCCGGGTACTGATGTTGTTCTTTACAATGCTATAGCTCGAAGACTATTCGATAAAAAAAATATTGACAATCACTTTATTAAGAATCATACTACTGGTATGGATGATTATAAAAGTTTGGTGTATAAAACTTCACTTAGAGAAGCTGCAAAAATATGTGGCATTGAACTAAGCGATTTGAAAAAAGCAGCTAACTACATAGCAAAAGCTTCAGGTTTTATTTCTATGTGGACCATGGGATTAAACCAAAGTGTAATTGGTGTAGATAAAAATGTTTCATTAATTAACTTGTCTTTAATAACAGGTCATATTGGAAAACCAGGTTCTGGACCTTTTTCTTTAACTGGCCAACCAAACGCTATGGGAGGAAGAGAAGTTGGAGGAATGGCCAACTTATTAGCTGCTCATAAAAACTTGCTAAACAAACAAGATAGAATAGATGTCGCAAACTTTTGGGGAAGTGACCCTATTTCTCCTAATTCAGGGCTTACAGCAACTGAAATGTTTGATGCATTGGATAGCGGAAAACTCAAAGCAATTTGGGTTATTTGCACGAATCCAGTTGTTAGTTTACCTGACTCAAATAAAATTGAATGTGCCTTAAAAAAAGCAAAATTTGTAATAGTACAAGACATTTCACATAATTCAGAAACTACTAAATATGCAGATTTAATACTTCCTGCAGCTGGTTGGATTGAAAAAGAAGGAACTATGACAAATTCTGAACGTAGAATTAGCTATTTACCAAAAGTAATTAATGCTCCAGGAGAAGCACTTCCAGATGTGGAAATTCTCTGGAAATTTGCACAAAAAATGAATTACCAAGGGTTTGATTATGATAATGTAAGTCAGGTTTATGATGAACATTGTTTGTTAACCAAAAACACAACAATAGATATTTCGGGTTTATCTCATAAAAGATTAATTGAAGAAGGAAGTTTCCAATGGCCTGTTCCACATTTAACTCACCCTGGAACACCTCGCTTATTTGAAGATAAAAAATTTGAAACTAGTGACAAAAAAGCTAAAATAAATACGCCTCAACATATTTTAAATCAATCAGAAAAGACATCTATAGATTTCCCTTTAATTTTAATAACTGGTAGAATTAGAGATCAATGGCACACAAGAACTAGAACAGGGAAAGTAAACAGACTAACAACACATATTCCATCTCCTTATCTTGAAATGAACAAGATTGACGCTATGGAAAGAAATATAAATGAAGGAGATATTGTTGATGTATCTAATAAAAGAGGTGTGGTTAGAGTAAAGGTAAAGCTGAATTTTGATATTAAAAAAAATGTTATTCACTTACCAATGCATTGGGGCAAAATTGAAGAAAACGCTTTTGGAAGAGCTAACAACTTAACCAATAATTTAATTGACCCTATTTCCAAAGAACCTGATTATAAATATGCAGCTGTACAAGTTTCTAAACACCAAAAAGAAATTGAAAAAATATGCATTATAGGCGCAGGAGCAGCTGCTTATCGTTTCATTCAAACTTATAGAATGCATAATACTACGGATGAAATATCTATCTTTTCAAAAGAAGAGAATCCGTTTTACAATAGAGTTTTACTACCTGAATATGTAAGCGAAGATTTATCTTGGGAACAACTTCAAAAATTAAAAAAAGGTGAAGTTGAAAAACTACAATTAGATCTTCATACTGGAGTTGAAGTTACAACAGTAAATTCAGAAGAAAAATATATTATTGACAGCAACAATATAAAACATACCTTCGATTTGTTGATAATGGCTACTGGAAGTCGCGCATTTGTACCTAAAGACGCGCAATTGAATTTATCAGGCAGGTTCACCATGAGAACAAAGGATGATGCCGATAATCTTCGAAATTATTTAAAAGAAACTGGGCTACCTGAAAATGAACAACATGTTGTAATTACAGGTGGTGGATTATTAGGCTTAGAATTAGCCGCATCTTTAAAAAAGAAAAATATAAATATCACAATTATTCAACGCGCACCAAGGTTAATGGAACGTCAATTAGATAGGGTGGCTAGTTCCTTGTTAGCCGAAAATGTGCAAGAAAGAGGTATTCAAATTTACTTTGACAATGAAGTGAGCACTGTTTTTGAAGATGAAATTATACCCAATAGATTGTCAATTTCATTAAAAACAGGAAAAATAATCAATGCGAACGCAATTGTGTACGCAATTGGAACATTGCCAAATATTGAATTAGCCAGAGGCGCTAATTTAAAACATTCAAGAGGTGTAAATGTAAATCAGTACCTGCAAACAAGCAATCCTGATATTTTTGCGTTAGGTGAAATTGCAGAATTCGAAAATTCTTTATTTGGTATAACTTCTGCTGCAGAACAACAAGCTGATATTGCTGCCAAATTTATTTTAGGTGATTATAACAGTATTTACAAAGGCTCGGTTTTAATGAATATTTTAAAATTTGAAGATCTTGATTTGTGCAGTATTGGAATGGTAATTACCCCTAAAAATGATTCAACTTACGAAGAAATTATTCTTAAAGATGTCTCAAAACATTTTTATAAAAAGTGTATTGTAAAAAACGATCTTTTACTAGGCGCTGTTTTAATGGGCGACAAAAAAGAGTTTGCAGAATTTAAAAGATATATCGAAGACAAAATTGAGCTTTCAGAAAAGAGAACCGAATTACTACGTGGTAAAACCGATAGCGTTCCGGTTCTTGGTAAAATGGTTTGCTCGTGTAGTCAGGTTGGAGAAGGAAACTTAGTTAAAGAAATACAAAAAGGATGTAAAGATTTTAATCAACTTTGTTCAATAACTGGTGCTGGATTAGGATGTGGAAGTTGCAAACCAGAAGTTCACGAAATATTATTAAAAACAAAATAAACACATCATGAGAAATAAATTACAACGTATTTTTATTAAAGGAGGTGTTTTATCACCAGGCGAATTAAAACAAATTATTAAAATGGCAGAAAAACTTGGTTTATCGACTATCAAGTTTGGTTCTCGTCAAGATATTTTGTTTCCTTATAAAAAATCAAATAAAGAAATTACAGACCAATATCCTAACTTTATTATTGATAGTAGTCCAAAAAGAAATTATCAAAATATAATTTCTTCATATGTTTCTGCAGATATTCTACCGGCAACTTCTTGGTTAAAAGGTTCTACCTATCTTTATATTTTAGAACAAATTAGACACAATCCAACATTAAAAATTAATATAACTGACCCAAAACAACAACTGGTTCCATTATTTAATGGACAACTTAATTTTATAGCATCAGAAAATGAAGATTACTGGTATTTAAATTTAAACCTTCCAAATTGGGAAAAAGATGTTACTTTTCCAGTACTTGTTTATAGCTGGGACATCCCAAAAATTGCTGAAGCAATTGAAGAGTTCTATGAAGAAACCACAGATATTCAATTACTTTTCGATTTAATTAATGAAAAAATTGAAACAAACAATAGAACTTTTGAAAAGAAATTGGAAATCCCATTTCAACCATTTCCATATTACGAAGGAATGAATAAAATGGGCGATAATGAATATTGGCTTGGTCTTTATTGGAGAAATAACGAATATGATGTTTCTTTTTTAAAAGAATTTTGTGATTTCTGCTTAGAAAGTCGTGTTGGTAAAATATGTATTACTCCTTGGAAATCATTTATCGTAAAAGGAATTAACAGAAAATACAAACTAAATTTAGAAAAATTATTAGGTAAAAAAGGAATTAATGTGCGCCATTCATCTTTAGAGTTAAACTGGCACCTGCCCGTTGCAGATAAAGAAGCTTTAGATTTAAAAAAATTTATTGTTAGTAATTTTGATCAAAATGACATAAGTACTTACGGTTTAAACTTTGGAATTGAAGATAGAGAAAATCGGGAAACCTATTTTACTTCAACCGTTATAGAAAAAAATAAGGCTCCAACAATTGTTAAAGAATTTCAAATTAGACCTACTTATAATGTTTTATATTGCAAAAACTTTAACCCAAACACAAAGGAATATATTTACTACGCACAAGATGTTGATAAAATGGAATTACCTGGTTTATTAATGGAATTAAGTAAATTGTATTTTGAAAAATTAGGTGAAAAAACTGAACAACAAGACAAAGAAGATGGTGAAAATATTCCTATTGAAAAAGAAGTTTATCAATGTTCAGAATGCTTAACAGTTTATGATAGTGATTATGGCGATAAAGAGGCTAAAATTAAAGCAGGGACACTTTTTAACGATCTTCCTTCAAAATATACTTGTGCCGTTTGTGATGCCCCAAAAGAAGCTTATCAGTTAGTTAAAATTTAAAAAAGAGAATTTCTTAATCTGAAATATTTACTCTTTTTTATCAATAATACCTTTGGTGAAATCATTTAGAACTTTTACCTTTTCCTCAAAATCACCTTTAATTGTTTTTCTAAAACTATTTAAGTTTTCAGCTAAATCATCAATATTTTCAGGAATTACCTCTTCAAAAAACTGACGTAAGCGTTTTGCCAATGTTGGCGATTTTCCGTTGGTAGAAATTGCTACTTTAATATTTCCTTTGGTAACAATTCCGCCTAAATAAAAGTCACATAAAGCGGGTGTATCAGCTACATTAATTAAAATGTTTTCTGATTTTGCATCAGCATAAATTTGCTTATTAATCTCTTTGTTATTGGTTGCAGCAATTACCAATTGCTTATTTTTTAATGCAGCTTTACTATAGGTAGCTTTTACAGTTGAAACATTAAATTTTGATGTTAATTTCATTAATTCTTTATCAAAATCCCTTGAAACAACCAATACTTTTGCATTAGGGCTAGACTTTAACAAAAAACTTAATTTTTCTAAAGCTACATTTCCTCCTCCAACTATTAATACTTCTAGTTCAGCTACTTTTAAAAATATTGGGTATAATTCGTTTTTTTTCATGTTAAAAATCAAATCTAAAACTGTGCATTAATATTCTCAAAAAACAATCTTAGTTTAGCGCTTTCTTTTACCACTTCGCCAATTACAATTATTGCTGGAGATGACAATTGTTTTTGTTCAACAACCTCTTCTATTGTATTTATGGTTCCTAATCCAATTTTTTCATTAACTGTTGTGCCATTTTGAATAATTGCTGTTGGAACATTGGCTTTTTCAAATTGTTTAAAAACAGAAACTATTTGATTTAGCTTGCTCATTCCCATTAAAATTACAATTGTTGCCGTTGATTGGGCGGCCAAATAGACATCGTTAGACAACTTTTTTTCTGAAGTTGTTCCTGTAATTACCCAAAAACTTTCAGAAATACCTCTTTTTGTTAATGATATTCCCTGACTGGCAGGAACTGCCATTGATGATGAAATACCTGAAATAACTTCAGTTTCAATTCCAAAAAACTCAACATAATCAATCTCTTCGGAACCTCTTCCAAAAATAAAAGGATCACCACCTTTTAAACGAACTACGTTTCCAAATTCAAAAGCACTCTTTACAATCAATTCATTTATTTCATCCTGTGTATATCTATGAAAATCTTTCCGTTTCCCTACAAATATTTTTTTTGCGTTTGGAGCATACGCTAACAACTCCCTATTAATCAAAGCATCGTACAAAACAACAGCTGCTTTTTCCAAAGCTTTTACTCCTTTCACAGTAATCAAATCCGGATCTCCAGGACCCGCACCAATTAATGTTACTTTTCTTTCTGCATTAGTATTCATTTGTAACGGTTTTAGTTCTATAAGCATCTGCTTTTTTATAAAACAACTGTGCATCAGTTAAATAATTTTCAGCAAACTCTTTAGTTGGTTCGTTATTTTTTATTTGGTAAATGAATTCTGAAAATGACGTTTCTAATTCTATTTTCTCCCCAAAAATCTCTTCAAACTGTAAAATAATTCCAGCATGAGTATTCGTTTTCTTCCCTTCAGAAATTAACAATGCTTTTGCTGTATTTATTACACTTAAATATGAATAATAAATACTATCAGAATATTGATTTAATTTAAATGACTCAGAAGCATTTTCTAATTTTTCTTCACTCTCAAACAACAATGTTGCAACTAAATCAATAACAACACCAGCACATTCACCAACACCAACAGCTTTCACATAAGCCTCATTACTTCCCCAATCTACAAAATCACTTTCTACTAAATTTGTTGTATCAGCTAATGGTTTTAATAACGTATAAAAATAGCGTTCACCCTGGCGATCGTAATAATCTAAAAATGATTCTCCAACAGTAACATTAGCTTCATAATCATTTAAAATAGTACGCAAAGTACTAGGGCCTCGCTTACTTGGAATTTTAAGAACTTTATCAGCAATTCTACCCTCTCCATTTCCTAAAACACCTCCACCCAATAATACTTGCAAAGCAGGAGCTACTAGATTCCCAGATTTAATTGACATTCCCTGAAAACCAATATGAGCCATTGTATGTTGTCCACATGAATTCATACAGCCACTAATTTTTATAGTAACATTTTTATTGTTAGCATACTGAGGATATTCAGTTTTTAAAACTCTTTCCAATTCAACAGAAACACCTGTGCTACTTGCAATACCTAAATTACACGTATCAGTTCCTGGGCAAGAAGTAATATCCAAGGTACTATTATAACCAAAATCTACGAATCCTAATTTTTCTAATTCGTTGTAGAAAAATGGTAATAATTCATTTTTCACATGACGAATTAATATATTTTGACGCAAGGTTAAACGAATTTCATTACCTGCATATTTCTTTACTAAATCCGCCAAAATTCTTGCCTTATCAGTATAAAAATCTCCTAAATGAACTTTTATTCCAATAGCACTTAAACCATCTTGTTTTTGCTCAATTACATTTGTAGATTTCCATAATTCATATGCCTTTTCATTTGAAACTTCTATCTTAGGAATTTCAATATGTGATACATCTACAACATTATCAAATCCAGTTGTATCAATTGGGTATGTATTTACTGATAATGCTTTTTGCTCCTCTTCAACCAACTTTACAAAGGCATTAAACCCTAAATCTTTTACTAAGAATTTTAAACGTGCTTTTGCTCTTTTTGAGCGCTCACCATATCGGTCAAAAACACGTAAAACAGCTTCGATAATCGGAATAATCTTATCGGCTTCAATAAATTCAAATAAAGTATCAGCCAATCTAGCTTGTGAACCTAAACCTCCAGCAAGCATTATTTTAAAACCAATTGTATTGTTCTGAATTTTAGCAATAAAACCTAAATCGTGCATAAAACTTAGAGCTGTATCTTCATCGGTTCCGGAAAATGATATTTTAAACTTTCTACCTAATTCTTGACAAATTGGGTTACGTAAAAAGAATTCAAATACGGCGTGCGCATAAGGAGAAACATCAAAAGGTTCATTTTTATCAATTCCGGCAGTTTCACTTGCAGTTATATTTCTCACTGCATTACCACAAGCTTCACGTAAAGTAATATCGTCTTTTTCTAATTCAGCCCAAAGTTCAGGTGTCCTGTCTAAACTTACATGGTGAATTTGAATATCTTGTCTTGTAGTAATGTGTAATCTCCCTCTAGAATATTCATCAGAAACATCAGCAATTCTATGCAATTGTTCACTTGTTAATTTACCATAAGGCAACTTAATACGAATCATTTGAACCCCAAACTGACGCTGACCATAAACTCCACGCGCTAAACGTAAACTTCTAAAACGTTCATCGTCAATTTCACCGTTATAAAACTGTTGAATTTTTTTTTCTAATTCAATAATATCTCTCTCGACAATCGGATTTTCGATCTCGCTTCTAAAGCTTTGCATTCTCTTTTATTTTTTTAGTTAGTACTAATAGATTCCTTAGTTCAAAAGGAATTATGAGCTTTATTTAATTATATGTAATTGGTTTTTTTCTTTTAGCTATTCAATAAATCCAACACCTACTGTATTGTTAGATTGTGGATCTATTAATATAAATGATCCGTTAGTTCTATGCTCTTTAAATGCATCAAAAAATATTGGCTTGTTTAATTGAAATGAAATTGAAGCAATATCATTCATTTTTAAACTATCAACATTGGTTTCAATACCCGAATAATCAGGGTTAATTTTATTATGAATAGTTGAAACTTTAGCCAAAACTTTATTTACTCCATGTTGCAATATGTATTTTGATCCAGATTGTAAGTTTTTATTATCCATCCAAGTAATGGTAGCTGTAAAACGTTTATCACTTTTTGGTAACTCATTTTCTTTCACAATCATATCGCCTCTGCTCACATTTACATCATCTTCTAAAGTAACGGTAACCGAAGACCTACGTGCAGCACTTTCATATTTTTTATCGTAAAAATAAATTTCTTTGATTTTACTTTTTGTTTCTGAAGGTAAAATAATCACGTCATCACCTACCTTTATATCGCCTCCATATACTTTTCCTGCATACCCTCTAAAATCATGATACTCATCAGTTTTAGGGCGAATTACATACTGAACAGGAAAACGTGCTTTTCCTTTATTATAAATATCTTCTGTATCTAATTCTTCTAAATGCTCTAAGAGAGTTTGACCTTTATACCAATCCATTTTACTCCCTTTTTCAACCACATTATCTCCCTTCAATGCACTTACCGGTATAAATGTAATATGTTGATCTTCATAATCACTTTTTTCAACCAACTTTTGAAAATCAGATTTTATTTCATTGTATCTTTCTTCAGAAAAATCAACCAAATCCATTTTATTAACTGCTACAATTACATCTTTAATTCTCAATAAATTATTGATGAAAAAGTGACGATATGTTTGCTCAATTACACCATGACGTGCATCAATTAAAATAATGGCTGCTTGTGATGTTGAAGCTCCAGTAACCATGTTACGTGTATATTCTACGTGACCTGGGGTATCGGCAATTATGTAACTTTTTGTAGCTGTTGAAAAGTAAATATGAGCCACATCAATTGTGATTCCTTGTTCACGCTCTGCTACCAAACCATCTGTTGCTAAAGAGAAATCTAAATAATCGTATCCCTTTTGTTTTGAACTACGTTCAATCGCCTCTAACTTATCATCAGTTAGTGATTTTGTATCATACAATAATCTTCCTATTAAAGTACTTTTTCCATCATCTACACTTCCTGCTGTTGCTATTTTTAAAACTTTCATTTTTCTTCTTTAATAATTAAAAGTACCCTTGTTGTTTACGCTCTTCCATGGCGGCTTCCGATCTTTTATCGTCTATTCTTGCACCTCTCTCAGAAATACTTGAATCTCTAATTTCAGCCACAACTTCACTAATAGTTTGAGCGTACGACGTTACTGCTGCTGTACAACTCATATCACCTACTGTTCTAAAACGAACCATTCGTTCTTCAACTTCTTCTTCTTCATCACGATAAACGTGCTCTGATGCAGACCAAATTAAGCCGTCTCTTACAAATGTTTTTCTTGGGTGAGAAAAATAGATTGAAGGAATTTCTAAATCTTCATTTTCGATATAGGTCCACACATCTAATTCTGTCCAGTTTGAAATTGGAAATACACGTACATTTTGACCAAAATCTATTTCACCATTTAACATATCAAATAATTCTGGACGTTGATTTTTTTCATCCCATTGACCAAAATCATCACGAACTGAAAAAATTCTTTCTTTAGCTCTTGCTTTTTCTTCATCTCTACGAGCTCCTCCAATACAAGCGTCAAATTTAAACTCTTCAATAGCATCTAATAATGTTGTTGTTTGCAACATGTTTCTACTTGAATAGCGACCTGTTTCTTCCTTCACTTTACCTTGATCAATAGAATCTTGCACATTTCGTACAATTAATTCCAACCCTAATTCTTCAACCAATCTATCTCTAAATTCAATGGTTTCAGGAAAATTATGACCTGTATCAATATGCATTAATGGAAAAGGAATTTTTGCTGGATAAAAGGCTTTTTGCGCCAATCTAACCAGGGTTATAGAATCTTTTCCTCCTGAAAATAACAACACTGGTTTTTTAAATTGTGCTGCAACTTCACGCATAATATAAATGCCTTCGTTTTCTAACTGATTAATATGTAACTTTTCTGTCATAATTCAATATTTACGAATGCAATCCACATTCTCTATTTTCTAATACTTTTGTTGGGTCGAAATACTTAAACTCGTTTGGTAAATTATTTTCTTCTAAATAAACATCCAATTCCTCATCTGTCCAATTGTAAAACGGACTTACTTTTAACCTGCCCTCTTTACTTAAAGAAACTACACTAATACTATTTCTAAATGCTGTTTGACCTTTACGCAAATTTGTAAACCAAACATCTGGTTTGTGCTCGTTCATTGCCCTGTTAAATGGCTCTAATTTCACTTGTTCAGTAAATATTTTATGATTTGGATCTTCGATTTGAGGAATTCCCATTACAGCATCTCTGTGAGCTGCAGTTTGTTTTGGCACATACAGTTGAACATTTAAATTTAACCGTTCAATAAGTTCGTTCGCATGTTTATAAGTTTGCGGTGTATTATAACCTGTATCACACCAAATCACTTTAAGATTCTTTTTAACCTTAACACAGGCATTTAAAATTGCCACCTCATAAGGTCTAAAATTGGTTGTAACAACCGGATTTTTAGCATAGTTTATTGCCCAGGCTATAATCTCTTCGGGTGATTTATCTCTTAAATCTTTATTTAGTTGTTCAATATTTATTTTACTCATTTTTTCCCCATTTTATAATGTTCCACAATCTTTCATGAAAAAAGTATAATACCATTTTAGTTACTAATTCAATTGAACCAATACTTATAGCTAAAGCAACCTGACCAGTAATAATCCATGAAATAACTACTGTATCTAGTGTCCCTATAATTCTCCAACTTAACGATTTTACTATACTTCTTAAAGGCTTATCTGAAACTCCTTTTTTATCTTTTGAAGATTTCGACAATAATAGCTGATCTACAAACATTTTATCTTTAAAAATTAATTGATTTACAGCTGCAAATATACATCTTTTTTATTACCCTACTACTTTGGTAGACTTTTAATGCGCATATAATTATATATTTAACATATTCATAAAAAACTGTGTTAAAATTTACGTATTTAGCGCCTGATTAATATCTTTAATTACATCTTCAACAGCCTCTAAACCAACTGAAATACGTACCAAACCAGGTGTAATACCAGCCGATAATCGTTCTTCTTCACTTAATTTACTGTGAGTTGTTGATGCCGGATGTGTAACTATGGTTCTGGTATCACCTAAATTAGCAGAAAGTGAACACATTTTTATAGCATTTAAAAAATTTCTTCCCGCTTCAATACCACCTTCAATTTCAATTGCAATAATATTACCACCTAATTTCATTTGTTTTTTTGCAATTTCATATTGAGGATGCGATTTCAAAAACGGATATTTTACTTTTGAAACTTTGGCATGATTTTCGAAAAATTCAGCCAACTTCAATGCATTTTCACAATGTTTGTCAACTCTAACAGCCAATGTTTCCAAACTTTTACTCAACACCCAAGCATTAAAGGGAGATAAAGCTGGCCCTGTATTACGAGAAAATAAATAAATTTCACGAACCAATTCTGCATCTCCAACTACTACGCCACCCAAAACACGACCCTGTCCATCCATTAACTTCGTTGCTGAATGAACTACCAAATCTGCACCGTAATTTATAGGTTGCTGTATATAAGGTGTTGCAAAACAGTTGTCAATAATTAATAACAAATTATGTTTTTTAGCTATTTTTCCTAATAACTCTAAATCTAAAATATCAACACCCGGGTTTGTTGGTGTTTCAGCATACAAAATTTTTGTTGAAGGCTTTATAAAACTTTCAATTTCTTCAGGCTTGTTAATATCAAAATATGAAGTACTAATATTCCATTTTGGGAAATATTTTGTAAATAAGGTGTGAGTTGAACCAAAAACCGAACGAACTGAGACTATATGATCTCCGCTTTCCAGCAAAGCTGCAAATGTTGAAAAAATAGCTGCCATTCCGGTAGCAAAAGCATAACCATCTTCTGCACCTTCCATTTGAACAACTTTTTCAACAAATTCTGAAGTATTTGGATTACTAAATCTAGAATAAATATTTCGCTCTTTTTCTTCAGTAAAAGACGCTCTCATATCTTCGGCATCCTCAAACACAAAACTTGAAGTTATATACATTGGTGTTGAATGCTCCTGAAATTGAGATCGCTCTAATTGATTTCTAATTGCATCAGTTTCAAAATTATTTTCCATATTCTTAGTTGTTGGTTCTTTGTTATTGGTTAATGGTTTAATTCTTCTCCGCTAATCTTAAAATATCACCAAAAACACCTCTTGCAGTAACTGCTGCTCCCGCTCCGGCTCCTTGAATTACAATAGGTTTTGCACCATAAGATTCGGTATAAATTTCAAATATTGCATCGGCTCCCTGAATTTGACCTAATGCACTTGAACTTGGAACTGTCACTAATTTTACTTCTAAAACTCCTTTATCCTGTTGTAAATCACCTGACAAATCTCCTATATAACGTAATACGTGATTTTCTTGCTGATTGTCTTTTATCGTTTGGTAATATCCATTCATTTCTTCTAAATTTCCTAAAAATTCAGAAACTGAACCTTCGCGTAATTTTTCAGGAATTAAATTCTCAATTTGCACATCCTCAATTTCATTTTGCAAATCTAATTCACGTGCCAATATCAATAATTTTCTACCAACATCATTTCCACATAAATCTTCTCGTGGATCAGGCTCAGTAAAACCATTATCGATTGCTTCTTGTAAAACTTCATTAAAAGGTCTTTCCTGAACAGAAAAGCTATTAAACAAATAACTTAATGACCCAGAAAATACACCTCTAATTCTCGTAATATTTTCACCTGAATCATGTAATACTTTAATAGTATCAATCAATGGCAAACCAGCTCCCACATTCGTTTCATATAAATACGATTTCCTGTTTTTAGTTAATTTCTCCCGTAATTCCTTATAGAAATTATAATTAACCGTATTTGCTATTTTATTTGATGAAATTAAATCAAATCCATTCTCAATCAATTCAATATAATTTTTCACAAACTCAGAACTAGCGGTATTGTCAATAGCTATCAAGTTTTCTAAATGATGTTTATCTGCAAATTCAATAACATCTTTTACCAAATAATTATCCACACCTTCATTACTTAATTCTTCTTCCCAATTTGATGAAATTCCGTGTTTATTTAATAGAACTTTGGCTGAATTTCCAACAGCAAAAACATTTAATTGAATATTTTTTCTTTTTAGGATATTTTGCTCGCTTTTTAAAATTTGATTTATAAGAGTTCCTCCCACCAAACCTTTACCAAAAACAGCAATATTTATATTCTTTGACACTCCAAAAATTTCACCATGAACAACATTTACCGCCTTGTGCAATTCGGTTTGTTTTACCACCAAACAAACATTTTCACCAGTAACAGTATTATTAATTAATATTGGAGTAATGTTATTTTTGATAAGTGCACTATATGGTTGATGGAATGAATTTAAAGTTTGACCTATTATTGAAATAACTGATACATTTTCAGTTATAAATATTTTACTTACATCTTTGGTTTGAAACTCATTTCTAAATTCATTTTCCAGCACATGTTTGGCTTTGAAACCATTTTTAGCATCTACAATAAAACCAATACCTCTTTCAGAAGAACCTTGCGAAATAATACTCACACTAATATTTTCCTTACCCAAAGCTGTAAAAATTCGTCCATCAACACCAACCTTACCTAACAAACCTCTACCAACTAGATTTACCAAAGCAACATCTTCCTGAACTGACAACGATTTGATACCACCCTGCTCAGATTCTGGTCCAATTAAAGTTCCTCGATTCTCATGGTCGAATGTATTTAAAATCCTTAGTGAAATATTCTTCTGAATTAAAGGAATAATGGTTTTAGCGTGTAAAATATGTGCACCAAAATTTGCCATTTCATTGGCTTCTTGATACGATAATTTTTCTATTTTCTTAGCATTATCAACCAAGTCTGGATTGGCTGTAAAAATTCCATTAACATGGGTGTAATTTTGAAATTCTGAAGCATTTAAAAAATTAGCAATCAATGAAGCTGTATAATTACTTCCGCTCCTTCCCAAAGTAGTAGTTTCACCACTTAAATTAGAAGCTATAAAACCAGTTATTACCTGAATTTCATTTGCCGGATGTTCAGAAAAATGTTTTATTACCAGATCTTCAGAAGCATCTTCAAAAAGCTGTGCTTTCCCAAACTGATTGTTTGTTTTAATTAACTTTCTTGAGTCTACAAAATTTGCTTTAATGCCTTTTGAATTTAAGATGTGTGCAATAGTTTTAGCAGCTAAAATTTCACCCTGGGCCAATACCTGATCCTTTACTTTTGCACTGTAATCTCCTAAAAGATTAACGCCTTTAAAAATTTCACCCAACAACTGAAATTCTGATGACAAATCAACAGTTTCATCAACTGCTAGCTGATATTTTTTCAGTGCTTCCAATTCTTCTAAATAAGGCAAACTACTTTTTGCTTTTTCCAAAATTGACTCCAACTGATTCGTGGTTTTTCCTCTTGCAGAAACAACTAATGCAATAGCTTCTTCATTTGCCACTTTCTTTGAAATAACTTTTAAAGCACTTTGTAGTCCTTTACCATTTGCCAAGGATTTTCCTCCAAATTTTACTACTTTCATATTGTTTTTTGAACGTTTATTAAAAATTGGTTCTATTATTTTTTCTAACTGTTTATATTCTATTAAAAATGCATCGTGTCCATGCACCGAATTAATTTCATTATAGGTAACATTTGGATGAGTTAACGCTAATTGCTTATGCGTTTCTTTGTTTTCTTCAGCGGTAAAAAACAAATCCGAGTCAACACCAATAATATGGATATTCGCTTTAATGGTATCCAATACATTTTCATCTCTACCCTTAGTAACATCAATGGTTCTTAACAATTGATTCATTAATTTATAGGCTGAAAGCTGAAAGCGCTCTTGTAATTTTTTGCCATGATGCAACAACCAACTTTCAACATTAAAAATTTCCAAATCCCTATTTTTTGAACGTTGAAAACGCTCTTTAAATGACTCAGGTGTACGGTAACACAACATAGCATGCATACGAGCATCATGTACCGGATTACTTGAATTTGATAAAAACTGTTCTTGTATTTGACAATTTGCAATTAACCAATCTGTTGCTTTCCAATCGGTTGCAACTGTAATTAAATGTTGAGTGATTTCAGGATTAATAACCGCTATTTCCCAGGCTAAACCACCCCCTAATGAACCTCCTATTAAAGAAAATAATTTTTCAACTTGCAATTGTTTCAGTCCTAATAAAAATATTTTAGCAATATCACGAGCTTCAAAATCTTTATAATTTTCAATTACAAATCCGTCATAACCATTTCCCGGAATATTGAATGACAAAATAGTGTATTGATTGGTATCAATAATTTTATTTTCCCCAACCAAATCTATCCACCACCCATTTTCACCTGCAACATTACTATTTCCAGTTAATGCATGATTTATCAAAACAACAGGTGCTGCATGCAACTCTTTCCCAAAAACTTGATATGACAATTTTAATTCAGGATAGGTATCACCCTTTTCTGAAGTAAAATTTTCAATTGCAATATGTTTTAATTCACTCATTAAACTTTATTTATTAGAATACCGTTATTCAGAAGTTTGAAAATTGTTAAGAAAAAAATGCAGAAAATTACCGAGGTAGTTTTATTACGTTATCTATCCAAATGGGTAGAATTTAGCACCTTCTTTAAAGATAAAGGGTTGCTAAGGCTTCACAGGGTCTATTCCCTCTGCCTTTCTTGATAACAATTCATTAAGTCACTGAACTCGAGCGCAAATTAACGCAATAATTTTTCTTTAAACAACTCTTTTCTACTGAAATATTATACAGCTACAGTTAATATAGTTTTAAAAGCTTCTTCTAAATCCTGTTTTAAATCTTCAATATTTTCAATACCCACAGATAATCTAATCAAATCCTGTGTTACACCACTAGATGCCTGTTGCTCTTCAGTTAATTGCTGATGAGTTGTACTTGCAGGATGAATAATTAATGACTTTGTATCACCAATATTTGCAAGCAATGAAAATATTTTAGTGGCATCAGTAACTTTTTTAGCTGCCTCAAAACCACCTTTTAATCCAAAAGTAACCAAACCACTTTGTCCTTTGGGTAAATATTTTTTAGCCAATGTATTGTATTTACTACTTTCTAAACCTGGATAGTTCACCCATGCAACCTCCTCTCTTCCTTCAAGCCATTTCGCTAATTCCAATGCATTTTCACTATGTTGTCTGATACGAACTGGCAATGTTTCTAATCCTTGAATAATTTGAAACGCATTAAAAGGACTTAAAGCTCCACCAAAATCACGCAATCCTTCCAAAATTAACTTAAATGTAAATGCTGCTGCTCCTAGGACCTCGCTATAAACCAAGCCATGGTACCCTTCTGAAGGCTCTGTAAATTCAGGAAATTTACCATTTGTCCAATCAAAAGTACCTGCATCAATAATAGCTCCTCCTAAAGAACTTCCTTGACCTCCTATATATTTAGTTAAAGAATGAATTACAAGATTTGCACCGTGCTTGATTGGATTTAATAAAGCTGGGCTTGCTACTGTATTATCTACAATAAATGGAACACCAGCTGCTTTTGAATGTTCTGCAATTGCCTCTAAATCCAATACATCTAATTTTGGATTCCCTAATGATTCTACAAAAAATGCACGTGTATTATCCTGAACAGCATCTTTAAAGCTCTCTGGATTTGAAGCATCTACAAACGTAGTTGTAATTCCAAGTCTTGGCAATGTTACATTTAACAAGGTAAATGTTCCTCCATACAAACTACTGGAAGCTACAATATGGTCTCCGGCTCTTAATAAGGTTAATAATCCCGTTGAAATCGCTGAAGTTCCTGAAGCGAAAACCACTGCTCCTATCCCTCCTTCAATAGCAGCCAAACGCTGTTGTAAAATATCATTTGTTGGGTTGTTTAGTCTCGTATATATGAATCCTAACTCTTTTAATGAAAATAAATTTGCCGCATGTTCTGTATCATTGAATACATATGATGTAGACTGATAAATAGGAACCGCTCTTGTTCCTGAAGTTTGCTCTGTATCATGTCCGGCGTGTAATACTTGTGTTGAAAATTGTGTACTCATTTTAATATATTTTTTAATATTTTATTTTTGTCTTAATTATAAAAAAAGTCCCTTTAGTGAGGTATTACCAAAGGGACTTAAAATCAAATTTCGATTTTTTTAGTTCATTCATTTTAGGCAATACCATTTCATTACGCTGCACATCATTAGCATTCGCATTTTTAATTGTGTTGACATACTATTTCTTTTTGTTGAATTCATTTTCTAAAAAAAAACCTCTGAAAATATTCAGAGGTTCTATAATTTATATTTTATTAATATTTAAACAATAGCATCCTCTGTGTAACTTTTACACATCATTGTACGTATATTATTAAACATTGTATTCATTTTACTATTTATTGTTGCGACAAATGTAATTACTTTTTTCTAATCACCAAATATATTTTTAATAATTTTAATTTGAGACTACAAAAACTTACCTGAAAATAAATACACTAAAAAACCGAAAACCTGCATTTCATTAAAAATATTTGATAGCTCGTTATGATCTAGCATAACAAATTGTACTCCTAAATTTTAGTTAAAATTTATTTATTGTAGTTATTATTTTTATACATTTGCAGTTCAAAATTTATGGAGGAAGGATTTGAACTGATTGCAACCTCAAAAAAAAATGCTAAAGCAGTAATTAATTACTTCCTTTAGCGCTAGCAATTACTTCAAATTTGTTTCAATAATTATAAAGAAATTAAATTATGTCGTATTTATTTACATCAGAATCAGTTTCAGAAGGTCATCCAGACAAGGTTTCTGATCAAATTTCAGACGCGTTGGTTGATAATTTTTTAGCGTTTGATAAAAATTCAAAAGTAGCCTGTGAAACATTGGTAACTACAGGTCAAGTTGTACTTGCAGGAGAAGTTAAGTCAAAAACATATCTAGATGTTCAAAAAATTGCAAGAGATGTAATCAATAAAATCGGTTACACAAAAAGTGATTATATGTTTGACGGAAATTCATGTGGTGTTTTTTCAGCAATTCACGAGCAATCGCAAGATATTAATCAAGGTGTTGACAGAGAAACTAAAGAAGATCAAGGTGCTGGCGATCAAGGAATGATGTTTGGTTATGCAACGAATGAGACTGAAAATTTTATGCCTTTAGCATTGGATTTAAGCCATCGAATTTTACAAGAACTTGCAGAAATCAGGCGCGAAAACAATGAAATAACCTATTTACGCCCAGATTCAAAAAGCCAGGTAACCATTGAATACACAGATGATAACGTTCCTTTTAGAATTAAAGATATTGTGGTTTCAACACAACATGATCAATTTTTAGAAGATGACGATGAAATGTTGGCTAAAATTAAAAGTGATGTGATTTCTATTTTAATTCCAAGAGTTATTGCAAAATTACCTGCTAGCATTCAAGCTTTATTTAATGACAATATTGTTTACCACGTAAATCCAACAGGAAAATTTGTTATTGGTGGTCCACATGGAGATACTGGCTTAACCGGAAGAAAAATTATTGTTGACACATACGGTGGTAAAGGCGCTCATGGTGGTGGTGCTTTTTCAGGAAAAGACCCAAGTAAAGTAGATAGAAGTGCTGCATATGCAACACGTCATATTGCAAAAAATTTAGTTGCTGCTGATGTTGCCGATGAAATATTAATACAGGTTTCATACGCCATAGGTGTTGTTGAACCTATGGGAATTTATGTAAATACGTATGGTACTTCAAATGTTGATTTAGCAGATGGAGAAATTGCAGAAATTGTATCTAACTTATTTGATATGAGACCTGCTGCCATTGAACAACGTTTAAAACTGAGACAACCAATGTATTTGGAAACTGCAGCTTACGGACATATGGGACGTGAAAATAGAACTGTAACCAAAACATTTAGAAATGTTGATGGTAGTGAAGTCACTACTGAAGTAGAATTATTTACTTGGGAAAAATTAGATTATGTTAGCAAAGTAAAAGAAGCTTTTAATTTATAACCATAACAACATATTCAAATAAAAAAAAGGGTTGTTTAAAAAATAAACAACCCTTTTTTTTATGCTACTGTAATAACTAAACAATTAAGCTGCTATTTAATCATTGTCAATACCATTTCAAATTTTTCAACTGTAAAAAGTGAGTAGTAAAAACCCAATCCAAAGAGTAACGCCCTATATATTGTATTTTACTGAAAACATAAATAACCTAGGCTGAATAAAGTATAATGAAGTTGTATTACTGTCTACTATCTGGTTTAAACTATCTCGGTTTATGGATGTATTATTGGTTAAATTATCTGCTGATAATTTAAATTCCCATTTACTATCTTTTTGCTGATAATACAATGCTGCATTTAAAAACGAATAACTATTTTCAATAGTTTTTTCATCATTTTCATAATTAAAATAACTGTAATCAGCCGTTAAAATAAAGTTTTTCAGGAAACCTATTTCCACATTTGCAAAAGGCTTATCGGTTGTACTTCCTGTATTTGAATAATCGGTAAAAGATTTTTTGTAACCAACTTCAAAATTTGGCGCATTTTTAAATTTAGTAGCAATACTCGTGGTATAACTATGAGTTAATGATTTTGATTTCACATGATTACCATTCACTAAATTGTTATAAATATTATGAGAAATACTGGCTCTTAAATTGGTTTTTAAACGGCGGTATGTTTTCCCATACCTAAAACTTCCTGATAGTGATTCATCAGCAAAATTAGAATTCACCGGATACGAAATTCTATCTACCCCATCTAATTCGGTATTATTTTTAACTGAATTTACATTTTTCGAATAATTAAGCGATGCATGCACATGAGTAAAAGAAAACATACTAAAACTAAAAAAATTTAGTGTATACCTGTGCTTCAACGAGTTTTCGATTTCTCTATTTCCTTGAGATAAGGCATTATAATTATCTAAAATATAACCTTCGGCTACAGTTTCAATATCAGAAAACTGTGCAGTAATTGCATAATTAAAACGAAGATTTGCTGATGAATTAAAGCTATATTTTGCATACAAATTAGGCAACACCTTAGCTAAGGTATCTTTATTTTCAGAACCTAATTGCATGTCTTTTGTTGCGTATTGATGCAATGTTAATCCAGGATTTAATGTGAATTTACCCAAAATTACTTTATAATTTACACCTAAAAACACATCTGAAAAATTATAATCTACCTGATTTGTTAAAGCTGTATCAGAAAAGTTTAAGGTATTCCCATTTCCTAATTCCTGTACCATGTCCGATTCAAAATTTTGCTTACTAAAGGTAGTTCCCAGAGTAACATTGATATTGCTTTTTGGAGTTAACAAATAGTAATAATCAAATTTTGCATCGAACTTACTCGTTGTAGTTTTAGAATTTTGAAATAAATTGATTAAATCTGTTGGATTTTCCTGAACTGATGGCAACAACATAAAAGGTTGTGTTGTAGAAATTGAATTGTACAAAGGCTTATCTTTTTGGTAAAAATGTTGTAACTCAGATGTAAAAATATTTTTATCATCAATGGTATAGTACAAATTAAAATTTTGATTTAAAGAAACTGGCTTTTCTTCTAAATACGTATCAACCTCTCCTCTATTTAATGAAGTTACATCGTTCAATTCTGTTTGTTCAGATAATTTTCCAAAAATATCATAATCTAAATGCATATTATTATTTGGACGATAGGTAGTACTAAATTTTAACATTCCCAATTTACTCCCTTGTATTGCTGAAGTTTCTTTTTCTTCAACTAAACCTGTATTGTTATATACTGTATTTGCTTTTGTTAGCATTGTGGTTTCAGAATTGTTTACAATAGCAAAACCGTTTAAATCCAAGGTTTTTTTTGGAGCAACACTAAAATTAACAGCTCCAAACTTTGATTCAATTTCTTGAGCCTTATTATTTTGAGCAGTTGTAAATCCTAATCCACCCGATGAAACATTAAAACTTGTTCCACTTCCTTTCATTGCACCACGTAAACCTCCCGTAAATCTAAAATAATCACGCATTGTAAATGGTGTTTCTCCAATATTATTTACATCAGCTAGAACATTAATACTTTTTTCAGGACTGTAATAAAACAATTTAGGTTTTACAATATGTTTTTCATTATCTCCTATTCCTGTATTAACTTCACCAAACCAAAAACGGTCTTTACCCGTTTTCAACTTAATGTTTAAAGCAATATTATCTTCATTATTAGATACACTACGCATTCCAGAAACTTCGTTGTAATTTCTTAAAACCTGTACTTTATCAATGGCACTTGCAGGAATATTTTGAGTTGCCAATTTAGAATCTCCATCAAAAAACTCTTTACCTTCCACCAATACTTTCTCTACTTTTTTACCTTCAACTTCCACCTCTCCATTATCATCAATATCAATTCCTGGCAGTTTTTCTAATACATCTTCTAATTTTTTTTCTTTTCCAGTAGTAAAGGAATCTGTATTATAAACAATGGTATCACCAACTATTTTCACTGGCATTTCATAAGTAATTTCTACTTCATTTAATTTTTCACTGGATTGATTTAATACAAAATCTTTCTTTAAATTTTTAACTGAATTATTGACTGAAAAATCAACACTCATAGTATCAAAACCCAAATAACTAATTTTTAAAGTGTATTCTTGAGTATCTTCCAAACTTAACTTATACTTTCCATTGTGGTCTGTAATTGAGTATGACTGCAACAGTTTTGTTCCTTTTTTAAAGGCTATTACGTTTGCCATTTCCAACGGAATTCCTTTAGCATCTTTCACAAAGCCCTCTAATTTAGCATTTTGTGAAGCAGCTAAAAAAGGTATTAAAAATAGCGACAGAATTATGAAGTAATTTTTCATTTTATATTTTTTAAGTTCTGTTAAAATTATCCTCCTATTCTAATTCTACGGCTATTGTTTCCACCTTTCTGACGCTCATTTCGCATACGTTCGCGCATTTCTAACATTTTTTCTTGAATAATTTTATCATACTCTTCTTGTGTAACTACTTTTCCTTTTTTAGGCTCATTAATTTCCATTTTCTCCTTTGGGTTCAATACAATTTTAGTACATAGCACATTTGTATTTCCGTAAGAAAGTTCTAAAATTAAACCTGGCAAACCATAATAATCACCCGGACCGTGACCTGCAGGAATATCCAATGTGTACCAGGCCGAAACAATAGTGTCAACTAATTCTGGTTTGCTGCTTTCTTCTTTTTTTTCTTTTTCACTCCCTACTTCACTCTTCTTTTCGTTTGGTCTTCCTCTTCCAAATTTCATTTCTCTTGGAGCAGGCATTTTTACAACAGCTGTAGCTTTAAAACACAAGTAATTCCCTATGGTTTTGGTTTCTTGCTCCATTTTCCATTCGTAATTGGTTAAATCATCTTTTATTAAAAAGTTTTTCCCACTAAATTCATTTTCTTTAGTGCTTTTCTTAGCTTGAATATTTTTATAGTGTATTCCAGAAGCACCGCCGTCAAACATCATAAAACTCATTCCTCTACCACCAGCATTGTCTAATTTTTCTTCTTCCTTATAAATGGATTCAGATTTATTAAACCTTAACTTATATGTTTTTTCCAATCTGCTTTTCATCATTTCTTTAATATATTGAATTCTACTTGCTGGAATTCCAGATGCAGTTAAATCTATATCTAACACTGTTTTGGTTTGATAGGTTGCAACTCCCTGAAAATTCTGAGCTGAAACTTGCATTGTAAATAACAATAAAATTGCCGAAGTAAATTTTAATACACGTGCTGTCATAAGTATTCATTTTAAAAATTCAAAACAAATATAATACGAAGAAACCTTTTTTAAGGTTAAACAGTGTTAACATCTGTTAACTGACTGTGACATTAACAATTCTATTACTACCTTTGAGTTATGAATAATAAACGACACCAATGGATTATCTACATTATTGCTAGTGTAATAGCATTAACCATTGCTGTACAGATCTATTGGAATTATCGTGAATATCAAATAAATAAGGAACAACTAATTACTAAAGTACGAAGTAGTATAGACACCTCGGTTGAAGATTATTTTGCTGAATTAACAAAATCCAGTTTCATTACATTAACCTCAATTGACTCAATAAATTCTAAAAAAAAGAGTGATACTATTAAACTAAAAACAAAATCGAGAAGATTAATGTTTAAAAAAATTGATAGTACCTTATCTGATTTAACTGAAAAAGACAGCACCAAGGTTTTCTTATTTAATAAAGGGAATCACAAATTTGGAATGAATGATAGCAAGGGATTCAACTTCTTTAGAAATCCCAGATTTTTTACTCAAAATATTGATAGCATTATATCCAAAGTAATGGTTTCTTTTTCGAGAGACACATTGGATTTAAATAAATTAAATACGCATATAACCAAAGAGTTTGAAAGGCAAAATATTCATGTAAAATACGCCCTTAACTTTACTTATCATAAAAGGATAGATTATGACAATATTGAAACAAAAACACAATCGTTAAATATTGAAAATTTCCCTAAAAACCATTTAACTGTCGAAACTAAATCGCATTATTTACCTTTCAGAAGTAAACTTGAACTGTTTTTTACCAATACTACTGCAAATATTTTGAAAGAATCTTTAATTAGTATTTTATTATCATTTTTACTTTCAGCCAGTACAATTGCAAGTATTATTTATTTACTTCACATCATTAACAAACAGAAGCAATTAGCTGAAGTTAAAAACGATTTAATTAGCAATATAACCCACGAATTTAAAACTCCAATTGCCACTATCGCAACAGTTTTGGAAGCTATGAAGAATTTCAATGTTTTAGAAGATAAAGAAAAATCTGAAAAGTATGTTGTAATGGCAACTGCACAAACCAAAAAACTCCATTTAATGGTTGACAAATTATTGGAAACTGCTACACTAAAACAAGAAGAAATTGAATTAACAAAAGAGCCTATAGTTATTAATCAATTATTAGAAAATATTGTAGAAAAATATCGATTATTAAATCCTGAAAAAGAATTTGTTTTTGATAATAAAAATGGAGATATTACTATAATCGCTGATGCTTTTCATTTTGAAAATGCCATTTCAAATATTATTGATAATGCAATAAAATACGGTGGTAATACTATTTCAACCGAACAAAATAAAACAGAAAAAGGTGTTGAAATTTTTATCTGGGATAATGGAACCGGGATTCCAAAAAACCAAAAAAACAAAGTGTTTGAACAGTTTTACAGAATTCCAACAGGAAACACACACAACATAAAAGGTTTTGGTATTGGTTTGTATTACACCAAAAAAATAATAGAAAAACACAATGGAACTATTTCTATTAGTTACAATAAAAAAAATGAAACTGTTTTTAAAATTGAATTGTTAAATGACTAAACCTGTAAAAATATTATTGGCTGAAGATGAACCGTCATTAGGGCAAATTGTAAAGGAAAGTTTAGAGACTAGAAATTTTGAAGTGTTGCTTTGCACAAATGGAGAAGAAGCCTACAAAACTTACCATAAAGAACAACCTGAATTATTAGTTTTGGATGTAATGATGCCGAAAAAAGATGGTTTTACTTTAGCAAAAGAAATAAGAACTGAAGATTCTATTATTCCAATTATATTTTTAACAGCAAAATCACAAACTGAAGATGTAGTTGAAGGTTTTAATTTAGGTGGAAACGATTACTTAAAGAAACCGTTTAGTATGGAAGAACTAATAGTTAGAATTAATGCTTTGCTTAATAGAAATAATTTTAACTTAACAAACGGTGTATTTCAACTTGGCAAATTTGAGTTTAATTATAAAAAACAAACACTTACAACTAAAACTACAACTTCAACGCTAACACATAGAGAAACGCAATTGCTTTATCATTTAATTCAACATAAAAACCAAGTTCTGAATCGCTCTTTTATATTGAAAAAATTATGGGGAAGTGATGATTTTTTTAATGCAAGAAGTATGGATGTTTTTATAACTAAACTTCGAAAAAAATTAAAACCAGACCCTGCAATTCAAATTTTAAATGTAAGAGGGTTTGGCTATAAATTAATTTTTTAAAGGGTTAAAATTGTACCATTCTAAAATAAAAAAATTAAGTATCTTTAGCACTTCATTTTTTATTTAATTTTTAATTATGCACGTAGCAATTGCAGGAAATATTGGAGCAGGAAAAACTACTTTAACCAAACTCTTAGCTAAACATTATAAGTGGGAGCCACATTTTGAATCAGTAGATGAAAATCCGTATTTAGATGATTTTTACAGTGAAATGGAACGCTGGTCATTTAATTTACAAGTTTATTTTTTAAATAGTAGATTCCGCCAAATTTTAGAAATTAGAGAAAGTGGTAAAAATATAATTCAGGATAGAACCATATATGAAGATGCAAGAATATTTGCACCCAATTTACACGCTATGGGCTTAATGCCAAATAGAGATTATAATAATTACAGTTCACTATTTGAGTTAATGGAGCGTTTAGTTTCTCCTCCAGATTTGTTAATCTACTTAAGAGCCTCCATACCAACCTTAGTTGATCAAATTCACAAGCGTGGTCGTGATTATGAAAATTCTATTAGTATTGACTATTTAAGTAGATTGAATGAACGATACGAAGCCTGGATTACAAAATACACCAAAGGAAAATTATTAATTATTGATGTAGACAACATAAATTTTGTTGACAATCAAGAAGATCTAGGAAGTATTATTGCAAAAATAGATGCACAAATTAACGGATTATTTTAACATTTAATTTCTAATTTATCTATCAAAATTTTCCGTAATGAACGGATAGTTCTCGGATCAATTAAATTTAAAGCCTTTACAAAGTACATTTTTTCAATTAATTTACCTCCAACAAATGTATTTGTGATAATACCAATTACAATATCTGTCTTTATATTGAACCTCCTTCATAACTCCTTTTACAAAAATTATTTAAATTTAAGTAAAAAAACACGCCAAATGGCGTGTTTTTTTACTTTATTATTAAGCCTTACACTCACATGTTCCCGGCTCACAATGTGTACATTCCATCTTTACTTTAGCCACTTCCTTTTTACAGGTACATTTTCCTTCAGCACATTTACACTCACCACCTTCTTTACACTTACAACCAACTGGATGTTCATCTTGCGCTTTTAAATCCATTTTACAAACAGGACAAGAACCTTTTTCGTCATAAGTTTTTCCTTTTTCACAATCCATTGGACATTGATAAGCATCTTTTGAAGCCATTTCTTTATCAGCATCATGGTCGTGACCCTCATGATTTTCCTGCATTTCAGTTTTAACTTCCTCTTTCTTAACTTCCTTACAAGAAGTAAAAAGTACTGCAAATGAAAATACTGCTGCAAAAACTAATATTGATTTTTTCATAATAAATAATTGGTGTTTTAATTTTAATAAAATTTTCCCCTAAAATAATAAAAAATTATGTGTTTTCTGTTTTTTTATCACTTATTTGAAGTTTTTGCTAATAAAATACTGGTAATAAAACAAGTGATTTATTATGCTTCACAAAAAAGAATTTTAATTTTGTATAAAATCACAAATTAAAATGAACCTTTCGGAATTAAAAACATCGATAAAAATAATTATTGAGTCTAATAATTCAACTCAAAAAAAACTTCAATCAATTTGCAGTTACCTAAAAAATAAAATTAATTATTACGATTGGGTTGGGTTCTATTTTAAAAATGGAAATAAAAACGAATTAAAACTTGCTGAATTTTCAGGCGAAACAACCGAACATACTATCATACCTTTTGGCAAAGGTATTTGCGGACAAGTTGCAATAAGCAACAAAAACTTTGTTGTACCAAATGTTTCATTACAAAACAATTATATTTCTTGTGGATGGAAAGTTAAAAGCGAAATTGTAATTCCAGTATTTGTAAATGGCAATAATGTTGGTCAAATTGATATTGATTCACATACAATAAATCCTTTCACTAAAAATGACGAAATATTATTAGAATTTATTTGCAATGAAGTATCAAAGCTACTGTAATAAGCAATTTACACTCCGAAAGATTTAATTAAATTCTCACTCAAAACTAAATAAATTGGTGAATAACTATCATAAAAAAAACCTGAAATTAACCTTTCTTTTGTATTGTTTAAATAGCTGATAATTATTAGCTTTGCCAAACTGTAACAAAACAATACATGAACACAACTAAAAAAGCAAAATCAGCACTAATTTCGGTATTCCACAAAGATGGCTTAGGTCCGATAGTAACTAAACTAAACGAACTGGGAGTAACCATTTATTCAACAGGAGGAACTGAAAGTTTTATCAAAGAACAAGGAATTGAAGTAGTTCCGGTAGAAGAATTAACTTCATACCCTTCTATTTTAGGGGGAAGAGTAAAAACATTGCACCCAAAAGTATTTGGTGGAATTTTAGCCCGAAGAGAAAACGAAAGTGACTTATCTCAACTTGGTGAATTTGAAATTCCTGAAATTGATATTGTTATAGTAGATTTATATCCTTTTGAAAAAACGGCGGCAAGTAGTACTTCAGAACAAGATATTATTGAAAAAATTGATATCGGCGGTATTTCATTAATCAGAGCGGCTGCTAAAAACTTCAAAGATGTTATTTGTATTTCATCTATGGAACAATACAGCAATTTTTTAGATATTATGAGCACTCAAAACGGAAAAACTACTTTAGAGCAACGTAAAAGTTTTGCTGCAAAATCATTTGCTGTTTCTAGCCATTACGACAGTGCTATATTTAAATATTTAAACCAAAACGAAATTGCTTTTAGAGAAAGTTTTAACGAATCTTCTGAACTTCGCTATGGTGAGAATCCTCATCAAAAAGGTTATTTCTTTGGAAACTTAGATGAGTTATTCACTAAGTTACATGGTAAAGAGCTTTCATATAACAATTTACTTGATGTTGATGCAGCTGTTAATTTAATGAATGAATTTAAAAATGATACTCCAACATTTGCCATACTAAAACACAACAATGCTTGTGGTTTAGCGCAAAGAGAAATCTTAAAAGACGCATATTTAGATGCTTTGGCTGGTGATCCAACTTCTGCTTTTGGAGGTGTATTAATTTCAAACAAAGAAATTGATGTAGCTACCGCTGAAGAAATTCATAAATTATTTTGTGAAGTAGTTATTGCTCCAAGTTATAGTGATGACGCCTTGGATGTATTAAAAGGAAAGAAAAATAGAATTATTTTAATTCAAAAAGATATTGAGCTTCCTTCTAAACAATACAGAACCGCATTAAATGGTGTGCTTTTTCAGGATAAGGACAACAAAACAGATAATGCAAACGTTGTAAAAACGGCAACTATTATTGAACCTACAAATAAAGAGTTAGAAGATTTGTTTTTTGCATCTAAAATTTGCAAACACACTAAATCAAATACCATTGTTTTAGTTAAAAACAAGCAATTATACGCAAGCGGAACAGGACAAACAAGTAGAGTTGATGCCCTGGAACAAGCTATTGCAAAGGCAAATCATTTTAAATTTGATTTAAATAATGCAGTAATGGCTAGTGATGCTTTTTTCCCATTTCCTGATTGTGTTGAAATTGCAAACAAGGCAGGTGTAAATGCGGTAATTCAACCAGGTGGGTCAATAAAAGATAAATTATCTATAAATTATTGTAATAAAAATAAAATGTCAATGATCTTTACAGGAATACGCCATTTTAAACACTAATTTTAACTAACTTTGTTAAATTCTAAATTAAAAATAAAAAAAATATGGGTTTTTTCGATTTTATGACCGAAGACATTGCCATTGATTTAGGTACTGCAAATACACTAATAATTCATGATGGTAAAGTTATTGTTGATGCTCCTTCAATTGTAGCAAGGGACAGATCGACCGGTAAAATAATTGCAACTGGTAAAAAAGCTAGTTTAATGCAGGGAAAAACTCACGAGAACATAAAAACTATTAGACCCCTAAAAGACGGTGTAATCGCTGATTTTGAAGCTTCGGAACAAATGATAAAAGAATTTATCAAAAATATTCCTAATATAAAAAAGAAGTTTTTTACTCCATCACTAAGAATGGTTATTTGCATTCCATCAGGAATTACTGAAGTTGAAAAACGTGCAGTAATTGATTCTGCTGAACATATGAATGGAAAAGAAATTTATCTAATTCACGAACCAATGGCTGCTGCCATTGGTATTGGAATTGATATTATGCAACCAAAAGGTAACATGATTATTGATATAGGTGGTGGTACTACCGAAATTGCAGTAATTGCTTTAGGTGGAATTGTTTGTGATAAATCGGTCAAAGTTGCCGGTGATGTTTTTACAGCTGATATTGCATATTATATGAGAACTCAGCACAATTTATATATTGGTGAACGTACCGCTGAAAAAATTAAAATTCAAATTGGTGCAGCAACTGAAGATTTGGAAAATCCACCGGAAGACATGCTGGTTCAAGGTAGAGATTTATTAAGTGGAAAACCTAAACAAGTACAGGTTTCGCACCGAGAAATTGCAAAAGCTTTAGACAAATCTATTTTACGTGTTGAAGATGCTGTTATGGAAACATTGTCGCAAACACCTCCGGAATTAGCCGCTGACATATACAATACCGGTATTTATTTGGCTGGTGGAGGTTCTATGCTTAGAGGCTTAGACAAACGATTGTCAAGAAAAACAGATTTACCTGTTTATGTTGCTGAAGATCCTTTAAGAGCTGTTGTTAGAGGGACTGGAATAGCCTTAAAAGATATTGATAAATACAAAAATGTATTAATGAAGTAATAACCTTTTCTAAATTACTATATGCAGCAGATTTTATATTTTCTTAAAAAATTTAGATTTTTTCTGTTATTTGTATTTTTAGAATTTATAGCGTTATTCCTTACAATTCAGCATCATTCTTTTCATAAAAGTAAATTTATAAATTCTTCAAACACCATCACTGGAGGAATTTATAATAAAGCAAATTCTATCAAAGAATTCTTCTATTTAAAATCTGAAAACAAACGTTTGGTAGAGGAAAACACTAAATTACTAAACCTTATTAATATTCATAAAACTGATTTTAATCTTGAGACATTTTCGGTAGTTGATTCCATTAAATATTTTCAAAAATATCAATATTCATTTGCTAAAATTATCAACAATAATTACACAAAGCCTGATAATTTTTTAACCATTGACAAAGGCACAAATCATGGCGTTGAACCAGATTTAGGAATTGTAAACAGTAAAGGTGTTATAGGTGTTGTAAAAAATGTTTCAAAAAATAATGCAACTGTTTTATCTATCTTAAACAGAAATTCAAAAATAAATGTTCGATTAAAAAACAGCAATCATTTTGGTACCATCATTTGGAATGGAAAAAATCATAATACCATACAATTGATTGATATCCCAAGACAAGCAATTTTTAAAGTTGGAGACACTATTATTACGGGGGGTAAATCCGCAATTTTCCCTGAGGGGATTCGAGTAGGAACTATTAAAGATTTCTTATTTAAAAACAATAAATATCAAGAAATAAATATTTTATTATTTAATGATATGAGCGCACTTGGGTATATTCAAATAGTAAAAAATTATCTCAAAAATGAGCAAGTAACTTTAGAAAGAAACACCATAAATGAATAACTTATTTTTTTCAAATACACTTCGTTTTATTGGGCTGGTACTTTTACAAGTTCTGGTTTTAAACAATGTGAATTTATTTGGTTATTTAAACCCTCTTGTATATATTTCATGGGTATTTTTATTTCCAGTTCGAAAAAATCAAAGCAACGTCTTAATATTAAGTTTTTTATTAGGATTAACCGTTGATATTTTCTATAATTCAGGCGGAATTAATGCTGCAGCAACATTATTTATAGCTTTAATTAAGCTTCCTTTATTAAAAGTAATTCTAAAAAAATCAGACTTTGATTATTTACTTTTCAATATAAGATCTATTTCTTTTGGTAAAGCATTTATTTTAATTTTCGTACTCACAATAACTCATCATTTCATCGTTTTTAGTCTAGTATACTTTAGTTTTAGTGAATTCTACACTATTATTTCAACTACTTTTTTCACAAGTATTTTCACTATAATTTTATGTATATTAGGAATTGTGTTATTTACAAATAAAAAATAATTGAACAAAGCATTATATTAATTGGATGAAACGAACTGGGTTATTAGCTATTTTAATTATATCGATTGGAATTATTTTCATTGGTCGTTTATTCTACTTGCAAGTTCTAGACAATTCATATAAAATTCCCGCATTAAATAATTCGGCAGTCAAAGTAACTTATGATTACCCTGAACGTGGCTATATTTATGATAGAAATGGAAAACTTTTAGTTGCCAACCAGCTTTCATATGATATTATGGTAATCCCAAGAGAAGTTAAACAATTAGACACGGTTGAGTTATGCAGTCTTTTAAAAATTACCAAAATAGATTTTATTAAAAAGCTCCAAAGAGCTCGTCGCTATTCTACAAGAATTCCATCAACATTTGTTGCTCAATTATCAAAAAGTGATTACGCATATTTACAGGAAAAAATGCATAAATACAGCGGATTTTATATTCAAAAACGATCACTTCGAGAATACCCTGTTAAATCGGCTCCAAATGTTTTAGGCTATATTAGTGAAGTAAACGAAGATTTTCTTAAAAAAAATCCCAATTACCAATTAGGGGAACTTAAAGGGGCAGCTGGCATAGAAGTTACATACGAACATATTTTAAAAGGTACTAAAGGTGTAAAATATATTCAGCACAATAGATTTAATAAAGAAATTGGCCCTTATAAAGATGGAAAATACGATACTATTGCCACTCCTGGAAACGACATTACAATAACCCTTGATTCGCAATTGCAGCAATATGGTGAAGCTTTAATGGTAAATAAACGTGGAGGAATTGTTGCTATTGAACCTTCTTCTGGCGAAATTTTAGCATTGGTTTCTACACCTACATACGACCCAAATTTAATGGTTGGTAGACAACGCTCTAAAAATTTTACAAAGCTCTATTTAGACACAATTAGTAGACCATTACTTGATAGAGGTTTACAAGGCGAATACCCTCCAGGCTCTCCATTTAAAGTAATAACAGCGTTAACAGCGTTACAAGAAGGCGTAATTACACCAACAACCACTATTAAATGCTCTAACAATCAATACAAATATGGAAACAGAACTATGGGCTGCCATTGTGATACTTTTGGAAGCCCTGTCCAATTAAACAATGCTATTTACCGTTCTTGTAATAGCTATTTTTGCAATGCTTATAAAAAAGTTATTGAGAAATTCCCTACATCGGCTGAAGGAGTGAATGTATGGAGCAAGCATGTCAAAAGTTTTGGATTAGGAAATTATTTAAATAATGACTTATTTGTAGGTAGAAAAGGACTAATTCCTGATGGTGATTTGTATAATAAATGGTATCCAAGTGTAACTTGGAAATCTACTTATACCATATCGAATGCTATTGGACAAGGCGAAGTACTAACTACACCTATTCAATTAGCTAATATGACTGCTGCAGTTGCAAACCGAGGTTTTTATTACACTCCTCATATTATAAAAAACATCAAAGGAATAAAAATTGACAAAAACTTTACAACTCCTAAAACTACTACTATCGATAAAAAACATTTTGAACCAGTAATTGAAGGTTTGTTCAATGTTTTAGATCATCCAAAGGGTACAGCAACATGGTCAAAAGTGAAAGGAATTGAAATTTGTGGTAAAACAGGGACTGCTGAAAACCCGCATGGGCAAGACCATTCTATTTTTATAGCATTTGCCCCTAAAGTCAACCCTAAAATTGCCATAGCAGTTTTTGTTGAAAATGGTTATTGGGGTTCACGATGGGCAGGTCCAATTTCAAGCTTAATGATTGAAAAATATTTAACAGGGAAAATTACCAAAACCTGGGAAGAACAACGTATGATTAATGGTAGCATACAAAAGGAATATGAGAAACAATTACAACAACAAATCTTAAAAATTGAGAAGCAGAAGAAATAATATTTTTTTAGGAGTAGACTGGATTTTGGTTGGCTTTTATTTTATCCTTGTATTTATTGGGTGGTTAAATATTTATGCAGCAACTTTAAACGATATTCAATTAGATTTAATAAATTTCTCCACTGAATATGGTAAACAACTTATTTTTATTGGATTGAGCATTCCTTTAATTCTAATCGTTTTAATGTTTGATGCTAAATTTTATGAAAAATTCAGTTCTATAATATACATTGTTTCCATAGCTTCATTACTAGGTTTATTTCTTTTCGGGAAAAACATAAACGGAGCTACTTCGTGGTATAATATAGGTATCTTTAGTCTTCAACCTTCTGAATTCGCAAAAGCTGCTACCTCTATGGCAATGGCTAAATTGGTAAGTGATAAGCAGTTTAATCTAAAAAAAATAAATACTCAGATTCAGGCATTTTTCATTTTAATAATTCCTTTCATTTTTATAACGTTACAACCTGATCCAGGTTCAGCATTGGTGTATGGCGCTTTTATTTTCGTATTATACCGAGAAGGTTTACCAACCTATTATATAACAATTGGTTTTATTTCATTACTACTATTTATTGTTACTCTTTATTTTGGATACTTAACGATACTTTTAAGCACTGGAATTTTATTTTTAAGTATACTCACATATTTTAGCTTTTACAGAAAAAAAGCACTCAAGCGTGGATGGCTTAAATTAATAGGATTGTATTTGATTTCAGCATTTTTTGTTTTTAGTGTTGATATTATTTTTAATCAAGTTTTTGAGCAACGCCACAGAGATAGGTTCAATATTTTATTAGGAAAAACAGATGATATTAAAAGTATTGGTTACAACACAAATCAATCTGTAACAACCATTGCTTCCGGAGGATTTTCAGGGAAAGGATTTTTACAAGGTGAGCGTACACAAGGTAACTTTGTTCCAGAACAACAAACCGATTATATTTTTACAACAATAGGGGAGCAATGGGGATTTATAGGCAGTAGTTTGGTAATTATTATTTTTATGTTGTTTTTACTGAGAATAATTTATATTTCAGAAAGGCAAAAATCAAAATTTAGCAGGGTTTATGGTTATAGCATTGCAGCCATTTTCTTTTTTCATTTTACCATAAATATTGGTATGGTTATTGGATTGCTACCAACTATAGGAATTCCTTTACCATTTTTCAGCTACGGAGGCTCTGCACTATGGGGTTTTACTTTACTCCTTTTTGTTTTTATAAGACTAGATGCTAATAGAACTTATGAATGGTAATTAAAATTTTCAGCATTTATACTGCACAAGATGCAATTGTAACTTGAATCAGTAGCAGGGTTTTATTTACATTATTAACTATATATAACAAAAAAAGCATCCCTAATAATTAAGGATGCTTTATAATTATTTTATAAAATATAGACTATAGAGCTGCTACGTGCTTAGCTAATTTAGATTTCATATTTCCAGCTTTATTTTTGTGGATAATATTATTCTTAGCTAATTTATCAAGCATTGCAACCACTTTTGGAAATAATACTTCTGCCTCTTTCTTATCAGTTGTAGCACGTAAATCTCTAACAGCATTTCTTGTAGTTTTATGCTGATATTTATTTCTAATTTGCTTAACTCTATTACTTCTAATTCTCTTTAATGCCGACTTATGATTTGCCATCTTAACTTTGTTTAAATTGTAGTCCGTAGGGGAATCGAACCCCTGTTACCAGGATGAAAACCTGGCGTCCTAACCCCTAGACGAACGGACCATTGTTTTTATTATATTTTAGTAACTCCTACTTGTGTTACGTGAACTTTTGTAGTCCGTAGGGGAATCGAACCCCTGTTACCAGGATGAAAACCTGGCGTCCTAACCCCTAGACGAACGGACCATTATTTTTCACAATCTAATTTCTTTTAAATTGCGGTTGCAAAAATACACACTTTTTTTAATCAAACAATGTTTTTTTAAAAAAAATTAATATGCTTTTGCAAACAATACTCTTTGATTTGATTTTTTACCAGTTAATATACACTTTCCCTCTTCTTGGGTGTTATTCAGAGGGATACAACGTATAGTGGCTTTGGTCAATTCTTTTATTTTATCCTCTGTTTCGGCGGTACCATCCCAATGTGCTGAAACAAAACCTCCATTTATTTTTAAAACTTCTTTAAACTCATCAAAACTATTTACTTCTACAATATGAGAATTTCTATAATCCAGTGCTTTTTTAAACAAGTTTTCTTGAATTTCTTTCAGTGTATTTTCAATAAACTCAACAGCATTATCTTGTAAAATACTTTGCTTTTCCAACGTATCTCTTCTCGCAATTTCTAAGGTTCCATTTTCTAAATCTCTCGGACCCATCGCAATTCGTAACGGCACACCTTTTAATTCATACTCAGCAAATTTCCATCCAGGTTTGTGAGTTGTTCGTTTATCAAACTTTACAGAAATTCCTTTGTCACGTAAATCTTTTGTTATTTCATTCACTTTTTCAGAAATTGTATCTAACTGCTCATCATTTCTGTGAATTGGAATGATTACTACTTGGATTGGAGCTAAATTTGGTGGTAATACTAAACCTAAATCATCTGAATGAGTCATAATTAACCCACCCATTAAACGAGTTGAAACACCCCAAGATGTTGCCCAAACATGTTCTCTTTTCCCTTCTTTTGACGTAAACTGAACATCAAAAGCTTTTGCGAAATTTTGACCTAAAAAATGAGAAGTTCCAGCTTGCAACGCTTTCCCATCCTGCATTAAACCTTCAATACAATAGGTTTCAAGTGCACCTGCAAAACGTTCTGAAGCCGTTTTCAAACCTTTAATAACAGGCATAGCCATATATTTTTCAGCAAATTCACCATAAATATCTAAAATCAATTCTGCTTCTTCAACTGCTTCTTTTTCAGTAGCATGTGCTGTATGTCCTTCTTGCCATAAAAACTCAGCTGTTCTTAAAAACAAGCGTGTTCGCATTTCCCAACGCACTACATTCGCCCATTGGTTTATTAATAATGGTAAATCTCTGTATGATTCAATCCATTTTCTGTAGGTATCCCAAATAATGGTTTCCGAAGTTGGACGCACAATTAATTCTTCTTCTAATTTTGCCTCAGGATCAACTACTACCCCACTACCATCTTCTGCATTTTTCAACCTATAATGTGTAACAACCGCACATTCCTTAGCAAAACCCTCAACATGATCAGCTTCTTTACTTAAATATGATTTTGGAATAAATAATGGGAAATAGGCGTTTTCATGGCCAGTCTCTTTAAACATTCTATCCAATTCAGCTTGTATTTTTTCCCAAATTGCAAAACCATATGGTTTTATTACCATACAGCCTCTAACACCTGAGTTTTCAGCCAAATCGGCTTTTACAACTAACTCGTTATACCATTTAGAATAATCTACTTCTCTCTTTGTTAAATTCTTGCTCATAATCAAAAGTTTGGCACAAATATTGCTTCTTATTTTAGTAAAAAATACTAATTTCGACAAAACTAGTACTTTTTGAATAGTTCAACAATAAAAATTACAATTGATTATGGAAGTTTTAACTTTATTTAAATCCAAATTAACTCAAATAAGTGCTTTATTGGTAGTTTTAGTGAGTTTTTATTCATGTGGTTCTTATCAAAGCACCTACAATTCATACAATGATGGAATTTATGCTTCCGACGATTACAATACTCTTTATAATGATATTATTGTTACTGATCAACGAACATTTGATAAAAATTATTTTTCCAAAAAATTAAATGCAATTGAGCAAATAAGTGATGAAGATATTATTACAGATATTGATGAATATTATTACGATGAAGAATATGACACCATATACAACGAGGAGGAATATGGACCTTGGGAATATAGTGAAAATGTTACTATCAATATAAATTCTGGTTATAACCTTGGCTACTATGGTTATAATGATTATTACTGGTACAATCCATTCTACCATCCGTATCACAATTATTATCCTTATTACACAAATTATTACTACAATCCTTGGAGTTACAGATATTACAATCCTTACCGCTATTACAGCTATGGCTATTACGGTTACTACAACCCTTATCATTACTCAGACTACTATAATCCATACTACCATTACTACGGTCCTTACGGAAATTACAGAAACTATGATAGTTACGGTAAAAGATCAAATTACAATACAAACTCAAGAAGAAGATACAGTACTACAAGTTCACGTAATGCCACAAATTCGCCTACCAGAAGACTCTCCACAAAAACTAGATCTATAAGCGAAAAAATTGATAGAACCCCTAATGTTAAACGTCAAATAACAAAAAGTAGTACCAGAAATTCATCCACAAACCTTGAATCGACTAGAAAAATACAAAGAAATACAACTGGTGATATAAGATCATCTTCAAATACACGAAGAAATATGGTAAGTAGAATATTACAAATATTTGGTACAACTTACACACAGCCATCTAGAACCAGCAATGTTAAAAGTACCTCTAAAAATTATCAAATAAAAAAAACAAATACAAGAAGTTCTAATTCAAACACCTCCACAAAAAGAAGTCCATCAACGACTCGTAGAAGTAGTAGTTCGAACAATTACAACAACAGCTATAACAACGAAAGTTACAATAGAAGTAGCGGTTCATATTCAAGACCTTCTTCTTCAAATAGCAGTAGTTCTAGAAGTTATAATAGAAGTAGTGGCTCCACTTCTAAATCTTCTTCTTCAAAAGGCGGTTCAAGAAGATAAAAAAAACACTTAACACATAAAACAAATTCTAAATATATATATGAGAAAAATAATTTTAGTTACTACACTTTGCTTTGCAGTTACCTTGAACTCACAAACTTTAAGTTACAATGATATAGGATTGCTTTTTTCAAAAGAAAACATAAATGGAACCGCACGTTTTAACTCAATGAGCGGAGCGTTTGGAGCCTTAGGAGGTGATTTATCAGCTATTGAAATAAACCCCGCAGGAGCTGCTGTTTTCATGAATAGTGAATTTTCAACCTCTCTTTTAATAAGAAATTCTAAAATTTCATCAGCCTATTATGGAAACAGTGAAATAACCGATAATAATTATACCAATTTATCACAAGCAGGTGGTGTGTTTGTTTTTGCAGGAGGAAGAAATTCTAATTGGGGGAAAATTGCTTTTGGCTTTAACTATAGCGCGACAAACGATTTTGAAAATTTTTGGTTAGCAGAAGGAAACAGCGGAGCAGCTCCTTTAACAGATATTTACGACCCAAATGTAATTTACAACATAATTGATGGTCAATATTTTGAATCTTTCACCAAAGGAAAAACTAATAAATACTCATTTACTTTTGCTACACAAAATAGCAACAATTTATATTTTGGAGCATCTATAAACACTTATGATGTTGAATATTATCAAGGTGGATTACTAGAAGAATATAACAGTGACGACACTTCAAATACTTTTGATATTTCTCAATTTCAAGAATTACTAACCTCTGGAGAAGGTATTTCAATAAGTTTAGGTTTAATTTCTAAACCAAGTAATAATGTGCGTTTAGGATTAGCCTATCAATCACCTATTTGGTACAACTTATCAGAAGACTATATAGATTATGATGTTGATATTTATGAAAATGACTTAAACATAACCCAAGAATTTAATTCAGAAGACACCTATTCTGATGTAAATTTCTTTGACTACAGGCTCAAAACACCTAGTAAATTAACTGGAAGCTTTGCCTATATTTTTGATAAAACAGGTTTAATTAGTATTGATTATACCTATAAAAATTACAGCAATATAAAAATAAGTAACACTTCATTTAACAATGAAAACTTTACAGAAGAAAATATGGATTTTAAAGAAACCCTTGAAAGTACTGGGGAATTTAAAATTGGAACAGAATGGCGTTTTGATAATTTTTCACTTCGTGGCGGTTATCATTTTGAGAAAAACCCATATTCCAATGCTATTGATTCTGATAATTTGGAAGGTTTTTCTATAGGTGCTGGGGTGAAACTTAGAAATATAAAGTTTGATATTAGCTATCAAAAGGACATTTATACGGCTCCATATAATTTTTATCCTCAATACAATTTAAATTCATCTGAACTTGATTTTGACACTTCAAAAATAACCGCAACATTTGTTTTAAACCTTTAATAAATAACCTTTTAAAACTTAAATCCCCTTAAAATTGAGGTGATTTTATTTTTTAAATAATTACACTTAAGTTTTGTACTTTTGCACAAATTCTTTACGAAGAACATTAAACTTAAGCAAGGTTTATAAAGCCTTTATATATACAAAAAATTAAAAATGGGTAACATTTCTTTTCAGATTGAACAAACAACCAATGATAGCATTATTAAATTCATCGCAACCAACATGCTGGTCGATGGAAGCTATCAATACAACAATATAGACGAAGCAAAAAATTCTCCTTTAGCACAACAATTATTTCATTTACCATTTGTTAAAAGGGTATTTATTTCAGCAAATTTTATTGCTTTAGAGCGCTTTGATATTGTTAAATGGAACGATGTTGATAATGAAGTTAAAGAACAAATTGAAAATTATATAAATAACGAAGGTGTATTGGTAATCAATAATGAAAACAAAAAAAGAACACCTATTGAAGTTTATGCTGAAGCAACACCAAATCCCGAGGTTTTGAAATTTGTTTCAAATAAAGGGTTGTTTAAATCCGATTTTGAATTTAAAAATATTGAAGAAGCCAAAAATTCACCTCTTGCAAGTAATTTATTCAATTTTCCTTTTGTAAAAGAAGTTTTTCTTTCTGAAAATTACGTTTCAATTACCAAATTGAATATAGTAGAATGGAATGAAGTTACTAATGATATTAGAAGTTTTATAAAAGAATTTATAGCAGCAGGAAATAACCTTGTTGAAGGTATTGAAATTTCAGAACCTCAAAAAGAACCTACCAATTTAACTATTGAGGATTTAGACAATGTCTCAAAACAAATCATTAGTATATTAGATGAATATATTCGTCCGGCTGTTGCTGCTGATGGAGGAAATATCATGTTCGATTCATACGATGAAAACACACAAATAGTTAATGTAATTTTACAAGGAGCCTGTAGTGGTTGTCCGTCATCAACTATCACCTTAAAAAATGGAATTGAAAACATGCTAAAACAGTTAATTCCAGGAAAAATTGAACAAGTAGTAGCTTTAAACCACTAATTTTTTATGGCAGAAAAAGTAAAACCCTACAAAAATTCCGATTTAGGTAAAAAAGAGCAAGTCACCAAAATGTTTGACACGATTTCAAAAGAATACGATGGTTTAAATCGTGTGATTTCCTTTGGGATTGATGTAAAATGGCGTAAGAAAGTTGTTAATATTGTCGCTAAAACAAACCCTGAAACAATTTTAGATATAGCAACCGGAACTGGTGATTTAGCTATTAATTTAACTAAAACCAACGCATCCAAAATTATTGGATTAGACATTTCGGAAGGAATGCTTAATGTTGGGAGAGAAAAAGTTGAAAAACTTCATCTTAACCAAATTGAAATGGTTTTAGGTGATTCAGAAAATATTCCTTTTGAAGACAATTCATTCGATGCAATTACCGTAGCTTTTGGAGTTAGAAATTTTGAAAATTTGGAAAAAGGATTGACTGAAATTTATCGGGTTTTAAAACCAACTGGAACATTTGTAGTATTAGAAACTTCGGTTCCTACAAAAACACCTTTTAAACAAGGGTATACTTTTTACACAAAATACATAATGCCTACAATAGGTAAAATATTTTCAAAAGATAAAGTAGCCTATAAATATTTATCAGATTCAGCTGCTGTATTTCCTTATGGCAAAGCTTTCAACAATATTTTGCAAAAAATTGGGTTTATAAATGTAGTTAACAAACCTCAAACGTTTGGAGTTGCTACCATTTATATTGCTAAAAAATAATTCAATGAAAAATATTGCTACACTCTTGATTATCTTGTTATTCTTCTCGGGTGCTATTTTTGCACAAAAAAGAGATAAAGTTATTTACAAGCAAAACTGGGATAAGCAAGCTGTTTTTTGGGGTTATTATCTGGGCATCAATAAAAAAGATTTCAAAATAAATTATACTGAAGTCAATAAATTTATTGATGTTACACCAAGTGTTGGTTTTAATGTAGGTTTGATTGGTGATTTACGGCTACACAATAACATAAACTTACGAATAGAACCCGGTCTATCAAGCAACACTAAAGAATTGGCTTTTACTCATATACCTGACGGCAAAAAAGATAGCATTAGAAATGTAAACGCAACTTATTTAAGAATTCCATTATTAGTGAAGCTTAGCACTAACAGGTATTATAATCTAAGACCATATATAATTGGAGGACTTTCATATGATTATAATTTTTCGAGCAACCAAGACAATATTGACGATAATTTAAATGGTGAATTTAGAATGAAAAAGAATAATTTTACTTATGAACTTGGAGCTGGAATTGATATTTATTTACCTTACTTTATTTTTTCACCTTCTATTAGAGGTGTGTTTGCTATTAACAACGAACTTGTTGATGATAATAATCCTAATAGCCCTTGGACAGGTAGTGTTGATTATTTTGGAACGCGAGGTGTTTTTCTGAATTTAGCATTTCATTAAAAAGCTCTTCTAAACTCACTTAACAAAATTGCTGTTGCTGTGGCAACATTTAAACTCTCTGTTTTTTTATGTTTTCCAAATCTAGGAATTGAAATTGTTGAAGTTATTAAATCAAATGTTTCTTTACGTATACCATTTGCTTCATTACCCATAACTAAAATCGCATTCGCAGGCAAAATAGTTTTGTAAACATTTTCTCCTTTCATATCAGCAGCAAATTTTGGTAAATTTGATTTTTTAAGAAAATCAAATATATCTGTGTAATTTACAGCAACCCTATTCAAAGAACCCATAGTAGCCTGAACTACTTTACTATTGTAACAATCTACCGTGTTTTTTGAGCAAATTAAACGGTTTACTCCAAACCAATCACACAACCTAATAATTGTTCCTAAATTTCCAGGATCATTAATTTCATCTAAAACAACAATCAAGCCTTCTTCTTTTAGTAATTGTTCTTCAGGTATTTCAAACAAAGCCAATACATTGTTTGGCGTTTTTAAATTGCTGATTTTTTTCAAATCGTTGGTTGTAATAAGTGAAACGTTAGAATAAGAACCATATAATGAATCATTTACACAAAATAATTGAGAAAGTTTAAAATTAGAGTTTAAAAACTCATTCACAACTTTTGTTCCTTCAGCAATAAACAAATTGTGCTTATTGCGGTACTTTTTTTGTTGTAAACTCGTTATTAATTTTAATTGACTCTTACTTAAACTCATTAATTTTTTTCTAAAAAATGTAATTTGATTATACTTTGAAAAGTTTTACATTTGATGCAATTAATTGTAAATTGTAACCATTAAATTTAATTAATGTAAACTTTGTGTAAAAATAGCAAATCTTATATGGTATCTGCTTTTTTTATTCAAGAATTTTAAAAGCTGTTTATTGAGAAACCAATTAAAAATATTAGTAACTATTATTGGAATAACAGGTTTCTTATCTTCATGCAATGCTGTTAAATACGTTCCTGAGAATGAATATTTACTTACAAAAAACACCATTTACGTTAATAACAAAAAAAATGTAAGTAACGAAATTAACGATTACATTGTTCAGCGTCCTAATCAAATAGTTTTAGGTATTTTCCCTATTCCTCTTCACTTTTACAATGTTGGAAACAAAAGTTATGTAGATAACTATGAACAATGGGAGCAAGAGTATATTGATTTAGATGATGAAACGGTAATACCTTCAAAAAAGAAAAATCCCAGCAGCAAATTCAAATACAAATTGAATAAATGGTGGCTAAAAAATGGGGAAGCTCCTGTATTATTAGATGCTAAAAAAACACTTCAAACCACTAATAATTTAAAACAACACTATTATAACGAAGGTTTTTTTAAAGTGAGTTTATCTACAAAAAAGGATACTATCTCTTCCAAAAAAATTGCTGTAAATTATTATGTAGAAACTGGCAAAGTGTTTAAAATTGACAGTATCTCAACAATTGTTGAATCTAAAGTTTTAGATTCTATTTATAATATTCATCAAAAAAATACATTGATAAAAAAGAATAAACCATTTAAACTATCTTCTTTTATAAATGAACAAAACCGAATAACTGAACTTTTTAGAAACAAAGGCGTTTATAGATTTAATAAAAATGCTATTGGTTTTGATGTAGACACAATTCACAAAACTAACACTTCAAATGTTATCTTATTAATTAGCGATAGTATTGCAAATGTTCCTTACAAAGTTCAAAAAATTAAAAAAATTAAAATTTATACCGATTTTACATACAATACTAAAGATGAACCCATAAAAGATTCTGTTAACTATAATGGTTATTTATTTTTAGGAAGAGATAAACTCAAATACAATCCTAAATTATTATTGAATTCGGTATTTATTGAACAAAATAGTATTTATAAAGATGAAACAAGAGAGTTAACACGTAAACATTTAAGAGGCCTCAACAACTTTCGTTCAGTTGACATAAAATATACTGAATTGGAAAACGATATGCTTGAAACTTCCATATTTTTATCACCTCGGGATAAATTCTCTATAGGTGTTAGCACCGAATTAACACATTCAAACATACGTCAATTAGGTGTTTCTGGAAAACTATCTTTTACAAATAGAAACATTTTTAAAGGTGCCGAAATTTTACGTTTTTCAGTTCAGGGATCGTTTTTAGATTCTAAAGACGCTGCAGAAAATAATAATTTATTAAATGCCTGGGAATTAGGAGCGGATGTTTCTTTAGAACTTCCACGCTTTTTTTCGCCATTTTCACCTAATAAATTTATTCCAAAAAACAGGGCTCCAAAAACCATATTTACTTTGGGTACCAGTTTGCAAAAAAATATTGGATTGGATAAACAGCGTTTCACAGGTATTGTTGATTATATTTGGGAATCCTCTAAAACCAAATCACACAGCTTACAACTGCTAAATGCGCAATATATTAAAAATCTAAATACCGGTTCATATTTTAATATTTACAGTTCTGAATTTAAAAATTTGGAAGAAATACAACAGGGATTTTTCCCAAATGAAACACTCAATAAAAGCAATGCTATAAGTTTTATAAACACCAATATTGACGCAAATTTTAATGCAAATAACCCCGAAGAGTACAAAATTGCTCAAAATATTAAAAGTAGGTATAATATAATTACGGAAGATGTTTTGGTACCTTCAGTAACGTACACATTTACACTAAATAAAAGTGAAAATTATAAAGACACAGACTTTTCATTTTTTAGAGCACGTATAGTCTCTTCTGGAAATCTATCTACTTTAATATCACAACAAACCGATGAGAATAACGTTAAAACATTGTTCAATACACCTATAGCTCAATACATTAAAACCGATTTAGAATACAAAAAATTCTGGCAACTTTCTCGTGAGAATATATTAGCTTTTAAAACATTTTTAGGAATTGCTTATCCCTATAATAATTCTAATTCAATTCCGTTTAGCCGAAGTTATTTTATAGGAGGTCCAAACGATTTACGGGCTTGGAGAATTTATGATTTAGGTCCTGGATCAACAAAAACAGGGTTAGAATACAATGTTGGTAACTTAAAATTTTTATCCAGTTTTGAATATCGCTTTAAAATTTTAAACAGTATTAAAGGTGCTTTTTTTGTTGATGCAGGAAATATTTGGGATATCTCAAATTCAAATGTTTTAAATAGTGAAGCCAAATTTTCAGGAATTGAATCATTAAAAGATATTGCTATTGGAAGTGGTTTTGGTATTCGATATGACTTGAGTTTTATTCTTTTAAGACTAGATCTTGGCTTTAAAACATATGAACCTTATTTAAATACTGGAAACAAATGGTTTAACAACTACAATTTTAAAAATACCGTTTACAACTTCGGTATTAGTTATCCATTTTAAGCATTTTTACAGCATACTATTTCGATTTCGTTTATTTTCGGATTTAATATCCGTAAAAGATTAAATATTTACTTAATTTTGTTCTGTAAACATAAACACAATTTTACATAAAATATTATGAGTCATTCAATTAAACCAGGAGTTGCAACAGGCAAAGAGGTACAAGAGATTTTCAGTTATGCAAAATCTAAAAAATTCGCATTACCAGCTGTAAATGTTATAGGTTCAAACACCATTAATGCAGTTTTAGAAACAGCTAAAGAATTAAATTCACCAGTAATTATACAATTTTCAAATGGTGGAGCTCAATTTAATGCAGGTAAAGGATTAACTAATGAAGGTCAAAAAGCTGCCATTGCTGGTGGAATTGCAGGCGCAAAACATGTTCACACTTTAGCAGATGCTTATGGTGTTCCAGTAATTTTACATACAGACCACTGTGCAAAAAAACTTTTGCCTTGGATTGATGGTTTATTAGACGCAGGTGAGCAATTTTACAAAGAAACAGGTAAGCCATTATACAGCTCTCATATGATTGATTTATCAGAAGAGTCTTTAGAAGAAAACATGGAAATCTGCAAAAAGTATTTAGCTCGTATGAGCAAAATGGGAATGACTCTAGAAATAGAATTAGGAATCACAGGTGGTGAAGAAGATGGTGTTGACAATACTGATGTAGATGTTTCAAAATTATACACTCAACCTGAAGAAGTTGCTTATGCTTACGAACAATTAAAGTCAGTAAGTGATAACTTTACAATTGCAGCTTCATTTGGAAACGTTCATGGTGTTTACAAACCAGGTAACGTTAAATTAACTCCAAAAATCTTAGATAATTCTCAAAAATATATCGAAGAAAAACATGAAACAGAGACAAACCCTGTTGATTTTGTATTCCACGGTGGTTCTGGATCTACTCTAGAAGAAATTAGAGAAGCAATTGGATATGGTGTTATTAAAATGAATATTGACACTGATTTACAGTTTGCCTTTAATGAAGGAATTAGAGATTATATGACTTCAAAAGTTGAGTATTTATCATCTCAAATTGGAAACCCTGATGGAGCTGATAAGCCTAACAAAAAATACTACGATCCTAGAGTTTGGTTACGTGAAGGTGAAAAAACTTTTGTAACAAGGTTAAAACAGGCTTTTGCTGATTTAAATTGTGTAAATACACTGTAAATATAGCAGCTATAGTATAAATTACTAAAGAGAGTGTATTTTTTATATGCTCTCTTTATTTTTTTTAGTAATTTGCACCTCAATTTTCAACTAAAACAAAATAGTTATGTCATCTTGGTTTAAAAGAAAAGACAAAGGAATTCAAACTCCTACAGAAGAAAAAAAAGACGTTCCAAAAGGACTATGGTATAAAACACCTAGTGGAAAAGTTGTAGACGCTGATGAATTAAAGGAAAACCACTATGTGAGCCCTGAAGATGGCTATCATGTTAGGGTAGGAAGTGCCGAGTATTTTGAAATTCTTTTCGATAATAACGAGTTTGAAGAATTAGATAAAGACATGGTATCAAAAGATCCTTTAAAATTTAAGGATAGCAAAAAATATACTGATAGATTAAAACAGGCTTACGAAAAAACCAAACTAAAAGATGCAGTTAGAACTGCTGTTGGTAAATCTTTAGGAAAAGACATAGTGATTGCTGCTATGGATTTTTCTTTTATTGGCGGTTCTATGGGAAGTGTTGTTGGAGAAAAAATTGCGAGAGCTATTAACTATTCAATTAAACATAAACTTCCATTTTTAATGATTTCAAAATCGGGTGGAGCAAGAATGATGGAAGCATCATACTCATTAATGCAATTGGTAAAAACTTCTGCTAAGTTAGCACAACTTGCTGAGAAAAAAATACCTTATATTTCATTATGTACTGATCCAACTACCGGTGGAACAACAGCTTCATACGCAATGCTAGGTGATGTTAATTTTGCCGAACCAAATGCATTGGTTGCATTTGCTGGACCAAGAGTCGTAAAAGATACTACAGGGAAAGAACTACCTCCTGGGTTTCAACGTTCAGAATTTGTTTTAGAACATGGTTTTTTAGACAAAATTATTGAACGTAAAAACTTAAAAGAGCAAATTAATTTGTATATAGATTTAATTCAAAATTTACCTGTACGGAAATAAAAAAAGCGAGCTTAAGCTCGCTTTTTTTATTTATTAATTCAATTTAATGCTTTCTCTTTTTTAAAATAATCTCTACTGGATTATCAGGATTATTACTATTCGTAAACCAAGCTTTATTATCACAAGATCCATCACCAAAGTCCAACGTTCCTGATTGGTCTCCTTTTGTAATTTCCATTATACCACTTACTATAAACCTACAAGCCATTTCTCTTCTTAAAGGTTTTTCTTCAGAAATTGATTTAGTAAAAACAGTTCCATTTTTAAAAGTTGAAGTCCAACTTCCACTAATTAAAAACACATTATCTCCCCAAGTTCCTGTACCAAAACCTTCAATCCATTCTCTTTTTTTAGTTCCTGCTCTATGAATAAACTCTCCATCCGGCCAAGTTACAGTAACATCAAAAGTTCTAATTGACTGAGGATTGCCATTTTCACCCTCTTTAGATCTTATAATAGTACTTCCTCCTTCAACAGTATTACCGTTAAATGTAAATCCATCAAACAGTTGAGTTACCGTGATAGTTTTAGCCTCACTATCAAACACGTAACTAATGTTAATTTTTCCACTTAAAACATGCCCATTAGGCAATTCACATAACTCACCAAAATCCAAAGTTACCGTTTTACTATTCCCATTCCAAACAACTGTTTTAATTAAACAATCTAAATTTGTTTGACCTTTTTCAGCATCTCCTTTTGCTCTTGTATCGATATCTTCGTACAAATAATCATCAATAATATTATTCACTTCATCGCCAATATCCTCTAATTCTACCAAAGCATTAGTTTCTTCTGCTGAAATTGGTTCTGTTGCTTCTAATTCTGAATTATTTTCACAACTTGAAAAAATAAATGCTACAACAATAGCCGTTAAGCCTAATTTTAATTTATTCATAATCATTATACTAAAGATTTTAAAATTTATAAAAATTTAGGGGTTATTTCTTTCTTAGACCTAGTTAATTTCAAAAAGTTTAATTCTTCCTTAAAAATAATTTACTCGTTATTAATTAATTGTTAATCAAAATAATAATGGTATATTTGCCGACTGTTAGCTGCCTGTGTAGCTACGTTACATAAAAATTATTAAATTAAATTAATGTTAGCATGTATTTAACAAAAGAAAAAAAAGCAGAGATCTTCGCAAAACACGGTGAATCTGCAACAAACACTGGTTCTACTGAAGGACAAATTGCACTATTTACTTACCGTATTAATCACTTAACTGAACACTTAAAAAACAATCGTAAAGATTTTAATACGGAACGTTCATTAGTGAAACTAGTAGGTAAAAGAAGAAATTTACTTGATTATTTAATTAAAAACGATATCACAAGATACCGTGCAATAATTAAAGAATTAGGATTAAGAAAATAATTTCAAAAAAAAGAGGCATTTTTTTGCCTCTTTTTTTTTAATTTATTTTAAAAAAGAAAGCTTAAATTAAACTTTTCATTGGAAAACACAACACAACAACCAATTGTTTAATTAATTAAAAAATTATTTATGATACCTAAGGTACATACACAAATTATTGAATTAGGAGATGGAAGAACCATCTCTTTAGAAACAGGAAAATTAGCAAAACAAGCACACGGTTCCGTTGTTGTTCAAATGGGCAAAGCAATGTTATTATGTACGGTAGTTTCTAACTACAAACAAAGTGATGTTGACTTTTTACCTTTAACAGTAGATTATAGAGAAAAATTTGCTGCTGCTGGTCGTTACCCAGGTGGTTTCTTTAAAAGAGAAGCAAGACCAACAGATGCTGAAGTATTAACAATGCGTTTAGTGGATAGAGTTTTACGTCCATTATTCCCAAAAGATTACCACGCTGAAACTCAAGTAATGATTCAGTTAATGTCTGCGGATGATGATGTAATGCCAGACGCTTTAGCTGGTTTAGCTGCTTCAGCCGCTATTCAATTAAGTGACCTTCCTTTTGAAACTCCAATTTCAGAAGTACGTGTTGCCAGAGTTAATGGTGAATTTGTTCTAAATCCAAGTAGAGCAATCTTGGAAGAAGCTGATATTGATATGATGGTAGGTGCTTCAGCCGACTCTGTAATGATGGTTGAAGGAGAAATGGATGAATGCAGTGAAGAAGAAATGGCAGAGGCTATAAAATTTGCCCATGAAGCTATTAAACTACAATGTGCTGCTCAAGTTGCTTTAGCAGAATCATTCGGTAAAAAGGAAACTCGTGAATACGAACCTGAAGAAGAAAATGAAGAGTTAGCTGCAAGAATACATGATGCTGCTTACCAAAAATGTTACGATATTGCTAAACAAGGAACTTCTAAACATGAAAGAAGTGCTGCATTTGCAGAAGTAAAAGAAGAAGTTATTGATTCTTTCACTGAAGAAGAAATTGCAGAATTTGGTGGTTTAATTGGAAAATATTTTAGTAAAGCTAACAAGAATGCCGTACGTGAATTAACATTAAGTGAAGGTTTACGCTTGGATGGAAGAAAAACTACTGAGATTAGACCAATTTGGTGTGAGGTAGACTATTTACCGTCAACACACGGCTCTTCAATTTTTACTCGTGGAGAAACTCAAGCATTAGCAACAGTTACTTTAGGAACATCAAGAGAAGCAAACCAAATAGATATGCCTACTTACCAAGGTGAGGAAACTTTCTATTTACATTATAACTTCCCTCCTTTCTGTACAGGTGAAGCAAGACCTTTAAGAGGTACTTCACGTAGAGAAGTAGGACATGGAAACTTAGCGCAACGTGCATTAAAAAAAGTAATCCCTACTGATTGCCCTTATACCGTGAGAGTAGTATCTGAAGTATTAGAATCTAATGGTTCTTCTTCAATGGCAACAGTTTGTGCTGGCACAATGGCATTGATGGATGCTGGGATTCAAATAACAAAACCTGTTTCAGGAATTGCTATGGGATTAATCTCTGATGGTGATCGTTATGCTGTTTTAAGTGATATTTTAGGTGATGAAGATCATTTAGGTGATATGGACTTTAAAGTTACTGGAACTGAGGACGGTATTACTGCTTGTCAGATGGATATTAAAGTAAAAGGTCTATCATACGAGATTTTGGTAAATGCATTACAACAAGCTCGCGCAGGTCGTTTACATATTTTAGAAAAATTAACTGACACCATTGCACAACCAGGTTCAGATGTAAAAGCTCACGCTCCTAAAATGGTTTCAAGAACAATTCCAAATGAATTTATTGGAGCTTTAATAGGTCCAGGAGGAAAAGTGATACAAGAAATGCAAAAAGAAACTGGATGTACAATTGTAATTAATGAAGATCCAGTTACTGAAGAAGGCATTGTTGAAATATTAGGTACAAATCAAGATGGGATTGATGCTGTTTTAGCAAAAATTGACTCATTATTATTTAAGCCTCAGGTAGGAAGCATATACGAAGTTAAAGTAATTAAAATGCTAGACTTTGGTGCAGTAGTAGAATATATTGAAGCGCCAGGAAATGAAGTATTATTGCACATTTCTGAATTAGCGTGGGAACGCACTAACAACGTTACTGATGTAGTTAATATGGGCGACGTTTTTGATGTAAAATATTTTGGTAGAGACCCAAAAACGCGCAAAGAGAAAGTTTCTAGAAAAGCTATTTTACCAAAACCTGAAGGTTTTGTTGAAAGACCCCGAAGAGATAGAGATAATCGTTCAAGAGATAATCGTTCAAGAGATAACAGAGGTGATAGAAAACCAAGACAACCAAGAAACGATAAAGAATAGTAATACTATTAAATAAAAAAAAGCTTCTCAAATTTGAGAAGCTTTTTTTTATTTCTATTAATAATTTTATAAAAACAACAACTCTTTTGTAACATTATTAAAATTCTTACGTATAATATAATGTACACCCTTTTACAAATTATTAATGTACACCTTTTTATATTCATCATATTTTTAGCTAAAATCTAAATGAGACAACTTAAAATTACCAAGCAGGTTACTAACAGAGAAACTGCATCATTAGACAAATATTTACAAGAAATTGGAAAGGTTGATTTAATTACTGCCGAGATGGAGGTAGAATTAGCTCAACGAATTAAAGCAGGAGATCAGGTTGCTTTGGAAAGATTAACAAAAGCAAATTTACGTTTCGTAGTATCAGTTGCTAAACAATATCAAAATCAAGGATTAACATTACCTGACTTAATTAACGAAGGAAACTTAGGATTAATTAAAGCCGCGAAGCGCTTTGATGAAACACGTGGTTTTAAATTTATCTCATATGCTGTTTGGTGGATTCGTCAATCAATTTTACAAGCATTGGCCGAACAATCTCGTATTGTACGTTTACCTTTAAACAAAATTGGTTCTATTAACAAAATCAATAAAATGTATGCGTTTTTAGAACAAGAAAATGAGCGTCCTCCTTCTGCTGAAGAAATTGCTAAGAAATTAGACATGACCGTGAATGATGTGAAGGAATCAATGAAAAATTCTGGTCGTCACGTATCAATGGATGCACCATTAATTGAAGGTGAAGATTCAAACTTATACGATGTATTAAATACTGGAGAATCTCCAAATCCGGATAAATCATTATTACACGAATCTTTAAAAGTTGAAATTGAACGTGCTTTGGAAACCTTAACTCCTAGAGAAGCCGATGTTGTTCAATTGTATTTTGGTTTAGGTGATGCTCATCCAATGACTTTAGAAGAAATTGGTGAAACATTTGATTTAACTCGTGAGCGTGTTAGGCAAATTAAAGAAAAAGCTATCAGACGCTTAAAACATACATCAAGAAGTAAAATATTAAAAACATATTTAGGATAACAGTTCGTTTTATAACAATTGCTTAATTCTATAAAAAAGAAAAACGCTCGAATTATCGAGCGTTTTTCTTTTTTAAATACTATTTTTGCACAACTAAAACCTTTAAAATGAGTAAATATATAGCTCCTTCAATTTTAGCAGCCGATTTTGCAAACTTACAACGCGATGTTGAAATGGTAAACAATAGTGATGCCGATTGGTTTCATATTGATGTTATGGACGGTGTTTTTGTTCCAAATATTTCTTTTGGAATGCCTGTAATTAATGCCATTAAAAAATACGCTACCAAAACAATGGATGTTCATTTAATGATTGTTGACCCTGATAGATATATTGAAGATTTTAAAAAAGTTGGAGCCGATATTTTAACTGTTCACTACGAAGCTTGCACGCATTTACACAGAACCATTCAAGCTATTAAAGCTACTGGGATGAAAGCTGGAGTATCACTAAATCCACACACTCCTATTGCTGTTTTAGAAGATATTATTAATGATATTGATGTAGTTTTAATTATGAGTGTAAATCCAGGTTTTGGTGGGCAAAGTTTTATTGAAAATACTTATAAAAAAGTTGCACAACTAAAAGCATTGATTGAATTTTCAAATGCTAACACTCTTATAGAAGTTGATGGAGGTGTTACAGATCAAAATATTGAAAAACTATCAGAAGCCGGCGTTGATGCTTTTGTTGCCGGAAGTTTTGTTTTTAAAAGTGATAATCCAAGTGAAACTATTGCAAATTTAAAAAGCTTATTACCTAATTAACCTCACTTTTTAATTCGTATTGTTCTAATTATATATATGTATTTGATAGTAGCTCAAATCTTTTGTATTATTGTAATACTTAATACAAGTTACTCGTGAATCTAATAAATATAAGATTACTCTTTATTACTTTTTTTGCTTCCACGCATATTTTAGCCCAAGAGTTACCTCCAATTCAAAAATATTCTCCAAATGATTTAAACTATGCGCTTATCTAAGACTAAATTTGTCATCAAAAGAATTAGCGCAAGTACTAAACATATCTATTAGAAGCGCCGAAGTTAAAAGATATAGACTTCGGAAAAAATTAAAATTAACACAAAAAATCAATTTAATAAATTATTTTTTTGAGTTATAAATTACTTGAACAACTAGTTTCACCCATACATTACCCATACAAACTACCAGTCAGTAGGTTTTAATTTACTACAAATGATACTTTCAAAAGTATACCAAAAACTATTACCATCAACGTATTTAAAGGGTTTTTCGTTCATTTCCAAACCATATTAACTTTGAAATATATTAAATTGACAATTTATTTTTTAGTGTATATTTTTTGTTGAGGTAACATTTATTAAGTTCTTGAATTTTAGCACTAACTTTAAAAAATTAACATAGGATATGAATAGAATTAAAAACATATTGCTAGCATCAGCACTTTTCTTATTTACATTAACGATTTTTGCCCAAGTTGGGCAAGTCTCAGTTGTAAAAAATGAAAAAGGAACTAAATTAGTTGTTGATGATATAGATTTTATGATCAACGGTATGAATTGGGATTATATACCAATTGGTACTAATACAGTAAACGCCAATTTCTGGAAAAAGTCAGATGCCTTTATAAAGGCAGGACTTGATTCAGAAATGTCACTTTTAAAAAACATGAATGTAAATGTAATACGTCAGTATACAGGTGTTCCTGCAAAATGGATTAAATACATTTACGAAAACTATGGTATTTACACTATGCTAAATCATTCCTTTGGTCGCTATGGTTTAACTTTAGATGGTGCTTGGGTTCCAGTTACAAAATATTCAGAACCTCGTACTCAAGAATGCCTTTTAAATGAAGTTCGCCAATTGGTAAAAGAATATAAGAATACACCAGGTCTATTATTATACTTATTAGGAAACGAAAATAATTATGGTCTATTTTGGGCAGGTGCCGAAACAGAGGATTTTCCAGAAGAAAAAGAAAAAATTAATGCTGTAGGTGAGTTACGAGGACGTCCAATGTACAAACTTATGAACGATGCTGCCATTATGATGAAGGAATTGGATTCATTTCACCCTGTAGCAATTTGTAATGGTGACGTTTTATTTATTGATATAGTTGCTGAAGAATGTAAGGATATTGATATATATGGAGTTAATTCATACCGTGGAGCTTCTTTTACAGACATATTTAAAACTGTTAAAGAAAAACTTAATAAACCTTTAATGTTTACAGAGTTTGGTGCTGATGCATTTAATGCAATTTCGAATCAAGAAGACCAAAAATCTCAGGCTTATTATATAGTAGAAAACTGGAAAGAGATCTATGAAAATGCCGCAGGTCTTGGTAAAGAAGAAAATTCCATTGGTGGTTTTACATTTCAATTTAGTGACGGATGGTGGAAATATGGTTTTGAATACAGAAAAAATGCAAATGTTCATGACAACAATGCTTCATGGTCTAACGGTGGTTATCAGTCTGACTACGTAGTCGGTAAAAATAATATGAATGAAGAATGGTTTGGTATTTGTGAAAAAGGACCAACAAACGAAAGAGGTTTATATGACCTCTACCCTCGTGCATCATATTATGCTTTAAAAGAAGTACACAATTTAAACCTTTATGGAGTAGGTGTGAATGCAGAATTTGTTTCGAACTACTTCTCAAATATTAATTTAATGGATGCTGTTTTAAGAGCCAGAGCAATAAAGAAACAATTAAAGGAAAAGAAAAGATTCGAAAAAGATTCTCAAAAATGAAATGTATAAGTAAATGACAAAAATGTATTAACATTCTCTCAACATGTTACTATACATTAGTAATAATGAAATTTTATACGAATAAATAAAATAACAGACTTAATAAAAAAATTATGAAACAATTAATTAAAAAATTTAAGCAAATTACAATTTTGCTTTTAGTGTTGTCCTTTGCAGGATGTGATGATGATGATGATGTATTTATTCCTGGAGCTTGTATACCAGAAACTTCAGAATCAATGAATGCTGCTGACTTAAATATAACTTTTATGTCAGATCAAACTTCTAGTATTTTTAATGATAATGCTACATTTGAATGGGTGGATAATCCAGATTCTGACAATACCGTAAATAACTCTTGTAAACTTGGTAAAGTAACAAAGAGTGGAGTTAATCCATGGGATAATATCCAAATCGATTTAGATGCTAAGTTAGATTTTAGTACCAATTCAGGATTAAAAATAAAAGTGTTTTCAGATCAACCAGGTTTTACCGTATTATTAAAGCTTGAAGAAATTGGAAATTCTGGTAATAATACAGAAATTGATTTAACAACTACTAAAACGAATGAATGGGAAGAGTTAACATATGCATTTGATGGTAGTCATAATAATCAATATGACAAAATTGTATTAATTTTTGATTTAGCTTCAAAAAATACCAACACTTATTATTTTGATGACCTTACATATTATGGCGACGGCGGAAACGGCGACGGCGGTAGTGATGATGATTACGACCTTTCATTACCTATTGATTTTGAAGATGATGGTTTTGGTGCTAACTGGGCATGGAATGTTTTTGAAAACGATTCAAATCCACCATTAGAATTTGTTGCTAACCCTGCTGCATCAGGAATAAATACATCAGCAAAAGTTGCAAAAATTACAGCTTTACAATCAGGTCAACAATGGGTTGGAACAGAAACTCAACACGGACAAATGGGAATTACTTGGGATCTTTCTACTTCAAATGCTATTATTAAAATTATGGTTTACAAAACTGTAATTAGTGATGTTGGTATTAAATTAGTTAACCCTACAGGAGGAGCACAAGAAGAAATAAAAGTAGCTAATACTAAAATTAACGAATGGGAAGAATTAACATTTGATTTTAGCAGTCGTATTGGAAATGGACTAGATGGATCTACAAATATAGACCAAATAGTAGTATTCCCTGATTTTCAAGCTAGGACTTCAGATAATATAGTATATTTCGATAATATTCGATTTACTTCAAATTAAAAAAAGCATTTTCAAAAATGTATAAAATAAGGCTAGCAAAGTTATTTAACTAGCTAGCCTTATTTTTTAACACTATTGTAAATAGTTATGTTTTACAATAGTATTAAAATTACATTTTAAAGTTTTAAATATGAAAATAACCAATTATTTAATATATGTTTTTTGTATCACAGTTATGCTAAGTTGCGGTGAAAAAAAAGAACCCTTACCAGTTGAGGTTTATGAAACTTCAGAAAGTGGTAATAAGCTTAAAAAAATTACTGCGTTTTCATCAGGAAATGAGGCAGCTTTCATAAAATTATTACCTGATCAAAAATTTCAAACAATTACTGGATTTGGAGGCGCTTTTACAGAGTCTTCTGCCTATTTATTGAATAAATTAAGTAAAGAAAAACGTAAAAAAGTTATTGACGCCTATTTTAGTGAAGATGGCGCTAATTATTCTTTAACAAGAACACATATGAATTCTTGTGATTTTTCTTTAAGTAATTACTCTTACACTCCTGTTGAAGGAGATAAAGAATTAAAACATTTTACTATCCAAGAAGACAAAGACGATTTAATCCCAATGATTAAAGATGCTTTGGCTACCTCTAAAGATGGTTTCAAAATTTTTGCCTCACCATGGTCAGCAGCTCCTTGGATGAAAGACAATAACAAATGGGTTGGTGGTAAATTATTACCAAAATATTATGATACCTGGGCCTTGTTTTTCTCGAAATATGTAGATGCTTACAAAAAAGAAGGCATTGATATTTGGGGCTTCACTGTAGAGAATGAACCTTTGGGAAATGGCAATAACTGGGAAAGTATGCATTATTCTCCTGATGAAATGACAAACTTCGTTCAAAATTATTTAGGACCAAAGTTGGAAGCAGATGGAAAAGGAGATGTGAAAATACTTGGTTACGACCAAAATAGAGAGCATTTAAAAGAATGGATTGATTCTCAATTCAAAAACGAAGAAACTTCAAAATATTTTGACGGTACAGCAATTCATTGGTATGCTAGCACATACGAAGTGTTTCCTGAAGAATTACAATACGCTCATAACAAAGCGCCTAATAAATACTTAATACAGGCAGAAGCCTGTGTAGACTCTGAAATTCCTAAATGGCAAGATGACTCTTGGTATTGGAATAAAGAAGCAACAGACTGGGGTTGGGATTGGGCTCCGGAAAAAGACAAACATTTTCACCCAAAATATGCACCAGTTAACCGCTATGCAAGGGATATTATTGGATGCCTTAATAATTGGGTAGATGGTTGGGTAGATTGGAATATGGTACTTGACACCAAAGGTGGTCCAAACTGGTTTAAAAACTGGTGTGTTGCACCTGTAATCGTAGATCCTGAAAAAGATGAGGTGTACTTCACTCCTATTTACTATACAATGGCACACTTTAGTAAATACATAAGACCAGGAGCAACTAGAATAGGGTTTGAAAATTCTGATGAAAACCTTATGGTAACTGCTGCAAAAAACCCTGACGAATCCATAGTTATTATTTTATTTAACGAAGGAGAAGAAGCTAAAAGTATAAACTTAGCATTACAAAATAAATCAACTGAAATAACTATAAGTTCGAAAGCTATTCAAACAATAGTAATTGCTAACTAAACTTAAAATTTATGTCACAATATAAAACCACAGCTAAAGACAGAGTGCCAATATTACAAAAGGCTTCATTTGGTGCAGGTCATCTGGTCCTTAACTTACTGCCTGGAGCATTGGGAATTTTTATGTTCTTTTTGTTAACAGCCTTTGGTATGGATCCTTTTTTAGCTGGATTGTTAGGAGGTCTTCCAAGAATATTTGATGCTATTACAGACCCTATAATGGGATTCATTTCAGACAACACCAAATCAAGATGGGGCCGCAGAAGACCGTATATATTTATAGGTGCTATTTTAAGTGGAGTATTATTTATTCTTTTATGGCAACTTAATCCTGAGAATTCACAAACTTACAATTTTTGGTATTTTCTCATCTTCTCAATGATATTTTTAATTGGAAATACCATGTATGCTACACCATTAATTGGACTGGGGTATGAAATGACTTCCGATTACAAAGAGCGAACGCGTTTGATGGCATTTTCTCAAATTATAGGGCAAATTGCCTGGATGATTGTCCCTTGGTTTTGGGTACTTATTGCTGATCCAGACTTATTTAAAACCCAAGCAATAGGAGTAAGACAACTTTCTATGATTGTGGGAGTAATTTGTGTAGTTTTAGGAGTGTTACCTGCTCTTTTCTGTAAAGGAATAGATTCTTCTCATATGGAGAACAGAAAAAAAATTACATTTAAAACAATGTTCTCAAACTTAATAGATTTATTCCATGGAATTGTTCAGGTTGCAAAAAATAAACCTTTCATGAAACTTTGTGGTGCTACATTTTTAGTTTTTAATGGTTTTCAATTGGTAGCCTCATTCAGTTACTTTATTATTGTTTATTATATGTTTAATGGTAGTTTTGGTGATGCAGGTACTTGGCCTGCTTGGTTTTCTACAGTAACTGCTATTGCAACAGCATTTTTAATTATTCCTGTTGTTTCCTGGATGGCAAACAAATGGGGGAAACGAAATGCCTTTATAATTTCAACAGTTATTTCTATGCTTGGTTACGCACTTAAATGGTGGGGATTTAATCCAGAAAATCCGTGGTTAATATTTATGCCAATTCCATTTATGGCATTTGGTTTGGGAGGATTGTTTACATTAATGATGAGTATGACAGCTGATGTTTGTGATTTGGATGAACTTGAAAATGGAATGCCCCGTAAAGAAGGAACCTTTGGAGCTATTTACTGGTGGATGGTAAAATTAGGTCAAGCACTGGCTTTAGTATTAGGAGGTTTAGTATTGAAAATAGTAGGTTTCGATCAAAATGCAATTACACAAACTGCCGAGACTATGACTAATTTACGAATTGCTGACATCGCAATTCCTGTAGTAACTGCTGGATTAGCTATTATAGTAATGTGGAAATATAGCCTTAATGAAGACAGAGCTAGAGAAATTAAAGTAGAGTTAGTAAAAAGAAGAGGAGAATTATAAACTCTCTCATTTCAAAATAAATTACTATTTACTAAGTTTCATGATAATAGGTGTGAGTATAGTATCATGTAAAACGAAAAACAAGGAAGAATCAAATAAAACAGCAGCAGCTGATGTTTGGACCGTAGATTTCTTAGATAACTTTGATACTTTTAATCCAGAAAATTGGCAGGATCAAAGAATTTGGGTAAATAATGAGAAACAATGTTATGTTCCTGATGGTGAATTTGGAACACGCGAGGTGAGTAATGGTTCGTTAAAATTAAAAGTTATTAATATTGGAGATGTGCGTAGTTGTGACAACTTAGATAAGTTTGGAGTACAACATCCAGAAACACAATATGTTGCTGGCCGTATTGTTTCAAAAAATCGCAAAGAATTTATTAGCATCACCCCATATATATTTTAAAAATACTTCATTTATACTTAAAATCTCTCAAATTAAAAAGCGGTTTTTTTTATTTTGACATTTCACATTATGACTAAACACGAATATTTATTGAATGTTCTTTTAATTATATTTGTCTAAATTTCCTGGTAACCTCTTTTTTAAAGCAATAGCAAACCTATTAGTGCAAGCAAAAAAATTAGATAATTTTGTGTTATCATTTTTTTATATATTTAAATGTATAATCATCTTAATACCAACTAATTATAAAAACATTTTGACGATTACTTTTAGAACTAATTTTATTTATTTCATGTACTAATAACGTTAAAGAAGTTGAAGTAGATAAAAAAGCCTGAGAATGGATTTCATCTAAAAATAAATGCACAATAGGATCCGAAGATCAAGTTGAAATTGTGAAAAAATTAATTTCAAGTTATGCTTCAATGGATGCAAAAGCTGTTTTTGATACTTTAAGAGACATCATAAATATATTCCCATGTAATTTAAAAGAGCCTTTAAGTATTAATGCTGCAATTTTAGAAGGTGTGTTTTCAGAATATGACTCAATTCATTCAAAATCGCTTTATTATTTGCCTTATACTCTTGAAAAAACAAGAAGTATAGTTCATAGTAACTTCGAAGCTAAATAAAAAAATGAAGAGGTTAAAAAAGACCATTTATTAGAGAAATTTCTTTTTGGTGAAGATGGAAAAATTCACCCCATACGACAGTGGAGATCTGCTTTGTAATAAAAATTTAAATTATCACAAATGACTATACATTTCGGTATAGTCATTTCTTTTTTTACTTTTTAAACTCATCTAAATTGTTATTGAAAATTATTGCACTTTGCAATATAAAAGTTATATTAGCAATATATTAACCTAATATTAACTATTATGAGAAAATTAATTACAAGCCTATTTTTGGCTATTTTATCATTTTCTGTGTACGCACAAGATGATAAAACTTATGAATCTGCAACTTATGTTAACGATATTTCTGCATCTGAAATCCCTCGATTTGTAGAGCTTTACAAAAAATTCACTAATATGTCTATGGGAGAAAACAGAACCCTAACTGGTGAATGGCTCTTTAGACATTGGTACGGATCGGGACACACATTTGTTATTTATAGCCAATACAAATCTATGGACGACTACCACAAAGATGCCGATATAGCCAATGAAAATATCAAGTCAAAAATTAAAGCCATAGCTGATGAAAAAGCTCAAGAGGCTATAATGGATGAGTGGAGAGAATTAATGGGTTTTTGGAATAATCATACAGACGAAATTAGAGTACTCTACACTAAAACTGAAAATTATTCAGCTAAAGATGTCAATTTTGACGTTCCTTTTGTCATGTCTGTAGGTCGCTATAATTCTTCAGGAAGTTGGGGTGATTTGGGTAAGGGATTTTTCGATTGGAGTATTGCTCCTCAGGTTGATAGAGGTGAAGCTATGTCTGGCGGTGTATCATACCATTATATGGGATCTGGACCAGATGTTGAAGTTTGGCAATGCTACAATAGCTTGGTAGATTTTGCTAAAGCAGTAACTTCCAATGCCGAAGCGAGCGAGAAAGAGAAAGAAGGTCGTAAAGCTTTTTGGAGCCTTGCAGACGGTGGACATGAAGATCAAATTTACTTACACATAGGTCATGTCGACATGGAAAAAGGTGTTTTTGACCTTGCCGGTGAAGATCGATAGATTAGCTTTTAAAATTTAAATTATACAAAAAAAGAGGTTTAAAAAGACCTCTTTTTTTTGTCTTTCTGCAAAGTATTAAAAAATTAATCAAGAAAATTCTAAAGTTTTGTCGTTCAAAAGAGAAAAAAATGGATATACAGTGACTTTATTGGGGAATTTTTCTTCGGAAAAGGAGCAAGTTGTAAATCCATCTGTTAATGCTGTTGATTATGCTTCGGGAGATATAGAGTCTGCAGAAATTTTAACTTTAAATCCTTGGGGATTCAGGATTCTTGTTGAAAAGTAATTCATTCCAATAAACCATTCTTGGTTGAGTAAATTGAGAAAATGATTGTGAGATTTTTTCATTAACTTTCAGGTTGTTAAAAACAGTAGATATTGTTTAACTATAAAAAACATTAATGGATCTTTTGAACAAAATTGATTTTTCATGACTATTAATCAGCTTTATTAATTTATGATAGAAAAAATAGTTTTAGCTTTTTTGACATTTCTGATGTTGTATGGATGTTCTGAAAATAATTTGAACCAAGCTTTGAGTGGTGATATTCAAAGTGAATTCATATCTGCAGTTGATATATCTTCATTCCCAAAAATAGAATTGAATAATCCCGTTTTTAAGAATACTAACGGAAATACAGTCTCTTTTTTAGAATTTTTAAAGTCTAAAGGAATCAATACTATTAGAATTCGATTATGGGTCAATCCAATAGGCCAACATTCTAGTTTTGATGAAGTAAAATCATTTACGGAGTCTTTAAAATCTATGGGATTCAATATTTATTTAGCACTACATTATTCAGATACGTGGGCAGATCCTGGACAACAAATTACCCCACAAGATTGGCAAAATATACCCTACACAGCTTTGAAGGATGTTGTTTATAATTACACAAAAATGGTGGTTCAGCAAATAGATCCAGATATTATTCAAATTGGTAATGAGATTAATAATGGATTTCTTCATCCAGAAGGCAATATATATTCTCAACCAAGTCAGTTTATAGAGCTAATAAATGAAGGGATCCGAGCCGTTAGAGACTTTTCTTCCAGCCAAACCAAAATCATGTTACACTTTGCTGGACACCAAGGATCGGATGTATTTTTCAATTTTGTTAGTGATTTAGATTATGACATTATGGGGGTTTCATATTATCCCATTTGGCACGGTAAATCTTTATCAAAGTTGGAGCAAAACTTAATTCAGCTAAAAGCATTGTACAATAAAGAAATTATGATTGCCGAAACGGCCTACCCTTTTACCTTGGGATGGAATGATTGGACTAATAATATTGTTGGGCTTGAAGAACAATTGATTTTACCTGAATATCCAGCCACACCACAAGGCCAAAAAGAATTCATAAAACAACTAAAAACAATGATATCAAATCTAGAAGGGGGCATTGGACTGTCCTATTGGGGCGCAGATCTAATTGCATGGAATGGGCCAGAATCAATTGAGGGTTCTCCGTGGGAAAATCAAGCTCTATTTGATTTTAATAATCAGGTCCTTCCAGTCCTCGATGTATTTGAAAACCTTTAATCACAACAGTAATACATTTGAATCAAAAAAAGCAAGCTCTTTATTTTGAACTTGCTTTTGGTTTATTCGTGACCCAAACTTACAAAAGTTCTAACTTTGTGGCAGAACTCAATTTAATTTTTGAAACTCATTTTAGGTTAAAAATTAACCCACAACTTTATGGGTTGAGGGTTCGCTTATAGACTCTATTGACCTTTATTCGAAACAAAATTTGCAATTTTTTAAGAAGATAAGGGAGTGAAATCGAACTCTTTTGAAGATGATTTGAATAAACAACATCAAACATGAACCCTAATCGATTATTTTCGAAAAGAAGATATAAGTAGCAATGTTTGTTTAGTCTGTTGTTCGATTTTATTATAATCAAAAGAACCATCGGCATGTTTTGCCATGAGCTTTGAGCCCATCCCAACGCAAGTAACACCAGCTTCAAACCAGCTTTTGAGGTTTTCTTCAGTTGGTGATACGCCACCTGTTGGCATGATGCTGGTCCATGGTTGGGGTGCTAGCACTCCTTTGACAAAGCTAGGTCCATAAGTGCTACCGGGAAATAATTTTACAATCTCACAACCCAATTCTTCGGCTCTTGCTATTTCAGTTAAGGTTCCACAACCAGGTGACCATAACACTTTACGTCTATTACAAGCAATAGCAATGTCCTCTCTTAAAACAGGGGTAACCACAAAATTAGCACCTAAAGCCATGTATAAAGAAGCTGCTGCTGCATCTGTTACAGAACCAACCCCCATAATCATACCTGGTAATTCTTTTATGGCGTATTTTGTTAATTCACCAAAAACTTCGTGAGCGAAATCGCCACGAGCGGTGAACTCCATTAAGCGAGCGCCACCATCATAGCAGGCTTTTAATACGTTTTTACTTAATTCAATATCATTACTAAAAAACAACGGAATCATCCCTGTTTCTTTCATTACTATTGCAACTTCAATTCTTGAAAATTGTGCCATTATTATTGTTGATTTATCTACTATTATCAAATTATTAATAAGGAAAGCTAAATGAATAGCCCAGCTTTCCAATAAAAACTAAACTTAATTAATAAACTTCCTTTTTTTTTATCTAGCAACTCTTCCAGAGGCATCACCACCCATTAATTTATTGACTTCTTGAACAGTTACTAAGTTCGCATCACCTTTTATTGTGTGTTTTAAACATGATGCTGCTACTGCAAAATCTAAGGCATTTTGATCATCTTCAGGGTATTTAAGCAATCCGTAGATTAAACCTCCCATAAATGAATCTCCACCACCAACTCTGTCTACAATATCTGTGATTTGATATTGACGCGTTTCATACATTTTTGTACCGTCATATAAAACGCCGGCCCAGGTATTATGAGAAGCAGAAATTGAACCTCTCAATGTTGTAATAACTTTTTTAGCTTTTGGGAATTTCTCCATCATTTGCTGACAAACAGAAAGGAAAGCTTCTGCTTTTACATTATGTCCTTCAGTTTGTACAGAAATACCTTCTGGTTTGATACTAAAGTGCATTTCTGCGTCTTCTTCATTACCTAAAATAACATCACAATAAGATGTCAATTCAGTCATAATAGCTTCTCTATGGGCATCATCACAGAAATTCCAAAGTTTTGCACGGTAATTTAAATCGGTAGAGATAGTTAGACCTAATTTGCTTGCTTCTTGCACAGCTTCTAAACAAACATCGGCAGCCCCTTGTGAAATTGCAGGTGTAATTCCTGTCCAATGAAACCATTCTACTCCATCAAAAACCTCTTCCCAGTTAATCATTCCAGATTTTATTTCAGAAATAGCAGAATGCGCTCTATCATACACTACTTTACTACCTCTACTAACAGCTCCTGTTTCTAAAAAGTAGATTCCCAATCGATCGCCACCGTACACAATTTTATCTACGCCAACTCCTCTTTTACGCAATTCCATCATAGCACATTCACCAATATCATTTTTAGGTAAACGTGTTACAAAATCTACAGGAACTCCATAATTAGCTAGAGAAACAGCTACATTAGACTCTCCACCTCCATAAATAGCATCGAAGCTATTGGCTTGTGAAAATCTTAAAAAACCTTGAGGAGCCAATCTTAACATGATTTCTCCGAATGTGACTACTTTTTTCATTTTTATTATTGTTATATTTTATTTCATTATTCAAAATTCACAAGAACTTCAAACAAAACTATTCTATTATTGGTTTTAAATTCTCATCTAATGGAATCATTTTAGGCATTAATAAATGTACTAAGCCTAAAATAATCAGGTACAATGAACCTGCAATAAGAAATGCCCAAAAATACCCACTATTACCAGCTGTATCTAAAACTGATCCCAAAACCATATCGGCAAGAATACCGGCTACCGCACCAACCATACCACCAATTCCAACTACTGAGGCTGTTGCTTTTTTAGGGAATACATCGGAAACTAATGTAAATATATTAGCAGACCAAGCTTGATGACCCGCAGCAGCAAAGCCTATCAGTAAAATAGCCACCCACTTACTTTCTGTAACTGCAACAAAACTTACTGGAAGTATAATTAAAGCACAAATTAAAAGTGTCATTTTTCTAGCTTTATTAACTGTCCATCCTTTTCTCATTAAAGCACCTGAAAGATATCCCCCAAAAATACTTCCGCCATCTGCCAAAATATATATAACAAAAAAAGGAAGCGCTATATTTTTAATATTCACTTCAAATGTATCTGCCAAAAATTTGGCCCCCCAGAAAAGGTAAAACCACCAAACAGCATCTGTAACTTTTGCTAAAGAAAAAGCCCAAGTTTGACGTTTATTTAGCACACTTTTCCAAGGTAATTTTTCATCATTTTCTACTTCTGAATCTCCTTGTATATAAGCCAATTCTTCTTTTGATACTTTTGGATGAACTTCTGGTTTTTTATATGTACGAAGCCATAAAACCACCCAAATAGTACTTAATGCACCAGTAATTAAGAAAGGTATTTGCCAATTTTTCCCATTTTCGTGAACAATCCATCCAATTACAAATGGAGCTGCAATAGCCCCAACACTTGTTGCTGCATTAAACAGACCTGTTGCAAATGCACGGTCTTTTTTAGGAAACCATTCAGCAGTAGTTTTTATGGCAGCAGGGAAATTACCAGACTCTCCAAAACCTAAACCAAATCTAGCTGCTGCAAATCCAATAACACTAAAACCTGGACGAACCAAGGCATGAAGCATACCAAAAACACTCCAAATAGCAATAGATAAGGTATATCCTTTTTTAGTACCTAAACGGTCTATTAACCCTCCCATTGTCAGCAGCCCTATTGCATAAGCAACTTTAAAGGACACCATTATATTGGCATAATCACTATTGGTCCATTCAAACATTTTTTCTAATGTTGGCGCCATTACACCAATAAGACTTCGATCAAAATAGTTGATAGTTGTTGCAAACATCAAAAGTCCTAATATTCGATAGCGATAGTTGCCTATGTTTTGCGTCTTGTTCATAAAAATTTATTTGTAATTGTTAAATTGAAAATAATTGACGGCATTGTTATAACAAATGTCCTCAATCATTTTTCCAATAAAAGAAATATCATTGGGAACCAACCCCTTTCTAATGTCTTCTGCCATCATATCACACAATATTCTTCTGAAGTATTCGTGCCTTGGAAAAGACAAAAAGCTTCTACTGTCTGTGAGCATTCCTATAAACTTACTGAGCAAGCCCATATTTGAAAGTACATTGAGTTGTTTTTCAATACCGTCTTTTTGATCTAGAAACCACCAGGCAGCGCCCCATTGCATTTTACCGGGAACACCTCCGGTATTAAAATTTCCCATCATGGTTGCAAAAACTTCGTTCTGTGCTGGATTTAAATTGTAGGTAATGGTTTTTGCCAATTGATCTGTACGATCCAAAGCATTTAAAAACGTTGACAATGCTTCAATAATCGGATAATCTGCTATAGAGTCACAACCAGCATCAGCGCCAACAAGTTCATTTAATCGATCATTATTGTTTCTTATGACTCCTAAATGAAATTGTTGGACCCAACCTTTTTCGTGATACTTTTTGCTTAAATACATTAAAAGACTCGACCTGTATTGTTGTGTTTCAAGTTTTGTCAGTTTTATTCCCCTTAAGTTTTTATCAAAAATCGATTGGATTTCATCGTCATCAAAATCTACAAAAGTAAATTCACCACTAATTCCATAATCAGATAGTTTACATCCATTCTCATCAAAGAAATCAATTCGTTTATCTATTGCAGTTAATAGATCAGTATAACAAATAATTTGAGAGTTTACAGAGGCTTCCAGTTTTTCTAAATAAGCATTAAACTTTTCTTCTTCAATAAAGAACAATTCGTCAGGTCTAAAGGTTGGATAAACTTTGGTAAAAAAACCAGCCTTTGCAATTTGCTGATGATATTTTAAATCATCTGTTGGATCATCTGTTGTACATATCACTTCAACCTTCATTTGCTCCAATAATTGAGCAGGTGTTTTATTTTCTAGAATACTATTGGCTTCAGAATAAATCTCAGAAGCATTGCTTGGTTGTAAAACGGCATCAATATTAAAGTAACGCTTAAGCTCTAACTGAGTCCAATGAAACAATGGGTTTCTTAATGTGTTAGGAACAGTTTCTGCCCATTTTTTAAACTTTTCTTCCTCTGAAGCATTACCAGAAATATAATTTTCTTCAATACCATTAGCTCTCATACCACGCCATTTATAATGATCTTCACTTAACCAAGCTTTCGTAAGGTTGTTGACAGGTTTGTTTTCTGCAATTTGTTTAGCCGATAAATGATTGTGATAATCAATGATTGGTAAATCTTTTGCATTCTCATGATAGAGTATTTCTGCTTCTTTAGAATTCAGTAAAAAATTATCTGTAATAAAGTTTTTTGAATGTATTAAGCTCATAAATTTAAACTGTTTTTAATCCCTAATTCCAGACCTCTAAGCTCTGCTAAGCCTCTCAATCTTCCAATTCCAGAATATCCGGGATTTGTTTTTTTGTGTAAATCATCAAGCATTTGATGACCATGATCTGGTCGCATAGGAATTTTTGAATCTTTTCGTCCTGATTCTAAGCGTTTTCTTTGTTCAATCAAAACTTCCCTTATGATTGCATACATATCTACATCCCCTTCTAAATGATTGGCTTCATAGAAATTACCCTGTTCATCTCGCTTTGTACTTCTTAGGTGTAAAAAGTGAACACGGTCTGCAAATCGTTTAAATATTTGAACTAAATCATTGTCTGCTCTTACTCCTAAAGAACCGGTACAATAAGTGATGCCGTTTGAAGTATCAGGAACATTGTCAAATAAGTAAGCATAATCTGCCTCTGTACTCACAACCCTTGGTAAACCAAGAATTGGGTATGGTGGGTCATCTGGATGAATACACATAAGCACTTCATTCTTTGAGGCTACAGGAATTATTTCCTTTAAAAACTCTACAAGGTTTTCCCTTAAAGTTTCAGCACCAATATTTTTATAAGTATCTAAAATGTTTTGAAACTGCTTTAAGGTGTAGCCTTCTTCTGCTCCAGGTAAACCCGCTATAATATTTTTTATAAGAGTTTCTTTTTCCTCTTCTGAAAGTGATTTCACATATTCCTTGGCCAGTGCAATTTGATCACTGGTATAATTTGTTTCCGCACCAGGTCTTTTCAATAGGAATAATTCAAAAGCAGCAAAGGCAATGACATCAAAACGAAGCGCTTTGGATCCGTCCTGAACTTGAAACCCCAAATCTGTACGAGTCCAATCCAAAACAGGCATAAAATTATAGCACACAATTTTGATTCCACATGAGGCTAGATTTTCAATACTTGTTTTATAGTTTTCAAGGTAATCTTGAAAATTTACTGAGCGAGTTTTAATAGTTTCATGTACAGGAATGCTTTCTACCACACTCCACGTTAAGCCTGCTAACTCAATGGTTTTTTTTCGTTTTTGAATTTCTTCTACAGTCCATACCTCACCGTTAGGAATATGGTGCAATGCAGAAACAACTCCTGTCGCTCCAGCCTGCTTTATATCTAATAATGAAACGGGGTCATTGGGTCCGTACCATCTCCAAGTTTGTTCCATATTTATTGAATTATTTATAAATTAAACTCCACTATACGCAGAGAAACCTCCATCAATAGGAATTACGATTCCCGTTACAAAAGATGAAGAATCATTACACAAGTATAAAGTGCTACTTACCAAATCTTCTGGGTTTCCATACCTTCCCATGGGTGTCTGATCTATAATCTGTTGTCCTCTTTGTGTTAAACTGCCGTCGACATTTGTAAGTAACGTTCTGTTTTGTTCAGTTAAGAAGAATCCAGGAGCTATAGCATTTACACGGATACCCACTTTTGAGAAATGAACCGCCAACCATTGTGTAAAGTTTGAAATAGCTGCTTTAGCACCACTATATGCTGGAATTTTTGTAAGTGGGGTGAAGGCATTCATTGATGAGATATTCAAAATACTGCATCCTTCACGTCCTACCATGTCCTTAGCAAACACTTGAGTTGGTAATAAAGTTCCTATAAAATTCAAGTTGAAAACAAACTGAATCCCGTTTACATCTAAATCAAAGAAGGTTTTAAAATCTTTATCCTTATTCATTAAATCTTCAGCAACAAAAAAAGGGTTACTTGTCGTTCCTAAAGGATGGTTACCCCCAGCTCCATTTACCAAAATATCACAAGCTCCTAAGGTGTTATTTACTGCAAGTTTTGCCGCATCAAGAGATGCTTTTTCCAATACATTAGCACCTACAGCGATTGCTGTTCCTCCTTCACTATTGATTTCTTCTGCCACTTTATTTGCGGCATCAATTTTCAAGTCTAATACTGCAATCTTATGTCCTTCTTTCGCAAGTGCTTTCGCCAAGGTACTACAAAGTACCCCACCAGCTCCTGTTACTACAACTACTTTACTCATTCTGTTTTTTTTAATTTTAAAATTGAATTTATCATTTAATGACACTAAAGCTTTTCATGAGAGAAGTATTAGAGTCACCTCCTACCCAAACATTAAACTCTCCTGGCTCTACTTCCCATTTTTTACGGGCTGTATAAACCTGTAATGTTTTGGCATTAAGATTAAAAGTTATTGTTTTAGATTCACCAGGTTTCAATTTCACCTTTTCGAAATCTTTTAATTCTTTTATGGGCCTTACAAGGCTTCCTACTAGATCTCTAATATAAAGCTGAACAACTTCTTCTCCTATTGTTTTACCTGTGTTTTTGACATTGACAGAAACGTTTATATTTTGATTAGCTGTGATTTCTTTTTTGTCTAGTTGTAGGTTGTCATAACTAAAAGTTGTGTAACTTAAACCAAATCCAAATGGATATAAAGCTGTCTTTGGCGCATCTCTATAGCCTGAGTAAAAAACATTTTTATTACTCGAGGGACGACCAGTATTTTTTTGGCTATAATAGAGCGGTTCTTGACCTACATGATGTGGAAATGACACTGGCAATTTTCCTGAGGGATTATAATCACCAAAAATTACATCTGCAATTGCATTTCCAGACTGAGACCCTAAATGCCAACATTCTAAAATACTAGGAGCAGTATTTGATACTTTAGTTAAGTCTAAAGGTCTGCCGTTCATTAAAACCACAACTACATTTTTATTTACCTTGTATACAGCTTCTAGCAATTTGTTTTGTAATCCTAAGAGTCCAATGTTGGTTTGACTCCTTCCTTCTCCTGTTTGATATGCGTTTTCACCAATTGCTAATAAAACTACGTCAGATTTTTTTGCTACATCTACAGCTCTAGCAATTTTAGAATCATCAGTGGTATTAAACTTTAAGGGTAACATGTACTGGTTTTCACCTGGTTTAATGTTAGGTATAATTAAATCTACCCCTTTTGCATAAAGGACTTCAGTATTTGTTCCTACCATGCTTTTTACTCCTTCCAGCAAAGAAACTGCAGAATTGTATTCTCCCTTAGCTCTCCAATTCCCTAGCGGTGTATCTTTATCATTGGCCATAGGACCAATTACTGCTATTCGTTTTATATTTTTTGAAAGAGGTAGAAGTTTATTTTCATTTTTAAGTAAAACAATCGATCTTTTAGCAACATCTCTGGCAATACTTAAGTTTTCTTTGGTATAAACCTCTTTTTTTTCTCTCTCTTCGTCGCAATATTTATAGGGATTATCAAACAATCCTAATTGAAATTTTAAACGTAGAACACGTCTTACGGCATCATCTATTTGTTCAATATCAACTTTATCTTCATCCAGTAAAGTAGGCAAACTGCTTTCGTAAGCATAAGATTCCATATCCATATCGCAACCCGCATTTAATGCAATTTCTGCTGCATGTTTTTTATCAGTTGCAAAACCATGAGCCTTCATTTCTCCAATAGAACCCCAATCTGAAACTATAAGTCCATTCCACTTCCATGTTCCTTTCAAAACATCTCGTTGTAAACGTTTATGTCCTGTAGCAGGAACACCATCAATATCATTGAATGAGTTCATAAAAGTTGCTACCCCTGCTTGTGCAGCAGCTTTAAAGGGAGGTAAAATGGTATTATACAATTCATTTTCTCCAATTGTTACTGTATTGTATTCTCTTCCTGCTTCGGCAAATCCATATCCAGCAAAATGTTTGGCACAAGCTGCAATGGTTAAATCGTCTGACAAGTCATCCCCTTGAAAACCTTTGATCCGAGCTACTCCTATTATACTATTTAGGTAAACATCTTCTCCAGCACTTTCCATAATTCTACCCCATCTAGCATCTCTAGAAACATCTATCATTGGGGCAAATGTCCAATTCAACCCAGAAGCTGCACTTTCTCTCGCAGCAACCGAGGCAGACTGTTCTATAATATCTAAATCCCAACTTGCACTTTCTCCCAATGGAATAGGAAAAATAGTTTTATAACCATGGATAACATCAAAAGCGAAAATTAGGGGGATTTTTAACCTCGAATGTTTCATGTTTATTTCTTGAATATTTCGAACTGTTTTTACAGATGTAACGTTAAGCATAGAGCCAACTTCCCCTTTTTTTATTTTTTCTAATTTGTGCTGATCTTTTTTTGATGAAGTAGGCCCAGTTACGTTCCATTTTCCGCTATATTGAACTAGCTGACCTATTTTTTCATTTATACGCATCAGACTTAAAACGGAATCTACTTTTTTTTCAATTTCAGGATTCAGGCCCCTTATTGTACTCGGATTTATATCTCTTTCGTTTTTATTACAACTAATCACTAAAAACATCAAGCTGAAAGCAATAAAAAACGTTATTGAGTATTTCTTCATAGACGTATAAATAAGGTGAGTTTTTATGTTTTAGATTATTGAATTTTTCTTATCTGAAAAGCATTTAATATGGGTAAACCTTTCACAGATTCAAAATTAATTTTGATTCCTTCTCCATCATTAACACTTATTTGGTATTTGACTGAAACTGCCTTTTCAACTCCATATTTCTCTGAAATATTTAAGTTTTTCTCGATATATTCTCCGTTCAAAATCACATTAAAAATTCGACTTGAGGAACCTTCAAATACTCTGTCATTTCCTAGGTTATAAGCCAATTTCTCATGTTTTATATTTGACTCCAATTCTGTCCAATGTAACGTAACAGAGTACTTGCCATTTGGAACATCTAACTTAAAGCCATTAATGCCAACGCGTTGTGTTTGGTATATTGGATCATCATGCGAACCTCTGATATCTAGATCAGAACTTGGCAAACTACCAAATTTAGTTTTTGCTCTGTAGGGTTTTCCTCCTATATATCCCCAACTTCCCTGAGCATATTCTTGTTCAGGTATCCATATCATACTGTTAATACGGTCTTCATAAATTCGTTTGGTCCCTAAAAGCACATTTAACTCATCAAAATCATCATCAAACTCTGAAAATTGATTCGGTGCCAACCTAAAGTCTATTTTCAAAAGATCGTTATATGTTTCAGTTTGAAAAGTGCTTGTCGCCTTAAGTTTGTTTATGCCGTTTGTAAATGGAATAGAAAAACGGGCGATATAATCTTTTACCTCGGCATTGTAGACAACATTATTATGAGTTAATTGTACGGAATCACTATTGCTGTATACAGTTACAGGTTGTAAACAGTAGTCTTTTCCAGTCTCAGCTACACCGCCTCTAATTTTCCATTCATTCTGACCGAATTTTATAATGGGTTCCTTGGAAAGTTTGGTTTTATACAACCACCAAGTGTCTTTTTTTTCCCTATTCAGAGTAGTTATTCCCTTTAAATTGGTATTTGGTATGGCATAGCCTCTTGTTTCTGAATAGAAATCATTCAAATTCCAAATGTTAGCTCCAACTATAAAAGGGCGAACCATAATAGCCTTTAGATAATGCTCATGATATCTATTACCATACTCAACTGTGTAGTCAAACCTTTCCGGGCTAAAAGTGTGTAACCTGTGGTGTACATCGGCGCCATATTCTGAAATGATTATGGGCTTGCTTGGAAAAAGACGATGAATTTTATCGAGATATTTATCAAAATGCTCAAAAACACCCCCGTACCAACCTTGGTATAGATTCCATCCTAGAAGCATAGAGATATCTGTAAGTCCTGCATTCATATAAAGATATACAGCGCCATGATTTACAATCATGGTATATCTACTAGGATCTAATGTTCTTATTTTATCTTCTATCTTAGACGCTAGTTTTGCAACATTATCGGTATATAACTCATAACGTTCTTTCTCGGTTTTTTCATCAAAAGGTGGGCGTAAAAGCACCTCATTCATGTAGGCCCAGATAATTAAAGAGGGGTGATTGAAATTTTGCTTCACCATTTCTTCTGCCATAAAAAGACTATTTTCAGTAAAATCTTTGGATTCTGTTATTGCATTAACAATTGGAATTTCAACCGAAGCTAAAATACCCAGTCTATCGCATGTTTCAAGTACTACAGGGTCTTGAGGATAATGGGATATTCTCAAAAAATTACCGCCCATTTCTTTTAGTAATAGCACATCACTAACATGCATTTCATCAGACAAGGCATTCCCTTTCTTTAAAAAATCCTGATGCCTGTTCGTCCCAATAAGTTTAAGGTAATTCCCATTTAAGAAAAACCCTTTTTGTGGATCAAAATGAAACCATCTAAAACCTAATGGCTCCACAGATTCATCATAAACAAGTCCGGTCTTAGCATCCTTTAATTGGGTGATTACCTGATACAAATAAGGATTATCGGGAGACCATAATTGTGGTTTTTCAATTGAAAGTGATTCTTTTACAGAAAATTGATTTGATTGTTTTTTAATTTTAACCTTTTGACTTTTCTCTGAAATGACAACTCCTTCTCTATCAACTATCCTATTAACAAGCTTGAATTTCCTGTTTTGATTGGTCTTATTATTTAAAAGGCAATTGATTTGAACTTGCCCAATTTCTTTAGAGACTTTGGGAGTAGTAATATACACCCCTGAGGAACTAAAATCATCCATTGAAAAATGGACAGCATTTTGTTTTACCAGATAGACATCTCTATAAATTCCACCAAAAAAAGTAAAATCCGCTGATAGAGGTGGTATCGCTTTATTATGGCTATTATCTACCTTAACAACTAATAAATTCTTTTGTCCAAAATTTAAAAACTCGGTTATATCAAAATGAAATCTGGTATATCCACCAAGATGTTTCCCTACCCATTTTCCATTTACAAATAGTTCTGTAATCTGGTTAGCGCCTTCAAAATATAACAGTGTTCTTGTATTATTATCTTCAGTATCTAAATCAATGACTTTTTTATACCAACCTATACCTCTGTAATACCCTGGTGTTTCATCAATAGCATCTAAATTATTCCATGTATGTGGAATGTTTATGGTTTCCCATTCCAGATCTTCTAATAACGATGTATCCAGAGTGGAATGATTTTTATCAAATTTTAGATCACCTTGGTGAAATTTCCAGTTGTTATTAATTGCACTTATTTGTTTTACTTGCGATGACAAGGTCATAGCTGTAAATAGTGCTCCTAACAAAAAAATAAATCTTTTATTCATTATTATTAATATTATTCTTGAGATGATTACCTTCCAGCTTATTATAAAACATCGATAATCATACTAAAAATGTTATTGCGACGTACCAAATGTTACTATTGATAAAACTTGAGGAATTTATTTTTTCACTTGCTATTGAATTATATGCAAATTTCTTTTATTTGATAATAAATTATGGGACTTAAAAACATCATTTAATTACGTATATGCTGATATAAATCAAGCATTATTCCACTTCTTCCATACCGATATCAACTCCTGCTCCTTTAGGCAAATTACTTCCAAAAAAATCTTTAATTTCTATAATTCCTCCTTCTCCATTTTCTGCATCATATTGATTGTTATTACCTGCATCAATCCCAGGAGAAGTTGAAGACAATTTAAAATTATCTTTGTTGGTTAACTGTGGGTTAGATCCAACACTATAAATCGGTGCAACATTCCATAAATTTGCAGTAGTACTTACTGACGAATTCATAGATATTCCAGAAAACATATTATTATGAATTGAATTCCCTGAACTGCTTCCTAAATAAATGGATCCATTTGTTCCGTTACAGAAGAAAATGTTATTAAAGTATTCAGCACTTCTTGATGAACCATCCCAACTTTTATGTTGAATTACTTCAATAGATTCATCTAAATCTGAGTAAATATGGTTATTGTAAACCTTTAAATTCATTACATTACCTGAAGTTTTTATAGCATGGTCTCCATTATTTACAAATAAGTTATAACGAATAATGGTTTCATAATTAAAAGCTGTTTTCCATTTAGCAGGTCCTCCTGTAACTAAAACTGCGCCTTCTCCATTGTTATAACAATAATTATATTGAATGGTTGTCCAACGTGTTTTGAAGTCGCTATCCAATCCGCCTGAATCTACATCTCCTACATTGGTAACGGTATTTGAGACTTCATTGTATTGGAACAAAGCGTAATCAGTGTTAAAGCAAAAAGCTGCATTTCCTGAAGTAAACTCCCCACAATAATCAAAGGTATTGTATTCAACCAAAGGTGCATGAGCATTTTTAAGGATAAGGCCATTTCCAGCTATATGTTCAATAGTATTGTTACGATATATCATATTTCTACTTGGAACCCAAGAGTGATTAACATAACCGCCTCCACTTCGTGGCCACTCTCTATCTTCCCAAGAAGACGTATTGTAAATTCCAGTTTGAGACACATTGTAAATGTGACAATTTTCTACTAAAAAATCGTTGAAATAAGTTTCTACACTATTTCCTAAAATAACACTAACAATACCTCCACTACTTTTATTATCGTCAAAAACGCCACCTTCTACTCCACCATGAAGACCATTTACATCATGTATTTCAAGATTTTTAAAATGTAAATGACTTACAGCTCCAAAATCTTTAGCTTCAACATAAATTCCTTTTCTATTCTTTGCGTGAGAATCACCTAAATTGGTAATTTCAAGATCTGAAACTTCAATGTATTCTTGATTTCTGATTAAAAAAGCATACAATTCGCCTTGAGGTGCAATTTTAGGTTTACTTCCTTCGCCGTAACTTTTAATTATAATAGGACTAGCACTATTACCACTTCCACTAAAGCTAAATACCTCATTCCAAACACTTCCTTTTTTTAAACTAACATTATTACCCGGTTCTAAAGTTATTTGTTTAAGATTGTTAAAACTTTTCCAAGCTTTATCAGGAGAATTTCCAGCATTTGAGTCGTTACCATTAACTGAATCAACAAAATAAGCATCACTTATTTTTATTGTAGTTTCATCATCGTCATTTGAACACCCTAAAAGCACGTTACTTGTAACAAATAGAAGGCTAAATAAAATGATTGTTTTATAAAATATTTTCATAAAGTTAGTTTTTTATTTTGAGTAAAATTCAAAACTTTTTTATTTTGTTGGAGTTTCATTAATTGCTAGAAACTCCAACAAAATGATTTATTAATTATTCACATTCAAAGTTTAATGATGAACCATCTATTCCTAGTAATTCAAAATCATCAAAATAAAGTAAGGTAGTAGCTGCTGCATTACCATTTACATGCGTTCTGAAATACAATCTATCAGGATTTTTTCCAGTTGACCCGTCAGGGATATAGTACTTATAAGACCCGTAAGTTTGGCTATGGTACTTATATTCTGCTTGATTGCTAAAGTCAAATTCAAGTGTTACCCATTGGTCGAATGCAGGAATTTCTTTTTCTATCCATACATTACGTTTGTATGAATCACCGTAAGACGTGCCATCTTCTCTGTATCTGTCTTCTAGATAAAGACGAAGTATTTTTTTGTCAGGGTCGTCTGTATTGTCTATAGTTGCTCCGTCTGAAGCTTGTACAGTTGAAGGCAAATAAACTCTTACTCTAAACTTACTTTGTAAAGAGAAGTCAAATCCAGTTCCATCAGTTTTCTCTCTAAATTTAAGAATACCATATTGAGCTCCTGATGGTTTGTAATAAGATCTTAAAGTAGCTGAACTGTTTCCGTTTTGCACACTAGCATCTAAATCTGCTAATGCTAATGTTTCTGTTTTATCAGAAGAAGCATCCCATAAAATTTCACCACATTGGCCTCCATCCATATCATCAAAAAGTCTCCAATTTTCCGGAGGAGCAACTCCAGCTTCAACATCAACACTAAAAGATTTAGTATCTTCTAGTTGACCTGCCCCATTAATGGCTGTAAATTTCACAACACAATTGAATGTTACAGGTTGTGGAGTTTCATTTATAAAAGCATATGTATAAGAAACATTTTCAGTAGTATTCTCGTGAATAAGAGTTACACCATCTTCTTCAAATATTTCAATTTTATACCTTTCCGCATTTGTAGCTGTCATGTTGAATTTTACCAATCCAGACCCATCATTTGATGGTTCAACCGAAGTAAGAAATTCAGCTGGTGCTTTTTCAGGAATTTCAACTAGCAGCTCATAACTAGCAGCTTCTCTTATACCTTGAGCCAATAAAACTGCAGTATATGTTCCAAATTTATCATAGGTGACTGAAACATTACTTTCAGTAAAGCTTAATGGGTTGTTATCATCAATATTTTTTTTTAACAGAAAAAAGATTTGGCCTTCAGCCGTAGCTTCAAAATTCACTGTATAACCACTACTTTCATCATCTAAAGAGTATGTTAGGTTTAGATTCGTTGGGATATTTTCATAACCTTCTAGCTTATTGTCCGTAACATCCTCTTCACAGGACGCGAACATCAATATTATAAAAATGTTCACGACATTTTTAATGGTATTTTTAATGGTATTCATAATCATTAATTTTAAATTTTAACATTTGAGTTTATAACTCGAAACTATTATTAGTATCCTTGATTTTGCGGGAATGATGATCCCATTAAATCCAACTGAGTCTGAGGTATTGGCCAATTAACCATATGAGGCTGCATTGGATAAGGTCGATTGTTTTTTGTATTAGAACCAAATCTATAGTGCAGATTCTGACGCTCTACCAATAAGCCCAATCTTTTTAACAAATACCATCTGTTTTTTTCAAATGCTAATTCTCTTGCAGATTCTTCCAAATAAGTTTCTAAAGTAAACTCTGTGAAATTGTGGTCCGAATTACCAAAAGCTCTTTCCCGTATCATATTGATATATTCTAATGCCTTAGCACTGGTTGGGCTTTCATTATCCGCTCTCCAATGGGCTTCAGCTCCCAGCATTAATGTTTCAGCGAATCGATAATAGAGATAATCTTTCCAGTTCCCATTTGACCCAATAGGTTTTTCATCGTCATGGTATTTTTTCAAACTCCAATGGTAACGTCTAAAGTTATCTTCGTATCCGATAACTTCATTTCCAAAATTAGGATGGTCGGGATTGTTACAAATTAGCTTAGTTGAATAATAGTAGGTGGTGTATCTAATATCATTGTCTTTATCGTAAAGCGATTGCAAATAATCATTAGGAAAACCCCATCCCAACGAATTTCCACCAAGTTCTACACTTGGTATCATTTCACCGGAATTAAGCTCATAATATCGATTATTAAAGAATGAGCTATACCAAATGTCATCACCTCCAGCTAAATCATCATCCTCTCCAAAAGATTGCTCTCTTGGATATACAGCCAGTGCTTCCTCATGATTTAAATCCTGTCCAAAGACTTTATCTAAACCAACGAGATGATAAGTTCCATTTTCTATAATAGCGTCGAACTGTGAAGCAGCCTCGCTCCAGTCGCCTTGCCACATCGCACTTTTACCTTTTAAATGACGTGCTACAGTTTGATTGTATCTCCCAAAATCTTCTTTGTATTTTAAGTTTTCAATAGCATAGTCAAAATCACTATCAATAAGCTTATAAACATCTTCTTGGGCAGCTGGAACATATTTTACTAAATCTTCATAGTTATCAGCGTTTGTCGGAATGGTATCCAATAAGATATTTCCGTACAAACGAACCAAATCGAAATAGGTTTCTCCTCTTATTAATCTTGCCTCAGCAACTCGTTTTTTTAATTTATCACTCTGTTCTAAGGCAGGTGCAGCACTAATAATAGCATTGGCTCTATCTATAATTTGATAACAGCTGACCCATTTATGGTTAGCAAAACCCAATGTCGCATTGTGTTTTGAAGGGTCATAAGGCGTAAAATAGGTTCTCATTTGCCCGATGTCTGTTCCAATAAGTATAAAAGCATTGGCTCTAAAACCATCGCCAGCACGTCCAGTGGCATTGTTCTTTCTTAACTTATTATATAATGCGGTAACGCCAACGTCTATACCATCCACAGATGAATAAATATAATCGGTGGAAATTTCATCTATGGGTTCTTCTTCTAGAAGGTCACTACAGGATGTGGAAAACAATAATGTTGTTATTGCTAATCCCATTAAAAAATAATTTTTTTTCATTTCTTTTAAGTTATTTAGTTTCATAATTAAAATGTGACTTGTAATCCGAGCACTACTGAAACTTGCTCTGGATAAGCGTTTGGATTTTGATCAGGACTATAGGACTTATAGTCAGTGATGGTTACAGGATTACGTGCAGTAGAGTAAAGTCTTATACTGCCCATGTTTAATTTATCTGTTAAACTTTTGGGAAAGGTGTATCCCAATGACAGAAGTGAAATTCTAAAAAATGAGGCATCCTGCAATCCTAAAGTGTTTATAAATGCTGGGGTGTTTCCACCATCTGGTCTGGGCCAATCCCCCGTAGTGTTTTCTGGTGTCCAATAATTTTGCTTTATACCATTAAACAACCCTCTTAAATCTCCACCTTGATTATAGCTGTAATAATAGGGGTTAATCATTTTACGGCCTTGAACTGTGGTAGCCTGAGCAGTAAAGTCGAAGTTTTTGTAAGTAATATCTAAATTAAATGTCCCAATCCAATCTGGATCTTTTTTAGTAATAACACGATCATCTGGATTTAAATCACCATCATTCGGATCGACATCTAATAATCGAATACCTCCTATTTGAGCATCTGGTTGATGAGAGCTGTCTATTTCTTCTTGAGATTGAAAAATCCCAGCATATTGGTAGTCATATACCACATCAATAGGATGACCTATAAACCATTTATTTCCTATATCGTCATCTTCAATACCATCTCCATCCTCATCTAGGCCATAAAGAGAAATTATTTTATTCTTGTTTGCAGAAAAAATAATTCCAGCATTAATTTTGAAGTCCTTATTATCTACTACATATCCATTGACTGCAAACTCAAAACCTTTATTTTCGATTTCTCCAATATTACTTAATATGCTGGTATATCCTAATGCCGCATTTAAGGTTTTACTCACCAAAAGATCTTTGGTTCTTGTATTGTAATACTCAAAGGTTCCTGTCACTCGATTATTCCATAATCCAAAATCAAGAGCGGAATTGAAAGTTGTGGAGGTTTCCCATTTTAAGTTGGGATTTGGTAAAGAGTTTCCAGGAATATACCCCGTACTAATTTGACCATTAAAAATATAATCATTCTGATTGGCGGTGCTTAAACTTCCGTAGGGACCAATAGCTTCGTTACCAACACTACCATAACTTAAGCGCAATTTTAAGTTATTTAAATCATCTAAACGCTCCATGAACTCCTCTTTATGAATGTTCCATCCAAGTGCAACCGCAGGGAAATACCCCCATTTGTTATTTTGTCCGAAAACAGAAGACCCATCAGAACGAAAAGAGGCTGTTAAATAATATTTATTTTTATAATCATATTGCGCTCGCCCTACAAAAGAAACTAACGTTCGCTCTGAGGCACTTATAAGTGGCTCATTGAATTCAGCAGACAGTAATCCATAAACACCTAATATGTCATTTTGAAGATTGGATGCTTTGTTCCTGAAATATTCGTTTCTTCTTTTGTTAACACTCTGTACAAATGTTAGATCGAGATTGTGGTTATTCTTTTCATAATCATAACTAATGATATTCTCCAATTGCAATTCGACGGACTTTTGGAATGTAACTTTACCTTGCCCTAGGCCCCCATTTCGAAAACCAACGTAGGATTTACCTGTAGAGTATTCCAATGCTTCTTGATTCCATGAACGTCTGCTGACATTTAGTCTATAATTTAAACCTTTAAGCGGCTTAACATCAAGGAATACGTTCATAATATCACTTCTGTCTTTTAGAAGATTCTCTGTAGTATCCAAATCAAGAAGTGGGTTAATACTTTCTTGGAATCCAGAAGGATTCAGTGCCAGTTCACCACTCTCATCATATATCACCCCTAAAGGACTTGCTTTCACTAATCTTTCCAAAGTGTTGCCAGTTCCTGGGTCGTTCTTTTTTGAAACATTCCAGTTGGTATTAATTCCTAAACTTAACCACGAATAGAGTTTTTGATCTACGTTAAGACGGATGATCATCCTTTCAAAATCAGTTCCGGGTACAACACCCTCTTGTTGCTGATAATTAAATCCAGTGTATACTTTAGTTTTATCAGAACCTGTTGAGAAATTAAAATTGTGATTTTGTATCGGGGCTATTTCAAGAACTTCGTCAAACCAATCGATGAAATTGCCGTTCTTTAAAGATTCCAATTCGATGGCCGTAAAAACATCTTTATCTTGCATATAGGCGCCCCCGTTGTTAGCTCTATTAGCTTCTCGTTTAAGCATGGCATATTCTTCTGGGCTATAAACATCAAAATTTCTGTTTATGTACTGCATTCCATAATATCCATTATAACTAACATTTGACTTCCCTTCAGCTGCACGCTTGGTAGTAATAAGAATTACACCATTTGATGCTCTAGCCCCGTAAATAGCTTGCGCTGCAGCATCTTTTAAGATTTCCATGGAAGCAATATCATTAGCATTAACCTCATTGATATTACCCACAGGAACGCCATCAACAATTACAATAGGATTGTTACCTCCATTGATGGAACTTTTCCCACGAATAAGAATGTTAGATGAGCTTCCAGGACCAGAATCGCCCGAAGTAATGAAAACACCGGCTGCTTGTCCTTTTAACATGTCTCCAATATCTGAAGATGGCACCCTATTTAAGTTTTCTGATTTAACTGAGGTAACGGAACTAATAATGTCACTTTTTTTCTGTGAACCATACCCAACTACAACAATTTCGTCAAGTAGAGTATTGGCACCTTCCATAGTAACATTATAAGTGTTGGCATCAGTCACTGTAATTTCTTTAGTCTTAAATCCCATAAAGGACACCACTAAAGTTTGCCCAGTAGTTGCAGATAAATTGAATTTTCCATCAAAATCTGTACTTACACCTGAGTTAGTACCTTTAACTAATACATTTACTCCCGGTAGTGGCATACCAGATGTATCACTAACAGTACCGTTAATGTTTTTGTTTTGACTATATCCACTAAAGGAGAAGCAAAGAAAAACGAAGCATACTAGCTTATAAAATATTATTTTGTTCATAAAAATTAAAATTTGATTGTTTAGATTATGTAAAACTAGCTACAAGTATTTGCTTCAATCCTGACTATTGTTCCCAGTTTTAATATTTTTGTTCCAAAATATAACCAATGTAACAGCTATGTGACATACGTACTATCTTTATTTGACAAATCAATATTTCCTGAACTATTTATTTAGTATTATGGTCTTATAAACAATTGGTGTTATAGCATTTTATTCTCATTAACCTCCTGCTTGTTATTTTATATAAATGATCCTCTGGAGTTATTATATTTACTCATAGATTAGTTTAAAACTGTTTAACCAGGAGAAGAGAGTAAAGTCGAACTATTTTGGTAATCATTTAGCACTTAATTAATAGTCGCATTTAAATAGTTGCAAGCAAGGATTTATGCTTATTTTATGGAGCAAAGCTTTAACACTGGCCTTAAAATTTACGTAGAGATTGCCAGTGAAAATGAGTTTGAAGTGAAAGAAAATTGGACGAAGTATTGGCGATAAATGCAAATATAAGTGTACGTTGGTAAATGGTTCATCTGCCTTTCTTTTAGCCAACTACTCAAAAAAATGAAAAGCTTAATAAAATACAGGTTGGTTACCAACTCATCGAGGACAACATTGAATATGTAAACACCAGAGTAATCAACATTTTGGATAATCAACGCCTAGTTGAGCAAACTAAAGAAAGAGATTACGATTATTGCTAATTATCAAACGGATAAAAAATCTAGTAAAGAGAAAATTCATCTTTAGATAATACGTATACTAATTAAAAAACTTGATTTAAAGGTGAGCAGAAAAGAACCTAAAATATTGGTTATACCAAACTTTTCATACTCACCATGCAAAAATGCTTATTGGATTATAAACTTTTTATTGAAGTTGATTTTATAACCTTTTATATTTATAATATAAATTCCTTGTTGAAGGCTATTCTTCGTATCTATAGTAAATTTGTTTTGATTATTAATATGCTTACTTATAATCAATTGCCCGCTTAAATTATATATGTTCACTTTATTATCACCAACTAGGTTTGCACCTTCAACCTTAACATTTAAAAAATTTCCGTCAGCAGATTGAAATACCTTTAAAGCATTCTGATTCTTAGATAACGAGTTAACACTCAATGATGATTCTACAATAACATCGTTCCAACTGGTACCTAGAGCAATTCCGTCAACAACCGATTCTACTTTACGCTGACGTAAATGAATTATTTTAATATTAGCAAGGTCACTACCTGTACCATCATTGGCCATTAGTTTAGGTGTTAGAGGCTCTGAAGCAGGCACTCCGTCAACTCCTTGGTCAAAAACAAATAAACTTGCCACATCATTATTATCGCCCGCTATAAATTCGTATTTAACAACAAACAAATAAGTCTTGTTGTAGTCATATAAAACTGATGTCCAATTTATATCTGTACTATATCCTTTTGTAAAACCAAACATCACTTTACCAGCGCCATCATCCTTTGCCATTACCCTACCACGCAATCTATCTGAGTTAAAATCACTTAATGCTATAAAGAAATTATTGTAATCTCCCCCTATTGTTGACTTAATATTCGCCAAAAAAGACATGTATACTGTTCCTGAACTTACAGAGGAAGCAGAGAATGGTTTTCTCGCAATTCTTTCAGGACCATAAGGGTCTCCTCCTTCCGATATTGCAATATGAGCTGCCCTACCGATAGCTGAAACTGCTAATCCAGAATATTCCAATCCTGAACTGTAAACAGAAATAGAAGGTGTGTTTGTTTTTTCGGTAAATCCAATACTCACATCCGTTAGCAAGGTTGAAGCCGGGTAATCAAAATTCTCAACATTGGTTTGTGCAAACACAGAACTTGACACAACTCCGATAATAATAAAAGACAACGCTTTTTTAAATTGTAATTTTACTTTCATAATATATTTAAATTAATCTGTTAAATATGAGTAAAATTAACTGTTAGCCTTGATTCATATTTTGACTATTATTCCAGATTTTTACAATTTTGCTCCAAACTAGCTCTTATGTTACGGTTAGGTAACATGAATGCTATCTTTTATCTGTAAACCAATATTTCCCAAACTATTTATTTATTATTTTTGGCATATGAAAAATTGGTTTTTTAATATTGTTTTCTTTCTTACTTCAAACTTGTTTTTTAGCCAAAACATTCCACATATATCATTATCTAAAGTAACACCTGATGGTGGGGTAGCTTATTCACAAATAACCTCAATTATTGAAGATAGTAGAGGCTTAATATGGTTTGGTTCAAACAATGGACTTTTTACCTATAACACCATAAATATTAAAAGGTATAATTATTCAGAAAAGGATTCGACTTCCATTTCAACCAATAGAATTAACCTTCTTTATAATGATAATTTTGGAGATCTTTGGGTTGCAACAGAAAACGGCCTGTGTTCATACAACCCGAAACATGATAATTTTGTACGGCATACAATTCAAGATCAATTTAACAATGAAATAGGGAAGAATATTATTTCATTTTTTCAAGATAAAAATAACACCTATTGGTTTGCTGACGAAAAGGGTTTTGGAACATTTGATCCTAAAACAAAAAAAGCTTTTTATCAAAACATAAACAATATAGCTGATAACGTTACTTTTTTAACTGTTAGCCCTAATAAAACAGTTTGGGTATTTTATGAAAATGGCGACATTTATTTTAAAACCAAAGAATCGAACATTTTTAGATTTTTTAAGAAGAGTTTTCAAGATGGTATAAGCTCTGTTTTATTTGACAACAATACTATGTGGATTGGTTATAGTCAAAAAGGTTTGCTTTCGGTTGATATTACAAATAGATCAACATTACATTATTTTGATTCAAACCAATCAAACGGAAATTTTTCTGGTTATCAGGTAAGGAATTTAATAAAATATGATGCCAATAATATTTGGGCTGCTACAGATAAGGGTATTGTAATTATCAATGATTTTAAGATAAAGTTGATAATTGATAAAAAAAAATATGCCGACCTTCCTCATAATTCAATTTGGTCATTATACAAAGATTCAAACAAAAATATTTGGATTGGCACTTGGTTGGGAGGCTTAAGTTTTCATAATAAATACAATAATCCTTTTAATCACCATACCCAATCCAGATCAAGAGAATCATTAAACAGTAATATTATAAGCAGTTTTACTCAAATTCCTAACTCATCAGAAATTTTAGTTGGTACTGATGTTGATGATTTAAACCTCTACAATCCTAAAACAAATGTTTTTTCTGTAATACCAATAATTTATCAAGGAAAAACCATTAAAAGAATTAAATCAATAACTTACAACAAATATGGCACTCTTTGGGTAGGAACTTACAGGAATGGTGTATTCTTTAAAAAAGCAAATAAAAAAGAATTTGAACATTTAAAACCTCCGTTCGAGGTTGGACTTCAAGCTTTAAACCTATTAGCTACAGAAGACGGTTTATGGGTTAGTAACTTTCCGTTAGGAGTTTATTTTTACAATTTTAAAACAAAGAATTTTACTAATTACAATCACAAACCTTTAGATAAAAACTCAATATCAAATAACAATGTAAATCATATCATTAAAGACCGAAATAACAATGTTTGGTTTGCCACAGAAAATGGGCTTAATTTATTTAAGAAAAATACTTCAAAATTTATTCGTTTTTTCAATAAAGCAAATGACCCAACTAGTATTTCTCACAACTTTATAAATCATATACACGAAGATAATAATGGCTTTTTATGGTTAGGAACCAATGGTGAAGGCATCAATAAATTCAATCCAACAACAGGTACATCCAATCGTTTTACATTGAAAAATAACGCTATGGGAAACGAAATATTTTCCATACTTCAAGATTATAATGAAAACCTCTGGATTGCTACTGATAACGGACTCTATCGATTTAACACACAATTAAATACCATTGAACATTTTGATAGCAATAAAGGTATTCAATACAATAATTTTTACCCAACTGCAGCATTAAGGTCTGTTAACGGTGATCTTTATTTTGGAGGTTCTAATGGTTTCGTTCAATTTCAGCCTAACACCATTATTCCTAATCCAATTCCACCAACAACTACCATTACCGAATTGTTTATTCACAATAAAAAAATTATACCGGATACTGAAGATGGAATTCTAAATGATCTTATTAGCAATACGCAATTATTAGAATTAAATTACAAACAAAATTCCATTGGATTTCAATTCACTACTAATAATTATATAGCACCTCAAAAAAACCGTTTTAAATGTAGGTTGAAAAATTTTGATGACAACTGGATTGAAGTCAACTACAACGGGCAAGCCAATTTTACAAATATTCCACCAGGTAATTATATTTTTGAAGTTTTAGCTGCAAACAATAACGGAATTTGGAATGAAAAACCTACAAGTTTAGCTATTCAAATTACACCTCCTGTTTGGTTAACCTGGTATGCATATTTATTTTATGTATTAATAGTAATAACAGCACTTTACATTTTTAGAAAACAAGCTATTAATAGGCAAAAATTAAAATTAAAGCTAAAAATGAGTAGAATTCACAGTGAAGCTGAAGAGAAATTACATCAAATGAAACTTCAGTTTTTTACAGATATTTCTCATGAATTTAGAACACCTTTATCCCTTATACAAGGACCTGTAAATAGATTATTAAAAAATGAGCCTAAAGACAATAAGTCTCATAAACAGTTATTACTTATAAAAAATAATACAAATCGTTTATTAAGACTCATTAACCAATTTCTTGATTTTAGAAGACTGGAACAAGGTAAATTAAAATTAAGCCCAATCCATACCGATGTTGTATTATTCTGTAAAAATGTTTTCGATTGTTTTGAAGAACATTCTACACAGCGTTCATTCAATTATAATTTTATTACAGAAATTCCTAGTCTTACTATGGATTTTGACACCGATAAATTAGATAAAGTACTTGTAAACATTTTATCAAATGCCTTTAAATATTCAAGGGATAAAGGTAATATAACGTTAAAAATAAAGAAAAACGTAAAGACAGAATTAAAGAAAAACTGGAGTAATTACAGCATAGGTAATGAGGTGATTGAAGATTTTATAGAAATAAGTATTACAGATTCCGGCTATGGAATTTCTTCCGAAAATCTACCAAAATTGTTTGAAAGATTTTTCCAAATTGAAAACAATAATCAGAAAAGTGTAAATAGCACAGGAATAGGCTTGTCTTTAACTACAAACTATATTAAAATGCATCATGGTCAATTAGTTGTTAGTAGTTTAAAAGATGTTGGAACTACTTTTCATATTTATTTACCAACTTATCAAGCAAATACATTTAAAGATCAAACTAACACACCTGAAACCTTAAAAGCATTTGATTATAACTCTGAAACTGCTACTTATAATACTTCAATAGAAAAAAGTCACAAAAAAACCGATAATCAAGACTCTCTTATTTTAATAGCTGAAGACAATCCTGATTTATTAGAATTTTTAGAAGAATCATTATCTAATCATTTTAGAATAGCAAAAGCTAAAAATGGTAAAGAAGCACTAGAATTAACATCATCTTTATACCCTGATTTAATTATTTCTGATATTATGATGCCGGAAATGAATGGTATTGACTTATGTGAAAACATAAAAAACGACATTAGAACAAGTCATATACCTGTTATTTTACTTACAGCTTTAAATACTATACAAGATAAGGTTTCCGGGATGAAATCGGGAGCAGATGCCTACGTGCCTAAACCTTTTAACGAGGAATTTTTAATTGCTCAGGCTAACAACTTATTAAGTTCAAGAAAAATGCTTCGCGCTTTATTTGCTTCTAAGCAAGATGCATGGAATGACGATGTAGAATTTTTAAATTTAGACAAGAAACTTATTCAGAAAGCAATAAATACTGTTGAAAAAAACATATCAAATTATGATTTTACTGTAGAAGAACTTGCTAAAAACCTGAATTTGAGTCGTACTCATCTTCACCGAAAATTAAAGTCACTTACTAATCAATCTGCAACAGAATTTATTAGAAATATACGTTTAAAAAAGGCTGTAGATTTAATGAAATCAGGAGAATGCCGAATCAACGAAATTGGATATGCAGTAGGATTCAATTCACACAACTATTTTACAAAAGCGTTTAAAAAACAATATGGAAAATCACCAAGAGACTTTATGAAAGATAATTTTTAAGGAGTTAGAAAATTGGCTTAATTTACATCCTTTATTCAAATTATAAAAAAACTTAATTGATTACTTTTCCAAGTATTAAACCAAAAAATCCAGCCATTGCATGTTTTAATTGCTGATCTCTTTTTTGGTTTCTTAATTTTTCTACTTGTTTTTTCATCGCTTCTTTAATTGCATCTTGGTATCCTTTTGGACCTGCCCCAAGACCTTCGGTTGAACCATTAAGGAATTGTATAATATGATTGTAACCCATTTTTACAGAACCTTCAGTTGTAGGATTATTTGTTTCACTTATATTTTTATTTACATAGTCAGCTGCTTCTTTACAGATAGTATTCCAGTCTCTGTTTTTGTAATGTTTGATTGCATATTCAATACAAAATAACTGTTCTTGATAATTCCATTTATGTTCCGGTTTTTTAGCCATAACGATTTTATATTTATTGTTTTTATAATGAATGCCAACGGTTTTGTATAAGATTAGTGTGGGAGGTAGACAATGATTATATTGTCGGCCGAGCCACAAGCTTATACTTATTTTGTGTTTTTTCTTTGTCGGACTAAAAATACTCAAATAAGTAAAAGCGACCCAATAAAGAAACCATAACTCTGGGCTAAACCTAAAAACCCACATTAATTTTATACGTTGTTGTGTTTTCGTTATTTACCCTTGATAGTAAATAAATCATGACAATTTGTAAGTTCTAGAGTTATATTTTCTCTTTGTCCAATCTTCCTTTAAAGTAGGCTTTTGCCCAATTAGGGAATCGTGGCCAAGAATGAGTATTCTGATTATTCCAATTACTGTCTTCCTTCCAATCAAAAAATGTTTTGATATCTGAAACTTTACATGTAAAGATTCCATTAATCTCACGACAATCTGCCTTATACTTATTGCCTTCAGCGTTAATGTGAAAAAAAACTATTTGACTGTCGTCTAGTGCTTTTATTTCCAAGGCATTGAACTTAAGTCTTGTTTGAGGTGATAACTCGACTTTTTCTAGTTTGCTAGATGTTGAATTTTTATATTTTTTTAATTTATTCAAGCTAATATCGTTTCGTTTGGTGATTTTTGATTCAACTTTTTTATTTTCCAGGATAGCAACAATTTTAACTGTTTTATTTTTATGTCGTTTAACAACTTCCTGACAGTCTATAATTGATGGAGCTTTTTTATTGAGATATTGATAGTATTTAGTTATTGTGTTTTGTATGATTAAGTTTTTAGATTTTAAAAAGTGAAGTTGGATTAAAGCTGCGAAAAGTTTTTGAATTTCATTGTCTTCTCCTAAATCTGAATATTGAATACCATCTAAATAATGAAAATAACCTGAATCTTTTACCCTAGGTTTAGGAAATGGAAAAATATTTATTGGGTTAAGACACTTAAAAGCTCTTTCTAGTAATTGATTTTCGGAAAAATTATTTTCAATATTCTTTCCAGCGTCTAAAATATGGCAAAGTTTTAATCCTGATAATGCTGGTCTTTGCTTATAATTATTCATTCCTGATTTGATATTGTATTTGCTAAATGCATCTAGTTCGATTGTTGGAGTTTCTTTCTTTTTTAATATGCCAGTATATATTTTTGTTTGTAGCATTTCCATCATCGTTTTTGTTGCAAAACCCTCATATCCATTAAGGAGTAGTGTATAAAAGGAACTTGTTGGCTCATTATCACTAGCAATAATGTCAAAACTAATATTTTGCTTACTAAAATCATTTGAAAAATAATATCTAGGTTTAATAACTCCTTTTCTTTTAACTATATCGCGTATATCTTTCGCGTGCCTAATTGTAAATGGTCCATCTTTTATTTTAAGTTGGTCAATCAACCAATTTTGAGCCTTTGATGCAATTGCAGTACTTGGATAAAAGTCTTCTAGTAGAGAATTAAGAAAATCTACAATGTTTCCTTCGTATGTATAATCTTGTTTCCAACTCATATTTTTTTATCGTAATGAAACACAACGACAGTATATGCAAAGTGCGTATTTGAAAGGATAACTTTTCAATCTAGCACTGAGCTAATTAATTTTTAACACAATATATCAAATATAATTTCTCCGCGAGAAATTAATTTGCGGTGTTTCTTGCTTGCACTCCCTTTCAAGCAGCTGATTAGTAGCATTTTGTTTATATATTGTTCTCTACCGTTTATCTCTATTGTTAATTGGCATATATTATTTCTGAAAACTTATCAAAGGCTCTCGTTGTTGTCTGATGGTTGAATGGTAAATACTGAGTATATATACTTGCTGCAACTCCGGATTCTATATCAATATACCAGTAGGTGTTGAATATTCCTCCCCAAAGTAATGTCCCTGCTTTTCTACCATACGAAGTTGGTTCCGTGTCAACAAGCCCTGCTAGTCCCCATTTGGAAGTTGGTTTTATTAATCCCTTGAAGTCACAACATAAACCTATTAAAAAGTAGTTATCCTCTATATCCATTGAAATGTTTCCAATCTGATTTTTAAATATCTCATCGATAGTTGATTTTTGCAATAACTCAACTCCACCGTAGGCTCCATCATTAAGCAAGCAGGCCAATAACTTGGTATAGTCTTCTGGAGATGAGAATAAACCTCCTCCACCACTGTAGTTTTTGACTATATCTTTAGGAATTCGATTTGGAAATTCGGTAAGTTCCTGAGTCCCATCGTCTCCTCTTCCTCCATAAGATACAATTTCATTTCTCAGAGTGTCAGGTACATTAAACCAAGTACGATTCATTTTGAGAGGACCAGTGACATTTTTTCGCAAATATTCTTCGAAACTAAGACCAGATACTTTTTCAATCAATTTACCTACCCAATCTGTGCTTGTACCATATAAGAACTCTGTTCCACTTTCAAACCTTCTGGGTAGATCTTCATAATTCCAATCAGTCCTATCATGTGTTGCTAACAAAGAATCAGTAAAGAAGTAACCAAAACCTGAAGTATGTGTTAATAGTTGCCTCAAAGTGATTGGATCTTTGCCTTCTATAAGCTCTTTCTCATTTGTTAAAATTGGAATAGATGCCATCTTGGGCAGGATTGGAGACAAGTCTTGATCTAGATCTATCAAATCTTTTTCAACAAGTTGTAAAACAGCAACACTTGTTATCAATTTTGTCATGGAGGCAATTCTAAAAATACTATTAATTTTGATCGGAGTATCTTCATTCCAGATCGCCTTGCCATAAGTATATTCTATCTTTTCTCCTTCTTTATTAATAGCTATTGCTACTAATCCAAGAAGGTCAGTTTTCTTTAAAATAGAATCCATTTGCTCCTTGACTACTTCTTCGGAAGGAAGAAATTGCGATTGCTCAACCTCTCTTTTACACGATAAGATAGTGATTACGATTCCCAATACTAAAATAAAGTTTCTGATTTTCATAGGTTTTATATTTCTTAATGGTAGAGAACGTTCGTATATAACGAGTATACATGAAAAGTATTAATTTTAAATTGATAAATGGGTTATTACAAACCTTTTCTGTAAGTTTATAACAACCAATAAATTTTTAGTTATTCCACACCTTATAAAAAAATATGAAACTATTTTGTGAAAATTGTAATAGAAGTAAATCAAATAAAATA
>Ga0208894_1000039_pt1 | contig 115701 bp, 100 predicted proteins | sample ETNtaG_12_FD_185752 | JGI IMG/M metagenome (GOLD analysis project Ga0208894, IMG submission 185752) | Marine microbial and viral communities from oxygen minimum zone, Eastern Pacific Ocean - ETNP201306SV49 (SPAdes) (version 2) | ecosystem: Environmental > Aquatic > Marine > Oceanic ...
TCAACATAGATATTAAATTCTGCAGCGGGCGTTACATTGCCTGGGGTGATGGCGGCACCCCCCATGAAGACGATTTCCGCGATCCGTTCAACAATTGCCGGCTCTCGCACCATCGCCATGGCGATATTGGTTAGAGGCCCGGTAGGGCAAAGAGTGATGGTACCTGGTGGAGAAGTGAGCAGGGTGTCAATGATAAAGTCGACAGCGTGCATCGGTTCCAGCTTCATGCCGGGTTCAGGCAGAGTTTTACCACCGGGGAGATCTAGGCCTGATTGACCATGGACAGCCTCTGCAGTAACCAGTTGACGAACCATCGGTCGTGAACAGCCGGCAAAGACCCGGGTTTGTCGCGCCCCTGCCAGCTCACAGGCAAGAAGAGCATTTTTTTGGGTCAGGGCGAGAGGGACATTCCCAGCGACACAGGTGATACCCAACAGTTCCAGTTCATCTGGCGAGGCCAGGGCGAGGAGGATGGCGACAGCATCATCATGGCCTGGGTCACAATCCAGGATTACTTTTTTTCTGCTCACAGATCTGCCCCTAGGCAGTGGAAATTGACCATCTGTTACTCTCTCCCCTGTTATCATTAGCGGGTTACCCGCTTTGCTCTGGTGATTCGTAAATATCCCTTGAGAGGATCTCTTGGGTCAAGCCGGGTGGCGAGGAGATAGTAATCTCGTGGTGGTCAATAATAGTACTTCATCGGCTTGTGGTTGAAGTGAAAGGAGATGGAGAGAGTCAAAACCGGTTAAGAGCCTCCCGTAGAGGTAACTGGGAAATCAAGATAAAGTGGCAGATAGAAAGCCTTCAGTGCTCTGCTTGGGGGCACTCCATTGGGACCTGACGCTGCAGAGCTTATCCTCTGTGGCTTTGGGTGAGTCGAATCCGGTCTCTACCAGTCAAACGCCTGGTGGGGTGGCTGCAAATGTGGCGGTTAACCTGGCATCGCTGGGTCTTTCCGTGGGCCTTGCCAGCCGTATTGGTGGTGACTCCTCTGCCGCCGAGTTGAAGCGCTATCTGGCGGACTCAGGGGTAGATGACGCTTTGGTGGAGGTTGACCGGGAGGGGGGAAGTGCAACCTATACGACCATCCTCAGCCCAGAGGGTGAAGTAGTGGTGGGTGCTGCTGATATGGCGCTCTACGACCAGCTTGATAAGGATTATTGGCAATATCGACATGATCACATCGTTGCCTGGGACCTGTGGTGTATCGACAGCAATCTTCCTCAATCTGGGATAGCCTACCTTGCCGATGTTGGTGAGAGGTCAAGGTTGATTGCTGTTGCTGTCTCACCCGCCAAGGTCTCTCGCTTTGGTTCAGTGCTCCCAGGGATAGGCACGCTTGTGCTCAATCTGGCAGAAGCGGGAGAGCTGTTAGGGAGAGCGCATCACTCTCTTGATGGTGCCAGAAGGGCAGCAAGGGAGATTACTCGATGCGGTGTAGAGCAGGCTTTTGTAACGGCGGGCAAAGAGGGGGCCGCCTGGGCCACCTCGATCGACGATGGGGTGGTATGTTCCCCGCCGCTCAACGCGGCGAGCAGTCTCTCAGGGGCTGGTGATGCTTTTGCTGCGGCTGCCGTAGCGGCAATCGCCATGGGTGAGAGTGCGAACAAGGCGGCGGCTTGGGGGGTTAATGCAGCGAGTGTTGTTGCCGGGTCAACCCAGGCTACTGCCCCGCTGAGCTGGGAACAGATCAAGAACTTTGAATAGAACCGGTCTTGGCAAACCAGGATCAAATCAAGAGGCTGAGAAGATGGCAAGAGCGTTAGAGATCGCCCCGGAAGTGAAGACGGCGCTGGCCGAGGGACACCCTGTTGTTGCTCTTGAGAGCACATTGATCAGCCATGGCCTGCCTGCTCCTGACAACCTTAACTGTGCCATGGAGGCAGAGTCTCGAGTACGTTCTGGTGGCGGGGTGCCGGCGACGATAGCCGTTATTGAGGGCACGATCCGTGTGGGCCTGGACCAGGGTGGCCTTGAGCGACTGGCATCAGGGATTGAAATTGCCAAGCTGAGCAGGGATGATCTTGGCAGTGCGGTTGCCAGAGGGGTGACCGGGGCGACGACCGTTGCAGCCACCATGATCTGTGCCCGGCTCGCCGGGATCGACGTTTTCGCAACCGGTGGAGTCGGTGGAGTGCATCGTGGGTGGTCAGAGAGCATGGACATTTCGGCTGATCTGATTGAACTTTCCAGAACTGCAGTAACCGTAGTCTGCTCTGGGGCTAAGTCAATCCTTGATCTTCCGGCAACCGTTGAGATGCTTGAGACCCTGGGGGTGCCCCTTGTGGGTTATCGGGTGAGTGAGCTCCCGGCTTTTTTCTCGGCTCAGTCTGGAATTGAGTTGCGCCAGCATATCGATGAGATTGGGGAGATGGTAGAGATCATTCAAGCTCGACGACAGCTGGAAATGGGGGGAGGTGAAATTCTTGTTGTTCCCCCTCCTTCTGAGCGGGCGCTGGCTGGAGATCAGGTCAGGGCCTGGATCGAACAGGCTCTTGCCGAGGCAAAAAAGCAGGCGATCAGCGGAAAGGCGGTAACCCCTTTTCTCCTTCGGCGGCTGTCAACCCTCTCAGGGGGGGAGACGCTAAAGACAAATGTCGCTCTCATTCTCAATAACGCCACTACAGCCACTGAGCTGGCAGTAGCACTGGCGGGCTAGCTCTTTCCAAACAGTTGGTGAGGGGGTGGATCACCCTGGGTTGCCGGTTTCTGGCAAGAGGTGGCTGTAAAGACCCATGGAATGGAAAGAGGGTAGTATTCGTCACTTATGATGGAAAAATTAATTTTTAGTAACTGGATTCACTGATGCAAGCAGAGCACTATAAGCTGGTGTTGACCACTTGTGCCGATCAGGAGTCGGCCGAGTCTCTTGCCAGGCCCCTTGTAGAGGAGGGGCTTGTTGCATGTATCAATATCATTCCTCAAATGTCATCACTCTATCGTTGGCAGGGTGAGGTGAAGTGTGAACGTGAAACACTCCTTCTGATCAAGACCACTGCAGAACAGTATTCTGCCCTTGAACGAAGGCTGCTCTCACTACATGAGTATGAGCTGCCCGAAATCATTGGGCTGGATATAACTGCAGGGCTACCGGACTATCTTGGCTGGCTGGCCTCTTCAGTAGAAGAGATGGAGTAGTTTGATGTACCGAAGCGTCAAATATCTGCTGGCCTGGCTGCTCCTCGCCCTGCCGTTGGTGGGGCTAGTGGCTCAACCAGCGGTGGGCAACTCAGTGACTGATTTGAAGAAGTTGCTTGGTATAGGTGCTCCGGAGGACTCTTTTCTTAATGAGGATGATGCCTTTGCAGTCCAGGCAATACCCGCCCCCGGGGGTGATGCGATCAGGGTCATCTTTGAGATTGCAGAGGGGTACTATCTCTATCGCAGTAAAATGGGCTTCACCATAGAAGGGGGGACGGCGGCCCTCAGTAGTGCCGAGCTTCCACCGGGCGAGGAGAAAACGGATGAGTATTTCGGCCTGATGGAGATCTACCATGGGCGTGTGGAGATCAATCTGCCTCTTGAGCGGGCTCACGTCGGGCCTGAGGAAGTTATTCTCCACCTGGCCTATCAGGGGTGTGCAGAGGCCGGCATCTGCTATCCCCCCATCAAGCGTAAGATCAGCCTGACACTCCCCCCTGTTGAAGCCACGGCTTCAGCGCCAGTTGATCCAGAGGCTTCTGAAGAAACGGGCTCCTTCCTGGTCTATATGCTGGCTGCGTTTGGGGCGGGTCTCTTGCTCACCTTTACCCCTTGCGTACTGCCGATGATTCCGATTCTCTCCAGCGTCATCGTCGGCCAGGGAGAGAGGCTGACCAGAGCACGTGGTGGAGCGCTCTCAATCGTCTATGTTCTGGGGACGGCTGCGACCTATACTGTTGCCGGAGTGGTGGCCGGATTGACGGGAGAGCAGCTGCAGGCCTATTTCCAGAATATCTGGGCTATCGGAGGCCTCAGTCTGCTGTTTGTCATCATGGCACTCTCCATGTTTGGTCTCTACGACCTGCAGATGCCAAGCACCATTCAGTCCCGGCTTGAGGGCAGAACCCGGGGAATGGGCGGCTCTTACAGCATGGTCTTCTTTCTGGGGGCACTCTCCGCCCTAATTGTTGGGGCTTGTGTCTCACCCGTTTTAATCGCCGTGCTCAGCATAGCGATTGCAGCGGGGGATCCGGTGCTTGGGGGGTTGACCATGTTCTCCATGGCGCTGGGGATGGGCCTCATTCTGGTTGTTATCGGTTTTAGCGCCGGCTTCCTGATACCTCATGCAGGGGCCTGGATGGATCGGGTAAAGCAGAGTTTTGGTGTCATGCTCCTGGGGGTGGCGATCTATCTTCTTGGGGCCATACCTGAAGTACCGGTGCTGCTTCTTTGGGGTGCTCTTCTTATTATTACAGGGGTATTTTTGGGGGCGGTACAGGCGCTCCCAAAGGAGAAGAGAGGATGGCAAGTGTTGTGGAAAGGGGTAGGTATAGTGCTGTTGATCTGGGGGGTGCTGGCCCTTGTAGGGGGGTTCGCCGGTAAACGGGACATCCTCAACCCTCTCCCTCTGGAACTCCTTTTGGGATCTGATCCCACCGTAGAGAATATTGATCGTGATGAACTCTTTACCCAGGTTCCCGACATGGCCACCTTGGAGCGAGAGCTTGAAGCGGCAAGCCGAAATAACCAGCCTCTCTTGCTCAACTTTTATGCCGACTGGTGCATCGATTGCCTGCGTATGGAGGAGGCAACCTTCAAAGATGCCACCGTACTTGGTGGCCTGGAGCGCTTTGTAGCGCTACAGGTAGACCTGACTGATCCGGGGAATCCCCTTACCAAGGAGATCAAGCGGCACTTCGGGGTATTTGGCCCCCCGGCAATGCTCTTTTTTGACTCTGCAGGCGAGGAGCAGATTAGACTGCGGCGGTATGGGTATCTCTCTGTCGGCAAGTTTAATCAGCTCATCAGCCAGCTCAGGTAGTCTCTTGTCGGCCTCTCCAACTCTCAGGTACAGACTGCTCCTTATTGTGGCTACGTTTGCCATTGGGGGTGGGATCGGGCTCTGGCTCTGGTGGTCAACCCTGACTCAGCCAGAAGAGAGCTTCCCGCCTGTCAGCCAGCTGCTCTCTCTTAAGGATGTTGAGGGGGTTGTCCACCCGCCCTCAAAATGGCAGGGGAAGGTTCAGCTGATCAACTTCTGGGCCACCTGGTGTACACCCTGTCGCCAGGAGATTCCTCTCTTTGCCAGCCTCTATAGTCGCTGGCAGGAGCGGGGACTGGTGGTTGTCGGTATAGCCATAGATGAAGTTGATGCGGTAAGACGCTTTGGAGATGAAGTCGGAATCAACTACCCCTCATTGATCGCCGGGAAGGATGGGCTTGGGTTGATGGCCCGCTTTGGGGGGGGGCAAGGCCTCCCCTATAGCCTGCTGGTAGATCGAAAGGGCAATATCGTTGAACGCAAGCTGGGAATGTTCAGAGAGAGTGAGATTGAGGCGTTGATTGAGTCATACATCGGGCCTGGTTGATCGTTCACACCCTCTAAGTGTCATCAAGCCGTTGCCTCGATTCTGGTGATTCCATCCGGGGGCTGTTTTGTCGTGAAAATGCAACTAATGAGCAAGATTTGCGTTGATCTGGACTTTATCTCCATATTTCTTCAGAATGATAGCCTAACTTTCCGGGGCCCCGATAGGGCCACTGAGCGCTCCCACTGCCATAGAAAAAGGGCGGCAAACAAGAGTAATAGATGTTCCCAACCTCAACCTTGTGGGTGAGCGGAAGCCAGAGCTTTATGGGTAGGCAGGGAAAAATGAGGAGAGACAAAGATGGATATTAGAAAAGTAAAAAAGCTGATCGAGCTCCTGGAGACCTCAGAACTCTCTGAGATTGAGATCCATGAGGGTGAGGAGTCGATTCGACTGAGTCGTGGGGGAGCAGTGTTTGCTCAGGCTCCTGTCCTGCCAGTTGCATCAACACCAGCTGCTTCGACTCCTTCAGCAGCAGAGCGGGCCACTATAGCTGCCGAGCCCGAAGTCCCGGACGGCCATAGTGTCAATTCACCTATGGTAGGCACCTTCTATACGGCATCAACACCTGAAGCTGAGGCCTTTGTTAAGGTGGGTGACCAGGTTGAAACTGGCGATACCCTCTGTATTATTGAGGCGATGAAGATGTTCAACCAGATAGAAGCCGATCGGTCGGGTACAGTGCGTGCAGTACTTAAGACCAATGGCGAGCCTGTTGAGTATGGCGAGCCTCTGGTTATCATAGGATAGAGTTTAAGCTGTGAAGATAGAAAAACTGGTCATCGCCAATCGCGGTGAAATCGCACTGCGCGTCCTTAGAGCATGCCGTGAACTGAATATTCATACTGTGGCCCTCCATTCGGAGGCAGACAGAGACTCAAAAACGGTTCGTATTGCTGACGAATCAGTCTGCATTGGCCCCCCCCCGGCAGGGGAGAGCTATCTCAATATTCCTTCAGTAATTGCTGCTGCAGAGGTGACCGATGCATCGGCCATTCATCCCGGTTATGGGTTCCTTTCAGAAAATGCTGACTTTGCAGAACGGGTAGAAGAGAGCGGATTTATCTTTGTGGGTCCAAAGCCGGAGACCATTCGCCTCATGGGGGATAAAATTTCTGCCATCAGGGCAATGAAGGAGGCCGGTGTACCCTGTGTTCCTGGCTCCGAAGGGTCATTGGATGACGATGACATGAAAACCATAGAGATTGCTCGGAACATCGGTTACCCCGTCATCATCAAGGCATCCGGAGGTGGGGGTGGCCGTGGCATGCGCGTCGTCCATACGGAAGCGGCCTTGTTGAATGCTGTTGCACTGACACGTGCAGAGTCACTCGCCGCGTTTCATAATGATGTCGTCTATATGGAGCGCTTTCTGGGTTCACCCCGCCACATTGAGATTCAGGTTCTGGCAGATGCCCATGGAAACGCCGTTCATTTGGGTGAACGAGATTGTTCGATGCAGCGACGCCACCAAAAAGTGATTGAAGAGGCTCCTGCACCCGGTATTACGGAGGAGCAGCGTCAACAGATAGGGCAGCGCTGTGTCGAGGCCTGCAAGACCATTGACTACCGAGGAGTGGGTACTTTTGAGTTTCTCTATGAGCAGGGTGAGTTCTTCTTCATTGAGATGAATACCCGGATCCAGGTCGAACATCCGGTGACCGAGATGATTACCGGGCTTGATCTTGTGCGTGAGCAAATTGCGGTGGCATCCGATGAGCCACTTTCATTTTCCCAGGATGATATTCAGATTCGTGGTCATGCTCTTGAGTGTCGGATTAATGCTGAAGATTCTGAGACCTTTTTACCCTCACCCGGCAAGATCACACAGTATCATCAGCCGGGAGGCCCGGGGGTGCGTGTGGACTCACACATCTTTGCCAACTACACCGTTCCACCCTACTATGATTCGATGATTGCCAAGGTGATTACCCATGGGAACAATCGACACAAAGCTATCGCCCGGATGTACGGTGCGCTTCAGGAGATGGTGGTTGAGGGAATCAACACCAATATTCCACTGCAGCGAACACTGGTGAAAGATTCAGCTTTTCGGGAAGGTGGATTGAATATCCACTATCTTGAAAAAAAGCTGAACGAATAATCTCTCAAACCCGATGCCGTGGCTCAATGTTCGCCTGCTTGCTGAGCGAGATGAGCTTGAATCTGTAGAGGCTACGCTGCAGGAAGCGGGGTCAGTGGCAGTGACCTGGGAGAATGGTGGTGAGAAACCCTCTTATGTCAGTGACCCTGAAACCGTTCCCTCCTGGGATCGAGTCATGGTTACCGGGCTCTTTCCTGGAGAACTCTCTGTTGAAGAGGTGAGAGTGAGACTTGGCTCTGCCTGGTGCCAGGCGCACAGCACCAGGATGGAAGCGTTGGAAGAGCGTGATTGGGAGCGCGAGTGGCTTGAACACTTTCACCCTATCCAAATAGGCAAGCATCTATGGGTGGTCCCAAGCTGGTGTCCCCCTCCAGATCCAGAGGCCATTAACCTGATGATCGACCCTGGCCTGGCCTTTGGAACGGGCACTCATCAGTCGACGGCGCTCTGTCTTAAGCGGCTGGATCAACTAAGCGCAGATTTGGCCGGGGCCGCAGTGGTGGATATTGGCTGCGGCTCTGGAATTCTGGCACTGGGCGCACTGTTGTTGGGGGCTGACACTGTTTGGGGTTCGGATATTGACCACCGCGCACTCACCACAGCGCGGGAAAATGCGAAACGTAATGGTCTCACGCAACGCCTCCACCTCTTCTTGCCCGATGAACTTCCGATGGCTGTAGTTGGGGATATTGTAGTCGCCAATATTCTGGCATCAACTTTGGTATCGTTGGCCGTAGAGATTGACAGTCGTGTCAAGCCCGGGGGCAAGCTACTGTTGTCGGGAATTCTTGCTGGCCAGGAGTCAGAGGTTATCGATGCCTTTTCAGAGTGTTATCAATTCACTGTCCAAGAGGAAGAGGGCTGGATCCTGGTTGAGGGGGACAAGGAAGCCCCTTAGACACAGCCTTGCCGAAGGGCAGGCTGTCACCCTTGTGAACAGAGCGTTGGGCAGAGCGACACCTTCAGATGTGATGGGGATCCGACAAGATCCCCTAAAAGTGTCAACCCGAGTAGATTACCGACGCCCCAAACCGGTATCATCCACCTCCCTTTAGCCGGTGGCGATAAGCCCCGAACCTTCTTTGAGTAGTTTTTAGTGATGCAGATAGGGCCATATCCATTTTCAGGCCGTGTTGTACTGGCTCCGATGGCAGGAATTACGGACCTGCCTTTTCGCAAGCTTTGTCGTCGCTTTGGTGCAGCTTTTGCTGTTTCCGAGATGGTCTCTGCCAACGCCCAGCTCTATGGGTCAATAAAGACCCAGCGAAAAATTGACCATCGGGGAGAGGCCAAGCCCAGAGTAGTACAGATAGCCGGAGCGGATCCCCGCGCCATGGCACTTGTCGCCAGATTCAATGCTGATAATGGGGCAGATATCATCGATATCAATATGGGGTGTCCGGCAAAAAAAATCTGTCGCCAGCAGGCGGGTTCAGCCCTCCTGCGCGATCAATCACTGGTCAGAAAAATAATTGGCGCAGTGGTGGAGGCGTGTGATTTACCCATTACTCTCAAGATTAGAACAGGCTGGGACGAAAACAGTCGAAATGCCGTAGCCGTAGCAAAACTGGCTGAAGAGGAGGGTATTGCTGCCCTGGCTGTTCATGGCCGAACCCGGGCCTGCGGATTCCATGGCCAGGCTGAATACGAGACAATTAGAGAGGTTAAACAGGGGGTCTCTATCCCTGTTATTGCCAATGGTGACATCGGGACCCCGGCACAGGCAAAGAGGGTCCTTGATTTTACGGGTGCAGATGCAATCATGGTTGGACGGGGTGCCCGCGGACGTCCCTGGCTCTTTCAGCAGATCAACCGTTTTGTTGAAGATGGGGTGATGGTTGACGAGCCGGCAATCGAGTTCCAGTATCAGATCGTGGCTGAACATCTTCAAGCCCTCTATGCATTTTATGGCGACACGATGGGCGTGCGGATCGCACGTAAGCACCTGGCGTGGTATACAAAGGGTCTGCCAGGGGGGAGTGAGTTTAGACGACAGATCAACAGTGAGACCTTGTCGGTAGAACAGAGTCGCAAGGTCAAAGACTTTTATCAACGACAGTTGGCAGACCATATACTTGCAGCATGACAATGAAAAAGACAAAAAAAGAGGGCGGACCAGATTCACTGGCAAAGCATGTTGACCAGGCTCTGAGTCGCTATTTTGAGGATTTAAACGATCAGGACCCGGTAGACCTCTATGCCATGGTAATTCGTGAGGTTGAACGCCCGGTGCTTGAAAGAGCGATGGCAAGAGCCGAGGGAAACCAGAGCAGGGCATCAAAAATACTCGGGATCAACCGTAATACACTACGAAAAAAACTGCTCGACCACGGCATCAGTTAACCGGTTCTATCGATCTGGATGGTCGTGGGGGTGGAGATAATGATATTTACCGGAGTGACACAAAGATGACTGACCCGCACTCAGACGCGGCCTCTCCTGATATGAGAGCTGGAAAAATATGTAAAATAAATCGAGCCCTGATCAGTGTTTCCGATAAGAGCGGGCTTGCCGAGTTGGGCAGGGGGTTGGCTGAATTTGGTGTTGAGGTGCTCTCCACCGGGGGTACTTTCAGCCAGCTTCAGGAGAGTGGAGTAGAGGTCAGAGAGGTCTCGGCACACACCGGCTTCCCGGAGATGATGGAGGGTCGGGTGAAGACTCTCCACCCTATTATTCACGGCGGCATTCTGGGTCGTCGAGGAGTGGACGACAAGGTAATGAGGGAAAGTGGTATTGCCCCTATCGATCTGGTGGTGGTCAATCTCTATCCCTTTGAGCAGACCGTTGCGTCACCTTCATGCCCTTTTGAGGAAGCGGTTGAAAATATCGATATCGGCGGTCCGACACTCCTTCGTGCCGCCGCAAAAAATCATGCTGATGTGGCTGTGGTAACGGACCCTGAGGATTATGAGCTTCTGATTGAAGAGTTGAAAGCCCATGGTGGCGTCACAGCAGCGACTCGGCTTAATCTGGCTAAGAAGGCATTCTCCCACACCGCCCGGTATGATGGCGTGATTGCCAACTATCTTGGCCTGCTCGATGGAGAGGGAGGAAAAAAAGACTTCCCGGAGACGCTGACCCGGCAATACCGCTGCCTTGAGACACTGCGTTATGGTGAAAACCCCCACCAGGGGGCTGCTCTCTACGGTGACACCTCTCCCGCTTCCGGCACTCTGACCGAGGCTCGCTTTGTTCAGGGAAAGGCCCTCTCCTACAACAACCTTGCAGATACCGATGCTGCCCTTGAGTGTGTACGCTCATTCTCTGAGCCCGCCTGTGTGATTGTCAAACATGCCAACCCCTGTGGGGTGGCTGTGGCAGAGAACATCGATAGCGCCTATGAGTCAGCCTACCGGACCGACCCCACCTCAGCGTTTGGTGGAATTATCGCCTTTAATCGCCCCCTGGGCCGTGCACTGGCGACCACCTTGACAGAGCGACAGTTTATCGAGGTGATTGTGGCACCAACCGTGGATGAGGGTGCCAGGCCAATCCTGGCGACCAAGCCCAATATACGGGTTCTGGAAGTCTCTGAAAATGAGGGATCACAGATGGAACTTCAGGTGAAGCGAATTGATGGCGGTCTTCTGGTCCAGGACCCGGATCGGGGTACGGTAACCAGCGAAGAGCTGCAAGTAGTCTCAGAATCTACTCCCGATGCCGAGCAGATGGCTGATCTCATCTTTGCCTGGAAGGTGGCCAAGTACGTTAAATCGAATGCCATTGTCTATGCTCGTGATCTCGCCACTGTAGGAATTGGTGCGGGGCAGATGAGCCGGGTCTATTCCGCCAAGATTGCCGGAATAAAGGCTCGGGATGAGGGCCTTGCCGTTGAGGGTGCGGTGATGGCTTCGGACGCCTTCTTCCCCTTCAGGGATGGGATCGATGCGGCCCACGAGGTGGGTATTCGGGCGGTAATCCAACCCGGGGGATCAATGAGGGATGATGAGGTGATTGCCGCTGCCAACGAACACGGTATCGTAATGGTGTTTACCGGCATGCGTCATTTCCGACACTAGCGATGGGGGGTTAGAGTGAAAGTGCTTGTTGTTGGCGCCGGGGGGCGTGAACATGCCCTGGCATGGAAGTTGGCCCAGTCATCCCGGGTAAGCCAGGTGTTCGTGGCCCCGGGTAATGGTGGAACCGCGCTTGAGGCAGGGGTTCAGAATATCCCTGTCTCTGTTGATGACACCAGGGCGCTGATCCATTTTGCCCGTGAAGAGGGGATAGCACTCACGGTGATTGGTCCGGAGGGCCCCCTTGTGGAGGGTGTTGTCGACCACTTTAGGGAGGCTGGCCTGAGGTGTTTTGGCCCTGGTCGGGAGGCGGCTCAGCTTGAAGGCTCAAAATCCTTCGCCAAGTCATTTCTCTTTCGACACAACATTCCTACAGCGGGTTCCCGGACGTTTTCCAACCCTCACAAAGCCAAGGAGTGGATAAGGGAGCAGGGTGCACCGGTCGTCATCAAAGCGGATGGACTGGCGGCGGGAAAAGGGGTGACTGTAGCCATGAGTGTAGATGAAGCCCTTCAGGCAGTTGATGAGATTCTGGTTGAGAATCGTTTTGGAGAAGCGGGCGCTCTGGCCGTTGTTGAGGAGTGGCTCGAGGGTGAGGAGGCAAGTTTTATCTGTATGGTCAATGGTCAGCAGGTTTTGCCGCTGGCCACTTCTCAGGATCACAAAGCCCGAGATGAGGGTGACAAGGGGCCAAACACAGGGGGGATGGGGGCCTACTCACCCGCTCCGGTAGTAACCCCCCAGATGCACCAACACATAATGGCTGATGTGATTGAGCCAACAGTTCGTGGCCTCATTGATGAGGGCATCCATTACACCGGCTTCCTCTACGCCGGGTTGATGGTCAGCCCGGAGGGTGTTCCCAGAGTGCTTGAGTTCAACTGTCGATTTGGTGACCCTGAAACCCAGCCAGTGCTAATGCGTCTTGAGAGTGACCTTGCTGATCTTATTGATGCTGCGCTTGATGGAAACCTTGATTCCGTTGAGGCCAGTTGGAGACCTGAGATAGCCCTTGGTGTGGTGCTTGCTGCAGGGGGGTATCCCGGCACACCCAGAAAGGGTGATCTGATTTCCGGGGTTGCCCAGATGCCGCCAAGTGGGGTCAAGGTCTTCCATGCGGGCAGCCATTTGGTTGGGGAAGATGTGGTTACCGATGGAGGGCGTGTTCTCTGTGTAACCGCACTGGGTAGCGATGTACGACAAGCGAGGGAGCACGCATACCGGCACATTGATACACTGGACTGGCCGCAAATGTTTTTTCGACGGGATATTGGATATCGTGCTGTGGCGCGTGAGAACAATGATCCCGTTACAGAATAACGATTACCTGGAGGTACTACAATGACACAACCCTTTGTTGCCGTCCTGATGGGATCTGATTCAGATCTTGGGGCGATGCAAACCACACTTGATACGCTTAGTGCGCTTGATGTTCGATGGGAGGTGAAAATTACTTCGGCTCATCGGACACCGGGAGCAACCCATGATTACGTCAAGGATGCGGAGGCCCGGGGTTGTGCCCTCTTTATTGCCGCTGCCGGGTTGGCGGCACATTTGGCCGGGACGGTTGCCGGTTTGACGCTGAAACCGGTGATTGGGGTGCCTATGGATGGGGGGCCACTGAAAGGACAGGATGCCCTCCTGTCAACCGTGCAGATGCCGGGCGGTGTTCCGGTAGCCTGTATGGCGATCGGCAAGGCCGGGGCACGCAATGCGGCCTACCTCGCCGCCCAGATCCTGGCACTGGGTGATCCCGCACTTGCCAGAAGGGTTGCCGAAGATCGGGCTGCAGGGGCGAGGGCGGTTGAAGATAAAGACAGCGCACTACAGGCCACTATAGAATCCTGAACTTGAATAGAGGCGACCTTGAAGAAGCGGCGGCGGTGATTGCCCAGGGTGGTATTGTTGCCTACCCCACCGAATCCTGCTACGGCCTCGGTTGTGACCCTCGTCTCGCCCCATCCGTACGTCGCTTGTTGGGGATAAAACGGCGGTCGATTGATAAAGGGGTGATTCTGGTTGGAGCCGATTGGTCTCAGCTCTCCGTCTATGTGGATTGTTCTCACAGGGAGGCTATCGCACGTGCACAAGAGAGCTGGCCTGGGCCCTACACCTGGCTCCTCCCGGGAGAGGGCCGTACACCCTATTGGATCAGGGGTGATCACCCTAAAGTGGCAGTGAGGGTCACCTCTCATCCGGGTGCAGCGGCACTCTGTCGCCATGCACGCCGGGCGCTGGTTTCAACAAGTGCAAATCGCCAGGGCTTTCCACCGGCCTCCACATTCAAAGAGGTGAGCCGTACACTGGGTGATGAGGTTGACTATATTCTTAGGGGGAGAGTGGGCCAATTGTCTGCTCCGACGACAATAACGGACGCTCTCAGCGGTGATCTCATTCGTCAGGGTGGGGTGCAATAGAGTGAAAACGGATAATTCACTTCACTTGTGGTGGAGGGACTAAATGTATCTTGCTTACCGACTGGTTCTCTATCTGTTGTTTCCAGTTGTCATTCTGCGGCTCTTAGGCAGGGGGTTCAGGAATCGAAATTACTGGAGCCGGTGGTCAGAACGATTTGGCTTTATTCCTGAAAACAGGAGAGGGCCCTATCGTGCCTGGGTCCACGCGGTCTCTGTTGGTGAAGTAAAGGCCGCCAGCCCAATCCTCGAAATCCTGCTGGAGAATTTTGAGGGCCAGCCTGTACTGGTTACTACAATGACACCCACAGGGGCTATGGAGGTAGAGCAACTCTTTGGTCATCGAGTGGATCATCTCTATCTGCCCTACGACTACCCCGGTGTTATAAGACGTTTTTTGAAGCTGACCGCTCCCCAGGTCGCCATTATCATGGAGACAGAGATCTGGCCTAATCTGATTGAGGCCTGTTTTCAGCAAAAACTACCTGTGGTTTATACCAATGTTCGGCTCTCTGAACGTTCCTTCCAGGGGTATTTGAGGTTTGGCCGGCTAACAGGCCAGGCGCTCTCCAGAGTGGATCGTTTTGCCGTTCAATCCAGCGTTGATGCCGAACGCATCATCACGCTGGGTGCCGAGCCAACACAGGTCACCGTTACGGGCAGTGTTAAGTTTGATATTCGTCGGCCCGCAAGCATACGAGAGGTTGCAGAGGCGCTTCGAAGAGAGCTGGGGTGGGAACGCAATATCTGGGTTGCGGGGAGCACTCACGAGGGTGAAGAAGAGCAGCTGCTCGAAGCCTACCGGCAGTTGCATTTGAGATTCCCTGACCTGTTGCTCGTCATTGTTCCCCGCCACCCCGAACGCTTTACCCAGGCCTATCGGCTGGCAAAGAAGGGGGGGTTTGAGGTGAGACGCCATAGTGAGCAGAGGGGAGCCCTCAAAGAGAGTATTCAGATCTATATTGGGGACACCATGGGTGAGCTGGCTGTGTTTTTGGCAGCTGCAGACGTTGCTTTCATTGGAGGGAGTCTGGTGGCAACGGGTGGCCATAATATTCTTGAGGTGAGTGCTGCCGGGGTCCCAGTCATCTTTGGCCCTTACATGTTCAATTTTCAGGAGATCGCCACCATCACCCTCGATCACAATGCAGGGGTCCAGGTTAAGGATGGGGGTGAGTTGGCTGATCGCGTAGGCGATTATCTGAGTGATCCCGAGTCAAGAGATCGTGCAGGGGAGGCAGGGCGGAAGATGGTGGAAGAAAATCGTGGAGCCGTTGAGCGTGTCCTGGGGGTTCTGGAACCCTATCTTCATGACTGAGAAGGGGCAACCCGGTGCTATGACCCCTGTTCTCTGGCAGAACCAAGTGCCACTGAAAAGCCAGATTCGCCATTATTGAGGCCAGGAGCGGTCAAGGATAAATCGAGCAATACGGGTAATCCCGGCCCGATATCAGGACGGGGATTGGGTGAATTTCAGCTACCTCTCTAGCCAGCTGTTGATCCGTTCTATAACCGTTGCATCTGTCCTTCCCACCAGATTCTCGAGTTTGAGCAGGTTAAGAATGTAGCGGTAGCGTGATTGCAGCAGATCTCTTCTTGCCAGAAAGAGATCTCTTTGGGCATCAAGAACATCAAGATTGGAGTTGGCTCCAGCCTTGAACCCCTCCTGTTTTGCTTCCAGCGCCTTCCCGCTTGCTCGGACGGCCTGCTCATAGGCATCCACCTGGCGGATGTTGGTCATCAGATCATTGTAGGTGGTTCTGGTATTAAGAGCCGTTGACCGTTCTATCCCCTCTTCCTGCAGCTGGGCAGCCTCATAACGGTGCGTTGATTCAGTTACTCTGGCGGGAACCGCGCCACCGCTGTAGATCGGCCAGCTAAGATTAATTCCAAAGTTGCCTGAGGTCGAGAGCGACGTAGCGTTTCCATTTGCCGTTGAGCGTGAGAGCGAGGCACTGAGTGAAAGGCTGGGCAAACGAGCCGCCTCTGCGATACCGATCTGCTGCTTGGCAAGAGCAGTTCGGTTGCGAGCAATTCTAAGTGCCAGGTTCTCCTTAAGCGCCTGATCTAACCAATGGCCCTGGTCTTTGGGATTGGGAGCTTCAATGGGGGCGTTTTCACCCAGGGGCTTCAGGTTGGGGGTGTTTCGGCCAAGGGCTTGTGCCAGCTGTAGCTGGGCCTCATTGAGCTTATTCACCGCACCAATTTGGGAGGCTTCAGAGAGTTTAAGGCGGGCCTCAGCCTCAAAGAGATTGATGGTGGTGCCAAGCCCGACTGAAAGCCGTTCACGAGCGAGTTCAAGGTGGCGGGTAATGGCGCTTTGTTCTTTGTTTGTCAGCTCAAGGTTATCCTGGGCGGCCAGGGTATCAAAATAGAGTTTTGCAACTTTGAGCATCAGCTCCTGATGCGCCACTTTAAGCTCAAGGTCACCAACAGTTGCCTGGCCTTTTGCACTGTCAAGGGCGCGATCGTTGGCATAATTAATGAGTGGCTGGGAGTATTGCAGAGAGAAGCTGCCACCATTTGAGCTGTCACTCTGGGAAGGGGTGTTGCCGCTCTGACGCGAGCTTTGTGTATGGTTAAGGTTGCCCTGAACGCGCAGTGTTGAGCCCTTTTTTGACTCCGCTAAAGGGACACCGGAGAGCACCGCTTTATGGGTTGCACGCTGAGCCTGGAAGTTGGCATCGTGTTTTAGAGCAAGCTGGTAGGCAGACAGCAAGTCGATGGTCGACCCCTCCTGGGCGGCCATGGGTGTGGCCAGAAGAGAGAGGGCCAGCCATAGACATGTAGTTTTTATAACCAGAGATTTATTGATGATCATGGGCTCTGTTTTTTGGGTTTTTTCCATGACGTTATTTTGACACAGTTGTGACCAGATTCATTTCCCTGCCCGCAACTTTACATAACTTTACCTGGTCACTTGATTCAGAAAGTAAATTCAGGCGGTATTTGGATATTTTCCAAAGAAGGAAGCTCAGTGTCAAAGAGGGAAGTCTCTATGTAGTTATCACCTGATTTGCGTTCTAGGAGAATGGCTTCCATAGCGGGAGAGGTGCCCACCACAGCGACCAGTCTTCCATCAACGGCAAGTTGATTGCGCAGTGACGGGTTAATTGAAAGCAGAGATCCGGTAAGGAGAATGGCATCAAATGGGGCCTCTAGGGGCCATCCCTGAGCACCATCTCCAACTTTGAAGGTGACATTGGTGATGCCGTGGGATGTTAGTTTTTCTGTTGCAGCCTGACTTACCGATGGGTTGATCTCTACAGTGGTAACGGTGGCTGCCAGTGAACTAAGTAGGGCAGTAACAAATCCACTTCCTGTTCCCACTTCAAGCACGCTGTCATCAGGTTTAAGATTGAGCGCCTGAAGCAGTCGGCCCTCAAGTTTTGGGTGCATCATCAACTCCCCATCGCCAAGAGGGATGGCAATGTCCATAAATGCCCTTAGTCGCTGGTCATTGGGAACAAACTCTTCCCTAGGAATGGTTGCCATAGCATCGAGCAGACGCTGGTCCAAAACATTCCAGGGCCGAATCTGTTGTTCAATCATGTGGTAACGGGCTTTTTCCATATCCATGGTATTGGTTCCAATGTTAAGAACTGTCTGCTGATGACGAGCAGTAGGGTCTTTGTTCAGTTAACTTCGGGGTCTGCGTTATCCTGCTGGATTCAAACCGGACCCCATTCATAACCAAAGGGTAAGGTGTTTATCAAATCAGTGCAATGAGCAGGGTCAATAGAGTGGCCCACTGTTTGAGATTGATTTCAAGAGGCAAGGGTGGAACGGACCTTCTCTTTTCTGGGCAACAGGGCAATGGTCAGAGCGCCAAGACCAGCGAGAAGCGCCAGCAGGGTGAAGAGTTGGTGAAATTCACCGCTCTGTTGGTGGAAATAGGCAATCAGCGTTACTGCGATCGGGCCTGCACCAAAAACGAGGGTGAATTTGGCTCCAAAAGCGAGTCCATGATGTTGGGCCGGCGTGTATTGGGCGAGAAGCAGATTTTCTGCAGGGAGCGCGCCTGTATTGGCGATGACCATCAATGCGGTAATGGCTATGAGCATGCCGCCAGAGAGATCAGCGGCAAACCAGAGCAGGGGAATTTGGGCGAGAAGCATGAGCAGATAGAGTCTTTTTAGGGGGAAGCGGTCGGCAAGATGGCCAACTACTAACTGCATGGCAGCACTTGCCGTGTAGACTGCAGTGACTAAAAGCCCAATCTCAGTATAGCCTGAGCCCAGAATATTGCTGGCCCTAAGCTCAAAAACTTTTGGCAGAACCGTCTGTGTTGATTGGTAGATCAGGCCACCAATGAACATCACCAGGAGCAGGAGCAGGAAGATCGAGAGGTGGCTTCTCCCCTTTGATTCAGCTTGGTCCTCTCTGGGCAGACGATCACCGATCCGCCGTGTGAGCAGTGCCCAGAGAAAAAACAGTCCAGTAGCCAGAGCGATAAGTCCAGGAAGTAAAAAGGCGCTCCGCCAACCAAAAGCTTCTACCAGCAGGCCGGCAACAAGGGCCGAGAGTGCTACACCGAGACTGCCGAAAATGCCATTAAAGCCAAGGGCCTTCCCCGGGTTCCTGTCAGTATTTCGGATTAGCCAGGGGATGGCAACGGGGTGGTAGATGGAGGCAAAAAGACCTACTCCTGTAAGCGAGATGAGGAGCTCAAGGGGTGTTGATGCAAACCCGGCAAAGAGGGTAGAGATGCCAAGGCCAATAAAAAAAAGAGCAAGAGTCCCCGGGGCACTCCAGCGGTCAGCCAGCCAGCCGGCCGGCAGCGCGGCCAGCCCCACCATCAGGGCGCCAGGGGCCCAAAGTTTAATCAGCTGGTGATAGGGAAGTTCCCAGGCACTCTCGATAGAGAGGATGATGATGAAATAAAAGGCGGTAAACATATGCACATAGAGATGCCCAAGATTGGCAAATATGAGCGCCAGAGATATTGTCGGCCGAACCAAAAAGAGAACCCCTGCTTAATGTTCAGCAGTGGGCAGTCGTTGACTGCGTCGGTCGAGAAACAGGTTATAGCTGGCAATCATGGCAGGAAACAGGTTGGAGAGAATACCAACCGAGTCATTTTTTCCAAAAATGAAATAACCCAGCAGTAGAATGCTGCCAGAGAGGCTCATATACCAGAATAGGCTGGGCATGGTGACCTGCTGGTTTCGATGAGAGACATAGATCTGGACAAACCAGCGTCCGGCAAAGAGCAGGACCCCCAGATAACCAATCAGTTTCCATGGGGTGATGGTAATGCCCCAGTCCTGGAAGAGAATTTCATTCATTTGTTACTCCTGAAGAGGCCTAGTGGTGTTGATACCGGTTAAAGGGAATTCTGACTGCTCTGGATTCACTTGGCCTGTATTGTGGTTAGTGGAGTGTCGACTATTAGCGGACTTTTGGCTAGACCCATCCAAACCGGCCGGCAGGGGTGGTTGCATGGAGTAGCGATGGCTTGGGCCCTGATTTGAGAATATTCAGCCACTATCGGGTGGTTTGTGGCAGCTAAGAGGTCTTAGTTTTTCTGATCCGGGCGCTCTGACACTGTCGGCTCCTCACTCACATCGGGAAGACTCCATCGATGTTGCAGCCAAATGACACCAAGAAGGTCAATCACTCCCGTCCAGAGGCGGTTATTCAAACCATAGTGTGAACGCCCGGCTACTCTTGGGCGGTGATTTACTTCAACTGAGACCACTCCCCCCCCATGGCGAACGATCAGGGCGGCTAAAAAGCGGTGCATATGGTCAAAGGCGGGAAGCTCAAGGAAGAGTTGGCGGGGGAAGAGTTTGAGGCCACATCCACTGTCAGGGGTGAGATCATGGAGCAGGCGCTGGCGAATAGAGTTGGCAATACGCGAGGAGACCCGTTTTAGCCAGGTATCCCGGCGCTTTCGTCGATGGCCGATAATCAGGGCGGTGTTGTCTGGAGTTGAAGGAATATTTAATTGATTGACCAGAGTGATGATGTCGGCGGGATCATTCTGTTGATCACCATCAAGGGTCACAATCCACTCTCCATGAGCCCTTCTGACACCTGAAATGATGGCGGCACTCTGTCCGGACTGCCCGGAATGGGTAACAACTCTGACCCTTGGATTGGCGGCTGCGGCAAGACAAAGGCGGTCGGCAGTGGTATCGCAACTGCAGTCATCAACAAACAGGAGTTCATAATTAAGGCGGCCTTTAAGTGCGGCATCGACCTCAGTAGCAAGAGGGATTATGTTCTCCTCTTCGTTATGGACCGGAACGACAACCGAGAGCAGTGCGATGGGTAGAGTCATAGTGTTGGGTCGACAAGTGTACAGATCAGGATCAATGCTCGCGTTGTCAGAAGGGCTGGGTGAGGAGTCATGGCACTCTTATGGAAAGGGCAGATTATAGCAGTTGGTTTTCACTCTTGATCGAGACGCTTGAGCAGGGGACCGAGAGAGAGTCCCTGGACTGAGATCGAGAAGATAACCACCACGTAGGTTGCCATCACCAGAATGCTTCTTTCAGCTCCTGCGGGAAGAGAGAGGGCAAGTGCAATCGAAATACCCCCTCTAATCCCGCCCCAGACCAGGATCTTCACTACATTTGGGCTGAAGCTATGGCGAAGACGAAGGAGAAGAACAGGCAGACCTACACTGAATAAACGAGAGAGGAGGACGATGGGTATGGCCACCAGGCCTAGTACCAGTGCAGTTAATGAAAAGTCCAGGGTGAGAAGTTCGAGCCCGATGAGGGTGAAGAGAACCATATTGAGGGTCTCATCGATTAACTCCCAGAAGGCATCGATATGCTCTTTGGTTTTAGCCGACATTGCCAGAGTTCGTCCCCGGTTGCCAATCAGCAGGCCGGCAATCACAACACAGATCGGGCCTGAAACATGGAGCTTCAGGGCCAGCATATAACCACCAAGCGCAACAGCCAGGGTGATTAGAATTTCTGTCTGGTAGTTGTCAATGGTGCGTAGCAGGCGGTATCCAAAATAACCCAGGGATAATCCCAGCAGGGCACCTCCAACTGTCTCCTGAAGGAAAAGTTTCAGCGTTCCTGTGAGAGAGACTGACTCGGGGTTGGTGACCATGCCGGCCAGGACAAGAAATACCACCACGCCAACACCATCATTAAAGAGTGATTCACCAGCAATTTTGGTCTCCAGGGAGCGGGATACGCCGACCGTCTTTAAAGTTGCCGCCACAGCGATCGGATCGGTCGGCGAGATCAGCGCCCCAAAGAGGAGGCAGTAGAGATAGGGTATGCTGGCGCCTATCAGTTCAAGCAGTAGCCAGACAGCTGACCCAACCATCAGGGTTGACAACACCACACCCACTGAAGCGAGGCTGGCGATCACCCACTTCAGTTTTAGCAGGTCCTCAAGATTGATATGCAGGGCACCGGCAAAGAGCAGGAAACTTAACATTCCATGAAGAAGCGTGGTGTCAAAGTCGATGCTGTGGGCGACAGTGAGTACAGTGGCTCCAAGGTTGAAGGGCCCGACAGAACCAAGCAGGAGGAGGAGCAAAGAGGCCCCAAGTGCCACCAGCATTACACCAATTGTTGCCGGCAAGCTTAAAAACTGTTGGTTAAACCAGGCAAATAGTGCAGTGATCGCTGTCAGAATCGCGGCGATATTGAGCAGTGTCATCGCATCAACCCCCTTTTAATGTGAGCTGTGGCAGATCCCCTGCAAGTCCAGCACCAACCAGACCACCTCCAGTGATAAGAGGGTCAAAGGAACGACTGGAGTTCACTCTCTGTTACCCTGTCAACCAGAGGCCATCAGGGCCTCAATCGCATCTGCTTTCCGAGGCACCCCTTTGCTCAATATTTCATTTCCTTTGGCGGTCACCAGGAGATCATCCTCGATTCGGATACCAATCCCTCGGTAGCAGGGTTCAATGTCGTCTTCATCGGGGATATAGAGCCCGGGTTCGACCGTCATTACCATCCCTGGTTCCAGGACCCGCCACTGACCGTCCACTTTGTAGTCCCCAACATCATGAACATCCATCCCCAGCCAATGCCCTGTTCGATGCATGTAAAATCGCCGATAGCGCTCCTCTTCGAGAGCGATTTCTAGGGGGCCGTCAATCAACCCAAGGTCAATCAACCCGGCCGCTAACACCCGGGTTGCGGCAACATGGGGATCATTCCAATGGTTGCCTGGTTTGATCGCCTTGACCGCAGCTTTATGGGCAGCGAGGACCAAGTCATAGAGTTGCCTCTGGGCTGGAGAAAAACACCCGTTAATTGGAAAGGTGCGGGTAATGTCAGAGGCATAACAGTCAACTTCAACGCCGGCATCAATCAGAACCAACTCTCCATCCCTTAAGGTGTCTTTGTTGTTTATATAGTGAAGGGTGCAGGCATTTGCACCTCCAGCAACGATGGGGGGGTAGGAAGAGGAGAGCCCTCCTCGATTTCGAAATACATATTCAACTTCTGCCTGGAGCTGATATTCGGTCATCCCTGGCTTGCAGGTTTTTATTGCTCTTAAGTGCGCTTCGGCCGAAATTTTTGCTGCCTTGCGCATTAATTTGACCTCTGCGGGTTGTTTAAACAGACGCAGCTCATGAACAAGGTATCCAAGGTCAGCCAATCCGGAAGGGGCCCCGGTCCCTGAGCGGATCTTCCCCTTGACCTGGTTTATCGCTGAGATCAGGCGGGCATCAAAATCAGGGTAGCGGCCGAGAAAGCAGTGCACTTTCTTCTGGTTTTCGAGTAGTTGTGGCAGACGGTCCTCAAGCTCATCAATTGGAAAGGCCTGGTCAGCTCCAAAGTGGTCTACAGCCCGAGTGAGGCCGATACGCGGGCCATCCCATTTCTCCTTTTCTGGGTCCGAACTCCTGCAAAAGAGCAGGAATTCACCCTCTTTTCGGTTTGGAATCAGAATCGCAACGGCTTCAGGCTCTGGAAAGTGGGTGAGGTAATAGAAGTCACTATCCGGTCGATAGGGGTGGTCGATATCTCCATTGCGACGAGAGAGGGCTGCTGTGGGGATAACAGCAGCACCCTCAACCATAAGTTGCATAAGATCTTGTCGGCGTCGGGCGTAAATGGAAGTGGTCACAATAATAGAACTCTCAGTTGGGTTGGGATGGGTACAGCTCGACAAAAATGAGATTTACCGCCACACGAAGGTATTCAACAATCTCAGTATAGGCGATCTCATCCGATTCATCTTCACCATCAAGGGCGGCACTGACAAAAGCCTGGATATCACCGGCGGCCTCCCTGGCCCCTTGGGGCAGGTCACCGGCATCATGAAAACCGTTATAAAACAGTCCTATGGTAAATCCCTGGCACCACTGGGCGAGCATATCGGTTCTCTCCCGGAGATCACAGCTGTCAGCCGGGAGGAGAGGTTCAAAGGTAAAGTTCTCGTCAGACAGGACATCCATTGAGTATTTCAGTAACAGATCAAGAAAAACAATGCGCTCATCTGTCGCTCCCGAAAGCTCTATCCCCTCCTCAAGAACCAGTGACTGCCAGCGGTTTTCTGGGATGGAAAGGGGATGGCTCGCTGCCAGGCCGGATGTCATGCCATGCAGCTCTGCCAGGGAAGCCTGGATCTCAAGCTTCTGCAACTGGGAGTTCAATTCTGTATAGTCTAGAGTCATTGACTTTGCTGGTGGATAAGGTTGGGGTATTCTATCCTTACTGGCAGCATTTTTGGATCTTGGGCGTTGACCACCCTTCCAATAAACCCCTATAGTGGGATGTAGTAATAACAAATGGTTTTAACAGACCATCTAAATGGCGAGATAATTTTGTGACTGATGACCTAAAGAACCTGGAAAAAAGTGTTGAAGACCTGGTGCACTTAAGTGAACGTCTTGCCGAGGAGAATCAGGCCCTGCGCAAAAGCAGGGAGAGCCTGATGAAAGAAAATGCACAACATCAGGAGAAGAGCCGAGTTGTGCACACACGGCTGAAGACGATTGTTGGTCGACTACAGGATTCAGGACTGGCCTGATGGGTAGTTCTCGAAAAAATAATGTGAATGTCTCTATTTTAGGGCGTGATTTCACAGTAGCGTGCCCTGAGGGACAGAAGGACCAACTGGTCGAAGCGGCTCGGTTTCTGGACAAGCAGATGAGAGAGATACAGGGTTCCGGAAAGGTTATCGGAATTGAACGCTGTGCCATTATGGCCGCACTCAATATTACCCATGAAATGCTCTCGGTTAAATCATCAACAGCTTTAGGGAAAGATGCAGGAAAAAGACTGCGTGCACTCAAAAAGAGAGTGGATGCGGCAGTAGAAGGCCAAAAGGAGCTGGCCATCTGAACAATTTGGCGCTGCCTGCGGTAGTCGAGGATGTCCTCGTATGCCCTTAGAACCTAATTTTCGCATAGGGAACCAGGTTCCAGGCACTGTTGAGCAGACCACGTTATACGTGGAAGGCCTGAAGTGTCGGGCCGGTACCCACTTGGACCTTTCGGTTCAAGGCCTCAGGGGGCCCACGACACAGGTGGGTAGCGCCATCTTCCTTGCACCACTTAGAGCCCTCGAACAACGAGCATCCAGACATTGAGCCCCGTTGATCGTCAGAGAGCCGAACTGCGTCTTCAGAAAAGGCAACTGAGGCGAGCGCTCACTGAAGAGGACCAGGAGAGGGCGGCCTGGCAACTGGCGCGCCAACTCTCAGCCCTTCCCCTCTTCCGAGGAGCCAGACACCTGGGTCTTTATGTTGCCAATGATGGAGAGATTGATCCTGGTTATATCCTCTCTATGGCCCAGAATCAGAGAAAATCCTGCTATCTGCCCAGACTCTCCAAGCTAAAATGGAGGCCCATGGTTTTTGCTAAGGATCACCCAGAGGCGGTATACGAGTTAAACCGATTTGGCATTCCTGAGCCGAAGACCTCTCATCGCAACACTCTTATAGCTCTGGAGCTTGACCTTCTGTTGTTGCCATTGGTTGCTTTCGACACCAAAGGGAACCGTCTGGGTATGGGGGGCGGCTATTATGATCGTACGTTGTCGCATCTGAACAGGCAAAAGCAGTGGCGCCGGCCTCGGGTCATTGGCTTGGCGCATGAGTTGCAGAAGGTGGACCAGCTGAAAAATAAATTCTGGGATGTCCCTCTGGACGGTATAATTACAGATCAACACTTTTATCCCGCTTCGATAGACGCTTAAGACCGTACTTCATCCTCTCTTTCCAACTTAAATGACCATAAAAATACTGGTACTCGGTGATGTGATAGGCAAGCCAGGGCGGCGGGTCCTGGAGCAGCAGCTGCCTCTTCTGCAGGACCACCTGAAGCTTGATTTTGTGGTCGCCAATGGTGAGAACCTGGCCGGAGGTTTTGGCATTACCCTGGAGCTGACCCATTTTCTCCTGGATCTGGGCGTCGACGTCATTACTTCCGGAAATCATATTTGGGATCAGCGTGAAACACTTGATTATATCGATAGTCAACCCAGGCTCTTACGGCCACTCAACTACCCCGACAATCACCCCGGAAAAGGTTGGGTCGTCGTCGAGACCGCTGCCGGGATATCAATTGGGGTTATAAACCTGATTGGTACGGTATTTATGCAGCCCGGTACAGCCTGTCCCTTCCGTGCGGTGGATAGGTTCCTTAAGCAGGAGGAAGACCGGCTTCCACAAATTCTCCTGGTGGATGTTCATGCCGAGGCCTCAAGTGAAAAAGTTGCGATGGGCTGGCACCTTGACGGTAGAGTATCGGCAGTCTTTGGTACTCATACCCATGTTCCGGCAGCAGATCATCGGATTCTGCCCGGAGGGAGTGCGTTTGTATCTGATATAGGGATGACAGGTTGTTATGATTCAGTGATTGGGATGAATACCGAAAAAGCACTTAATCGATTTATATTGAAATTACCAGAACGGCTTGAGGTGGCAAAAGGGTCGGCAACACTTTGGGGTTTGGTGGTAGAGGTCGATGAGGCGAGTGGCAGAGCAACCGCTGTTACTCGAATTACCCTTCGAGATGGAGAGTCACTGGATCATTTGGGGCAATTGGCCTGACTATCAGGCTTTTTTAATCCCGGAGCCAGAGACCAGGATTTGAGAGACCAGGCAGAGGTATTTAGAGAAAATGATGGTGATAAAAAGAGGTTTATGGACGCTGCTTTTACAGGCGGCATTTTTTTTACTGGCAGCCCAGGCGGTTGCGGCACAAAGGAGTGATCACACCATGGTCAAGCTGGAAACCACACTAGGTACTATTGTCATTGAGCTGTTTGATAGTGAGGCCCCTATTACCACCAAGAATTTTATCGATTATGTGGAGAACGGCTTCTATGACGGTACTATTTTTCATCGCGTTATTCCCAACTTTATGGTTCAGGGAGGGGGTATGACCTCTGGAATGGCAGAGAAACAGACCCAACCACCGATTCAGAATGAAGCCAACAATGGGAAGAAGAATGAGGTGGGCACCTTAGCGATGGCCCGTACATCAGATCCTCATTCAGCGACAGGTCAGTTTTTTATCAATGTTAATGCCAACAACTTCCTTGATTACCCGGGCCAGGATGGATGGGGTTATGCCGTTTTTGGCCGGGTCGTTGAGGGGCTCGATGTGGTGATGGAGATGAGTAAGGTGGAGACGGGTAATTTTGGACACCATGGCGATGTTCCCAAACAGGAGATCTCGATTCAGTCGGCCCAAGTGGTTGTCGAAACTGAAAATTAGGGGTTGGTAAGCGCGATGGGTGACTGGATAACGCTCTCCAAGGTGCTGCCCATACTGGTATCCCCTTTCAGCCTTGGCCTGTTGATTCTTTTGGGCGGGCTCCTGTCTGCTCTCTTCCGGCGACAGCGAGTTGCCCTATGGATGACGGCTGTTGGGATCCTTACTCTGGCGCTGCCGGCGATGCCGCCTATAGGGATGAAGCTGGCAGCCACGCTTGAAGGGCATTTTACCCCTGTCTCGGCCGCTGACTCTGCCGAGGCTGATGTCATCATTCTTCTTGGTGGAGATGTGGGAATCCCACTCACTCCCCGGGTAGCCAGTGAAATCCACGGTAACCGGACACTCCACGCATTCAGGCTGTTTCGTGCCGGCAAGGCACCCTATATCCTGATCACAGGAGGAAATGCATTTCCCCAGGACGGCGTCCTCCCTGAAGCACACTATACTGCCCAGATTCTTCAAGAGTGGGGGGTGCCGGAAGCGGCCCTGATTGTTGAACAGCAGAGTCGAAATACCCGACAGAACGCAACCGCATCGGCACAACTCCTCAAAAAGAGGGGGCTGAGGAGGGTGTTGCTGGTTACTTCGGCACAGCACATGCCACGGGCAGCAGGAACCTTTCGGACGCTTGGACTTGATATTCTGCCATCACCCACAGACTTCAGAGCAGTCGAATGGAACCAGCCTAAGCTGCTCGACTGGATCCCAACTCTGGAGGGGTTTTATCGATTTGGGAGGGCATTTCGAGAATATCTGGGTCTTGCCGTCTATCGCTACCGAGGGTGGATCAGCTCTTAAGCGCCCCGGTTCTACTCTGGGAGCAGTGATTCCGGTGCGAGGAGCTGGTCAAGGGTCTGGCGATGGCGAATGGTATGGAACCGGTCACCATCGACCAGGATCTCAGGGATCATGAGCCGACTATTGTAGTTGGACCCCAATACAGCCCCATAAGCCCCCGCTGAGCGGATGGCGAGCAGATCCCCTTCAGCCAAGCTCAGCTCACGGCTTCTGCCCAGGGTGTCGGTTGACTCACAGACCGGGCCGACAACATCCCACTGTTGTAGTGCTATCTCGGGCTGTTTGATCACCGGTATGATGTCGTGATCCGCATCATAGAGCATCGGGCGCAGCAACTCGGCCATCGATGCATCAACAATGGCAAAGTTTTTTGGGCTACCCGGCTTAAGGTATTCAACTTTGGTGACCAATAATCCGGCATTCCCGGTAATCGCTCTACCCGGCTCTACAGCGAGTTTGAGATGCTCTCCAAATTGCTTTAATCGCTCTACAAGGGCTGCTGCCCATTGTGCCGGGAGCGGGGGCGTTTCATCCAGATAACGGATGCCCAGCCCGCCACCAAGGTCTAGTTCATCGATTTTTATGCCCTCTGCTTCGAGCGCTCTGACCAGAAAAAGCAACCTCTCAAGGGCATCAATATGGGGCTCCAGTTGAGTGATCTGGGAGCCAATGTGACACGCGATTCCTGTTATTTTTACTGCCGGCAGTTCAGCTGCCTGACGGTAGAGTTCAAGTGCCTGCTTAAAGGGAACCCCGAATTTATTCTCTTCCAGACCCGTGGCAATGTGTGGGTGGGTCCTGGCATCAACATCAGGATTGACCCGGAATGAGACAGATGCCACTTTCCCGTGCTCAGCGGCTATTTGGGCAACCCTATTGAGTTCAGAGAGTGATTCAATATTAAGCGCATGGATTCCTGTCTCAAGCGCAAACGCTATCTCCTCGCTGCTCTTTCCCACCCCGGAGAAGATGGTTTTGTTGGGATCGCCACCGGCACGGAGGACTCGAGCGAGCTCACCTCCGGAGACGATGTCAAACCCTGATCCGAGGCGAGCGAGAAGCTGGAGGATGGCCAGGTTGCTGTTGGCTTTAACCGCATAACAGATCTGATGAGGGTGACGGCCAAACGCCTGGTCAAAGGCATGCCAGTGACGTTCGATTGTAGCCCGAGAGTAGACGTAGAATGGGGTGCCCACAGATTGGGCCATCTCCTGGAGGGAGACGCCTTCGGCGTAGAGCTCGCGATCACAGTAATTAAAGTGGTCCACGGTATAACGGGTTATCCACTTAAGGTAGAGAGAGAAGTTCCCAAACCACTCTGCTGGGGCAGGGTCAAGGGCCCTTTCTGGCCACATCCTGCAAGCATGAGGGTGACAATCAAAATTCTGATCATACGATTAATTCGAGAGTTTCCAATAAGGCTCATTTGCTGATTTCTCCACATGAGTTATCAATTTAGACGCACCGAGGTTATTGAAGTCGTGTTCGAGCACGCTCTATAGCACTTCTAACCTGTTTCGGAGCCGTCCCGCCAACATGGTCTCTGGCCGCAACCGACCCTTCCAGAGTCAGCACCCCATAGACATCCTCTTCAATCACTGAAGAGAAGGCGTGGAAGTGTGACAGTGAGAGTTCAGCAAGGTTGAGGCCCTCATCAATACAGAATCGTACGGCTTGGCCAACCACCTCATGGGCATCACGGAAGGGGACCCCTTTTCTGACCAGATAGTCCGCCAGATCAGTTGCGGTGGCAAAACCCTGGCTGGCAGCTTCACGCATCTGCTCGCGGTTGACGCTGATCTCAGGCACCATCGCCCCCATCACATCGAGGCTGGCATTAAGCGTATCTGCGGTATCGAAAAGCGGCTCCTTGTCTTCCTGATTGTCACGGTTGTAGGCCAGTGGCTGTCCCTTCATCAGGACCAGAAGGGCGTTCAGATTGCCGACTACCCGTCCACTTTTCCCTCTTATCAGCTCAGCAACATCGGGATTTTTTTTCTGCGGCATGATTGAAGATCCGGTGCAGAAGGCATCGCCGAGGTCAATAAAACCGAAGCGATCTGTTGACCATAAAACCAGTTCTTCAGAGATTCGTGAGAGATGGATCATGAGCAGTGCACCGGCAGAGCCAAACTCGATCGCAAAATCTCGGTCAGAGACGGCATCAAGTGAGTTCTCTGTGATGCCATCAAATCCTAATTCAGTTGCCGTCATCTTCCTGTCGATGGGGAATGAGGTTCCGGCAAGCGCGGCTGAGCCAAGAGGGGATATGTTCAGCCTCCTTCGACAATCCAAGAATCGTTCTCGGTCTCGAATAAGCATCTCAAACCAGGCAAGGAGGTGATGTCCAAAGGTGACGGGCTGAGCAACCTGCATATGGGTAAATCCCGGCATTAAGGTATCTGCTTCCCTCTCTGCGAGGTCAATAATGGCGCCAAGAAGATGGTTCAGACGATCTTCAATGCCATCAAGGGTCTCCCTTAGATAGAGACGGATATCGGTTGCAACCTGGTCATTTCGGGACCTTGCGGTATGGAGCTTTTTTCCTGCTTCGCCCACTCGCTCAGTCAGGGCGGCTTCAATATTCATGTGCACATCTTCATGGGCCGCAGACCAGATGAAGTCGCCGGAGATGATCTCTTCACGGATTGCTGTTAACCCAACGATGATGGCGGTGCACTCTTCTTCAGTAAGGATGTGGGTGGCGGTGAGCATTCTGGCATGAGCAATCGAGCCGTCAATATCGACGCTGAAGAGTCGACGGTCAAAATCAACAGAAGAGGAGAAAGCCTCCATGATGCTGTCAGTTGAGGCGGAGAAGCGACCGCCCCATAGTTTGCTATTACTGTTCATTGCCGGTTCTGAAGTTATGGGTAACGGGATAGAGTATATCCAAATACTCTGGTTATCGCTTAGGGAACCTAAGATTTAATCAGTCCTTGCTGTTATATGTATGGATTATAGCTTTCCCAGTGCGCTATCAATATTCTCAGTGAGATAAAACCAGTAGTAGTCCAGAGTGGTTATTCGAATACTGGGCGCTGCTATGCTCAAAATCAATGTTCCCTTCACAGAATGAATGGGGGGTATAACAACCAGGCCTGCCTCTGTAGTTGGCGGCAATTTAACCGTAAACAATCTATTCATCTTGATTTTTAATTCTCGTTGATCAGCAATCTTCTCCGGGAGAGAGCCACCTCTGTATTCAATAGGTGCATCAATTACTCTTAATGATCTCAATATCGCGTTGTTTTATACTCGACATCCTGCAATGAGGATAGTGGTGGGGTCTGCCTGGGCTTGTCCGGAGTGGGTTAGGCCGGGTAGAGAACATACCAACATATCGACAACGGTTAAGGATAAGGGTGATGAGGAAGATTCGTATTGGCACCAGAGAGAGCCAGTTGGCGTTGTGGCAGGCGGAGTATGTCAGGGGCGAGCTCCTTAAACACCACCGAGAGCTTGAGGTCGAGCTTGTCGGGATGACGACCGAGGGAGACAAGACCCTCGATGTTCCACTCTCGGAGAAGGGGGGTAAAGGACTCTTCCTGAAGGAGTTGGAACGGGCGCTGATTGATGAATCTGTTGATATTGCAGTGCACTCGATGAAAGATGTTACCGTAACCCTGCCAGACGGGCTGGTTATCAGTGTAATCTGTGAACGAGAGGATCCAAGAGATGCTTTTGTTTCAAACCAATGGGCTGAACTCGATCAGCTTCCCGAGGGGGCACGGGTTGGGACATGCAGCCTTCGGCGCCAATTTCTGTTACGTCATTACTACCCCCATCTTGATGTTATTAATCTAAGGGGCAACGTCAATACCCGATTAAAGCGCCTTGATCAGGGTTATTATGAAGCCATCATCCTCGCTGCAGCGGGATTGATGCGACTCAATATGGAGGGGCGTATCAGGAGTCGTCTCTCAACTGAACAGTTCCTTCCTGCTGTGGGGCAGGGAGCGGTTGGGATTGAGTGTCGTCAGGCTGACACCCAGACACTTGAATTGTTGAAGCCTCTCAACCATGGGCCGTCACAGATCAGGGTCGCGGCAGAGCGTGCAGCGAATGCTCGTCTTGGCGGAGGCTGTCATGTTTCTCTTGCGGTCTATGCCGAGCTCGAAGGGGAGTCGCTGTGGCTCAGGGGGGTTGTTGGCAGGCCCGATGGCAGCTTGATGCTAACTGCCGAGGCCAGAGGTTCGGCGGCCCAGCCCGAGTCTCTGGGTAATGAGGTGGCGGCCCGGCTGCTTGACCAGGGAGCAGGGGAGATATTGGAGGAAGTCTATACCGATGTCTGACTTAAAGGGCATATCGGTGTTAGTAACCAGACCTGCCCACCAGTCCGAAAGACTGGTATCACTGATAACCTCGTCAGGGGGTGGGGTCGTTTTATTGCCGACAATTGAAATCGCAAAACCACCCGAAGCACAAGAACTTGACCACTTGCTTTCACACCTGGAGGGTTTTGATCTTGCTCTGTTTGTAAGCCAGAATGCAGTCGAACAGGGCCTTCTCAGGTTGAAGGGCCGGCCCTTGCCTGCAACGGTGGCTGCCGTGGGCAGAGCCACCGCAAGGGCACTTGAAGTCAATGGGGTGGCTGTCTCCATTGTCCCTGAAAAACAAGCAGACAGTGAGTCGCTCCTGGCTCATCCGGAGCTCCAGAATGTCGAAGGAAAAAAAGTCGTCATCTTCAGAGGAGTTGGGGGTCGGATGCTCATTACCGAGACCCTGGCAACTCGGGGAGCAGGGGTTACTCATGCCATCTGCTACCAACGGATTATTCCAGATATTGATCCGGGAGAGGTGTTGGCTGAGTTGGTAAAGGGTAGAATCAGTCTGGTCGTTGTAACCAGTGTAGAAGCAGTCAATAACCTGTTTAAAATGGTTGGCAGGGAGGGAGCGTTACTGTTAAGCCAATGCAGCTATATTGCAATGAGTGATCGGGTGAAAGAGGCTTGTCAATTACTGGGATGTGGCCGGGAGATTCTTGTACCTCAGGTACAGGATGATGCAGGGATCATGGAAGCAATAGGGTTCTGGCATCAGCATTACTTTGGAATAACTGAAAACTGATAATACTGAGGCGATAGGTATGATGGAAGAAAAAGAGTCCAAACCAGAAGGATTACCACCAGAATCAGGCCAAGTTGAAGCAGGACGGGGTGGTCTTGATGTCCAGGTCGTGAAAAGAGGTGGGACAGGGTTGCGAATCATGATTGGGCTGACATTTGTTATTGCCACTCTTGGACTAGGGGTTGCGGGATATCTCTTTTATCGAGTTGAAGTTAATGCACGATTGAGCAGCGTAGATATGGGGGCCAAGCTCTCTCTACAGGGCGAACGTATTGAGAATATTCGTAATTCAGGGGCTGCTTTAGAGAGAGAAATGGAAAAATTAAAGCAGGAGCTGACGGCGGGTCTTGAAAAGAGAGATCAGGCCGACAAGACAGAGGAACAAAGGAGTATTGAAGCCAACAGACAACTTAAGTCAGACCTGGCTGCTCAGCAAGAGTCGCTCTCTACCTTGGCAGAAGGGGTGGGGAGGTTGCGTTCCACGGTCAATGGGCGCCGCCACCAGTGGCAACTTGAAGAGATTAAACAGCTACTGATTCTGGGAAATCAAAGGCTCCGACTCGCTGCTGATGTTTCGGGCGCGATTGCGGCGCTGGACTTGGCGGATGGTCAGATTCACTCTCTGGGAGACCCCGGGCTTATCCCTGTACGCCAACAAATTGCAACTGAACTTACCGCATTAAAGGCGCTGCCGGCAATTGATGTTGAAGGGGCAGCGTTACGTCTTATTCAGCTTTCTGATCAGGTTGAGGGCTTGCCGCTGCTCAATCTCGAGCAATCCGCTCAAAAACCAACTGCTGATGCTCTGGAGTTACAATCCCAATCTGGGTGGATCAAAGCGGGGAAAAATTTGTGGCAAGACATGCGTCAGCTGGTAAGAATAGAAAAGACACCGAAGACCCGGAGGCCTCTTCTCTCCCCACAGAGGCGCAGTTACCTACGAGAGCATATTTCACTTCAGTTAGAGAGTGCTCGACTGGCACTTTTACAATCGGAGCCAGGTATCTACGCCCAGAGCTTAGGACGGGTAACGTTATGGATAGAGACCTATTTTCCACTTCAGAAGAAGAGGGTGGCTGACTTCCATCAAGAGGTGGGTCTGTTGGCCGAGCTTCCGGTCGTCAATGATCTCCCTGAAATATCAGGATCTCTGGGTTTGTTACGTCAGACAATGGAAGCACCCTAAACAACAGGATCAGAGGACAGCGTGAAAATATTTATCTATTTGGTTGTGACCCTGGGGGTGGCGATTGGTGTCACACGGCTCGCAGTAGAGGATTCCGGGTATATTCTGATCTCAAGGGCTCCCTATAACATTGAGCTCTCGCTGACTCTTTTCCTTGTTTTGGCGGCGTTGCTGTTTTTTGCTCTCTACCTGTTGCTTCGGCTCCTCTCCAAACTGGCCCGGGCTCCTGGTGAGGTAAAAGTGTGGCAGGAGAAGCGGTTATCTATCGCTGCAAGGGAGGGTACGGCTCGAGGCTATGCACATCTGATCGAGGGAGAGTGGGAGCGTGCCGAGAAGGAGTTGATGGGCTATCTGGGGCGTAGTCCAACACCCCTGATGAACTATATTGCAGCAGCTTATGCCGCCCAGAGAAGGGGAGAGCTAAGCCATCGTGATCAATATCTCGAACAGGCTCTTGAGGCAGAACCAGAACATCGGACAGCAATTTTATTGACGCGAGCACGCCTGCACTACCATGCCGGTGAGATTGAGGAGGCCATTACCGCGCTTCATGCCCTGCACAAGGAGAGACCAAAAAACAGCCAGGTTGTCCGGTTGCTTTCTGAGCTTTTGCGTAGTCGTAATGAGTGGCAGGAGCTGCGTCAGCTCTTGCCCGCCGCGAAAAAGAACAAAGTTGTAGAGGGTGATGCCTTATTAGAGTTGGAGAACGATACCCTTGAAGGGATACTTTTAAGTGTCGATGAGGGCCAGATTGATTCCACCTGGCACTCACTAAAGCGTGCCCAGCGTCATCGACCGAGAGTGGTGGTGGCCTATGTGAAGCGGTTAATCAACCTTGGTCGCCATGAACAGGGAGAGAAGCTCCTGCGAAATGAGATCAAGCGCAAGTGGGAAGCATCCTATTTAGAGCTCTATGGCCGGGTCAATTCAGCGGACGGGCTTGTACAACTGCAACGTGCAGAGAAGTGGGCAGTAGATCACCCCAATGATCCTGATCTTTTGCTGGCACTTGGCAGATTAGCTCGAAAAAATGAGGTCTGGGGCGAGGCCCGTCGGTTTTTTGAAAACGCCATTGCCAATGGCTCTGGCGAACACGCTTATCAAGAGTATGGTCAGTTGCTGGAAGAGTTGGGAGAGAGCGAACAAGCGCTTGCTGTCTATCGGAAAGGCTTGCTTCTGGCGGGAAAAAGCACCCCAGCTGTTGCCCTCGATCACCTCAAGACCGAGCCCGCTGATCACCCTTAACCTGGGGCATAACTGAAGGCATCAAAGAAGAGCCGCTGGTCATCAAGACCCTGTGCAGGAAAGGACTTCTTTACACTTTCGATGAGTTGGGGAGGACCCGCCACATAAACATCAAATGCAGAGAGATCGGCATGGTCTTGCAGTACCGCTTCATGGACAAAACCGGTTGCCCCATTCCACTCACCCTCTGATCCGGGTTCAGAGAGCACCGGGGTGAAACTGAGATGGGGCTGGGTGGACTCCCACTCTTTGATAACACTATTGAGGTAGAGATTGGCCTTGGAGCGCACCCCCCAATAGAGGTGAATCGGCCTGCTGTTTCCAAGAGCGATTGTCTCTTCAATGATCGCTTTGATCGGCGCAAACCCGGTGCCGCCGGCAATTAAAAGTATTGGCCGGAGAGAGAGTTGACGGAGGAAAAAACTTCCCAGCGGACCTCTGAAACGCAGCAATGCGCCTTCTTTGATTGAAGTGAGCAGCTGGTCACTGAAGAGCCCTCCCGGCACAAGGCGGATATGGAGTTCCAGGTTCTGGGTCCTCTCTGGGCGGCTCGCCAGTGAGTAGGCCCGGGTTTTGCCCTCGGGCAGCAAAAGCTCAAGAAATTGCCCTGGGAGGTACTCCAGGGCCTCATTTTCGGGCAGCCGCAGAAAGAGCCGCACCACATCTTCCGCCACTCTTTCGATCTTTGATATTTTGCATGGAAGTGTGCGGACTTCGATCTCTTCTGCGCTCTCTACTTCATCGACATCAATAACCAGGTCACCTTTGGGGTGAGCCCGGCAAGCAAGGATTTCTCCTTTTGCTGCCTCTTCATCAGAGAGTGCAGATTCGAGGAATTCATCATGCTCTACAGAGCCCTTGACCAGCAGGCATTTGCAAGACCCGCAGGCCCCGTTTCGACAGCCATAGGGGAGTATTCGCCCCTGGCGCAGTGCACCGTCAAGGATCGTCTCCTGGCCTGCAACTTCGAAGAGATGGCCTGAGGAGAGATTTTTAATGGTGTAGGTGTTCATCGGGTTATTGGGCTTTTATGGTCATCATTAACGGGGTAGGATTCTCCCATGTCGGGATGATTGCAATAAACCACAATTTAGCTAATGTAGATTATGCCTGAGTTGCCTGAAGTCGAAACAGTTCGTCGTGGCATTGAGCCCTATCTTTGTGGAGAGACCATCAATGGGGTGGTAGTGCGAGAGCGCCGCTTGAGATGGAGGGTGACAGAAGAGCTGGAACAGGTACTGCCTGGTCAAAAGATTTTGGCTGTTAAGCGCAGAGGTAAATATCTATTGCTGGAGACCCTGACAGGGGCGGTAATAATCCATCTTGGAATGACGGGACATCTCAGGATCGTTGATTCACCCTCCCCCCCGGGGACTCATGACCATGTCGAGCTATTGATAGGGAGTTGCCGTTTGCTGCGTTTTAATGATCCGCGTCGATTTGGCCTAATTGTCTGGACAGATGTCGATCCGAACAACCATCCACTGTTGGCCCATTTGGGCGTTGAGCCGCTGGAAGAGGAATTTGATGGAGACTGGCTCTATTCTTGCTCACGAGGAAAGCGGTGTTCAGTAAAGTCCCTGTTAATGAATCACCGTATTTTGGTTGGAGTTGGGAATATATACGCTAACGAAGCGTTATTTCGATCGGGCATCCATCCCGGGAGGAGGTCTGATCGAATAAGTCAAAACCGGTATAGAAGACTTGCTGGTTGTGTGAAGAGCCTCCTTGCGGAAGCGATCGAGTCAGGGGGCACAACGCTGAGCGATTTTGTTGGCAGTGATGGCAAGCCTGGTTATTTTAGCCAGGCCCTCTCTGTTTATGGCAGAGAGTCAAAGCCGTGTCCATGTTGCCAAAGCCCCATCAGGCGGAGAGTATTATCCCAGCGGGCAAGTTTTTTCTGCCCACGATGCCAGCATTGAGTCAGCTTTCCATGAGCCTTTCGTACTTGGCGAGCAGAGTCTCTTTATCCTCAACGTTCTCTGGATCAGGGATGATACAGTCGACCGGGCAGACCTCCACGCATTGTTGAGAATCAAAATGACCGATGCATTCAGTGCATAAGGTTGGGTCGATAATATATATTTCATCACCTTCAGATATAGCACTATTGGGACATTCTGCTTCACAGACATCACAGTTAATGCACTCTTCGGTGATCGTCAGGGCCATCTGTTTCTCCTGTCAGGGTTGGCGGGGGCATCTTCAGGAGCGAGATGGATACCGTTCTTGCAGCACTTTCGCAACAGTCGGGTGGACAAAAGAGGAGATATCACCCCCCAACCGTGCAACCTCTTTTACCATCGTTGCTGACAGAAAGGTGTAGTTTTCAGCTGGAGTAAGAAATACCGTCTCTATGTTACCCATCAGCCGCCTGTTCATTGCGGCCAACTGAAATTCGTATTCAAAATCTGAGACTGCCCTCAGTCCACGAATAACGGTATTTGTTCCTATCTCCTCAAGGCAGTCGATCAGTAGCCCGGAAAAGCCAATAACCCTTATATTGCTCTTGTTCATAACCTGTTTAACCAACTCTACTCGCTCATTGAGAGAGAACAGAGGGCTTTTTGAGGAGTCATCTGCAACGGCAACAACCACTTCATCAAATAGTTTGGCGGCGCGACAGGCAAGGTCACTGTGGCCATTGGTAATGGGATCAAAAGTACCTGGGTATAAGGCAAGGCGGGTCATTGAGTGTAGTCCATGTTATCAGTCCGAGGGAAAATCCTACAGTGAACAAGGCGCTGTGTCGATCTCCTGGCTACTCTGATTGATAGAGAGAATAACCCACATCGCCCTGCCTTTTTTCCTTGATCAAATTCCAGGCTTGAGGAAATGAGGGTGCTAATTCAGCTTCAAACTCAGTGTAGATCAGCGCCCCAGCGCTTAGCCAGTTTTTTTCCAACAGTAGCCTGCAGGTACGGGCGATCAGCCCGAGCCGAAATGGCGGATCGACAAAAACAATATCTACAGCTTCTCCTCCTCGTTGTAACAGCCGGCAGACCTCTTCTGTACGAACGGTTAATTTTCCAGTCTTCAGTTCTCTACCCGTTAGTCTGATGTTTGACGCTGTTTTTCTGTTTTTTTCAATTGAGGTGACCGAATCGGCTTGGCGGGACAGGGCCTCAAAGCCAAGAATGCCACTGCCGGCATAGAGGTCGAGACATCTCTTGCCCTCGATCTCTCCCTGCAACCAGTTGAAGAGGGTCTCTCTTACAGCGTCCGGTGTTGGCCTCAGTCCCTCTGCAGGGGTGAATCGAATTCTTTTGCCACGCCATTGGCCACCGATGATCCTCAGTTGTCTCGATCCACCCTCTCTTATTGCCGCCTTGCGTGGGATCATCCTCGCTCCTTATATCAATACCTTGCAGTTATCGTCCGGATGGCCAAGAGGAGACTCTACCCCAGGGAGAAGAATACCTTGAAACCAGCAGGCGTTGACTCTAGCATCTCTCCCCTTGATTCAACCAACGAACTCCCGGGAAAAATGGGTAATGACCAATAACCAAAGTGATAAGCATGGACTGTTTGCTCGTTTAAGACGCAGTAGAGAGTCCATTGCCCAAGGAGTTGTTGAACTCTTTAATAGCTCAGCAGAATTTGATGAGGTTTTTTTTGAAGATCTTGAGGATCGCCTGATCATGGCGGATGTTGGGGTAGAGGCCAGTAGTGATCTTGTTCAGAGGTTGCGTCTTGCGGTCAGGGAGGGAGGGGTTACTGAGGGGGCTGCTGTAATGTCTTTAGTCCAGCAGAAGGCGGCAGAGATGCTGGAGGAGATAGAGCGGCCCTGGGAGCCGCCTGTGGCTAAAGAGCCCTGGGTTATTATGTTGGTCGGCGTTAACGGGGTGGGAAAAACAACCACCATCGCGAAATTAGCTTACCATCTGAACTCAGAGGGCCGCTCAGTGATGCTGGCGGCAGCGGATACTTACCGGGCGGCCGCCATTGAGCAGCTACAGGTGTGGGGGGAGCGGCTCAAGGTACCGGTGGTTGCAAGCTCCCGAGGGTCGGATGCCGCAGCAGTTGCCCATGACGCACTAACGGCGGCCCAGGCGCGCCAGATGGATGTTTTGCTGGTGGATACCGCAGGTCGACAGCACACCGACAGCGGCTTAATGGACCAGCTCACCAAGGTAAGTCGCGTTCTCACCAAATGCCAGGCAGGCACTCCTCATGAGATCCTGATGGTGGTGGATGCCACCAATGGCCAGAATGTGCTCTCCCAGATTGACCATTTTCATCAGCGGTTGGGGTTGAGCGGCCTTATATTGACCAAACTGGATGGCAGTGCAAAAGGGGGGGTTCTCCTTTCAGCCTCAAAGCGCTTTCAGCTCCCCGTACGATTTGTAGGTCTCGGTGAGGGAGAGAGTGATCTGAAAAAATTCGACCCATTAGATTTTTCAAAATCACTTTTCTCATTATAAGAGTAAAATGGGATAAATAATTTATAATAAATAAAATAAGCTATCCAAGTGGAGAAAAAACTATTATATTATAATATAAATAGTGTTCAGTGGTAAAAAATAATAGATAATTTAATCTTATAATAGCTTTAATCGTACTATTTAATACAATAATATCCCCACATTAACTATTATTATGTAAAAGAAATAATAAAAAAACCCACATAAGTGTTTTTTCGCTATCCCTACAAAGGCGCAGACAGAGATAAAGAAGCTCAGCTAATTTAGTAGGAAAAGTTGGCACTCATAATGGTGGAGTGCTAATATTGGGGTAGAAGAACGCCATTAACCAACTCTTTTGAGGTTTTCTATAATATGAGCTCTGCCCTTACTCTACCGCTTGATCTGACCGCAGGTGCCGGACTCTCCAGCTACTTGCGAACAGTTAATGGTGCGCCACTGCTTACCGTGGAGGAGGAGCAGGAGTTGGCGAGGCGGTATTTTTCTGAGAATGACCTCGAGGCAGCACGCCAACTGGTTTTTTCCCATCTGCGTTATGTGGTGCGGGTTGCCAGAGGATTCAAGGGTTACGGCTTACCTCTGGCTGATCTTATCCAGGAGGGTAATATCGGCTTGATGAAAGCGGTAAAACGATTTGACCCGGACCGTGATGTTCGACTTGTCTCTTTTGCTATTCACTGGATACGTTCTGAAATATACGATTACGTGATCCGCAACTGGCGTATCGTTAAAGTGGCTACGACCAAAGCACAGCGTAAACTTTTCTTTAATCTGCGCAAGTCCAGAAGCCGCCTTGGCTGGTTGAAACCGGAAGAGGTCGAGGAACTGGCTGAAAACCTCAGCGTTAAAGAGGAGACGGTTCGTGAGATGGAGTCAAGGCTAGGGGCTGTTGACCTCTCTTTTGATCTCCCGGTTGATGAAGATCGCGAACACCGGCCACCGACGCCTGAAGAGATATTGGGTGATCGGCAGAATGATCCGGCGTATCTCTACGCTCAGGTCGATAGTGAGAATCAGAGACAATCCCAGCTGAGCCAGGCGCTGGCAACTCTTGATGAGAGAAGCAGAGGAATTGTCACCCGTCGCTGGCTGCAGGAAGACGAGGCCAAATCGACCCTGCACGAGTTGGCAGCCGAATATGGCGTCTCGGCAGAACGCATCAGGCAGATCGAGAAACGAGCCCTCTCAGACCTGCGCAATGTGATTGAGTCAGTTCCGGCCTAGGCGAGGTTGCAGCTGTTCTTCCTGTTCAGTAAGGGTTTAGTTGAGCAGGTACTCCAACAGGGCCTTCTGAGCATGGAGCCGGTTGTGCGCTTCATCCCAGACCACACTCTGTGGACCATCAATTACCTCTGCTGACACTTCAAATCCACGATAGGCTGGCAGGCAGTGCATGAAAAGAGCATTTTCTGAGGCATGACTCATCAGCATTGGATCAACCTGATAGCCTTCGAATGCCTTGAGCCGCTTTGTTCTTTCGGACTCTTGTCCCATACTGGCCCAAACGTCGGTAACCACCAGGTCTGCCCCTTCAACGGCCTCTACAGGGGACGCTGAGAGTGAAGCCTGGCTTTGGCAGTTCTCAAGCAGGGCCTTGTCGGGTTCGTACCCAGGGGGAATCGCAAGCTGGAGATCAAAACCAAGCTGTCTTGCGGCGTTCATCCATGAATGACAGACGTTATTGCCATCACCGATCCAGGCAACACGCTTACCTCTAATCTCACCCCTGTGTTCAACGTAAGTCTGGATGTCGGCTAAAATCTGACAGGGGTGGAAAAGATCGGTCAGCCCATTGATGATAGGAATTGAGGAGTGGCTGGCAAAGGTCTCTATCTTTTCATGCCCTCCTGTACGGATGACAACAACATCAACCATTCCTGAAAGGACTTTGGCAGTATCTTCAAGAGGCTCTCCACGTCCCAGTTGTGATTCACTTGGGGAGAGAAAGAGGGAGTTACCCCCAAGCTGGGAAGCAGCCACCTCGAACGAGACCCGTGTACGGGTAGAGGATTTATCAAAGATCAGTGCCAGGGTCTTGCCCTTCATGGCCACACAGGGTGCTCCGGCCTTGAACTCTCTCTTTAGCTCAATAGCACGATAGACCAGTTTGTGCAGCTCATCAGCTGTAAGATCCATCAGGCTCAGAAAGTGACGCGTCATCAGTTGGTTCTCTAGAAGTGGGTTATCTAAAATCAAAAAAACGCCCATCAGGCGTTCCAAAACTCGTTTTTATCCTCAATTAAGAGAAGAGTCAATCTCTTTGGGAGCACCCCTGATAAGCATCTTGGTTGTTTTGGACTCGATTCGGGAGAAGAGTTTCACTGTGATAATCGTAATTCAACCTATATTTATACGGTTTTTTGTTTTCTGGAGTTTGGTCATAATACAAGATAGTCTGATAGTTTCTTTGTCAGAGGTGTTTATATAAATACTAATAACTTCAGTTCAAGGGGAAGCGTGTAATGGACTCGATGCAATTTATTAACTTTTTGTTCAGGTGGGGACACCTTTTATTCGGGATAACCTGGATTGGGCTGCTCTACTACTTTAACTTTGTTCAGGGAGGTTATTTCAAACAAGCCAGCCCGGAAGGCTTGTCCGATGCAAAAGCCAAGCTGGCTCCTTCTGCACTCTGGTGGTTCCGTTGGGGGGCAATGTTCACCTTCCTGACTGGTGTTTATCTCCTGGTTGTCGTTTACGATCAGGGGATCTTGAATGACTTTACAATAGTGGGCGCAACACTTGGGACACTGATGTTCCTTAATGTCTGGTTGATTATCTGGCCGAACCAGAAAGTAGCCCTTGGGATGGTTGCCGGAGACGGTCCGGCCGCGGGTGCCAAGGCGCTGCTTGCATCACGGACAAATACTTTGTTATCAGGGCCTATGGCCTTCGCCATGCTCTATTCATCTCATGGTGGTTATGCGAAGGGACACTTGGCCAGTGCCGGTGGGGCAGGAAGCGCACTCTGGATCGCCCTCGCCATAATTGCCCTGCTTGAGATAAACGCAATAGCAGGCAAACAGGGGCCCATGACCTCGGTAAAAGGTGTTATTACCAGTTCAATTATCCTCACCGCTGTGTTGGTTGTTGTTTTGATGTATTTGTAGACCCTGCCGACAGGGGCCTTAATCATCAGGCCTTGATCTGCCACCCATCAGGCCGGAGAGACTCTCTGGCCTTTTTTTTGGAGGGAACCCTGCCTCGGGTGCAGCCTGAATCCCGGATAGAATACAGGTATACTTTCAATGAGATGAGGGTGATGTGTTCTGATGATGAGTTTATTAATCCGGGATGACCGATGGCTGAAATAAATAAAGTGGTACTCGCCTATTCTGGCGGGTTGGATACCTCCATAATTCTTCGATGGTTACAGGAGACCTACTCTTGTGAAGTAGTGACCTTTACCGCCGACATAGGCCAGGGCGAGGAGGTTGAACCTGCTCGAAAGAAGGCGGAGCAATTCGGAATCAGTGAGATTTATATCGAGAACTTGCAGGAGGAGTATGCCCGTGATTTTGTCTTTCCCATGTTCAGAGCAAACACCCTCTATGAAGGCGAGTACCTTCTTGGAACCTCGATAGCCCGCCCCCTGATTGCCAAGCGATTGGTTGAGATTGCAGCCGAGACCGGATCGGAAGCAATCTCTCACGGGGCAACAGGGAAGGGGAATGACCAGGTACGGTTTGAACTTGGGGCCTATGCACTTAACCCTGATATCAAGGTGATCGCCCCTTGGCGAGAGTGGGATCTGACCTCTCGTGAGCGACTGATGGCCTATGCTGATCAGCACCATATTCCAGTTGAAAAAAAGGCCGATGGCGGCTCTCCATACTCAATGGATGCCAACCTGCTCCATATCTCCTACGAAGGGGGGGAGTTGGAAGATCCTTGGATTGCCCCCTCAGATGAGATGTGGCGATGGACACAGCCCCCTGAGGATGCGCCTGATCAGGCAGAGGAGCTGACATTGACCTATCAGCACGGCGATATTGTGGCAGTTAATGGAACCCCACTCTCTCCTGCAGCCGTGATGACGCTTCTGAACAAAATCGGCTCAAAGCATGGTGTAGGACGTTCCGACATTGTTGAAAACCGTTATGTTGGGATGAAGTCCAGAGGGTGCTATGAGACTCCGGCTGGGACCATAATGCTGAAGGCGCACAGGGCGATGGAGTCGCTTACCCTTGATCGTGAAGTAGCCCATCTGAAAGATGAGCTGATGCCGCGATATGCAAGCCTGATCTACAATGGCTACTGGTGGAGCCCTGAAAGAGAGGTGCTTCAGACCATGATTGATGCCTCACAAGAGGTTGTCAATGGCGAAGTTAGGGTAAAGCTCTATAAAGGAAACATCATCATTCTGGGCAGACGCTCTGATACCCACTCACTCTTCGATGAGAAAATTGCCACCTTCGAGGAAGATGCTGGTGCGTATCATCAGGCGGATGCCGAAGGGTTTATTAAGCTCAATGCGCTGAGAATGAGAATTGCGGCAAGGGTTAAAGGGTAGTGAAAATTTTGTTTTTTAATTTTTAGTAAGATGAGAGTATTTGCAGTAACAGCAATGGTGATAGGTTTAGGGTGGCCATTTCTAACCAGTGGTCAGACGGTAATCGCCTCTATAGATATGGGTTATACCCCCCTGCCCTCTTTAGAGGGTTATTTGCTGCCTGGTTATGACTTTTATGACAGTGATGATGATCCCTTAGATGATTCACAAAACAAACACGGCACAGTTCAGACTCAAATTATCGCTTCCAAAGCAACCACAGAAGAAGTCAACATTATTCCATTAAAGATAACGGGCCCAAATAAACAGAGTTCAGGAAAAATTGTTAATGCCGCCGTTAAATACGCCACAGGATTATCGGAAACCAGAGTTATTGTTAAATCTGCAGGAACTCAATGTAGATCAAAAACGTACATGCGGATTAGCAATGCAGGCAAAGTATTTATTCTTCCTGCCGGCAATCATTCGAGCACAAAGCCAGTTTCAGAAGCCAATGTCGTTTCGCAAATGGAGGGAAGAGGAGTAGTAGTAGGGGCTTTAGATGAGAATAACAAAATAGCACCTTATAGCAACAGAGCCGGTTCTCTTTTAGATTTTTATATTATGGCGCCAGGCTTCAGCTCATTTACATCTGTTAAAGGTACTTCATATGCCACCTCACATGTGGCCGCATTAGCAGCACAAATTTTAGCAAGAGCGCCAGAGCTTTCGGCAGAAGAAGTGGTTGATATTATCTTTCGATCAGCTAAGGATGCTGGAGCTCCCGGTGCAGATGATGTATATGGAAGAGGAATAATTGATCCAAGCGCAGCTCTTGGGCCACTCGGTGAAATTGTTTTGATCGATGATCCCACCGAGTCTGAAGATCCTACAGAGACTGAAGATCCCACCGAGTCTGAAGATCCCACAGAGACTGAAGATCCCACAGAGTCTGGAGGTTCCGCAGGAGCTGGAGCACTTATTGTTGGTGGTGCCGTTGCATTGGCAATCTTACAAGGTGGTGACCTCTTAAATAAAGCTATCGTTGTTGATGAATACAATCGAGTTTTTACAGCAAACATTCTAAAGAAAATCTCATATCGAGGCATGTTTAATAATGCAGAAAAAGCTTTTTTAGAGATGTTTGATTGGTTTGCAAATAGAGATGAAAAAGAGAGTAATCATTTAAAAAGTGGTTTAAACAATTTTAGTATTGAATCTATTGGACTCATCCCAGGGCCAAGTTATTCATTGGGTATAAATAGGATCCCCTATGGTTTTTTCAATGAACACAGAGAGAATAATATTTCATTGAGATTGGGGAATCCAAATGACTATCTAAGAGATCAAATTATGGGTTTTGATGATCACGGTATATTTGGTAGTTATAACACAATAGACGCGTTTGGAACAAAATGGAGTTTGATGGGTTCGAAGGTAGTTCCCGAAGGAAAATATGGGCTTGATAGTTATAGTTTAAAGATTAAAAGAAAGAGAGAGGGTGAAAGGTTGAATGTTGGGATTTCATTAGGTACTTTGAATGAGGTTGGGAATCTTTTAGGTGGAAGTTCAGGAGGTGCGCTTAGTGTGGAAGAGTCAAGTACACTTTCTATCGGCATTGAGGCAGATTATCATATTCATAAGAATTACATATTAAGAGGTAGTTATATAAATGGTTTTACGTTTGTTGAGCCCACAAAAAAAAGTATTGTTAACAGTTCATCACTGTTGATGAGTGATTCTTTTTTAATCGAAGGTATATTTAACAATCTTATTGACAAGAAAGATCGTTTAACGCTTTCGATATCACAGCCACTAAATGCCTATTCGGGTAATTTAAATCTTAAAGTGCCAAATAGAGTCAAAGCAAAAGGTGAAATCTTATATTCAGAGGGGGCTATTAATTTTGGGCGAAATTATGCATCTTATAATTATAATCTAATGTATGTTAGTAAATTAAATGATTATAGCGACTTTGGAGTAAGGGTAAATATATTTGATTTGAAACTAAATAAGAATTTGAGTGACAATAATGGTCTGTTGTCAATGGTATATAGTTTACGGTTTTAACAATTTGAAAAAATAAATTCACACTGCGGTCTAAATATTCTTTTTATATTAGAATATTTAAAATTAGAAATAGTAGTTTGACCAAGAGAGTTTCTTGGATCAATTCTTATTTTTCCACACTCTTTAATATTTAAGCTATAAATATACTCGTTTGTATCTTTAGCGGTTCTGAATAAAAGCGAGTCTTTTTCAGTAAAACCTAATGATTCATTACTCCAAAAGAATTGAAAGAAGGTATCCGTATTTTGTCGAACGTTAAAACTAATTATGGAATTACCAAGTAGTAGTTGACAAAGTTCTTCCGAAAAGACAATTGATGGGTCTTGTCCAGATGATGATATTGTCATTCCATTGGAGGTTGACTCTAATGAAGTGACATCGGAATTGATACCGACTATATACTTCGCTAGCTCAATATCTTTAAATGGAGTTAATGCGACTTTTCTATAAGGTCGTTCGTAATAAGTAGTGACATAATTTCTGATGTCGTTACTATGTGATATGAGAAGGGTAAAAACAGTGAAAACAAAGAAAATGGCAGAGAGGTTGCTAAAATTAACTTTAATATCATTAATTGAGCGTCTATTAATAAATAAAGTTATTATATTTATGATTGAATAAAAAGAAAAAGAAAATAAAATTATTAATGGTAAAATAACAGGAAGAAGGTATTTGCCCTGTGCTTGAATATCATTTACTAAATTTGTCCAAACAAAAGCTGTAAATTGAAAAATAATAATTAATATTAAAATAATATTTAAAAACAAAGCGGATGGTAACCGAAGTTTTATAGAACGTTTGCAATATAATTTAGCTGTTATGATTAGAGGGATTGAAAGTGAGGCAAATAATAATATAATGAGATAAAAAGTATATGTAAAATTGCTAATCAGAATTCTAAGCCAGTCTAAATGACCAATTGTCGACGCAAAGGTTTTAGTTATAAAATTATCAGCATTAAGAATAATCAGATCATAGGCAGAGATTCCCCTACCTTGATATGTGTTAGATAAATGTATTACATTTTCACTTATTACCTCTTTTGAAATAACAAATTGTAGCGGATCAAGAAAGCCATAATTATAAATATTAAAAATGATCCACCATCCGCCACCTACAATAAGCATAAGTAACAAAATGAATAAAGCTTTGATGTATCGTAGAGAAGAAAGCCATATAAATGTAATAAATAATATAAACAAAAAAGGAAAAGCAACCCACGAAGTTGCTTTTGAAATAATTACCAATCCTCCAGATAGACCAATTAATGCAAAACTACTATATAGATCAGGATTTTCTCTTAATCTGATAAGGGAATAAAGTAAAAATGACGATGAAAATATCGCTGTAATATCATCATTATGATAAGAGGATAAAAAAGAGAATTGCGGAAGTAGAAGCAATAAAAAAGACGCAGTTAATGATATGTAAATATTTTTAAAAAGTAGATTAATAGTTAGAAAGGTAAATAATACTGTAAGTGCACCAAATAAATTAGATCCCTTTCGAAATAAATCCAGAAGAAACGGTGAATAACTAATCGAATCAACTTCAATTGATCTAGATGATAATTTTGCAATAATCGCAGAAGTAATATAAGTTAAGGGTGGTCTCTGTGTGCGTGTTCCGCCATGTGACGTAAAAACTACACGATCTTTATCTTGTGGGAACAGTGCTAGTCTATTATATTTATAAATAAATAATGAAGCATCATAATTAGAGAGTTCATCTGGACCTGAAGAGTGAGGAAAAATACTAGAAGAATATCCAAAATAAAAAAATGAAATAATGAATAATCCAATTGAAACTGCTGATTTGAGGGTTAAAGTCATAATATAAAGCGAATTATCAAAGAAAGTAATTGAAAGAATACATACTTACCTAGTAGCAAAATCTAATGGTGTGAAGGAAGACTATGCATTTTTTTTCATTATTAGACAGCGTAACATCTTGACATATAAAAGAAGATATATTTATGATTAGTTTACCATATGTAAGTTTATGATTAAAAGATATTCCAAGTCAATGAAAAAGCGTGATATTTTGGTGATTGCTCCTCAACCATTCTTTATAGAACGTGGGACTCCAATAGCCATTGATTTGCTCGTAAGAAATTTAGACAATTTTGGTTATTCAATTGATATATTAGCGATGCCAATTGGTGTATCCCCAAATTATGACGGAATAAATATCCATCGTTCATTAAATTATTTGAAGGCAAAAGAACTAAAACCAGGGTTTACACTTAAAAAAATAATATTAGAAGTAGGTCTGATAATTAAGTTTATAACATTAATGTCAAAATGTAATTATAGAGTTGTACATGCTGTAGAAGAGTCTATCTTTTGGGCATTATTATTTAGACCTGTATACAAATATTTGCTTGTATATGACATGGATTCATCACTGGTCGAACAGATGATAAACCGATTTAGTTGGCTTAAATCAATAGAAAGTCACCTTGAGAGCATTGAGAACTATGTTTGCCGGAATTCAGATGCAGTGATAGCTGTTTGTAACAGCCTTGCAGATAAAGCTGCAAAGGGCGGATCAAAAAATATTCACCTTTTAACAGACGTCGCAAATCTTCAGGAACAGACGAATATAGAGTGTAAGGAAGACCTGAATGAGATTAGCCAGAATAATAAAATAGCACTTTATGTAGGTAATCTTGAAACATACCAAGGTGTTACATTGCTTTACGAAGCAGCGCGCTTACTTCAACAAGATAAAGTAGAGATTTGCATTATTATAATAGGCGGATCTGAAAGTGATGTTCAATACTACCAAAATAAAGTTAATGGTGACGGATTGAATAATTTAAAATTTCTGGGTTCTAGACCAGTCGGCATGCTTGAACATTATTTGATGCAGGCCGATATTTTACTCTCTCCAAGAATTGAAGGTTCTAATACTCCAATGAAAGTGTTTAATTATATGGCATCTGCAAAGCCAATTATCGCAACGAACTTGAATACACATAGTCAGATTTTAAACAACGAGAGGGCGCTGTTGGTTCCTCCGACTTCTGTTTGTTTTGTAAACGGGATAAAGAAAATAATTGAAAATGATGACTATGCCCAAAGATTAGGGAGTGCAGCAAAAGAATATGTGTTTAGAGAACATGGTATAGATCAATTTAGGCGACGCCTACAAATCGCATATGACACATTAAAATAGATTAGGTCTATTAATTAGCACATGAAAAATAATTCTATAATCAGCTTTTTACAACACTTTGTGTTGTCTATCTTTCTTTTTTCTCATAACGCATTTGCTGAACAAATAAAGATTCTTCCTCTTGGAGACTCAATTACTCAGGGTGTAGGAAGAGCAATCTTGTCAAAAGATGGTATTGGATATGATAGCTATAGAAGGCTTTTATATCTAAAGTTGAAAGCTGCAGGTTATGATGTAGATTTTGTCGGTTCTATGAATAGGTCATGGAAATGTGCAGAACATTTTAACACTGATTTTGACACTGATCATGAAGGTCACTTTGCATGGAGGGTTGATGAGATTTTGAATGGGAGAAAGGGAGGGTGCTCTGGGAATGGAAAACTAGAAGATTGGCTAAAAAATTATATTTCCGATATAGCCCTTATACATCTTGGGACAAACGACATGTTTCAAAATCAAAGTATAGATTCAACGCTTGATGAAATAGAGAGGGTGATCGATGTACTCAGGACAAAAAATAATAACATGCTCATTCTAGTTGCAAAGGTTCTTCCAGTTAAGCATAGAGCGCGGAATTCGCGTATTCAATCGCTCAACTCAAGAATTGATGAACTTACAAAACGCTCAAGTACAATGAATAATACTGTTATGATTGTTGATCATTATTCAGCATTCAATGTTGATAATAGTTTATTTGATGGTGTTCATCCGAACCATTTAGGCGAAGAAATAATGGCAGAACGTTGGTATCAATCAATACTACAAGCCCTCTCTCTAAACGCGCACTAGTAAATAATTAATTATTACTCGTACCATAAATAAAAACTATTCAAGAATAGAACATATCAAAGATATATCCACAAAAAACAGATTTTTTGATGACACTTAGTAAATACTATACTTGAACTTAGAAGCTAGTTAATTAATTCAGTTTTCTATCAAATTGATTATACCGCCAATTACCGCATCAAGTATTGTTTTAGCCCTCATGATAAGAGCTGTTGTTAGACCAAGCTCAGCACTGTAATTAAGCAAATCAAAAGAAACAGTGAATGAGGCCTCCATCAAACCAAGACCACCTATTGAAACAGGGAGATTCATAACAAGCATAATTAAGGGTACAGCAATGATCATATCAAGCAGATGAATGCTTCTGTCGAATGCAAGACTACTCGTCCATACATTTAGAATGGCAAGCATGTAAAAAGGTATGGAGGATGCTACAATTTTTATTAATATGGCTTTATTGGTCGCAATTCTTTTTATTGAAATTTGAAAAAGATTGATCTTGGAAGATAGACGGTCAAGCAAAACACGGTGTCTGTTGTTTGACCACTTGTCAAGAAAAATAAGGCTTCTTGAATCAATTGCTAACCACCCCAACATAAACATTGCGGCAAACGTGAAAATAAAACTAAAAACATATAGTTTTCCAGAAAATTGTAGAGATGACATAATTGAGATGCCCGAAAGAAGAAGCAACACGAACATGCCAGTGAAACGCTCTACAAACACAGATGCAGCGGCTATTTCTGAGCTAGAATTAATCTTTCCAAGTTTTAAAATACGCATGACATCCCCGCCCATACTACTCGGAAGAATAAGATTGAAAAGACGGCCTATATAAATAAACTTAAGCAAAGAAATGAAAGAGCCGTTAAGTTGTTTCGCCTTTGTTATGATCCTCCATCGAGCGGCACTTACAAGATTTTGAATAAAAGCGATAAAAAATGAAATTACCAGTATTGTCCAGTTTAGATCCATTATCATCCTGGCCAGATTTTCTCTTCCCGCGGATGAAAAAAGACCAGTCTTATAGAAAACAAAAGTAAGTAATAACAAACTAACGATGAATCTGGTAAGTCTAGAAAAAGAAAATTTAAAAGACATGATTTATCTGAGATCGCTGCCAAACAATTATTGATTATCTGGTTTTGTTTACTGTAGCAGGTATACCGGAACAGATAGAGTTGGCTGGAATGTCCTTTGTAACCACGGCACTTGCTCCTATTATCGACCCCGTCTCTATTGTTGTACCGCCTAAAGCAACAACTTTGGCTCCAATCCAAACATTGTTTTGAATTGTTAATCCTCCGTCATTCTTGATTCCTTGGTCTTTTATAGGAATTAATGGATCCGAGAAATTGTAATTACCGCCCCCAACCAAATATGACTGTGCTCCAATAATAACATCACTTCCAATTGAAACAGGACAATCATTTGTTGAATGAATCACTGTTTGGGCACTTATGCCGGTTCTTTTTCCAATAGCAACAGAGCCGTTTTTACAGGAAATCATTACGTTCACAGAGAGGATAACGTCGTCTTCTAGATTGATTACGTCTGATTCTGTGTCGTGACGAGCGTCAAGAACACAGTTCTCACTTATTACAATATTATCACCAAGATGAATCCTTCGTGGATGTCTAAGTATTATATTCTCAGCAAATAATACGCCTTTTCCACAACTTGCAAAGAGTGAGGGCCAGAATATTTTTCTTAAAATAATGCCCAGGGCCCCAGGAAACTTTGAGATCCATGAACAGATTTCAAAATAGAAAAGAAAAAAAATAGAATTGGTTCCAAGGATTACTTTTTGATATTTTTTAAGTGCCGAACCATCTTCTGTAATTACTTTGTGTGTTTTGTTGATCTTTTCTGACATAGGTGTATCAACTCCCCTGATATCGTAATTCTTTAACAAAGTTCTGCATTGTCTCGATGGTCTCACCTTCAAAATAGAGGCGATACCAAATTTCAAGATTAAGTAAAACCCAGATTCTATAGTTGTGATCAACTTTTCCAGAAATGTGTTCATCAAGAATACGGTCAATATAACATTGATTGAAAATACCGCTCTCAACAAATCGACTTTGAGAGAAAATCCTGAGCAAAAAATCCTTTAGATCAGTACGAAACCAAATACCAAGAGGGAATCTAAACCCCTGCTTCTTTAGTGTTGTAATCTCTCTTGGCAAATACCTTTTAGAGACTTCTCTGAGTATATATTTAAGCTTGCTTCTCTTAAGTTTGAGATGTGGTGGAATTTTTGCCGCAAATTCAACTACCTTAAAGTCAATTAGAGGGGAGCGGCTTTCCAGTGAGTGGGCCATAGTCATACGGTCACCAATCATCAGCAGGTGATCAGGTATTCGCGTCATTAGATCGGTATAAAGCATTTTATCAACAATATCTTCTGCGTTTTCTGAATCAAAAAAGCAAAGAATTTTCTCGGATGAATCTTGTTCTTTAAGTTCGGCAAGAGTAGAGGAAGTGAAAAGCTCTAATTTTGTATCGTGAGTAAAGCGCAAAACGCCGAGACTTCTCGCATATCGACCCCCACCAGAATAACGTGACATCTCATTCACCCAGGCGATCTTTTGCGCCATGCTTTTGTACCCGAATGTTTCTGGAATTTTGTTAGTGACCTGTTGAATGACCCCCTCCCTAAGCCACTTTGGTATTAGACAGTAGTAATCCACCAGCTTTTGACCCGAATATCGATCATAACCGGCAAAGTTCTCATCGCCCCCATCGCCCCCAAGTGCCACTTTCACGTGCTTTGAAGCTAATTTAGAAACCAAATAGACACCCAGTGCAAAGGGGTCGGCGGGTTCGTCCATATGGTAAATGAGCGATGGAATAGTGTTAATGAGGTCTGGCTCTACTACTTTTGTGTGAGACTCCATCCCGTATTTTTGGGCTACAAGCTCAGCATAGGGCAATTCATTGAATTCTCGCTCCTTGGTGCCAATGGAAAACCTGGGGATGGGTTGATTGCTTACAGATGCCATCATCGATGCAATGGTGCCTGAATCGATTCCTCCACTTAAAAATGCTCCCACACGAACATCACTTAACAGATGCTCCTTAACTGTATTTGATAATAGAGAATCAAGCTCAGAGACGATCTCCATTTCATCGCCAGCTAGCTTGCTTGAGAAATCAATATCCCAGTATCGCTGCATAGTAAGTTTTTGGTTCTCATAGAGAAGGTAATGAGCGGCGGGGAGTTTTTGAATACCTGAAAAGAGAGAGTGTTGCTCGGGCATAAAGCGAAGTGAGAGATAGTGCCATAACCCTTCTAAATCTATCTTTGGCTCAATAATATTAGATGCAAGAATGGCCTTGGCTTCAGAGGCAAAAGAAAAGGCCCCATTGCTGCTGCAGAAGAAGAGGGGTTTTTGCCCAAGATGGTCACGGGCCAGGAAAAGGCGTCTTTTTTTGATGTCCCAAATCGCAAAGGCAAACATCCCTCGCAAATGCTTAACACAGTTGACATCATACTCCTCGTAAAGGTGCAGGATTACTTCGACATCAGTATTGGTCTTGAACTGATGTCCCTGTTGTTCCAACTGAAGGCGCAGTTTCGGGCTATTGTAGATTTCCCCATTGCATACTAAGTAAAGCGTTCTATCTTCATTGGGAATGGGTTGTTTTCCAGAGACGAGATCAATAATACTCAAACGTCTTTGTCCGAGAGCGATCTCATTGTCGATATGGTAACCACAATCATCAGGTCCGCGATGAAGCAGCGAATCAGTCATCCGCTTTACGGCATTTTCACGATCTGTCCCTGTTATTCCAGCGATACCGCACATTTTTAAATTAAGCCTTTTTCTCTATACCAATCCACAGTCTGTTGAATTCCATTTTTTTCGTCAACTTTTGAGTGGTAGTTGAGTTTTTGGCCGGCTTTATCCAGAGCAAAGGCACGGTTATGGGTAAAGAAGCCAACTCGTCTTCTGAAAATAGGAGGTTTTATACCAAAGGGGCGACAGATTATTTCGCACAGAAGACCAGCGAACCACACAGGTGCAACAGGAATGCTTATCCTTGATAATTTGATTCCAGCCGCATCAGCAATCAGGTTGGCTAATTCATTCAGGGTGATGTATGACCCTGAGGCAATATTGAAGGCTTCAAGATGGACGTCATCCCTTGGGCGGATGGCGCTCAGTAACAGGGAGTCAACTTGGTCGGTAATATAACCCAAATGAGCCAACACCTTGCCTGATCCAATCATCATGAACTTGCCATCGGCAATGCTTTTGAAGAGTTTTAGCATCCGAGTGTCACCCGGCCCGTAGACCATCGCTGGCCTATTGACGGTTATGGTCATGCCTGAGGCACTAAGACTCTCTCCTAAGCGGATGATCCCAAGCTCACCTTCAAGCTTTGTCCGGTGATACTCATCCATTGGGTTGAAAGGGGTTTCTTCTGTGCACGGTATTTCTTTTACATGTCCGTGTACCCCTACGGTACTGCAGTGTACAAACCGCTCAACACCAACTTCTATAGCCGTTTTGGCAAGCTTTAAGGTGCCGTCTACATTCACTTGTTTATACATCTCCTCACCTTGCTCGATCTCTTGAAACAACGCTGCAATATTGAAGACAATATCTATGTTTTTAAGAATTGAGGACCATGAGTGCTTGCTTGCGAGGTCAAGGATTTCGACCTTATAGCCGACTTCAGTAAGCGTGTCCGCCTCTTCTTGGTTTAAGACGGTGCCGACCACATCAAGATCGTACTCGACAAGCCTTTTTAGGAGTGCTCCACCTATAAAGCCAGCAGCACCTGTGACAAGTAATTTCTTGGTTGAAAGGAGTTGATACTCTACGGGAAGAGGGGTTTTTACAGGGCTATCAAGAAGAGATGGGTTAATCAAAATTTGCCTCGAGTGTCTTGTTTTATGCCTTGGATTAAACTAAGGCTGGTAAAAAATTTGTTCATCCAAAAATAACGTTTAATCCGTTCAACGACTCGAACATCATCAAAACCCGCTTTTGAGCATAGATCGGTCAGCCCGCTTTCGTTGTAGAAAACAACATGGTCTTTAATTAAATAGCGATGAACAAGATCCCATACCAAAGTCAATAGGGATTGCGTTTTATCTCTCTCGAGCAGAATAAAAACACCACCAGGCGCCAGAAGTGCGTGTATTTTTTCGATTGATTGTAACGGCCTGGAAAAGTAGTGGAAAGAACTGGAACAGAGAATCAGGTTGAAATTATCTTTAAAATGAAGACTGGGATCAATCTCTTCCCAGTCGCCTGTAATGAAGCGCACATTTTCAATATTGTCCGAAGTCGCTTTGTTACGGGCTTCTCGAACCATGTTGTGGGCAATATCGATACCTACTCCCAGAGATCTGGGGTTTTGTTGACATAGTTTTCGAAGGAGATAGCCGGTTCCGCAGCCGATATCGAGAATTTTTCCATTAGTGTGTTCGGTACAGGCATTAAGAACAAGGGCAGCATGTGCCTTATACCATGATGAAAGACGGTTCGATTCATAGATTGACGCAAGAGCATTAAATTCTGTTTCAATCTGGTTCATGTGATTATTGGGTACAGCTTGTTGTGGAGCACACATAAGAGGACTTCGGTTCTTGATAGGAGCCATCCGTTGATTACGGTGGTATTTTCATCGACAAAATCCTGACGGATCTTCAATTCAAGAGTGTGAACAATATTTTCATTAGAGAGAGATTCAAAACGGTTGTTATCAATGCCCATCTCATTAAGAAGAAGAGATGTGGTTGCTTGTAGTGTTTGTTCACCGAGGTCTCTTCGGGTCGTTGTGTAGGCACTACCGATCAAATTCACCAATGGCGGGTGATCAAGCAGGCTTGATAAGTGCTTGGCAAGTTCATCAAGCGTTGGGCTAAAAAAACTGCATCCCAATCCGGACGCAGCATAGGTGGTAAAAATGATGTTTTTTATAAAAGCGCGACGAGAAACAAGTGCCAAAGAGGAACTCATCGGAGTGCCCCTTTAAGGTGGTCAGCCAGTCTCAGGGCAAGGGCAATGATGGTCAAGGTAGGGTTGGCATATCCAATGGTAGGGAATACCGAACTCCCTGCCACATAGAGATTGGCAATGTCATGGACTTTGCAATTTCTGTCAACCACACCTGTCGATGGTTGATCTGACATTCTTGTGGTTCCACTATGATGTTTACCGGCCTCCATGATCGAAGGCCACTTGTCTGGAGTGTTAAGAATTTCGCCAAATGCACGCCCAAGTGCTAGGCGGCCAAATTCAAGACCAGCCAGTTCGAAAGCACGGTGGGCAGACTTGATGTCCGAATCGGTTATTTTCCAATCAACCGATATTTTTCTCTGGCCTAGAATATCGATGTTATTAGTTAATTGAATTCGTGAATCTGGGTTTGGTATGGGCTCAAGAACGAGGTGTAAAGCAACAGACTGGCTTGCATTTGTATTTACCTGTCCGTTTTGGTCAATTCTTTTAAAGACGGAAGCGAGTGATTGAGTGAACCTTGGGCCGTGCCTATAGAGGTGCATCCGGAAGTTGGCTAATTTCTCCGCTTGCATCAGTTTCTCTGTCGAGGCCAGAACACTAAACATTTTCCCCCCTTGGACAGAGTGAAGGGCATGATAAAGCCTCAGGTCAATATCAGGTCGGGTGAGGGAAATATCAGCTCCCGGACGCAATAGCAGATGGTCCATGAAGTAGCGCCCTACAAGGCCCATTTCATTTCCTAGCCCCTTCGGATTGACACTATCAGACAGCAACAAAAGACGAGCGTTTTCCATGCCACCTGTCGCCAGAATATAGACGTGTGCCGAAACAGAAAAGGTTGGGCCATCAATACAACCTACTCGGGCATTGACTACTTCTGTTGAGCTGGGGTTTGATTCGAGTTCAAGAACATTGGAGTGAAGGTAAACGCCGATATTTTTTGCTCTTCTCAACTCCTCCTGATAAGTGGTCGCAAAGCGTGTTGGTGGACTCTGATTATAGACAACGGATTTCAATCGAGAAGGCATGAGGGAGAGTGCTTTCAAACCTGTCTTTTCAAGATAAAACCCCAAGTCCTCATAGTTATAAGGTCCGAGCTCAACGATGGGCTGTGTCCGTTCATAGTAGGGGTCAAGGTCAGCACGAGTGATTGGCCAACCACTATGAGGCATCCAGTTTCTGACTTTGAAATCAATTGAATCAAGAGGGCGACAGTGCCCTGCCCAGAGGGCCGTTGTTCCTCCAAATGCCCTTAACCGGTTTGTCTCCAGGTTAAAGCTTGGCAGGCCAATATTGGTGCCGGTATAGAGTGATTGGGTCTTTTGATCGGGTGTCAATCCGCCACTTTCAAGAACGGTGACTTCGTATGAAGTTCCAACGAACTCACGGGCCATTGAAATCCCTGCTGCCCCAGCCCCAATGATACAGATGTCTGAATTGACCAGGGAGCCTTGGTCAACCTCTTTTGATTCGATAAACATGATTCAACTCAATCCCATCAGCTTGACGCTATAAACGTGTCTGGTTGTTGTTTGGTCGAATTAGCCCGGATGATGAGACTATGGCCTTGCGTAAACGGAATAAGCAGGTCAAGTTTCGAAATAAACCAGATCAGCGGGTAGACCAGCGTATAAAGCTTGAGTGCTTTTTTTGCACTTTTAATGGCACTACTGGTCATAACCACCCCTTTTCTGCCAGTCTGAGCTCCGGATGAACGTTCAGCTGCTAAAGAGAGAAGAATGTCAATTAATTCGGTAAAAAAGCGGGAGTATGTCTGGCTTTTTGTAATTACAAAGTGAGACCCCAGAAGAGAGGATAATTGTTCCAAATTATAACCTGGCCTCACATGTCCGTGTTTTTCATCGGTTAAGCCAACGGCTAGCCGTAGGGCACGAATGACACTGCCTTTTTTGGTATGCGGTACATTGGCAATCAGTAGCCCCCCAGGCTTAAGGACTCGTTGAATTTCACTCAATGCCGTGTTTTCATCTTTGAGGTGTTCGAGAAGGTCAATAATGATGATGCAATCAAAAAAGTTGTCTGAGTGTGGGATCTCCGTCTCAGTCATCATCGCAACATTCGAAGAGACAACTGATTCTATGGAGTTGACTGTTTCAATATCAAGATCGGCACTGTGCCATGACCCGCCGTTCTCACGAAGGAGGTAACTCAGAATCCCATTGTCTGATCCAATATCCAGGCAGCATGAGTTTTGGTCCACACCTTCCATCATCTCCATGATGTTATTGAATTTTGCTTTCTTGGTGATCGATTTCTTGAAAAGGCCAAGAAGGAGAGAGAGGAGTTTCTGGTCTGTTATCATGACAGGCTCATTGATATACCGTATTTCTATCGATTGTAGTGGCCAATAAGTGATGAGATCTCTCTCTTCTCCTGGTCGAGAGTCCAGCCCAGGTAACTTGACATCTGTGAAGCACAAAAAGCAATAGTATCAGTATTTGGCCGGCCCTCCCCACCCAGGCCCATTCGTCTCACCAGCAAGTCGGAGAGCCGATATACAGCCTCGTTCTCTAGCAGGTAGGGGATCTCGGCGCATAGCGTATTGTCAGTTCCTGGGAGTGGTTCAAGCAGCGATGGTTGACGGATGCCCCATTCAACGATTCTCTTCATTACGGTGCCATAATTTCGCGCGAGACGTTCAAGGGTCATTGGGGACAGTTTTGCTCTGATTGGTTCTTTGAGGGTGGAGATGGGGTCAAGATCAGATTGATCGGACTCCCAGCCATATAAAGAAGTGGTGGCACGATGGGTGATGGGTCGCTGGGAAAGGGTTCTTTTTTCCAGAAGTTGGAATGTTTTTTTGGCCACCGAGAGAGCGGTGGTGTACTTAACGCCCTGTACGGCGTAGAGCCCTGTTGGACCCCCATGCCGGTGGGGGTCGATGATCTCCTCCTTCTCCATCAACCTCTCTTTGCTGTCCACGGGCAGGTGGCCGACATGGATCAGTGAGCAGTCATCTGCCGTCAGTTCGAGATTGCCGAAGGTGAGGTTGATCTCGTCCAGACAGTGGTTGATTTCATCAGCGGTCACCCGCCCTCTGTCCTCCGCAGGTGGGAGGAGATCCTTGAAGTACCAGGTGCCAAAGAGGGTCTGACCCTGCCAAGGAGAGGCGAAGAGCAGGCGGCGCTCCGGCGGACCGGATGGCTTCTTCACTTTGAGGCCAAGGGCATAAGAAGAGAGCGAGAGGGGTACGATCAGGTTGACGGCACGCTGGAAGTGGTGAGTTGAAGGGATAGAGGGGCACAGAGGAGAGAGGAGATGACGACTCCAATGCCCCGTTGTCGTGACGACAAGGTCTCCCGAGAGGGCAACTGTTTTATTACTGAGCCGGTCTACTGCAACCACTCCGGTGACAGCACCCCTCTTTGATAATATCTCTTTCACCCTGAGATAGTTGAAGGCATCCGCTCCTGCGTCCATGGCTGTCTTGACAAAGCTAAAACCGAGGCGTTCGGCATTGTTTACCTGGGCATCGGTCCATTGGGCCGCCCCGGTAACTCTTTTTGGGTCGAGCCAGCGGACTCGGTCGATCATTTCAGCCTGGCTGATGAGGCCATTTTTGAGAAAAACCGGGTCAACCTCTCCTTGAGTAAAAATACGGAGCAGCAGGTTGTAGACATAGAAGCCAGCTCCCATTATCCATCTGTTTCGTGAGAGGCTCCTGTCGGTGGGCATCAGGGAGGGTAGTGGGGAGGTCAGGTGTGGGGCCAACTTGCAGTAGTGCTGGCGATCATGGCTTGATTCCTTCATCCTTCTTAGGTTTAGGGACTGTAAATAGCGAATTCCACCATGTAAGATCTTGGCAGTATTTGCAGTTGTTCCAGAGCAGAAATCACCTGATTCGACAAGAACGGCGTTGTATCCTCTGTTGATTGCCTCCCAAAGGAGAACAGAACCATAGATGCCGCCACCGATGATTATCAGGTCGTAGTGCTGTTTGGGACTGATGGTGCGGGTCATAAAGCCTGTTTTTTTAGAGTAGCGTTATGTATTACTTTGGGTCTGAGTGCAAAAACCATATTGTACAGTGCCTGAGCAGGAATAAAGAGAGGAAGTCATTGGTTGTGAGAACAGAGCAGAAAAAAAATATTTCTCGGATCAGAGGGCGTCACTTGATGCCTGATTTCTGGCTCCAATGGCTCGCGATTGGTGTGCTTGTTTTGATCCAGTTTCTTCCGAGGAAGATATTGATGGGATTGGGAGCCCTGATAGGGACGCTCTTTTCCAGACTAAACAAAAAACGTCGGGATATCGCCCAGAAAAACATTGAACTCTGTTTTCCGGAAAAAACCGATATTGAGCGACAACAGCTCCTGCAGCTTCATTTCAGAACATATGGGAAAGGGGTTCTTGATCTGGGGTTGATCTGGTGGGGCAGTGAGAGGCGTCTGGAGAAGCTAACTGACTGTGAAGGGATGGAACACTATCGGAGCGCACTTAAATCAGGTCGTCCGGTCATTGCGATTACACCACACTTGATAGGTCTTGAGTTTTGTGGAGGGATGCTCTCACGCCTTCATCCAATGGTGGCGATGATGAAAGAATTTCACAACCCACTTTATAACAGGCTTATTACAAAGCGACGTGGTCGTTTTGGGTTGATAATGGTTAATAGAAATCAGGGCCTGCGGCCTCTCCTCAAAGGGTTGAAGCGTGGCAGGAGCTGCTTCTACATTCCTGATGAGGACTTTGGATCAAATAATTCTGTGTTTGCCCCCTTTTTTGGGCAACAAGCCGCAACCCTGACTACTCTTGGCCGAATGACCAAAATGACCAATGCCCTGGTTCTCCCCTGTTTTGCCTTTTTAGACCCTGAATCGGGAAGATATCAATTTGTGATTAGAGATGCGCTTGAAGATTTTCCAAGTGATGATCAGACAGCTGATGCAACCAACATGAACAGGGCAATGGAGCAGGGAATTCGACAAGCACCCGAACAATATATGTGGACACAGCGCTGGTTCAGAACCCAGCCTGATGGCCAGGCCTCTCCCTATGAGTGAAATTTATTTCCTGGGTATCAGTTTCGCCAGAAAGAGCGAGAGAGCAGAACCAAAAGAGTGAACAGTTCAAGTCTTCCGAGCAGCATGGTGAATGCCAGCACCCACTTGCCGGGGGAGCTGATTGCCGAGTAGTTTTCAGCCGCATTGCCAAGCGCAGGACCAAGGTTGTTCAAGCAGGCGGTCACTGATGAAAAGGCAGTAACCAGATCACTGTCAGTAATGGTCATTACCAGAGAGAGACAGACGTAGCTAAGGACATATAGCGCGAAGAACCCCCAGACCGAAGTAATAACCCCCTCGGGCACCGGGCGTCCATTCAGTTTAATCGGTATCAGTGCATTGGGATGAACCAGTTTGGAGATCTCTCTCCGTCCCTGTTTGAAAAGCAGCAGGGCACGGATCACCTTCATACCGCCTGCCGTTGACCCGGCGCACCCTCCAATTGCACTCATTATTACCAGCATCACCGGCAAGAGAGAGGGCCACCATGAGAAGCCGTTAATTGTAAAACCGGTTGTGGTCGCAACTGAAACAACCTGGAACCATCCATTCCACAGGGCGTCTGCCGGGTGGTCAAAGGTATTGTTGAACAGGAGTACCCCCGAGGTAATTACTCCGGCAACTGCAACAATAGAAAAATAGACGACCGTTTCATTGTCCTTGAAGTACCCTCGTATGCTTCTCATCCGCCATGCACTGAAGTGGAGTGCAAAATTGACACCCGAGAGCAGCATGAAGATCATACTGATCATCATTACACCATGGCCTGGAAAAAAGCCGAGGCTGGCATCATGAGTTGAGAAGCCCCCGATGGCAACGGTTGAGAAGCTGTGGGTAATGGCATCAAATGTACTCATTCCGGCCAAACGATAGCTGATGGCACAAACAATTGTTAAACCCAGATAGATATACCAGAGTGCTTTTGCCGTTTCGGTAATACGTGGGGTGAGCTTAGAGTCTTTAAGTGGTCCTGGGGTTTCGGCCCTGTAAAGCTGCATCCCGCCAACACCCAGCATCGGCATCACAGCCACGGCAAGGACCACAATACCCATTCCACCGAGCCACTGGAGCTGTTGACGGTAGTAGCGGATCGAAATCGGGAGATCATCGATGCCTGTCAGTATCGTTGCCCCGGTAGTAGTGAGACCTGACATTGATTCAAAAAAGGCATTGGTAATAGATATTTCTGGGCTTTCGGCGAAAAGGAAGGGCAGTGCACCGAAGGCTGCAAGGACGGACCAGAAGAGGACGACAATCATGAAACCATCACGGTAACGAAGCTCATGTTTATGATGACGTACGGAAGACCAGGCCAATGCCCCTGTTGCCAGGGTCACTCCCCAGGCGATCAGAAAAGGTTGGGATGCACCATCTTCTGACACTATCGCAATGATGAAGGGGGGGAGATGAGTACTGCTGAATATCATCAGCAGTATTCCCAAAACTCTCAGTACTACCTGATACTGCATAGTGCTCTTCTTGGCAGCAATACTTCAATCATGATTAAAAAAAGGAGACGTCAACTGAAAATAGCTTTTCAATCTGAGTGATGCGACGTTTATCAATAACAAAGAGAATGACATGATCCTCAGCCTCAATCACGGTATTGCCATGGGCAATTATTACTGAAGAGCCTCTGATGATGGCACCGACTGTTGTATCAGGAGGCAAGTTAATCTCTTTTAGTTGCTTGCCGACAACTCGGGAGGTCTTAGGATCACCATGAGCCACTGCTTCAATGGCCTCGGCAGCGCCTCGTCGCAGGGAGTGCACTGCAACTATATCGCCACGACGGATTTGAGTCAGTAGAGAACCTACCGTTGCCATGCTTGGGGAGATTGCAATATCGAGCATGCTGCTCTCCATCAAGTCAACATAGACCGAGCGGTTAATGAGGGCCATTGTTCTTCTTGCCCCCAGGCGTTTTGCCAGCATTGCCGACATAATATTGTCTTCATCATCGTTGGTAAGGGCGCAAAATACTTCTGTTGAATCAATGCTCTCTTGAAGCATCAGCTCCTCGTCGCTTGAATCCCCACATAGCACTACGGTGTGGTTCAGTTCTTCGGCAACCAGTTGAGATCTGGCAGGGTTACGTTCAATCAGCTTGACATGAAAATCACTGCTTTCCAGGGTTGACGCAAGACGAAGTCCTATATGTCCAGCGCCAGCGAGTATGATTCGTCGACCCGGACGATCAGGCCCCCGAAACTCATCCATGATGGCTTCAATATGTTCAGCAGCAGCAATAAAGAAAACATCATCGTCAGGTTCTATTACCGTATTCCCCTCAGGAATAATGGGTTGGCCTTCTCTATAGATAGCGGCAACGCGAGCATCAATCCCTGGGATATGATGGCGTAAAGTAGAGAGCTCGTGTCCTACCAGTGGCCCGCCGGAAGATGTTTTTATGCCAACGAGCTGAACCCTCCCTTCTGCAAAGTCAACGACTTGAAGTGCGCCGGGGTGTTCGATCAGTCTTAAAATCTGGCGGGTGAGAATCTCTTCAGGGCTGATAATGACATCAATCGCCATTCCAAGGGGTCGCCCCTCAACATCCTTGCTGAACAGTTGATCGCGATGGTTAAGATATTCAACGGAACGAATACGGGCCATTTTTTTTGGGGTGTCAAAGAGGGTGTGTGCAACATGACAAGCCACCATATTAATTTCATCACGGTTGGTTACAGCTAGAAGCAGGTCTGCATCATCAGCACCAGCTTGTTGTAGAACTGAAGGGTAAGCACCTGAGCCACGTACGGTCCTGATATCCAGGCGATCCTGTAACCCCGCAAGTCTTTCTCCGTCGAGGTCAACGAGAGAGACATCATTGGCCTCTCCAGCCAAAATCTCAGCCATTGAAGTTCCAACTTGACCTGCACCGAGAATGATAATTTTCATTTGTCTGTTTCCTGACGACTGGCTTTGGGGTCAATCCCAAGGCTCTTCAACTTACGATAGAGGTGGGTTCGCTCAAGTCCGACTTCCTGAGCTACTTCAGAGACATTCCCCCCTGTTTTTTGCAGATGGTAGAGAAAATAATGGCGTTCAAAGTCATCACGTGCATCTCTTAGGGAGGCATTATAGTTTTCAGGCTGGGCGGGTTCAGATTTTACTTCAGGGTACTCCCTGGCTTTTCCCTGGAGAGCAGCAAGAACTTCATTTGCCCCGATTTCGGGACCTTTCCCCAGGATCAGTAACCGCTGTACCAGGTTTTTAAGTTCCAGTGCGTTACCAGGCCAATTATAGTCAAGGAGTGCCTGGAAAGCGGCTTTACTAAATCGTCTTGAAGTTAGATTGCTCTGTTCAACCAGGGTTGAAATATAGTGGGCCACCAGGTCTGGAAGATCATCCAAATGAGTGCGCAATGGGGGAATAGAGAGCGGCACAACATTTAAACGGTAGTAAAGCTCTTCACGAAAGCGACCAGAAGTAACAGCTTCTGCAAGGTCTCTATTGGTTGAGGCAATAATTCTTGAGTCAATCGAGAGAGATGTGCTGCCCCCGATACGACGGAATCTGCCCTCATCAAGAGCACTGACCAGCTTGATTTGGGCCTCAACGTTAAGGTCAGCAATCTCATGAAGATACAAAGTACCGCCTCGTGCCTCTTCAAATCGACCGGGCAAAATCTCATCCTCTTGTTCAGCGCCGAAGAGTTCTATTGCAAGGTTTTGTGTTGGTGCTGCAGCCAGGCTTACTTCAATAAATGGGCCATCAGAACGTGAACTCTCGCAGTGAAGGGTATGTGCAGCAGTGAGCTTTCCACTCCCTGCTTCCCCAGTTATTAACACCCAACTGTCTGTAGCTGCAATACGTGATATCTGACTCTTAAGCTCCGTGATTGGACGACTGTTCCCAATAAGTTTCATATCGGGTTTGAGCTTTTCTCTCAGCCGCAGGTTCTCTTTGACAAGCTGAATATTATCAAGCGCCCGCTCTATGGTGACTAATAGTTTTGCCGTACGGAGTGGCTTCTCAATAAAGTCATAGGCCCCATATTTAAGAGCCTCTACAGCTGTTTCAACTGTACCGTGTCCTGAAATCATAATAACAGGGACTTGATTTCCCGCACTACTCCACTCTTTGAGCAGGGTAAGGCCATCATCACCAGGCAGCCAGATATCGAGAAGGATCAGGTCAAAAGCCTGTTCCTTTACCAGCTCTCTTGCCGCTTCAGCACTCTCTGCCGTTGTTGTTTGATAGTCTTCATCCTTCAGAATATCGCTAACGACCTCTCTGATATCAGGTTCATCATCAATAATGAGTATTGAAGCTTGAGGCATCTACTGTTTACCTTTCTGGTCTGGTTTTTCCTGTATTGATGCAAGAAGTCGGTAGGGAAGGGCAATGGTCATCATCGCTCCGAGTGAATTATTATAGGCACGAATTACACCCCCAAGCTCCTCTACAATTCTAGTTACGATGGCAAGCCCAAGGCCAGTTCCTTTTGGCTTGCTGGTGACATAGGGTTCAAAGACCTGGTCGAGCAAATTATCCGGAATGCCGGGTCCGTTGTCCTGAATTGAAATTTCCACCCACCCATCTCCTTTTCCAGCGAGGGTTGTTGTTATAGTAATTGTTGGATCATCGCTGTTTTCCAGGGCGTCCAGGGCATTAATGATCAGGTTATTCATTATCTGACGCAACCTGCCGGTATCAAGCATGAGCATCGGGATTGAGCCATCAAGCTCAAGATGGTAGTTAACCACCTGTTGGCTATTCCGATAGAGTTCTATCACATCACCGATAAGCTCATTAAGGTCAACCTCAATCGGATTCATCTCAACAGGCCTGGCATAGTTTGCAAACTCATTTACCATTTGCATCAGTGATTCGACCTGTTGGGTTATGGTTCGTGTAGAACGATCGAGCGTTGCCCTTTGTTCGATCGGGAGCTGATTGAGATATTTGCTCCTAATCCGCTCAGCAGAAAGTTGTATTGGGGTGAGTGGGTTCTTGATTTCATGAGCGAGGCGTCTCGCCACCTCTCCCCATGCTGCATTACGCTGAACCTTGATCAGAGTAGTAATGTCGTCAAATACAACAACACACCCCCCGCCAAACCAGCCATGGACAGGAAGTGGAGTGATTCTGCAAAGAAGCACCTGACGCCCACTTGGCCCATAGAGGGTAAGTTCTTGTTCACTCACTTCCAGTTTTTGGTCTGTACAGGATTGAACCATCTCTGTTATGGGTGAGAGCCATTGGAATTTTGCTTCCAGATCTTTAATTGGGGAGGATTCCGCCTCTTCGAGTTTGATTCTGAGAATGGTTTCTGTGGCCTGATTGGCAGTACGAAGATGAAGTCGCTTGTCAAATGCCATAACCCCTGAAGAGAGGTGGCGAAGAACGGTGTCAAGATAGGTGTGTTCTTCTTCTGCGCGCTTCTTGGCACTCTGGGTTTTGCGTTGGGCAAGTTTTACCTGTTTGGCCATGTCATTGAATGATTCTGTGAGAATACCAAATTCATCATCACTCGTGACCTGTAGCTGAGTATCATAGTTGCCTTTGGCGATGGATTCCGTTCCCAGTGCTAATTCTCTCAATGGCGCTGAAAGACGGCGGGATAGAAAAATTGCAATCCAAACCACCATTGTTATGGTCATCAAGACAATCAGTGTAAGGGTGAGTATAAAACTGAATTTAAGAGGTTCCCTGAGATACTCAAGTTTGGCAAAGCCAACTGTTGCCGCTTCAATATTATCTGCAAGGCGTGCATACCTGTTGGGCAGCGGTTGGAGAACCTGAAGGATTCTGGTTGGAATGTTCGGATTGAGATTGTAGACAGGGACAACAATACGAAAGCGTATTCCTCCGGACTCATCAGGTTCTATTTTGGAAAACTGTTCTTCGCGCCGAAGCAGGCCAAGGATAGACTCAGGAAGTGTCTCTGGGAGCAGTTTGGTGGGGTCAGTCTGGCTTGAGGCAATCACTCTGCCGGAGAGGTCGATCAGGCTTATCTCCTGATAGTCATTGGACTCTCTTTGTTCATCAAGAAGCTGGATAATCTTAAAGGTATTGTTATGAGTTTCAAACTGTTGAGCATTGCCCTCCACTTTAGTGACCAAATCTTTTTTGAAACTTTCTATAGAGCTCTGGCTCAGCATTAGCGCGTCATCAAGAGCCTGTTCAATGTGAATATCAAACCAGCTGTCAATTCCTCGACTCAGGAACTGAGAAGAAAAATAGTAAATCACAAGTAGGGGGATGATAGAAACAAGAGCAAATCTTCCAAGCAGGCGCCAGGTTAAACTTGTCTCCAGTTTGGAACGCCGATGCTGACGATAGAGATGGATAAGGTTGAATGAGATTAGTACCGTTAAGACCACAATTCCAATTATGTTTAGCCACAGCAAAAGCGTGTAGTATGGGCTTAAAGTGGGTGAGTGCTGTGTGGCAAGAGAAAATAAGTACTGAGTGACCAAAAGGAGAGCAACCAACATAATTGAAGGTACAGGTCCAATTAGGAGGCGACGTATTAATTGATGATAGGCCATTGGGTCCAAGTGCTGTTCAGTTGCCAGTCCTGGTCAGTAAAAGTATGGAGTCTTAAAGGTATGGGTAACAACCTATCATCAACCCTTACCCTCATTTTTAGTGAATATTGCACATCTGCTATTGAGAGGGGGCGATCAAGCTGTAAAGAGAAGAGCTCTCGCGATCCAATTGCAGTAATCGCTTCAGTTGCTGTTGGGTAGTTTGTTATTATGTTGGTGATCCCGTTTACCACTATGAATTGTCTCGTCAGTGAGTGATATCGAATAGTCATCGGAAAATGCCAATGGGAAATATCACTATCCCACAACAAAGGCCTTCTTTGTGTCAGGACCATCTCAATAACGATATGGATCGGGATCCCATGTCCTATCGCCTTTTTTACCTCCTGGCTGAGCATCAGGTCAAAGTCAGGGTAGACATGAAGAGTACGATCATCGGTTTTTGTTGCAACGTTATTGATGGTGAATCCAGCCCCTTCACAGGCCGGTGTAATGCCCACCAGAGAGGCAAGGACAAAAAGGCATAAGAGGCCTTTGGCACGGTGCACATTCATAACAAGTGCACAAGGATGATCAACATCACGCTCAACATGGTTGGATTACAGCCTAATCTCTATTTTTTTGCTAGTCCTGCGTAGAAAAATCCATCACCGTGGTGAACACCCTGGAGGCGCTGATAGCCATAGGGCTGTACTAACCCGATTGATCTATCTCCAGATTGTAAATCCGTATTTGGCAGTCTATGAGTGGCATCAGGATGTTCATTGAGGAATGATTCAATTTGAAGTGTGTTCTCCTGGGGAAGCACTGAGCATGTGGTGTAGAGCAAATATCCATTCTCAGTGAGTAGTGGCCAGAGAGCGTTAAGTAGTAATCTCTGTTTTGCGGCGAGTTGACTGATGTCTGAGGGCCGCCGAAGGTGTCGGATGTCAGGATGTTTGGCAATAACCCCTGTTCCGGAACAGGGAGCATCGATCAGGATGCGATCAAAGAGACGACCATCCCACCACTTATCAGTATCGATGCCATCTCCTATCACCACTTTAGCATCAAGTCCAAGTCGTTTAAGGCTCTCATCTATGCGGCCAGCTCTTTTTGGATCAATATCAAGAGCAACCAGTTCATCCAGTTCCGGGCAGAGTTCCAGAAGGTGTGTTGTCTTGCCTCCAGGTGCTGCACAGGCATCAAGAACCCTCATTCCAGGCCTGGCCGAGAGCGCCAGGCTGGCGAGTTGAGCTGAACAGTCCTGGACGGAGACCACGCCCTCTATAAAGCCAGGGAGTGAAGTAACAGGGTGCCTCGATACAAGCTGGATTGCAGAAGGGCAATCAGTGATAGCGACGGCCTGAATTGATGATGATGAAAGGGTGCACAGATATTCTTCCCGGCTTGTCTTTTGGGTATTGACTCGCAGGGTGAGAAGGGGACGGCAGTTGTTCGCATCAATGATGGCCCTCCAGTACTGAGGCCAGGCTTGATTAAGAGCAGTGATAAGCCATTCAGGGTGGGCTGTCTTAACACTCAGTGAACGCTCAATTTTATCCAGAGAGGAGCGCTCTTTTATGAAACGGCGGAGTACGGCATTAACAAGGCCACGCGCCCATTGCTTCCCGATCAAAGGTGCCGCCCCAACTGTTTCTGATACTGCGGCATGATGGGGAATATCAGTATGAATGAGCTGATAAAGACCCAGGGCAATCAGAGCGGCGAGGTCTTGGTTTTTTCTCTTTAAAGGCTGTTCAAGCAGGTTTGAGGTGATGCTTTCAAGAGTGGTCCACCAGCGAACTGTTCCATAGGCCAGTTCCTGGATTAATCGACGATCAGGTTCAGATCCGGTAGTCGGAAGATTGTTGATAATTTGGGAGTAGGTTCTATCCAGAGAGTGTCGGTTGAAAATTACTTGAGCAATGATCCTGGTTGCCGTAGCACGGCTGTCGCTCCCGGATAGAGTGTCAGAATCTGGGCTTTTCTCACTCTTTGCAGCCAAGACGTCCCCCTGCCTGAAGTGGATAGCCATGCAGAAAATCCATCGTAGGTAGCGGCTGACCACCAGGTCGTTGTAAGAGTGTGATATTTAGCGAACCACGACCACACTGAACCAATATTCCATTTTTTGAACTTTCGATCACAGTACCTGGCGGGGTGCCGGACTCCTGCTCTGATACCTCTCCTTCCCAGAGTTTCAGAGGGGTGGAGCCATCCGCTGTGCGTGCAGTGGGCCAGGGGTTGAAGCCACGGAGCCGGCGGTTGAGCTCCAGAGCAGATTGTGTCCAGTCAAGCTCGCTCTCCTCTTTGGTTAGTTTAGGGGCATAAGTCGCCTGGTCTGAATTCTGAGCGACAGGATTGATCTCTCCCGTAATCAGGCGCTGCAATGAGTCTTTTAGCACTCTTCCGCCCTCAAGTGCGAGTTTGTCATGAAGGGTGCCGGAGGTCTCACGCTCCAGGATGGGTACGCTCACCTGAGCAAGTATCTCTCCTGTGTCGAGACCCTTATCCATCTGCATCAGGGTGATCCCACTCTCTTGATCTCCGGCAAGGATTGCTCTTTGGATCGGAGCAGCACCACGCCATCGAGGGAGAAGCGAAGCATGGACGTTGACGCAGCCCTTTAGAGGGATTTCAAGAATTTTCTCGGGCAGAAGATTGCCATAGGCAACAACCACAATCAGCTGAGGGTCTAATTCAACAATCGTTTCAGCTTCCTCTTCCAGTGAGTTCGGCTGGAAAAGAGGCAATTCATGTTTTCTTGCAAAAATCTTGACTGGGCTCTGCTTCAGGTGCCGTCCTCGTCCAGCAGGCCGATCCGGCTGAGTAAAAACACCGGGAATCTCTGCCCCCACATCAAGCAGTGCCTGCAGGCTGGGAACTGCAAAGTCGGGTGTGCCAGCAAATAAAATCTTCAATGTCGTTCACTTCGCATAGTTAGATCAACTCAGCTTAAGTTGCCTCCTCTTCTAGGCGTTGTTAGCGGATTGTTTTGCCTCTTTGAGCAGACGTTTTTTTATTCTCTCTTGTTTCAGCCTGGAGAGGCGATCAACAAAAACTTTGCCATCAAGATGGTCTATCTCGTGCTGGAGGCAGACAGCAAGCATCTCATCAGCCTCTTCTGTGATCGGTTTTCCATTGCGGTTGAGGTAGTTGATTTTGATTTTCTCAGCTCGACCTATTTCAGCAAAGATGCCGGGCACCGAAAGACATCCCTCCTCATGGAGCTGGCTGCCGGATTGTTCAATAATTTCAGGATTAATGAACACTCTGGGCTCATTCTGGGTCTCAGAGAGGTCAATGACCACAATTCGCCTGGCAACATTTATCTGGACTGCGGCGAGGCCAATACCTGAAGCGTGGTACATGGTTTCAATCATGTCATCGATCAGGTTGAGGATGCCGGCATCCACCTCATCGACAGCTATCGCACGTTGCCGAAGGCGTTGATCGGGATAGATGAGGATATCAAGAAGAGCCATGGTGTGATCTTGAAAAAGCAGATGAGAAAATACAAGCCTCAGCCATTGTACCGTTGAACTGGGTTTTTCGATATGGCTCAAAGAGATGAGAGCCAAAAAATGTGCTCCTGCAGAGGGTTATCCCCTGATTATGAGGATTAAGAGATGAAGTTTCCGGTAGAAGAGTTGCTCGCCACTCTGGCGCTGTTAAAAGTGCCTGGGCTTGGGGCTCGGCGCCGATATTGCCTGGTTGACTGCTTTGGCGGCGCAAGTGCTGTTTTTGCCGCTCCCAGAGATAAAATTGAAACAATATTGGGTCCTGGCCATTGTGCACTTCCCTTTTTGCAAAAAGGACTCGATGGAATTGATGTTGGCTCAGAAATCAACTGGATTGAAAAACCAGGACACCATTTCATACCCCTTCACCATCCGCTCTTCCCCCCACTTCTGAAACAGATTCCAGACCCTCCGGTTGGCCTGTTTGCCAGAGGTGACCTGAGTCGGCTCTTCAAGCCCCAGGTTGCTATTGTCGGCAGTCGCAGGGGGACACCTGGTGGTCAGGATGTTGCGCGCACTCTGGCGGCTGGCTTAGTCGAGAGAGGATTCAGTGTGATAAGTGGACTGGCCAGCGGTATTGATGGGGCGGCCCATTGGGGTGCTATTGACCATAATGGGAGTACTGTTGCTGTTACTGCTGCCGGAGCTGACCGGATATATCCGGCAGCCCATCGTCGGCTTGCCGATAAAATCAGCTCTTGTGGGGCCCTTTTAACGGAATATTCGTTAGGCATACCTCCACGAAGAGAGCATTTTCCTGCACGCAATAGGTTAATCAGCGGTCTTGCCCTCGGTGTTGTTGTGGTAGAAGCGGCATCAAGAAGCGGGTCGTTAATTACCGCGAGATTGGGTGGAGAGCAGGGGCGTGAGGTTTTTGCAGTTCCTGGACCAATACGCTCTCCTCTGTCGGCAGGGTGTCATCAGCTCATCAAGCAAGGTGCTAAATTGGTTGAAGGGATTGAGGATATCGTTGACGAACTGCCAAGGTTCAAAACGCCACCTGCCAGTAGAGACCCTATTCAAGAACAAGAGCCTGGTTCAGTTGTAGCTGATGAAGTGCTGGTCGGGTCAATAGATTTCACACCTACCCCACTCGAGGTTATTGTTGATCGAAGTGGATTGACGGATCAACAGCTTTCCTCCATTCTCCTTGGTATGGAGTTGCGGGGGCTCATCGCTGCCACAACCGGAGGTGGTTATCAGAGAATTAAGTAGAGACAGATGAGGGCTGACTACCTCCCTCGCGGTTAATGGATATAAAGGGATGATGTAATCTTCTCCTATCGTCCGCATCGGTGGGGTGGTTGATTGACGATCTGGGGGAGGGCTTCAGTTTTTGCAAGAATAGAGTTTATTGTGGCATGACAGGGCAGTAATGCTATTAAAAACAACGAGATAGATCTGCCGGCCTGGGGGGGAATCATGGTTAGAGGCCAAAGGGGCTGTAAACCGTTTGAAAAGCGGATGCACGTTGGTTACAGCCCTTGGCTGAGATCCGGATCGCTTTATTTGTATTTTTTTGATAGGTTCGCAGAATTATGAAAGAGAATATGCTTGATGTGCTGATCTACCTCTTCGAGAACTATATGTTCGAGGAGCAGGTGATTCAGCCTGATCAAGAAGCGATTGTTGCTGAACTCTCCCAGGCAGGGTTTGAAACCGGTGAGATTGATAAGGCGATAGACTGGCTTGCAGAACTATCAGAGATGCGGGAGCAACTGACAGACGATCGCTTTGCCGGTGGGCGCTCAGATTCAGTTAGACACTATTCCCCTCTCGAACAGGCTCGGATCGGCGGTACTATTCAGCGATTACTTCTCTCTTTGGAACAATCAGGGGTGATTGATCCTGAAGCAAGAGAGATGGTAATCGATCGAATTATGGCTTTAGAAGAGGTGGATCTTGATCTCGACCATGTTAAATGGATCGTGATGCTTGTCCTCTCCAGTAGAGCTGATCAGGGAGAAGATACATTGTTGGTTGAGGAACTTACCGTCGACTATCTTCCCGGATCACTGCATTAATCACGCAATCCGGCCGGTCAAAAAACACACATACACTTGCTTCACGATGTGATGTCGACTAACGTCTGCGCCCCATGGAAGGGAATTACCCCAGATTTTAAGTACAGTATCATCTCATACTAGAGAATTGCTTACACATTATTGAGTTATGCCTAACAATCTAATCGTTGTCGAATCCCCAGCAAAAGCCCGCACAATAACGCGTTATCTGGGTAAGCGCTTTGAGGCTCTTGCCACCTATGGTCATGTTCGTGATCTCCTGCCCAAAAGTGGTGCTGTTGTGCCTGATGAGGGTTTCAGGATGAACTATGAAGTGATTGATCGAAATCGCAAACACGTTGATGCAATCGCAAAAAAACTTAAACAGTGTGATGCACTCTATCTTGCCACTGACCCTGATCGAGAGGGTGAAGCGATTTCATGGCATCTACTTGAATTACTCAATCAAAGAGGGGTGCTTGGGGAAAAACAGGTTTTCAGAGTGGCTTTTTATGAGATCACAAAAAAGGCCATCCAGGAGGCAGTTGAAAACCCAAGTACACTGTCGACAAACCTGATCAATGCTCAACAGGCCCGTCGGGCACTCGATTATCTGGTCGGTTTTAACCTCTCCCCGCTGCTGTGGAAGAAGGTGCACCCTGGATTGTCGGCAGGCCGGGTACAGAGCCCGGCACTGAGGTTGATCTGTGAGCGTGAACATGAGATCGAAAAGTTTGAGCCTCGTGAATACTGGACCATTGAATCTGACCTTGAGGAAAAAGGAGATGCCTTTGAGGCGAAATTAACCCACTTTGAAGGCAACAAACTGAGTCAGTTTGATATTGGCAATGAAGAGTATGCAACCAGAGTGAGGGAAGCGATTGAAGAAGCGTCGGGCAGTAATCTTACGGTTTCCACTATCGAACGAAAAAAACGTCGCCGCCATCCGGCACCTCCCTTTACCACTTCCACCCTCCAGCAGGAGGCGTCACGAAAGCTTGGGTTTGGCGCCAGTCGGACAATGAGAGTGGCCCAGCAACTCTATGAAGGCATCAATGTTAATGGAGAACAGACAGGGCTTATCAGCTATATGCGGACGGATTCGGTTAACCTGGCCAATGACGCCATTGAACAGATTCGGGCCTTTATCCAGGTTCAATATGGTGCTGAGAATGTGCCAGAAAAAATTCAGCGATATAAAAATCGCTCGAAGAATGCCCAGGAAGCCCATGAGGCCATCCGCCCAACACGGGTTGACCAAACGCCTGCTTCCTTGGAGGGGTTGCTCGATAGTGATCAATATCGACTCTATGATTTGATTTGGAAACGCACCATGGCCTCTCAGATGGTTCATGCTGTTTTTGACCAGGTTGCTGTCCAGTTTGCAGCAGGAAGCCAGAATGATCTCTTTCGGGCGACAGGATCAACCCTGGTAGTGCCTGGATTTATCGCTGTCTATCAAGAGGGCAGAGATGACGCATCAAAGCCTGAGAAGGAGGGTAGCGCTCTTCCAGCCCTTGAAGAGGGACAGAAGGTCTCCCTGCTCGCAGTAAGGGCAGAACAGCATTTTACTGAACCTCCCCCCCGTTATTCCGAAGCCAGCCTAGTTAAAACCCTTGAGAGCTATGGAATTGGTCGACCATCCACCTATGCAAACATTATTCGAACACTTGTTGACCGTGATTATGTTGAACTTGAAAGTCGACGATTTACCCCAACGGACATCGGAAGGGTTGTCAATCACTTCCTGACCAAGCATTTTTCCCAGTACGTTGATTATGATTTTACCGCCAAGCTTGAAGATGAGCTTGATGCGGTCTCTCGGGGTGAAAAAGAGTGGACTCCGGTCATGGAGACATTCTGGGGGCCCTTTGATCAACTGCTGCGTGAGAAAGAGAGCTCAGTAACTCGGGAGGAGGCGGTACAGGCGCGTGAATTGGGGACAGATCCAAAGAGTGGAAAACCCGTCAGTGTGAGGATGGGACGATATGGCCCTTTTGTACAGATCGGTACTCGCGAGGATGAGGAGAAGCCGAAGTTTGCCGGACTCAGGCCTGGTCAAAAAATGAGCCAGATCGATTTTGATCAGGCGATGGAGCTATTTAAATTACCGCGCGAACTCGGCGCTGGAGATGACGGCTATCAGTTGCGGGCTAATATTGGACGTTTCGGCCCCTATATTCAATATGGGGCAAAAAAATACGTTTCTCTTAAAGAGGAAGATCCTTACACCGTCAGCTTGGAGAGCGCACTCCAAATCGTAAGAGCAAAAATTGAAGAAGACCGTAACCGGGTGATACACCATTTTGAACAAGAGGGGATTCAAGTGCTGAATGGACGTTATGGACCCTATATTACGGATGGGTCCAAGAATGCCAGGATACCAAAAGATATAAATCCTGCAGGGCTTTCTCTGGAAGAGTGCCTGGAACTTTTGGCAAAAGCACCAGAACGGAAGCGACGCGGTAAAAAAGCCTCAAAGAAAAAAATGGCAACAAAAAAGAAAACAGCCAAGAAAAAAACAACCAAAAAGAAGACGGCCAGAAAAAAAACAACAAAAAGAAAGACCAAGAAAAAAGTGACCGAAAAAAGCCAGTAGAAGTAGATTACCTCACGAATGGAGTGGTGCCCACAGGGCAAGGAGAAGAACCTCAGGTGCTGACCACGACCGCCAGGGCGACACCGCGCCCCTCATCAACCCAGGCAATGGCCTGTTTCAAAATCTCATTATTACCGGGCACCTATGCATCCTCCCGGGTTTATCCACCGTCACCGGGAGCTGGATCAAGCAGTTCGACCAGTTCATCAGTGATCGCGCCACCGAGTTGATCAGGTTCAACCAAAGTGAGTGCGCGCTGATAATAACGGGTGACATCATGGCCGATGCCGATGGCAGACAGCTCCACCTGACCGGCAGCCTCTATCTCGGCGATAACCTGGCGAAGGTGTTGTTCGAGGATCGAACCCGTATTGGCGGACAGGGTGGCGTCATCGACCGGTGCACCATCACTGATTACGATCAAAATCTTGCGCCGCTCGACCCGGGACTGCAAGCGCCTATAGGCCCACGCCAATGCCTCGCCGTCTATGTTCTCTTTAAGCAGCCCTTCCCGAAGCATCAAGCCGAGACCCAGGCGCGCGCGCCGCCAGGGAGTGTCCGCCGATTTGTAAATGATATGGCGTAAATCATTGAGCCGGCCCGGCTGAGAGGGTTGTCCGGTTGCCAGCCAACGCTCACGTGCACGGCCACCTTTCCAGGCGCGGGTGGTAAAACCCAGGATCTCGACTTTTACCCCGCAGCGTTCCAGGGTGCGTGCCATCATATCAGCGGTAATAGCAGCTGATAGAATTGGCCTGCCGCGCATCGATCCGGAATTATCGATCAGACAGGAAACAATGGTATCGTGCAGTTTGATTTCTTTTTCACGCTTGAACGACAATGTGTTCAGCGGATTAGTAATAACCCGCGATAATCGCGATGTGTCCAGTACTCCTTCTTCCAGGTCGAATTCCCAGCCCCGGTTTTGTTTCGCCAGCAACCGGCGTTGCAACCGGCCCGATAGACGTCCGACAATGTTGCTTAGTTTGCCGATGTGATCATCAAGCTGGGCCCGCAAGCGAACCAGTTCCTTACGTTCGTGCAGGCTGCCAGCATCTACGGTTTCGTCAAACTCAGCGGTGAAAACCTTGTAGTCCGGGAATGGAGTACAGTTCTTGTCGGAGAAGGCACCAGGAATTCTGCTGCTTCCATCATTCATGAGTTGTTCCACATCTGCCTCGGGCAATGGAGCGCTGGACTGACTTCCCTGCAGCGTATCGAGCGCTGCCCAGGCCGCCTTGTCCTTCCCTGTTTCCTCTGCTGCATCCGAGTACTCGTTCAACGAATTGCTCTGTACTTCTGTGGGCGGGCGATTGAATTCAGTATCGCTGGATTTGACTCCCGGGAAGCCAAGTATTGTCAATAATTCACCTGCATGTTTGGCGAAATTCTTCTGCTCCTGCAATGATTCGGCCATGGCGTGGAAATGTTCAAGATGGGGGATGAGCATTTGCCGCCAGGGGGCGAATACTTCCATTGCTTCCGCTGGTGGTGTGAAGCCACCCAGGACTTCACGTGAGAACATAACGATGGCGGCCGGTAATTGCTCAGGATACATTCCGGATGAAGCAGACATCGGGTTACAGGCATACTGGCAGGAAAAATGGGCCTGCAGATTTTTTGCTGCGCCTTGAAAAGAAAGTACGCCGAGGCAGTTGCAACGGGTTGCTTCCAATGCTTTCAACAGGGCTTGCGTTTTAGCATCCTCCGATTCGGCTGGGGAGGTCAGTTTATCGTCGTGGTAACGCAGCCAGAAAGCAGCGACATCTGCCTGACCACGGAATTGGTCTATCTCTACATTTCCAACCGGATTCAAAGGCCAGTTAATGTAAACAGTGTTGTCCCTGGTATCGGGGTTACCGGGTCTGAAGCTGACCGCCAGACTCGGATTCCCGGAGAGTGCACGGGCCGTCGCTGCGGTGGCATTCTGAAATTCTGCGATGCATCGCGGATGCATGATTCAATAGGCTTGAGGTTGTTTGCTTGCCGCGCTTTCCGGAAGATCCCGGCCGAAACAGCGTTGATAGTACTCGGCAATCGTGGCCTGCTCTGAAATATCGCACTTATTCAAAAAGGTTACCCGGAAAGCAAAATCGATATCACTGAAGATACGTGCATTTTGCGCCCAGCTGATCACGGTCCTCGGACTCATTACTGTACTGAGATCACCGTTTTGAAACCCTGACCGGGTTAAATTCGCAAGCTTGACCATGGTCTGAATAGTATCCGGTTTTGCCGCCCACTCCGGTGTCTTGGACTGGACAATCGCGATCTCTGTATCAGGTGGCGGATAGTTCAGAGCGGTGACAATATTCCATCGGTCGATTTGACCCTGGTTTAGCGCCTGGGCGCCGTGATAGATGCCTGTTGTATCACCGAGCCCCACCGTGTTGGCGGTTGCCAGTAAGCGGAACGATGGATGCGGGTGCAGTACCCGGGATTGATCGAGCAGGGTCAAACGGCCATCGGTCTCGAGCACACGCTGAATGATGAACATCACGTCAGGTCGACCCACGTCGTATTCGTCGAATACCAGTGCGATAGGATTCTGGTATGCCCAGGGTAAAATGCCTTCTCGAAATTCGGTTATCTGCTTGCCGTTATCCAGTACGATCGCATCTTTTCCGATCAGGTCGAGACGACTGATGTGGCTGTCCAGATTAATGCGGATACACGGCCAGTTAAGCCGGGCGGCGATCTGCTCGATATGAGTGGATTTACCACTGCCGTGAAACCCGCTCACCAGTACACGAAGGTTGTGAGTGAATCCAGCAAGAATCGACAGGGTCGTATCATGGTTGAAACAATACGTCGGGTCTACATCGGGAACATGCTCACTGCGCAGGCTAAAAGCAGGCGCCTTCAGGTCCACATCCAGGCCAAAGGTCTGCCGTACCGATATCATCAGGTCCGGTTCTGTCGGAATATCAGTTTCGAAATTGTTCAATCCATACTCCCCGCAGGGTAATCTAGGTCTGCCTTCTGCTACGCTTTACTGTGTGGTCGATTGATGCCCAACAGTCCATCGAGTTTGAAGACCGCATCCTGAGCATCGAATCCAACCGCATCAGCTCCAATTTCGTCGGCGAATTCCTGGGTTACCGGACAGCCACCAACGATCACTTTGATGTTGTCACGCATATCCAGTTCTTTCAAACGCATGATGACCTTTTCCATTTCCATTAGCGGTAGCGTCAACAGGGTGGACATACCGAGTACATCGGCATTGCTTTCCTTCACGGCATCAATAAATGTGTCAATATCGACATCGGTGCCGATATCGACCACATCGTAACCATTAGCCTGCATTACGGCGGCCACGACGGACTTGCCGATATCATGGATATCGCCTTTAATGGTGCCGATGACAACTTTGCCATAGGAGGCACGTGTTGCACCGGATGCTTTGATGCGTTCATCGAGTATGGCCGCACCCTGCTTCATGACATCCGCCGCCATCGCCAGTTCGGGCAGGAAAATGATTTGGGCGCCAAAGTCTTCACCGACTTTACTGATGCCCCTGGCAAGGCCTTTTTCGACGGCATCGAGCGGATCGACGCCGGCCTCCAGACCGGCGTTGACCAAATTGATGCACTCTTCGTCATCACCATCAATAATGGTTTGCGCCAGTTTATTAAAGTATTCATCGTTGATTTCGATAACCATGTTGAGCGTCCTCCACTATCAGGGTTGGGTTAACCAAGGTCGCGCTGCAAACAGAAGTTCAGATAGGAATCGAGCTCCTGCTGAATTTCGACTTTGACCGGTGATTGGTGATTGTCGAGAATTTCAAGCGCTTTCTGTTTGGCTTTTTCCTGCAGCTCGACATGGCCGCGTTGCCAGGATTCAAAGAATTCCTTGTTGTTCAGTTCAGGCATATAAAATTCTTCACGAAACCATTTGCGGGTATGCTTTTCCTTCATATAGCTGCCCGGCAACGGGCCCACTTTAAGAATCGTATCGACTGAGAGTCTTTCTTCGTCGACCTGGATACCTTTCAGATATTCACCGATATAGGCAACCATCTCGTTTTCCAGAACCATTTCCGGCCAGGACACCAGGTTAAATCCTGCAGTGCCGCCGAGATCGATAATCAAGCTATGGCCGGCGAGGGCGTAGTTATAGTTTTTCAGGGCCTTTTCATGGGCCGTCTGCTGGTCAAACTCACAGCTGTCGCTCATGCCGAAACCCACCACCGGAATATTATGATACTTCGCCACGGCCGCAATACCGCCTCCATTGATACCGTATTCTGGTGTACCGGTTGCCCACAACCCAGTGCGCATGTCCATAGCCGGACTAAAGGAACAGAAAGCCAGCGGATGCCCAGGTTTATAGCTCTGGCACTGTACTACCAGAGAATAAATTTCGGCCATGCACTGCACCAGCATACCGGCGCGTGTGGCGGGCCCTGTAGCGCCACCCATCAGTGCGCTCTCGATGGAAAGCGGGCTACCGCTGTCACAAAAGCCTATCAGCCAACTGGTATAGTGAACATCGATAACTCGCGGTGGATTAACCACGACATGCCCGAGCATATGCGGTTTCTGCCGCATTTCTTCTTCGCCTCCGGCTGCGATCTGCCACATTTTTATCAGGTCAGACACTTCGTGTTCGGCGCCGGTGTTGTAAACCCAGGTGCCTGGCTTATTGCTATGCTTCATCCACTCTGTGGTCAGGATTTGAGAGTTGCAGATCATCTCCTCGTCATAAAGCCACATGACCGGCTTGTAGAGGCAGTGCACGTTTTCAAGGGCATCGGCGATTAAAGTTCCGTCTATGGCATCCTGGCGCTTGACTTTACGTCGCTCGCCGGTGTGGATATCATCGATATATCGCCCGGTTACCGTACAGAAGTGAACTTCTCCGGTGCCGATGGAACAATCCTGGGTGGGATCGTTACGGCCGTACAGGGTGAAACTGGCGGGCACGGTGGCCAGGGCATCCATGACGACTTTTTCCGGGATTTTGACCAATGCCCGATTATTTTCAAGCGTGCATCCGGCATCTTCAAACATTTTTGCCGCACGGTCATCGTCACAACGCACGCCTCCTTGTTCAAGCACACGAATAGCGGCATCGTGCACCTTTTTGCACTCTTCAGTGGTAATCGGAAAAGCGGAACCGATCAGTTTGCCTTCAAAACCTTTCATGATTTGACCTCACTTTGTATTGATGACTACATTTTCACTCTGGCCCCGGCAGGGTCATAGAAAGACCTCAACGAGGCATCGGCCGACCAGGTTTCACCGCCAATTTCGATCTCAAATGTTGCCTTTTCGATCAGCTCAGCAGTGATTCCGTCGGAGTATTCGACATAGCCCATACCGACCGCACTGCCGAGCGAAAAACCATAGGCGCCTGAACTCAGGTAGCCGACAATTTCACCATTCATTCGTATCAATTCGTCTTGGAACAGTGCTGGTTCGGGGTCTTTAAGTTTAAATAAAACCATACGTTTGCTTAGTACCTGTCCAGTCTGTGCTAACAGGGCTTGGCGTCCCTTGAATCCGCCGGGTTTATCCATTTTTACGATAAAACCAAGGCCGGCCTCAAACGGAGTGTTATCGGGTGCGAGATCAAGCACGAACTCCCGGTAGCCGCGCTCGCAACGCAGGTGCTCGAGGGCGTGATAGCCGGCCTGTTTCAAGCCGAAGGGCTTGCCTGCTTCGATGATAATGTCATAAACATCCTGGCTGAATTCCGAGGGGATTTGTAACTCCCATCCCAGTTCACCGATAAAGGTCTGGCGCTTGGCCAGCACTCTGGCATAACCGATATCGATTTCCTGTGCGGTGAAAAAAGGGAAGGAGGCATTGGAAAAATCGGTATCAGTGATGGATTGCAACAGCTCACGCGACATCGGGCCCTGGATATTAAGCACCGAATAGGCAGCAGTGATGTCGGTAATCGTGACAAACCGATCGCGCCCGATATGTTTGCCGATCCAGTTCATGTCACGGCGGTGCACCCCGGCAGATGAGTATATGATGAAGCAATCCTCTGCGCGACGATCGATGGTGATATCACACTCGATACCACCCATGGCATTGAGCATATGGGTATAGATCAATTTGCCAATGGCAATATCTACATTGCTCACGCACATCCACTGCAGAAATTCACAGGCATCGCAACCCTGAACCAGGGTTTTTCCAAATGAGCTGATATCCATAATAACCACGCCGTTACGAGCAGCCCGGCATTCCTCAGCGGTGTGTTCGTACCAGTTGGGACGGAAGTAAGAGTAGGTATTTTTCGGCTTAATCCCTTTTGGCGCAAACCACATGGGTCGCTCCCACCCGGCGGTTTCCCCAAAACAGGCGCCCGCTGCGGCCAGTCGGTCATGCAGAGGGCTCTTGCGTGCCGGGCGCGAGGTTTCATGGTCCTTGAACGGCCAGGCCATCTCGTAGGTGCGCCCGAGCGCTTCGGCGCTGCGTTCGCGGAGATAGTTTTTATTGACCTGGAAGGGATGGAAACGAGCCACATCATACTCGAGCAAGTCCATATCCGGTTCGCCATTGATAATCCAGTGCGCCAATGCGCGGGAGATACCGGGACTGATCTCAAAGCCTTCTGAATTCAAACCGGCGGCAATGAAACAGTTGCGCAGTCCGGGCGCCTCACCCAGGCATGGTAGGTTGTCCGGAGTGAAACTTTCCGGGCCATTCATGAATTTACCAATACCAGCGTTTTCCAGCGCCGGGACCAGTTGCATGGCCATGGTATAGGGCATCGCGAAGTGGTCCCAGTCTTCCTGGATTTCGATAAACTGTTGTTCAGCCGGCAGTCTCTCAATGGGTAATGGTTTGCCACGTGGCTCAAAGGAACCAACCAGCAATTTGCCTGCTTCTTCTTTCAGGTAGGTATAGCCGTCGGCGTCACGCAATACCGGTAAAGTCGGAACTACAAAGTCCAAGGCTTCGGTGACGACATACATGTGTTCACAGGCATGCAATGGTACCCGGGCGCCGAGTTGGGCAGCAAAATCGCGGGTCCACAGGCCACAGGCCAACACCAGAGTCTCACAGTTGATGATGCCATTTGTGGTTTCAAGCCTGTATTCGCCTGAGGCCAGCTGCTGCATTTTCTCTACAAGTGTGTTTTCAAAAATTCTTGCTCCTCTTTTTTTTGCCCCGGCTATCAGCGCGTTGATGGTATCGACCGGACTTAGCTGTCCATCCTTGGGAATGAACATGCCACCGGTGACAAGAGACTCATCCAGTGCAGGGTACATTTGCTTGACTTCATTGGGTGAAAGCATATGGGCATCGATGCCGAAACTGCTTGCAAGGCTGGCACGACGCTTTATTTCATGGACTCGGTCTTTATTGCGGCCAATGGCAAGTGTGCCATTTTGCTTGAAGCCGGTCGCCATCCCGGTGTCGGCTTCAAGTTCCGGGTAGAACTCGGCATTGTATTTGGCGATCTCAGTGGTGGTATGACTACCGCGCAATTGCATGATCAAGCCTGCCGCATGCCAGGAGGTGCCACAGCCAAGGGCGCCACGTTCCAGTAACACAACGTCCGGGACACCCGCCAGTGTGAGTTGATACGCCATAGAACTTCCCACAACACCGCCCCCGACAACGACGATACGCGCGTGACGCGGCAAACCATTACTCATGCTTTGGCTTTTTGTTGTAATGATTATCTACCTCTTTGCAGTTTGTCTTTTTCATTAATCGCGGCAAGCACTTTCTCTGGCGTCAGCGGTAAATCATAAATGCGGGCCCCGATGGCATCGGCAACGGCGTTGACGATGGATGCTGCAACTGGTGCAAATACCGGCTCACCGATACCCTTCGATCCAAACGGGCCGAGGCCGCTACGGGACTCGAGTACGATGGATTGGATCTCCGGTACATCTTCGGATGTAGGTATCAGATATTCACTCAAGGAACCGTTCTTCAGTACACCTTTTTCCAGAATCAGCTCTTCACTGAGGGCAAAGCCTTGTCCCATCAGGGCGCTGCCCTCGATCTGGCCTTCGACGGCGCGAAGATTAATTGCCTGCCCCACATCGTGGGCGCCGACGCTTTTGATCACGGTGACTTCGCCGGTATCGGTATCGACGCTGACTTGGGCAGCATGTGCGCCATAGGTGAAGTCGGGAAAAACATCGCCCTGTCCGGTTTCCGGATCGAGTCCTTCGCTCGGTGGCGCCTTGAAGATGGCCAGGTTATGGCGATGCACACCTTCTGCCGCACAGGCTTTGACCATGTCTTTGGTCGACATGTAACGCTCCGGATTATCCAGCACAAAGACTTTTGAATCCGCCAGCTCAAGCTCACCGGGTGAAACCTGAAAATGGTTTGCCATGCATTCCAGTAAATTTTCACGAACCGTACGGGCGGCAAGTTCGGTTGCCTTGCCACTCATATAGAGGGCGCGGCTGGCGGTGGATGTGCCTGCCAACGGGTTGACATGGCCATCGCCGAAGTAGACGGTGACCTCGTCCATCGGCACGCCGAGAATCTCACCGGCAATCTGGGCCAATGCAGACATCTGCCCGGCGCCGATATCGGTTACCGCGCAACGTACGATGAGTGTGCCGTCCATCTCCAGGCCGACCCAGGATTCCGAACTGTCCTTCATCCAGCGGATCCGGCCATAACTCTGCTGGTAGCAGGCGACGCCATGGCCATAGGCCAGGTGGTCGGCGTTATCCGGTCGCTGGCCCAATGCGGCAAGCGCTTTGGTGGCGCATTGATCGGACCATACCGAACTGCGAATAATCTGACCGGTGGTATTGGGATCGCCGGGTTGAATGAAATTCCTGCGGCGCAGCTGTAGTGAATCCATGCCGATTAGTTTGGCAATCTCTTCCATCTGTGCTTCACAGGCGGTGTTGGCCTGCATAGTACCGAATCCGCGAAAAGCACAGGCCGGTAGATTGTTGGTCGCCGCCGATGTGGCATCCACCCACAGATTATCAACACGATAGGGTCCGGTTGAACCGACTACGGAGTAGAGCAGGATGTAGGGGCTTAACTTGGCATAGGCGCCAGCATCTGAGGTGAGGTCAATTTTCATCGCAGTGATTTTGCCGTCTTTGGTCACCCCGGTTTTATGGGTAATGGTAAAAGGGTGGCGCGGGCCGTGCGACAGAAATGAATTCTCGCGAGTCTGGATCAACTTCACCGGGCGTTTTGTGTCCATCGCCAACAATGCCAGCCAGACCTCGATGGTCATGACTTCCTTGCCGCCAAAACCACCGCCGACGTAGGGGGCCATCAGGTGAACCCGGTTATGTGGAATCCCGAGCGCATCGGCTACTGCGCGAAAGTGTTCGATCACCTGGGTACTGGAGCGAATGTTGAGGATATCGTGTTCATCAACCCAGGCCACTGCGGCTTCCGGTTCTAAAAACGCCTGTTCCTGATATTGCGATGAAAAAGTGTTTTCCAGGATATAGTCGGCGTCCGCGAAGCCCTTTTCAATATCGCCCTTGCGTATTTTGTAGGCCGCGACGATATTGTCTTTACCGTAAACGATTGGTGCACCGGGTTTCTGCGCATCAAAAGGATCGTAGATACCTTCGGTGTCTTCATAATCAACGATGATCAAATCCAGTGCCAGCTCGGCAAGTTCATAGGTTTCCGCTGCAACCAGGGCGATGGGCTGACCGTGGAAGCGCACCTTATCCGCCGCCAGAATGGGTTGCTTGGTATCCTTGGTGCCGCCACCGGTTTGACCGGGTAGATCAGTCATAACGGCATTACTGGCGGTAAGGTCGGCGGCGGTTAAAACACTGTGTACGCCGGGCAGTGCTTTTGCGGCCGATACGTCGACACTGTGAATATTTGCGCAGGCGCGATCACTGTGCAGCACCTTGGCAAACAGCATACCTTCCATATAATAATCACCGGCATAAACGGCCTTGCCGTGGACCTTGGCAGGGGCGTCATTACGCGGCTTGTTCTTGCCAACCTGGCGCAGGTTTACATTGGCAATCGAACCCTGGGAAACGTCAGTCTGGTTCATGCTGATTCTCCCTCTGCATGTAATTCTTCTGCTGCAAGTTGTACGGCTTCAAAGATACGGGTGTAACCGGTGCAACGACAAAGGTTGCCGCTCAGGCCGCGTTTAATATCATTCAGTGACGGGTTCGGGTTTTTTTTCAGCAAAGACTTTGCCGCGACGATCATACCCGGGGTGCAATAGCCACACTGGGAGGCGCCGGTTTCGATAAAAGTTTTTTGCAACGGGTCAGCATTACCTGGCTGACCAATGCCCTTGATGGTGGTTACCTCACGACCCTCGGCATGCCAGGCCAGCGTCAGGCAACTATCGACAGGTTCTCCATCGAGCAGCACGGCGCAGGCGCCGCAGTCACCTTTTTCACAACCGCATTTAATTTCGACAAAACCTTCATGACGCAGGGCTTCCAGTAAAGTGCGATGCGCGGGTACGACCATTTCGACGATTTTATCGTTGACTGTGACGGTGATGGTTTTTGGTTCGCTCATAACCTTAATCTCCTGTCAGGCAACCTGCTGCCAGGCCTGTGTCAACAGGCGGCGGCTCAGGGAAAACGCGGTTTGCAGCCGGTAACCGGCGCTGGCGCGGATGTCATCTATCGGTGAGCATTGATCGGCAGCAGCCCTGGCTGCCTGCTCGATAATATCTTTGTCAAGTGCCTTGCCGGTTAATATTTCTTCGGCATTGATGGCGCGAAAAACCGTCGGGCCTACCGAGCCAAGAGCAATACGCGCGGTGGTACACCGACCATCCTGCGCCGCGATCATCACTGCAACTCCGGTTACGGTGATGGCATCGCCCTTGCGCCGGGCGAGCTTGTAGAACAAGTTGGCGCTATTTTCTGCCGGAACAGTCCAACTCATGCTTGTCAGCAATTCGTCGGCTCGTTTTGCAGATTGCTTATAACCGGTATAAAAATCACACAGGGCAACGCTGCGCTCACCGGATGCACTGCTCAGGCTGACCTCTGCATCCAGAGTCAGCAGCGCCGGGACAGTATCCGCCGCTGGTGACCCGCAACACACATTACCGCCGATAGTAGCCACGTTTCGCACCATAGTGCCGGCGAACTTGCCGGCTGCGGCATAGAGTGCGGGCGCATCGGAAGGCATGTCGTGGTCTTGCAGAATGTCGGTAATAGTGGCGCGCGCGCCCAGCGTTATACGAGTGCCTTGGCGTTGGATATAGCGCAGTTCATCCAGTGCTTGCAGCGAAATAAAATTTCTACAGGTTTCACGTTTGCTGCGTAGATCCGGAATCAGGTTTGTACCTCCGGAAAATGCTTGTATTTCGTCGTCATTGGCCAAAGCCTGCAGGGCATCGCCGAGTGACTGGGGTTGGGAAAGGGCAAAGGGAGGTAACATTGAATGTCTCCAACTCAAAGAGGTTAAACGGCCCAGCCGCCGCAAATGACCATTTCCTGGCCGGTAATATTTTTTGAATCATCGCAGGCCAGGAAAACAACGGCATTGGCGATATCCTGCGGAGTTGTGACCCGCTTCAATGCCATTTCTGCAACGTAGTCCGCATATTCTTGTTCATAGGAGGTGCCTTTTGTTTTGGCTTTTTCATGGCACAGTTTTTCCATCCGCGGAGTTTCGACGATACCGGGCATGATGGCATTAACGTTGATATTATGTTCGCCACAATCGAGTGCAGCGGTACGGGTCAGACCCCGAACACCCCATTTTGAAGAGCTGTACCCGGCACGATAGCGATACCCCTTCATACCGGAGCCACCGCCTATGTTGACGATCTTGCCATAGCGGTGTTCGATCATGGATGGGATGGCATATTTCATCGGCAGGAATGTACCGACGATATTCTTGCGCAGCAGTGATTCGAATTCCTCCCCCATAATTTTCCAGACCGGGGTTTCGATGGGGCCGGTGGCGCCTGCGGCATTAATCAGAACATCGATGCGACCGTCGAAAAAATCTGTCGCCTCGGCAAACCTGTTTTTAACCCTCTCTTCATCGGTAACATCGCAGGGTAAAGCCAGCGCTCGGGTACCGGCTGCTTTCAACTCTTCAGCAAGTTTTTCTAGCGGCCCTGGAGTGCGGGCAACCAACACAAGATTGGCGCCTTCTGCGGCCAGCTGCCGGGTTATAGTGCCGCCCATCCCCAGGGCTGCACCGGTGATGACTACATTTTTGTTTTCGAGTTTCATACTATGTTCTCTCCTGCGAGTCGTGTGTAACAGGCGCGCCATAGCCGCCGCCGCCACTGGTTTTCATGATAATCCGGTCACCTTGCTGCAGGCGAAGGTGGGTTTTACCGGCGATATTCATGGTTTCACCCGAAGCTCGCTTCAGGGTGATGTTGAAAGTTTTGCCTGCCTCACCGCCTTTAAGGCCAAAGGGCGGAATGATGCACCGCTCGACCATGGAGGTCATTGCCACTTGCGGGCCGTTTATTAAATAGGTGCGGATCTGACCATCGCCGCCACAGTGAACACCTTTGCCACCGGAACCGCGTCGCAGGGCCTGCTGTTCGATAAGAATGGGATAGTTGGCTTCTATCACTTCGGCCGGAGTGTTCATCACGTTAGACATATGCGGACGGACGACACACATGCCGTCTCGATCATGGCGGGCGCCTTCGCCGCCGCCGTGAACTTCATAAAGTGTTGTCCATTGGCCACTGCGATGATCACGACCACTGAATAGAAGCAACCCCGATGTGGTGGAACAACCAGCGGTCAAGCGTTCCGGTAAGACCTCTTCAAAGGCCTTGAAAATGGCGTCAACGATGCGCTGAGAGGTTTCGTGATTACCGCCGACCACCGGTTTTTCCTGGGGCGGGTGCAATAATGAGCCCTCGCGGGTGATTATCTTGAGAGGTCGAGCACAACCGGCATTGGGCTGGATGTCAGGTCCAGCGAGGGCCTTCATGGTGTAAAAAACGCTGGCTGAGGCCGTAAACGGGGTTGCATTGAGTGGCCCTGCTGCGGCATCACCGGTTTTGGAAAAATCAAATATTGCCTGTTCGTCCTGGATTTCGATACGCACCCTCACCGCGATGCGTTCGCCACCCAGGCCATCGTCATCGAGCCAGTCTTCGCCCTCGTAGACACCGTTGGGCAGGGTTCGGATGGCGGCTCGCATTTCTGCCTCTGACTGGTTATGTAGATCGGCAATAGCGGCTTGCACCGTGGCGGCTTCATAGCGGGAGAATACCTCCTGCAAACGTTCGTCAGCAGAATAGGTAGATGCCATCTGCGCCAGAATATCGCCCTCACGCTCTTCGGCACCGCGTACATTGGCAAGAATCATATCAAGTTTTTCACGATCAGGACCCTGCTGGCTAAAGACACGCAAAGGTGGAATGCGCAAGCCCTCCTGCCATGCGTCACACGCATCGGGTACGTAGCTACCCGGTTTGGCGCCACCGATGTCAGCCCAATGAGCGAGGCTGACAGCATAGGCCTGTATCTTACCTTCGGCAAAGATCGGGCGAATAGCCTTCACATCCGGTAGATGGTTGCCGCCAGCTTCCGGCAGGTTTAAATACCAGACATCACCTGGCTTTAGTTTCTCTGCCGGAACACGTTTAAGAAACTCCTGTACCGTAGAGCCCATGACACCCAGATGCGCCGGAATGTCGCGGCCCTGGGCAATCAGATTGCCTTCGCTGTCGGTCAATGCCGATGACAGATCACCGGCTTCACGCAGCAAAGGAGAGCGAGCTGAACGCATTACGATCAGGGACATTTCTTCGGCAATGGAGGTCAGGGCGTTGCGGATCACTTCAACGGTGAAGGGGCCTGGTCCTTGATTATGTTTCGTCTTCATGCGCCTGCCTCCACGGCAATAATCAGGTGCCCGGCCGGATCAACCCATGTTTTTGTATCGGGTGGCAGAACAATGGTCGACCAGTCATCTTCGATGATGGCCGGGCCATTGACTTCCCAGCCAATCGGTAAGGCGCCACGTTCAAAACGATTGGTCGGGACCGGGCCGCGGGTATCGAACCAGCAATCATCCACTGAGATTGGAGTCGTGGATTTTTCCTGTCCGGATTCTTCGAAATCGGCAAAATTACTTTGCGATGGCGCACTAACGGTCACACGCAGGGATTCAAATTGCCAGGCTTCAGCAGTGGCGAAACCGTACAGTTTCTGGTGCTGAGCCCTGAAATCCGCGCCCAGTTTTGCAGGGTCACAAGGCAAGACAAAAGGCACCTCAACCGTATCGCTTTGTCCGGCATAGCGGATCAAGCCGATAAAAAGCGTATTGATGGCGTCTGACTGGTGACCTGCTGCGATAATCGGGGCGCTTAAACGATGCTGCATGGACTGACAGAGTGCTGTCAGGTGTTCGCCGTTCCAGTCGGTGCTTGGCATGCGTACGGTATGTTGCTCCGCATAGCTGAGTTCGGCTGTCAGGCAACCAAGGGCGGAAAAGATGCTGGAGAATTTTGGCACCACTACTCTGGCAATACCGAATTCCCGTGCCAGCGCTACTGCATGCATTGGACCGGCGCCGCCAAAGGCGATCAACGAACAGGACCGCGCATCGACGCCACGTTTCACCGTAACCCGGCGCAAAGCGCGCGCCATGGAGGCGTTGGCTACCCGGTAGACGCCGAGAGCAGTTTCGTGGACCGATGTACCCAGACTATCGGCCAGCCTCTGCATGGCGGCCTCGGCAGATTTCCGGCTCAGGTGGATGGTGCCACCAAGCAGACGTTCAGCGTTGAGATAGCCCAGTGTCATGTTGGCATCGGTCACTGTGGGTTGTTCACCGCCCATTCCATAACAGGCCGGGCCGGGTTCGGATCCGGCGCTGTCGGGCCCGATACGCACTGCCGATCCATCCACCCGGGCAATTGAGCCACCACCGGCACCGATGGATTCAACCGCAACCATAAGCTGCCGTACCGGCCTGCCGGCCAGGCGCTGGTCGCTGTCTACCTGTACCTTGCCATTGATCACGACACAGGTATCTGTGGTAGTTCCCCCCATATCAAACCCAATGGCGTTATCGAGTTTTAGGTGGTTACATATCCTGCCCGTCGCGGCCACACCCGCGGCCGGGCCGGACAGGGCCAGTGTCAGCGGGCGGTTCTTAACCGCTTCAACCGATGCCATGCCACCAGCCGAATGAAACAGGTGGATATTGGTATCATTACCCGCTTTGGCTTGTAACTCGTCCAGGTAGTCTGCCGTCAGGGGCATCAGGGCGGCGCTCAGTATGGTCGTATTGGTGCGTTCGAACTCTCGGGGCTCGGGGCTCATTTCATGGGAGAGTGCGACATATTTAATGGTATTGGAAAGCTGCCTGCCCAGCATCTTTTCATGATCGGCATTGACAAAACAGTGTTGCAGGGCGATGGCGACGGTATCGACATTCAAACTGTCGATGACCCCGGCTACGCGGCGCGCTTCGACTTCGGTCAAGGGCTTGAGGACCTGTCCCTCCGGACCGATCCGCTCAATCGCCTCGAAGCGGTGATGCTCCGCTACCAGGGGCGGCAGCTTCGGCGTAACCGGCAGGCGATATAACTCACGACGATTCTGGCGTCCGATTTCGATGGTGTCGCCAAAGCCCTCTGTGGCGATTAACGCAAGCGGTGCAAGATTGCCCTCTACGATGGCATTGGTGGCCATTGTGGTGCCGTGCATCAGGTCGGAAACCATGGACCAGCTAATGTTTACGGCTTTATAAGCAGAGGCAATACTGGCAATCGGGTTATGTGTCTGGCTGCGGACCTTGGCTGTCCGGACTTCACCATCGATACTATTGATGGCCAGCACATCGGTAAACGTACCACCTATATCAATGCCAACTTTCCAGCTGCTTGCGATTTTACGGGTCATGGTAACTGGCATTTTATATCCCAAACGTTGATAAGGAATATTTCATTTTATCTGTTTAGGAGTTAGCTTTTATCTATCTAAGGAGATGAAAAAACTCTATACTGGTCAGACTGATAACAATCCAGGTACAGAGGAAAAGGGCCATGCTGAACTATTCATTACGCCAACTGGAATATTTTGTTACCACCGCAGAATGTCGTTCCGTTGCCAATGCCGCTCGCCAGCTGAATATTTCCCAACCCTCGGTTTCCAAGGCCATCACCAATCTGGAAAACCAATTTTCGACCCAACTGTTTATTCGACACCATGCCAAAGGGGTATCACTGACCCAGGCAGGTAAACGCCTTCTGGCCCATGCGCGAAGTTTGCTGCGCGACGCCAGGGACTTACAGCAAATTGCTCAGGATTCTGGCGAGCTTATTACTGGGCAGGTTGAGGTGGCCTGTTTTATGAATGTCGCCCCAATTTTTATGCCGACCCTGCTGGCTGATTTTCAAAAGATTTATGAGGGTATTTCGATTCGATTGCATGAAGGCAACCAGGACCAGTTGATTTCGGGTCTGATTTCCGGGCGCTACGAACTGGCGTTACTATTTGATCTGGTTTTGCCGGAGGAAGTCACGATAAATAAAATGGCGGCCTTTGATCACTATATTCTTTTACCGGAAGGCCATCCCCAGGCTTCAAAAAAGCAGGTTTTCCTACATGACATGATGGATGATGACCTGGTATTGCTCGACGTACCGCCAAGCCGGGAGTATTTTCTGGGCATCTTTCGTTCGGTTGGGTTGGAACCGCTGGTTTCCTTTAGTTCACCATCGCTTGAAATGGTGCGCGGCATGGTAGGCCAGGGCAGGGGTTATTCATTGCTGGTGACCCATCCACATCTGGATTTTACCTATGACGGGCAAAAGATTGTTACGCTGCCGCTGGCCGATAATATCCAGCGCGCCGAATTGGGAATTGCCAGCCATGCGCAGATCCGTCCAACGCGCGCGATGAAAGTGTTTTTGGATTTTTGTACGGATTGGTTCAGCAAGTACTACCCCTACGGCGGCTACTGTCGGGCCGAACCGCCGCTTTACGATCAATCCGCCAGTTCTTTGAGTGAAGCCAGGAAAGTCTCAAACCCGCCATAGCCGGTGCGGTGAATTTCAAACCGCAACCCCAGTTTTTCAGCTGCTTGTTCGGCTAGCTGGTGGATTTTCGGGTTTTCACTCTGCGCCAGGTAAAGCAGTCGGGTGTAATTGGCAAAGTAGAGTTTGACCAGCTTTGGATTTTTATCAAGACCCAGCCCTTTCCAGACCAGGCGGTCAAAGTGCTGGGCCAGAAAGTCGGTAAGGAAAAAAGAGCCGACCTCGGTGTTCATGATATCGGCAAAGGCGTCGTGACCGGCAAACAACTCATAACAGTGTGCTCCGGGTATGCGTTTAACACCCTCTTCTTCGAGCACGGCATCGAGTTTGCCACCCGTTCCGCAATCGGCATAGAGCACAAAGAGGTGTTGAAATTTGTCACGGGATTGCCGAATTTTGGCGCGCACAGCTTCTGGAATTTGCTGAGGGGTGTTGTGCAGATGGGCCGGCAGGCATTCCACTTTCATGAAGCTGAGAGCATTTTGCTTCAATATGGCCAATATTTCACCTGCTATGGCGCCGCAGGTGATCAGCAGTGTCGTCTGTTGCCCGCTGGTGGAAGTAGTTGTACTCATTCCCTGATTTTAGCTGGAAACCCCATGGCACCCAGATATATCTTTTCAAACCCTTGCAGACCTGCCAATGACAGGTGTTGTGTTTGCAGGGCAATTTTTTCTGCCTGCCTGCAACATTGTTCAGACAACAGGGTTAATTGTGCGCCCAGGCCCGCTGCATTATTGATGTAGTGAATCTGATCATTGGCAAGATCCGGAATCAACCCGATACGCCGGGAATTACGAATATTGATATAGTTGCCAAATCCCCCTGCAAGCAAAAACGCATCGATGTTATTGTGCTCCAGATCGACCTGTTGCAACAGCGTCTGCACGCCGCTCATGATTGCCGCCTTGGCCAGTTGCAACTGGCGAATATCGCCCTGACTCAGAACAATATCCAGCTGATTACCACTATCAGCCGCCCATACCAGAACAAATTCCGGGATACCCTCTTCGTCGTTGCGTATTCGCGCAGCAATGGCATCCGGCAGCAACGCTTGAGGTTGCCCAAGCATTCGTCCCGTTTTATTGATGATACCGAGATCAAGCAGCACAGCAACGGCATCTATAAGACCCGATCCACAAATTCCAAGGGCGGGGGCGTCACCAATGGTATGGATGATGATATCCCGGTTCGCTGTTACCTGATCGACAGCTCCGAAAGCGGCGCGCATGCCGTCATGAATTTGCCCACCCTCCAGCGCAGGACCAGCCGGAGAGGAGCAGGCAAGCATTGCCTGACCTGTTTTCAGAACCACCTCTGCATTAGTGCCGATATCTACGGCGATGATATTTCCTGCAAGGCTGTCAAGCTTTGTGGACAGAATCATACCGACGGTATCGGCGCCGACAAACCCGGCGATGATGGGAAGCAGGTAGACCTGAGCTTTCTCATGCAGTCGCAGGCCACATTCCTTTGCCAAACACTGATGGGGCGCCTTGAGCACCGGGTTATAGGGTGCACTGCCTAGGGGCGTGGGATCAATGCCAAGGAACAGATGGTGCATGCAGGTATTGCCGACCACGCTGACTTTGCATATTTCGGTGCGGGTTATCCCGGCCTGTTCGCAGGCGCGTTGGCTTAGATCGTTCAAAAATGCAGCGATGCGCTGATGCAGTTTTTTTACATTGGTTGATTTTTCTGCGGCAAAGCTGATACGTGAAATCAAATCACCGCCAAACACTGTTTGCGGGTTGATCCCGGATACACAAGCCAGCGTTGCGCCGGTTTCAAGATTGATCAGATAGCCAACCACGGTAGTGGTGCCGATATCAAAGGCAATGCCGTAGGGTGTTTGGTTTTTACAGGCCGGATCAATAGCATCTCGCAGGTCCTGCCATTCGCCCGGTTCAGTCAGAATCTGAAATGAGGTTTCGTGAGTGGGCGGGCTAATGGAATAGCTGGAATCGGAATGAGGATAACATTGACAGGCCAGGCGATAACCCTCGCCGATTTCATCTTTGCTGAGTTGGGAAAAGTCCGCAACGCCTGGTTCCGTGGCTGTTCCTTTGATCAGTTTGATGCGGCAGTTTCGACAGCGCCCACGGCCGCCACAGGTGGCCAGGATGTCGATGTCGTTTTGCCGTGCGGCGTCCAGAACGCTGACACCGATCTCAACAGAGAGGGGGACGGCATCGTCAGTTAAGATAATAGTGATGGATTCCCGGACCATAATGACAACCTTGTTAAACCGATTAGACTATTCGGCAGCAGTTTCCAGTTTCAGGTCACCGCGTCGATAGGCCTTGAGGAAATTCTTGCAAACCTTGTCCTGGCCGAGAAGGGTAGTTGCAGTGATGATGCTCGCCATCATTCGTCGATCCAATGGATCAATTATTGCGGCATCCAGCCCGTGGCCCATGGCCAGCACCATGTATACCTGGTTGATCAGTCGGCGTTCGGGCAGGCCGAAGGAGATATTGGACAATCCGCAAACCGTATGAACATCGGGATAGTCGTTGTTCAGGCGGCTGATGATGGCGAGCGAAGTGTTGCCTGCCTGCAATTCGGCGCTGACCGGAAAAATCAATGGATCGATAAAGATGTCATCCAGAGCAATATCATTTTTGGACAAGAGCTCGATCAATTCGGCCCCAAGTTGGTAACGCTTGTCGGCCTCCTGAGAGATGCCTTCATCATCGATGGTCAGACCAATGACGCGTGGATTGTATTCTCTGATCAGCGGGATCAGGTCGTCGATGCGTTGTTTTTCCGCATTGATGGAATTGAGCAGGGGCCGACCCTTATGCACCTTCAAACCGGCCTCGACTGCCACCGGGTTGGCGCTGTCAATGGCAATCAGGGCATCTGGCAGATCATCTTGAATCAACTCGATAACCCAGGCCATGGCTTCGGCTTCGGTGGTGCGCATCATTGCGGTGTTAACGTCCAGATAGACCGCCCCGGCGTCCCACTGACGGCGGGCTTCATTTAGAATATGGTCGGCATCGCGTGCTTCAATGGCCGCGTTAATGGGCTTACGTGTACTGTTGATGCGTTCGCCGATGATAATCATGAGTAGTCCCCGTCAATAAGTGCTTGTTGTTGCTTATTCGTTAAACACCCTCCCGGACTCCGGTAAGCTTTTTTGGAAGGCGAAGACCTGGCAGGTCAGCGCATCCGCCAGGGGGGTGGAATTGTATGGTTTGCTGGTATCGATGAGGTGCCAAAGTCCGGCCGTTACCAGGGCGTTGTTTTTTTTCTCGAACGCTTCTCCGAGATACACAGGCCCCAGTGAAAATACCAGCAAGCCGCCAGGGCGGGTGACGCGCACGAGTTCATCGAGACCCGAAAGCGGCGCATGGCCTTGGGTAAAAACACCCGCAGCGGTGACCGCAGCGAAATGGTTGTCAGGATAGTTCAACGGCTGACCGAGGAACATCTGCTCAAGAGCTGCATAGACCTTCTTGGCCCGGGCTGCAGCCATCATGTTGTTGGAGGCATCGAACCCGATGATCTCGTTATAGCCCATGGCGGTCAGCAATTCACCCATGATGCCGGTACCGGCGCCAGCGTCGAGGATCGGCTTAGCGCCCGCAGGGATGTGGCGCGACAACATCGAGGTCACCATCGCCGGATGGGAATAACCGACGTTTTTCATATGGGTTTCGTATTCTTCGGCCCAGTGGTCGTAGCTCTTAGAAAGCTCCTCGACAGTCCTGGCCTGATACGCTTGGTGCAGTTGACTGACATTTCTATCATTTTCAGATTTAGTCATGTTTCATACCCGCTTGCGCAACTGGTTCCAACCTTTGCCTTCAGGTCAGTCTGGCGGTAATGCACTTGACACGATAATAGCTGGCCAGCGCCGCCAGCCCCTTCTCGCGTCCGAAACCGCTTTGTTTGGTGCCGCCGAACGGTGTTGCGATGCCACCGGCAAAATACTGATTGATGTAAACCTGGCCACTGTCTACATCGCGGGCAAATTCCAGCGCTCGATTAATGTCCCTGGTATAGATACCGGCGACCAGTCCGAAATTGGTGCCATTGGCGACGGCAATGGCCTGCTCTGGCGAATCCACGACCTGGACACAGAGCACCGGCCCGAAGATTTCTTCCTGAACCACTTTCTCTTTAGCGGAAACTTCATCAAGGATGGTCGGCGTATAGAAAAAACCGTTTTCCATACCGGCCACTTCAGCGATACCACCGCCGGTGGCCACCGATACCGACCGCTCTTTTGCGCCATTGACATAATCCGCCACTTTTTTTAACTGCTCTGCGGAAATGAGCGGACCCAATTGCGCGTCATCCAGGCCATGCCCTAATGTCAGCGCCTCGGAAGCTGCCGTCAGACGTTCCATCATGGCATCGTGCACCGCGCGTTCCACTACCAACCGGGAACCGGCCGAGCAGACCTGACCGGCGTTGAGGTAGATGGCTTTCAGCGTTCCCTCGACGGCCGCCTCAAGATCGGCATCCGCCAGCACTACCAGCGGTGATTTGCCACCGAGCTCCAGAGTCACCGATGCGACGTGATCGGCAGCTGTTTTCATGACCGTTTTGCCGGTGGGCACAGAGCCGGTGAAGGTGACGTGTGATACATCCGGGTGCGCTGTCAATGCCGCCCCTGCATCTGCCCCGTAACCTGTGATTACATTACACACACCAGCTGGTAATCCTGCCTGGTGAAGAATATCCGCCAATATCAATGATGTCAGCGAAGTCTGTTCCGCGGGTTTTATGACAGCGGTGCAACCCGCTGCCAGGGCGGGTGCTGCGCCACGTGCAGTGGTAACCAGGGGAAAGTTCCAGGGGATGATGTGAGCGGTAACACCAACCGGTTCGTGAAGGGTAAAGGAGATGAAATCCGGTCCCAGCGGGATACTGTCTCCCTGCAGTTTGTCTGCTATCCCGGCGTAATACTCGAAGTATCCCGCTGCCGTCTCGATGTCTCCGCGCGCCTCCCGTATCGGTTTGCCGCTCTCCAATGTCTCGATACGCGCCAGGCGCTCGGCATCCTGACGTATCAACGATGCAGTTCGCGCCAGTATGCGGCCACGCATGGTCGGGGTTGTGGTACGCCACTCCCCGCTTAAAGCTTCTTTGGCACTGGCCACAGCGCGATCAACATCATCGTTGTTGGCGTTGGGGAAGTGGCCGATGATCGTTCCGGTCGCTGGATCGATGGTATCTATCATGTGGTCACTTGTTGAGGCCATCCATTGACCATCGATAAACATTTTCTGTGGCAGATTATCGGGAACTGCCCATCGCGTTGAATTTGACATGTTAATCACCGTTTCCAGCGAAGTGATGCATCGCATCATCCAGGGCTTTTGCAAAACAATCGAACATTTCGTTGATCTGTTGCTCATCGATGATCAGGGGAGGGCAAAATGCCAGCGTATCGTTGATCAGTGCACGGATGATCAAACCGTGTTCCTGCGCCCGGTTCATCACCCAGGGACCCACTTTCCGGGCGGGGTCAAAATTAGTCCGGGTTGCTTTATCCTCGACCAGCTCTACCGCGCCGATGAGCCCCAGTCCGCGGGTTTCGCCCACCAGCGGATGGTCGGCGAATGCGTGCAAGCGGTGCTGGAAACACGACATCACGGATTTCACATGCTCGCCGATGCGACGCTCTTGATAAATTTTCTGGGCTTCAAGGGCCACGGCACAGGGAACCGGATGACCCGAGTAGGTGAAACCGGTTCCAAAAATACCAAACTTACGGCTACCTTCGATCAACACCTGATGAATTTTTTCGTTGATCATCACCGCGCCGAGAGGCTGATAAGCAGCCGACAATGCTTTAGCCATGGTGATGAGATCGGGTTTTAAGCCGTATATCTCGGTAGCAAACATATTACCTGTGCGGTAAAAGCCGCTGATGACTTCATCCACAATAAGAAGAATATCGTAGCGTTCCAGAAGCGGCTGGATTTTCTCGTAATAACCCGTTGGCGGCGGGATAACGCCACCCGCGCCCAGGAACGGTTCAACAATGAATGCGGCGACGGTATCAGGTCCTTCCTCGAGAATAAGGTTTTCCAGGTTTGTAGCCAGGCGGGAGGAATATTCCTCTTCGTTTTCGCCAGCTTCACCGTAGTGATAGTAATGGGGGCAATCGGTATGGATGATATTCTTGATCGGCACATCGAAAGCATTATGCGCATACTGCATTCCGGTCAGGCTGGCCGCCGCCAGCGTGATTCCGTGGTAGGCGCCGTGGCGTGCGATAATTTTCTTTTTCTGTGGACGACCGAGAATATTATTGTAATACCAGACCAGTTTGACCTGGGTATCATTGGCCTCGGAACCCGAGTTGGTAAAAAACACCTTCGACATCGGGGTTGGCGCCTGTTCGACGAGGAATTCGGCAAGATTGATCGCTGGCTCGACCGCTTTGTGCGCAAAGTTGTGATAAACCGGCAGCAATTCCAATTGCCGCGTGGCCGCATCAACCAGACGCTGTTCGCTGAAACCCAGGGAAGCACACCAAAGTCCGGCCAAACCCTCGATATAGCGCTTACCGTCGTCATCGAAGACATATATCCCCTCTCCCCGTCGAAAAATGTCCGGACCAGATTCCTGATGCTGGGCCAGATTGGTGAATGGATGGAGGTGATACATCACATCCCGTGCATGAGGTGAGTTGACTTTCATTTATATAGACCTCTCTGATTGACCTGTTGAGACACAAGGTATGGTTCGGCGGTTATTAACGAAACCAACTTTCCAGGTGCTTTCAATAATTGTCATTGATGATATTCAGCCCAGAAACCCGGTGTAATTTTATCGTGAGCTGAAATTTATCGATGAGTGTCAGTATCTGGCATTTTATATCCCAAATGTTGATAAACTAAATTTCAATTTATCTGTTTAGGGGTTAGTTTTTATCTATACAGAAAAGAACTTTTAGCTACCACCCTGTATTGAAGAGAGCCTCTTTGACAACAGGCTAAGCAATTGAATTTATTGGTTCGCTATGCAGGGATTGAATCAGCGACGATTTCATTTATTCTCTTTTCCACTTTCCTGACTCCGAGTCGCTCCATAGGATTTCCATCTACAGGGCTAAGGGGAGGTTCACTTTTTGCCTCGCTGGAAAAGATCAGGAGTTCAACCGCTGCCTCATCTGCCATAAAGCAGATCAGAGGGATTTGTTTGTAGCTGTTTTTCCCAAACCGTAATCTGCGCTCAGAAACCTCATGCGGAATAGTGTCTTCAATAAAAAAGAAGAGAACCCGCTCAATACTCTCAGAAAACAGATGGAGTTCAATAGGTGTCGACACTAATGCAGGTCGGCGCACAAGAGATCCGGCAAGACGGGGTGAGAACAACTCAAGCCAGGCCATCATCTCAAGGGCAATCTGCAGCCACTCCCTGGTGAGAGCACTGTTTCCATTCTCACCAAACAGGGCGACATGTTCGATTAATGCGGCCTCAATCTCCTGGTTGCTTGGCATGGCAACCCCGGTAGAGAGATTAAGACGTTTCAGGGCTTTATTTTTTGCCGACTGGAAATCATTTAACCCCTCTTCATAAATGATGCGCGCAGACTCTTTGGAGATCAGCGAGCGCACTTGTGGAGAGGTTTTGTGATATTGCCTGTAGGGATGGTTCTGTCGTTCTGTCAAAATAACCCCTCTGTAACGATAGCGGGACCACCACTTTTTGGCCCCCTTGGGTTTGAAGGTGTTGGTTCGGTTCCAGCCATAAAATATTCAGTAAAACCATCAGGATCATCTTCATCTACAGGGGAGGCGCTATCCCGACCAATCCGAACAGAAACCACACTGTCAGGTTGTTCCAGCTCGGTCTCTGGAACCCCTTTCAGCGCCTCTTTCATGTAGTCAATCCAGACCGGAAGTGCAGCACGGGAACCGGCTTCACCCTTTCCCAGATCTTTAGGCTGGTCAAAGCCAATCCAGACAGTGGTTACCACACTGCTATTGAATCCGGAAAACCAGGCGTCTCTGAAATTGTTTGTAGTTCCAGTTTTGCCGGCCAGATCTTTCCTTCCCAGGGTGTTGGCTCGTCTTGCTGTTCCTGTACGAATGACCTGCCGGAGCATGCTGGTGGTAATAAAAGCATTGGCAGGGCTGATTACCTGTTGTGCAGGGTGCCATGACTCCATTTCGCCCTGGGCAGGGAGACAGTAGCTGCAAAGTTCACTGGGTCGGGCCTGGGAGACAATTCTACCTCGCTGGTCTTCGACTCGACTGACAAAGAAGGGGTTGACCCGATAGCCGCCATTGGCAAATACACCATAACCCGAGGCAATTTCCAGTGGAGTAGTGGAAGCTGTCCCCAGAGCCAAAGCGAGTCCTGTAGGCAGTGTGCTTCGGTCAAACCCAAAACGCTCGAGATGATCAAGGGCATGGGGGATACCTATTGCTCGCAGTAGCCGGACAGAGACCAAATTCAGGGAGAGTGAGAGAGCTTGCCGCAATCGAGTGGGGCCAAAAAATTTCCCGCTGTAATTCTCTGGTCGCCAGATGGTCTCTGTGCTCGGGTCATTGACGACAATCGGAGCCCCTGTAACCTGGCTGGCAGCGGTAAAGCCTTTCTCCAGTGATGCAGAGTAGATAAAGGGTTTTATGTTTGAGCCTGGCTGGCGTTTTGCCTGAGTGGCCCTGTTGTACTTCCCAAGGTGATAGTCCCACCCGCCAACAAGAGCAAGGATGGCCCCATTACCGGGGTTTACCGATACCAGGGCACCCGAAACCTTGGGGAGTTGTGAGAGTGCCCACTGTCCTGACTCATTTTGTCTGACATAGACCACATCACCTCGCTTGACAATATCAAAAGCCCTCTTTGGCTTAGCCCCTTTTCTGCGGGCAGTGATAAATTTCCTTGCCCAGGAGAGCTCCTTCCAGCCGATGGTCACGGGCTCCGCCTGGCCTAACTCTACGGTGAGAGTGCTGTCATCAAGCTGGGTGACCACTCCAGGAGTATGTCCATGGCTGCGGGGATGTCGTTTTAACAGGGATTTGATCTTCTCCTGGTCATGAAGAAAGTGTTGGCCCAGATGATCAATCGGTCCTCGAAAACCGTGTCGATAGGTATAAGCAAGCAACCCTTTTTGCAGCGCCTTATCGGCGGCCATCTGGTTCCCTGAAACGATTGTAGTGTAGACGGAGTAACCGTTTTCATAAGCACTTCGGCCATAACGGTCAACCATTAGCTTACGAGCCATCTCAGCCACATAGGGCGCTTTAAGCTCTACTTTGGCAACGTGCAATCGCGCGGTAATTGCGGCCTGGGTTGCTGCATCGTAAGTCTCTTTGTCGATTGAGCCGAGCTTCAACATCCGGGTCAAAACATGGTTTCGACGCTGGGTAGCCCCCTTCGGGTTTGAGAGTGGGTTGTTTCGTGAGGGGGCCTGAGGCAACCCGGCAAGCATCGCAATTTGAGGCAGGGAGAGGTTCTGCAGCGGCTGGTTGTAGTAGATTCGGGCCGCAGAGGCAAAACCATAACTGCGATGGCCAAGGAAAATTTTATTGAGATAGAGTTCCAGAATTTGGTTTTTATCAAGCGCGCTCTCAATCCTGAAAGCGAGTAAGGCCTGTTTTATCTTCCGAGGCCAGGTTTTTTCTCGACTGAGGAAGTAGTTTTGTGCCACCTGCATGGTGATGGTGCTCGCACCCTGGCCACGCTGGCCGCTTCGGATATTGGTTATCATGGCGCGCAGAACCCCTACAAAATCGACCCCTGGATGGCTATAAAAAGCATCATCCTCCACAGCGAGTATGGCCTTAACCAGGGTTTCAGGGACTTCATCAATCGAGACCGGGATTCTGCGCTCATCGCCAAATTCAGCAATCATCTTCCCGTCAGCTGTGTACACCCTAAGAGGGACTTTGAGATGAATATCCTGGATTGATTCAATTGAGGGCAGGTCTGGAATCAGAACCATAAGTCCAATCCCAAGGGTAATTGCCCCAAGAATGCCTGTAGCGGCAAAAAAAGCCAGGATGCGTACCAGAGTTGATGAAGAGCGTCTCATGTTGTGCTGTATTTTAGTCTTGTTAGGGAGGATTATTAAGGGGGAGATGCCTTTAGCGTTGCAACTCAGTCAATTTTCTGATCTCCTTGCCTGACGGCAGCCAGTTGATGGCCGCTGAGTAACTGATACCAGTAATATGCCACGAAATGTCTTTCTGATTGGACCAATGGGTGTGGGTAAAACCACTGTTGGCAAGCTGCTTGCAAAACAGCTTGGAAAAACCTTTATGGATGCGGATGCTGAACTAGAGGAGCGTACCGGAGTCACGATCAGTACCATTTTTGATATAGAAGGTGAAGAGGGCTTTCGACGCCGGGAAGCAGGGATGCTACAGGAGCTGTCAGAACGAGATAATATCGTTCTTGCGACCGGTGGTGGTGCGATCCTGGATCAGGAGAACAGACGGGTCCTGCGAAAAAACGGAACGGTTGTCTATCTTGAAGCTGATATGGAACTTCTCCTGGAGCGTACGCGAAACAGCCGTAATCGACCGCTGCTTGAAACTGAAGACCGTGAAGCCATCCTCGGGCGTCTGATGGAAGAGAGGGATCCGCTCTATCGGGCTGAGGCAGACGTAATCGTCCGTACCGGTCGCCGAGCAGCAAGCTCGGTAGCGAAGGAGATTCTCGGCAAGCTTGACCAGAAATGAGTGATGGGATCCATATTGTTGATGTCGACCTTGGAGAGCGTTGCTATCCGATAATTATCGGCCCTGGGGTAATGAAAGAGCCCTCCAACCTGCTCCCTTATTGTTCTGAGGATCAGGTGATGATAGTCACCAATGAGACGGTTGCACCCCTCTATCTTGATCAGTTAAAGCAGACTCTTCAGGGGGTTGAGGTTCATGTCACCCTATTGCCAGACGGTGAAGAGCATAAATCTCTGCAAACAGCGGAAACCATCTTTGACCACCTGCTTGAGGTGCCTTGTGATCGGACAACCACCCTGATTGCACTTGGGGGAGGTGTAGTGGGTGATATAGCAGGTTTTGTGGCGGGATGTTACCAACGAGGCATTGATTTTATTCAGATTCCAACAACCCTGTTATCCCAGGTCGATTCTTCAGTCGGCGGAAAGACAGGGGTAAACCATTCGATGGGCAAGAACATGATCGGGCTCTTCCATCAGCCAAAATGTGTCATTGCTGATACCGAAGTTCTATCCACGCTTCCCGCCAGAGAGCTTTCGGCAGGATTGGCCGAGGTCATAAAATATGGATTGATCAGTGATTCGGCTTTTTTTTCATGGTTGGAGACCCACATTGAGGGTGTTCTCAATCTTGAGAGTGATCTTGTCGCTTACGCCATTGAGAGATCCTGTCGTACCAAGGGGGAGGTTGTTGCTGCTGATGAGAGAGAGGGCGGACAACGTGCCCTGCTCAACTTGGGACATACTTTTGGCCATGCTATTGAGGCTGCAGAGGGCTATGGCGTCCACCTGCACGGAGAGGCCGTGGCCATGGGGACCATAATGGCGGCAGATCTCTCTTTTCGGCTCGGCTGGCTGGAGAGTGAGGAGGTGGCAAGAATTGCCAATCTCTATCAACGCGCAGGTCTGCCCGTTATCCCACCTCAAGAGTTGACGGCAGAGGACTATCTGCGCCTGATGGCTGTCGACAAAAAGGTGAAAAAAGGAATTATAAGGCTGATTTTATTGAAGAAAATAGGTGAAGCTGAAATAGTCAGTGATTACACCACCGCACAGCTGAAAGCGACATTAGACTCTTTTTCCAAAGCCTGACGCTTATCCTGCCATCGATTATTGGCGAGGATTTTGCTGAGAGCCCCATCTGCCGATATAATCTTCGGCCTTTTTGCACTAGGGGTATGTTTGCCCATTTCGATGATTTTAGACAGAAAAAACAACAGAGTTGCCACCCCACAGCACGGAGGTGATCCCCGGAGAGCTCCAACTCATACAGAGGGGCTCTATCGTCCTGAGTTTGAGAAAGATAATTGTGGCTTTGGGTTGATCGCCAACATGGATGGAGAGCCCAGCCACTGGGTGGTAAAAACAGCTGTAGAGTCATTGGTAAACCTCACTCATCGTGGAGCCGTTGCTGCCGACAGGAAAAGTGGAGATGGATGTGGGTTACTATTAAATAAACCCGATAAGTTTCTTCGTGCAGCAGCGAAAGAGTGCGGCATCTCTGTCGATCAAGAGTTTGCCGTTGGGACGGTATTCCTAAACCCCGATCCGGAGGCAGCAGAATCTGCAAGGAGAGAGGTTGAAAAGGCACTTCAAAGCCAGGGGTTAAGTGCCGCTGGCTGGCGCAAGGTGCCGACAGATGATTCTGCTCTCGGGGCAGAGGCTCTCAGATCAAAACCGATGATTGAGCAGCTCTTCATCAATGCCAAGAACGTCAGGGACAGTTCGGATTTTGAGTGCAAGCTCTATCAAGCCAGGAGACGAGCTGAGAATAGATTGGAGCAGGACGATGCCACCTTCTATATCTGCAGCCTATCAAGCCGGGTCTTGCTCTATAAAGGCTTGATGATGCCCGCTAATCTTCCCCTCTTTTATCCTGATCTCAATGATGATCGTCTGGAATCATCCATCTGCGTCTTTCACCAGAGGTTCTCTACAAACACCATGCCCCAGTGGCGGTTAGCACAACCCTTCAGATATCTCGCCCACAATGGCGAAATCAACACCATTCAGGGTAATCGAAACTGGTCAGAGGCGAGGAGTTATAAGCTTAATTCTCCATTGATTGAAGATATGGAGAGTATTCGTCCCCTGGTAAACCAATCCGGCTCAGATTCTTCAAGCTTGGATAATATGCTCGAAGCATTCCTTGCCGGGGGGATGGATATTTTCCATGCGATGCAGATTATGATTCCACCGGCGTGGCAGAATGTCGAGAGCATGGATTCTGATGTTCGCGCTTTTTACCGCTACAACTCAATGCATATGGAACCCTGGGATGGCCCGGCAGGAATTGTCCTCACCGACGGTCGTTATGCGGGATGTGTATTGGATAGAAATGGACTTCGCCCGGCGCGTTATGTGATCACCAGGGACCGTCATATCACATTGGCTTCAGAAGTGGGTGTTTATGACTATCAGCCAGAAGAGGTGCTCTTCAAGGGGCGACTTAAGCCGGGGCAGATGATCGCCATTGATACTGTTAATGGAGAGCTCTTATATCCAGAGACCATTCAGAAACAACTTGCCACAAAGCACCCATATAAAAAGTGGATGAGAGAACAGATGGTTCGTCTGCGTTCCACATTTGGCAATGAAGGTGTTGATGAATCCCGAATGGAACCAGAAGTACTGAAGGTCTATGAGAAACTCTATCAGGTGACCCTGGAAGAGAAAGACCTTGTCCTCCGTGTTCTTGCAGAGGTCGGCCAGGAAGCAGTAGGTTCAATGGGTGATGACACCCCGCTCCCCGTTCTTTCCACACGGATTCGTTCTCTTTATGACTCTTTTCGCCAACAGTTTGCCCAGGTCACAAATCCGCCTATTGATCCTCTCCGTGAGCAGATTGTCATGTCGTTGGAGACCTGTTTTGGAAGAGAACAAAACCTCTATGATGAGATGGAAGGCCATGCTTCACGAATCGTCATCGACTCACCGGTACTCTCTGCCTATAAGTATTTCACTCTCTTAGGGTTGGATGATGACCGTTACCTGAGTGAGCTGATAGAGCTCAACGTTCCTCTACACGTTTCTCTGGAAGAGGCTCTGAATACGATCTGTAATCAGGCAGTTGAAGCGGTCCGAGGCGGGAAGACCATTCTGATACTTTCAGATCGTAATATTGGTCAAGAGACAATGCCAGTCCACGCCCTGCTGGCCACCGGAGCAGTCCACCATAGCCTGATTGCTGCCGGCCTTCGTTGTGATGCTAATATCGTTGTTGAGACCGGGACAGCCAGAGATCCACATCATTTTGCAGTGTTGGTTGGATATGGTGCAACCGCCGTTATGCCCTATCTCGCTTATGCCACCATCTCTTCGATGGCTGACAATGGGCAGCTGGCAAAGAGCAGCCTTGGAGAGGCGTTACGCGCATATCGCAAAGGGATCAATAAAGGGCTCTACAAAATTATCTCCAAGATGGGGATATCAACCATAGCCAGTTATCGGGGAGCTCAATTGTTCGAGGCTGTTGGCCTCTCAAGAGAGGTTGTAGATCAATGCTTCAAGGGGACAGTCTGTCGTATTCAGGGCATGACCTATACACATATTGAATCAGACCAGCGCCAACTTGTCGGTGATGCCTGGAACCCAAAAGAAGAGGTAGGGCCCGGGGGGCTTCTGAAGTTTGTCCATGGGGGCGAATATCATGCCTACCATCCCGATGTGATTCGGACGATCCAAAAGGCAGTAATGAGTGGTGACTACGAGGAGTACAAGGCTTTTTCCCGGATCGTCAATCAACGCCCGGCGATGGTGTTGAGAGATCTGCTTAGCCTGAATGAGGGTGAGGGTTCAATTGCTGTAGAGGAAGTTGAACCGGAAGAGAGTATTCTGAAACGGTTTGACAGTGCGGGGATGTCGTTGGGGGCACTCTCCCCCGAGGCCCACGAGGCCTTGGCTGAAGCGATGAACAGTCTCGGGGGGAGGTCGAACTCAGGGGAGGGAGGAGAGGACCCGGAGCGCTACGGTACCAACCGAATGTCAAAAATCAAGCAGATTGCATCGGGACGTTTTGGTGTGACCCCGGCTTACCTGGTTAATGCTGAAGTGCTCCAGATCAAGATTGCACAGGGGGCAAAGCCGGGCGAAGGTGGCCAGCTCCCAGGACATAAGGTTGATAAACTTATCGCAAGATTGCGATTCGCTTCTCCTGGCATCCCCTTGATTTCGCCACCTCCACATCATGATATCTACTCAATTGAAGATCTGGCTCAACTCATTTTTGACCTTAAGCAAGTCAACCCGGATGCACTGGTTTCGGTAAAACTGGTTGCTGAGGCGGGGATAGGGACCATTGCTGCCGGAGTAACTAAGGCCTATGCGGATCTCATTACTATTTCTGGTTACGATGGAGGCACCGGAGCAAGCCCACTGACTTCAGTAAAGTATTGCGGCAGCCCCTGGGAACTCGGGCTTACCGAGACCCACCAGACCTTAAGAGCAAACAATCTCCGAAATCGAGTCAGACTCCAGGCAGATGGAGGGCTGAAAACCGGGCTTGATGTGATCAAGGCGGCAATACTCGGTGCTGAGAGCTTTGGTTTTGGCACCATGCCCATGGTTGCCCTGGGATGTAAATACCTGCGGATCTGTCATCTGAATAACTGTGCGACGGGGGTGGCTACCCAGGACAAGCGCTTGCGGGAGAATCACTTTCATGGGAGCGCTCTGCGGGTAGCACGGTATTTCAGTTTTATCGCCAGGGAAGTTCGAGAAATTCTTGCCTCACTGGGAGTCAGGAGGATTGATGATTTAATTGGTCGCACTGATCTACTCAAACAGATCGAGGGGAAAACCCTCCGTCAACAGCATCTTGATCTCTCTCCGGTACTCTCTGATGGCGGGGTATCAGAAACGTCTCCTCAATATTGCACCGAGTCTCGCAATACCCCCTGGGATCAGGGTGAGCTTGCTGAGAAGATGGTGGCAGAGATATTGCCTGCAATTGAATCATCAAGTGGTGGTGAATTTCACTTTTCAATTAGAAATATTCATCGTTCTATTGGTGCCAGATTGTCGGGAGAAATTGCAAAGCGCCATGGGGACCAGGGGATGGAAGAGAGCCCGGTGGTTGTCAACCTGCAGGGTACAGCAGGTCAGAGTTTTGGGGTTTGGAATGCAGGAGGTCTTCACCTTCGTCTTACTGGAGATGCCAACGACTATGTCGGCAAGGGAATGGCAGGAGGAAAGATCACCATTACTCCCCCACCAGGAAGTAGCTTCAAGAGCAACGAATCGACAATTATAGGAAATACCTGCCTCTACGGCGCAACGGGTGGAGAGCTGTATGCTGCCGGACGTGCCGGGGAGCGTTTTGCTGTTCGTAACTCTGGAGCTTCAGCGGTTATTGAAGGTTGTGGAGATCATGGCTGTGAGTATATGACGGGTGGGGTGGTCACTGTACTTGGACAGACAGGGCTCAATTTTGGTGCGGGCATGACAGGAGGGTTTGCCTTTGTCCTCGACCGTGAAGATCGATTTGCTGACAGTTTCAACAGAGAACTGATTGAAGTACATCGTTTGATCCCTGAATCAATGGAGCCCCATGTCAACTATCTCCTTAGTCGAATCTCGAGTTTTGTTGAAGAGACTCAGAGTGAATGGGGACAGAACGTCTGTGAGAACTTCCTCGATTATGTGGGCAAGTTCTGGTTGGTTAAGCCGAAGGTGGTTGATCTGGAGACACTGTTGGATAACCTTTTTAAAGAAGCAGCCTGATCAGAGGCAGGCAAATACCCGGAATGAGTCGCAACTTTCAATTTATTGAACTTCCCCGTCAGGATCCGGATAAGGTTCCTGCACTTGAGCGTGTAGAGGGTTTTAAAGAGATCTATGGGCACTTTAAGGAAGAGACCGCAAAGGCCCAGGCAGAGCGTTGCTTAAGTTGTGGTAACCCCTACTGTGAATGGGAATGTCCGGTACACAATCTGATTCCAAACTGGCTGAAGCTGGTTAATGAAGGACGTCTTTTTGAAGCCGCGGAGCTGTCACACCGCACCAACTCCCTTCCCGAGATTTGTGGAAGAATCTGCCCACAAGACAGGCTGTGTGAGGGGGCGTGTACCCTCAACGATGGATTTGGGGCGGTGACCATCGGTGCCATTGAAAAATATATTACTGATGAGGCCCTGGCCCAGGGCTGGAAGCCATCACAGAAGGATCTGCCCAAAAGAGCCCATCGGGTTGCTATCGTTGGTGCAGGTCCTGCAGGACTTGGGTGTGCCGATATCCTGATAAGGAATGGAATAAAACCAGTTGTTTTTGATCGTAATCCGGAGATTGGCGGGCTGTTAACCTTTGGAATTCCCCCTTTTAAGCTTGAGAAAGAGGTGGTGATGAGGCGTCGAAAACTGATGGAAGAGATGGGGGTTGAGTTCAGGCTCAATACCGAGATTGGATCCACCATCACCCTCGAAACCCTGGCTGATGACTATGATGCCCTCTTCCTGGGGACGGGCACCTACGCTTACATGAGAGGCGGTTTTCCTGGAGAAGATCTGCCGGGGGTCTTTGAAGCACTTCCCTTTCTGGTCTCAAATATAAATCAGGAGATGGAGTGGAGTCAGGGTGAAGAGGACTTCCTCAATATGAAAGATCAGCGAGTTGTGGTTCTCGGAGGTGGTGATACCGCTATGGACTGCGTTCGAACCTCAATCCGTCAGGGAGCAGTGAGTGTCACCTGTGCCTATCGCCGGGATGAAGAGAATATGCCGGGTTCCCGGCGAGAGGTCTGGAATGCCAAGGAAGAGGGCGGGGTCTTTTTGTGGAATCGACAGCCTACTGCGATTGTCGGTGAAAGCAAGGTTGAAGGGGTAAAGGTGGTAGAGACGCGCCTTGGTGAAGCCGATGAGCAGGGCCGACGATACCCTGAACCCATTCCTGGCAGTGGTGAGATTATTCCTGCGGATCGGGTTGTGGTCGCTTTTGGCTTTCGTCCGGATCCCTCTCCCTGGTTCACTGAGGCCGGTGTTGAAGTTGATGACTCTGGTCGTGTTCGGGTGGCAGAGGGTGGCGCTCTTCCCTTCCAGACCAGTCGTCCCGAGGTGTTTGCAGGGGGTGATATGGTTCGAGGTTCCGATCTTGTGGTGACTGCTGTCTTTGACGGTCGTGAGGCCGCAAAGAGCATCATCCGCTATATTGACTCCTAGAAATTCCCAGCATCACCACTCTCCTCAGGAAGAAATCCGAGTACAGCTCCATTGATGCAGAATCGCCGTCCTGTCGGCGGAGGGCCATCATCAAAAAGATGACCAAGGTGTATTCCTGAGCTTGTACTGCGCACTTCAACTCTGCGCATTCCCAGGCTGTTGTCTTGATGGAAACTGAGTGCCCCCTCAACAGCATCAACAAAGCTGGGCCAGCCAGAGCTACTTTCAAATTTCCAATGGCTTAAGAAGAGGGGAGAACCTGTGATTGGGTCTGTGTAGAGGCCGGCAGAGTGATCTTCGAGGAGGGGGCTGCTAAAGCGGGGCTCTGTGTCTTGGGAGTAGGCAATGTTAAATGCCGGTTTGGAAAGAATATACCCTGCAATCCACCTCAGATAATCAAACCAATCTCCCTCCTTGAACCCTCTATAGCGTCCGCACTCCTCTTTTTTGGAAGTGAATACTGATGTGGGGTAGTCGATCACCGGATTGGCAAGTGAGAGAGCGGTCATAAGGCGGGCATCAGGATTGATGATCACGCCAAACTCTGGGTTCCATTGATCTAATATCTCTTCGGCCAATAACCTGCAGCTCTCATTCTCTGGTGCTGTAAAGACCAGGAGCTCAAAATCTCTCATGCTTCTTTGCACTTCAGAGATCACTCCGGCTCCAGATCAGGAAAAGAGACGCCTGTTCCGCCAAGGCCGCAGTAGCCACCCGGGTTCTTCTCCAGATAGTGCTGGTGATAACTCTCGGCAGTAAAGAAGCCATCAAGTGGTACAATTTCAGTAGTAATGGCACCAAACCCCGCTGCAGTTAAGGCGAGTTGGTAGAGGTCCCTGGTCTTTACAGCACAACTTTGCTGCCATTTTGATTGATAGAAGACCACACTCCGATAGTTGCTTCCAGTGTCATTACCCTGGCGATCCCCCTGGGTTGGGTTGTGAGCTACCCAGAAATGTTTCAAAACGGACTCAACAGAGACCTCTTCAGGCTCAAAGGCAACCCTGACTACTTCAGCATGATTATTATCACCGTTGCGCTGGTTTTGGATATCCCGTTCGAAAGCGAGGACTTTTTCATAGGTGGGATGATCATAATAGCCTCCGGAGTAGCCGACTTCGACCTTCTTGACTCCTGCGATGGCAGCCATTCTCTTTTCAGCACCCCAGAAGCATCCCATCCCAAGGACAATGTTTTCCACTACTACTCTCCTCCCCTTAAGCAAGGTCTGGGTTTTGATCAAGGTCAGATTATGAACCTATCGTTGACCCGACAGAACCTTTCCTTATGCTAATATCACTTTTTTTCACAACCATGCAAATAACCTTGAACCACTCAATCCCTGTCGACCAAAGACTGATTGTTGCCCTTGATCTTCCCTCTGTAGAAGAGGCCAGGGCACTGGTTGAAAACCTTGGGGAGAGCTGTCAATTCTATAAGATAGGATTGGAGTTATTCATGGCGGGTGGTTATTTTGAATTTATTGATTGGTTGAAGGCTCGAGAGAAGAGGGTATTTGTCGACCTTAAGTTTTTTGATGTACCTGAGACGGTAGCGAGGGCGATTCGACGTCTCAATGGCCGGGGCATCACCTTTGCTACGGTACATGGAAATGATGCAATGATGCGTGCAGCGGGCAGTGCCAGTGAAGATCTTGGAGTGCTGGCGGTTACTGTCTTGACCAGTATTGACAGGGGAGACCTGGATGACCTGGGATTTAATTGTGATGTTGAGCAGTTGGTCATTTCGCGTGCTCGCCGAGCAGTTGAGAATGGTTGTGTGGGAGTTGTTGCTTCAGGCCTGGAGGCAGAACAACTGCGTAGTGCGTTAGGCCGCAAGGTGATCATTGTAACCCCCGGAATTCGTCCGGTTGAAAACAGGGATGACCAGAAACGAGTTGTTACTGTGGAAAAGGCATTTACCAGTGGGGCCGATTATATTGTGGTGGGGAGACCCATCAGGGATGCGGATCAGCCGGCTGTGATGGCTGCCGGGATTCAGGAACAAATTGCAAATGCAGTCGAACGATGAAAACAGGGGATGAATGGGTACGCTTGATAACGATCTTTTTTTAAGAGCGCTGTTGCGCCTGCCGACGGAAAGAACGCCGGTGTGGATCATGCGACAGGCCGGACGCTACCTCAGGGAGTACAAAACAACACGAACCAGAGCGGGTGACTTTATGTCCCTGTGCAAGACACCAGAGCTTGCGTGTGAAGTAACATTGCAACCCCTTGATCGGTTTAATCTTGATGCTGCAATTCTCTTCTCTGACATTCTGACTGTCCCCGATGCCATGGGAATGGAATTGCACTTCGCCGAAGGTGAGGGCCCGCTTTTTGATAAACCCGTAAGGTGCAGGGCTGATATTGAGGCGCTCAATATACCCGATCCGGAGGATGAGCTTGGGTATGTTATGGATGCTGTTCGTACCATACGTACGGCATTGGATGGCAGGGTGCCCCTGATTGGTTTTTCCGGGAGTCCCTGGACACTGGCGACCTATGCGGTCGAGGGGGGATCAACACGGGATTTCAACCGGATAAAATCGATGATTTTCGATTGTCCTGATGATGCCCATCGTCTGTTGAGTCTCCTGGCAGACGTTGTGGTTGACTATCTCAATGGTCAGGTTGCTGCAGGTGCTCAGGCACTGATGGTATTTGACACCTGGGGTGGCGTTCTCTCTCCACGCGACTACAGTGAGTTTTCATTGAGTTATATGAATAAAATCGTAGCCAATGTCACTCGGGAAGCAGAGGGTCGCAGAGTGCCCATTATTCTATTCACCAAAAATGGGGGGCAGTGGCTGGAGGCGATGGCGGATAGTGGTTGTGATGCGTTGGGAATTGACTGGACTACCAGCCTCTCTGAAGCACGTCGTCGGGTTGGAGATCGGGTTGCACTCCAGGGAAACATGGATCCAGCTATTCTGCTCTCCTCGCCGGATCGTGTCCGACAGGAGGTTAAAGCGGTACTTGAGAGTTATGGCTCTGGGCCTGGCCATGTCTTTAATCTTGGGCATGGCATTCACCAGTCCGCCGACCCGGAAAATGTCGCTGTACTTGTTGATGCGGTCAGGGAATTCAGCGAGAGCGCTGCTCGGGCAACCTCCCGGGGATTGACAGCCCCCGGGCCCCTCGTCGACGCTGTCCGATAGGTTGCCCCTCTCTTTTTATGGTATTTATAATATTCCCAGTCAGGACTATCATCCTTGCCATTGATTCGGGTTGAGCCTGATCATGAGCCAAAAGAACGTGCCCCGGAGGGGCGAATAGAGGAGAGAAAAGATGGAGAACGCGGAGGAGGGAAGGCCCCTCTTTGCCCCACCCAATATACGAGCCACCTTTGCAGATGACGGCTCGATCATTATCGACTCGGCCCAACCGCTGGGAGATTATGAGACCCATCTGGGCGAAATGCTCAGATATTGGGCGACAAAAAGTCCAGACCGTCTTTTTCTTGCTGAACGAAACCAGGATGACGAATGGCGTCGAATCTCCTACGCTGAGGCGGCCCTGGCCACTGATGCCCTCTCCCAGTCTTTGATTGACAGAGGGCTCTCTGCCCAAAGACCCGTGATGGTGCTTTCAGGAAACAGCATAGACCATGCTCTGTTGGCATTGGGGTCAATGCAGATTGGGATTCCTGTTGTGCCACTCTCACCCGCCTATTCATTGATGAGCCAGGATTTTAATAAATTATCCGCACTATTTGAGCTGGTAACACCCGGTCTTATCTATGTCGCCGATCAAGGGGTATTTTCAAAGGCACTGGATCAGCTCCCTCTTGAGGGGATCGAGCTCGTCACCAGTGGGCCCATATCCGGTGGAGGAGCAACTCATTTTAACCACCTTGTCAAGACCGCATCGACTGATGAGGTAGAGCGGGCGTTTGCATCCGTTACTGCTGATTCGATTGCCAAGATTTTGTTTACTTCTGGATCCACGGGGATGCCAAAAGGGGTGATCAATACCCATGGAATGCTCTGTTCAAACCAGAAAAGCCTCGCTCTGACCTGGCCCTTTTTAGAGCATCAACCCCCTGTCCTGGTTGACTGGCTTCCCTGGAATCATACGTTTGGTGGAAATCACAATTTCAATATGATTTTACGAAATGGCGGAACACTCTATATTGATGATGGCAAGCCTGCTCCAGGCCTGATTGACAAGAGCATTAAAAACCTCAAAGAGATCGCCCCCACCCTCTATTTTAATGTCCCCGCGGGTTACAACATGATGTTGCCCCACCTTGAGCAGGATGTTCAGTTGCGGGATCGTTTCTTTGAGCAGCTGCAGCTGATCTTTTATGCCGCCGCCGCACTGCCACAGGATCTGTGGGACCGCCTTCAGGCTGTCAGCATCAAATCCAGGGGGAGAACAACAGTGCTAACCTCGGCCTGGGGATCTACAGAGACGGCACCGCTTGCCACTTCGGCCCACTTTCCCCTTGACCATGCCGGCAATATTGGTGTTCCGGTGCCGGGGGTATCGCTCAAGATGGTTCCGGTAGAGTCAAAGATGGAATTAAGGGTAAAGGGGCCGAATATAACCCCAGGTTACTACCGTCGTCCCGATCTGACTGATGCCATGTTTGATAGTGAGGGCTACTACCTGATTGGAGATGCCGGGAAGTTGATCAACCCGGATAAGCCCGGTGATGGAATTGAGTTTGATGGCAGGGTTGCAGAAAACTTTAAACTCTCAACCGGTACCTGGGTGACCGTTGGTGCGCTTAGAACTACAGTGATTGCCGCTGCTTCACCGATTATCCAGGATGCGGTTGTCGTCGGCAGCAATCGTGACTATCTGGGCCTGATGGTTTGGCTCAATGTCACCGCCTGTCGCCAGTTCGTCGGCAATACCGATCTGGGTGAAACAGAGCTGTTTGGTGAGGAGAGTGTTAGAGACCGCGTCATTGAGGGCTTACGCGCACACAACCGCAAGAGTGGCTCGAGTATGAGAATCAAACGGGTACTCTTGCTCACTGAGCCGCCATCCATTGATGCCAATGAGATTACCGATAAGGGGTACATCAACCAGCAGGCCGTTCTTGAAAGACGATCGGAGATTGTGGACAAGGTCTACTCAGAACCTCCTGAGGAAGAACTTCTCCTTATTGATGAGTAACCTTCGTCTGCGGTGAGGCGGACAGCCCCCGGGAATCGGTGCTTTGGGCCCCTTTTTAGCTGAGAGTCCCGCTCTCGATAGCTCTACGTCTTAATCCAGCGGGAGGGCGGTGGTGTATTTTTTTGGACGCAGGACAAATGAAGTATTCACAGTGCGAATAGCGGGAAGCAGCAGCAGCCGGGTTGAGAGAAAGCGTTCATATGCCGTCATGTCAACGGCGACAATCTTAAGCATGTAGTCGTAATTAC
>Ga0208894_1000040_pt1 | contig 115533 bp, 102 predicted proteins | sample ETNtaG_12_FD_185752 | JGI IMG/M metagenome (GOLD analysis project Ga0208894, IMG submission 185752) | Marine microbial and viral communities from oxygen minimum zone, Eastern Pacific Ocean - ETNP201306SV49 (SPAdes) (version 2) | ecosystem: Environmental > Aquatic > Marine > Oceanic ...
AATTTCAAAATCCGTATCAATCTGAATTTCTTTTACATACTCTTTTGGCTTATCAGTTTCTTCTTTGTAAAGTTCTTTAAATTCATTTTCTTTTAATTCTTCAATGGTTTCGTTCAAAATTTTTTGATAGGCATCAAAACCAATATCATTAATAAAACCACTTTGTTCTCCACCTAATAAATCTCCTGCTCCCCTAATTTCTAAATCTTTCATAGCAATGTTAATCCCACTTCCTAAATCAGTAAACATTGCAATAGCTTCAATACGCTTTCTAGCTTCATTAGTCATCATGTGATAAGGAGGTGTAATAAAATAACAAAACGCTTTTTTGTTTGATCTACCTACACGTCCGCGCATTTGGTGTAAATCAGATAGTCCAAAATTATTCGCATTATTTATAAAAATGGTATTTGCATTTGGAACATCCAGTCCACTTTCAATAATAGTAGTTGAAACCAATACGTCAAATTCATTGTTTATAAACGCAAGCATTAACTGTTCTAATTTTTTCCCGTCCATTTGGCCATGACCAATACCAATTTTTGCATCTGGTACCAATCGCTGAATCATACCTGCAACTTCTTTTATGTTTTCAATTCTGTTATGAATAAAAAACACTTGTCCGCCACGTTGAATTTCATATCGAATAGCATCTCTAATGGTTTCTTCACTAAAACGAACTACATTACTTTCAATAGGTACACGGTTAGGTGGTGGTGTGTTTATAACCGATAAATCGCGAGCAGCCATTAAACTAAATTGGAGTGTTCTTGGAATAGGTGTAGCCGTTAGCGTAAGCGTATCAACATTTTCTTTTATAGTCTTTAGCTTGTCTTTAACTGCAACTCCAAACTTTTGTTCTTCATCAATAATTAATAATCCTAAATCTTTAAAAACAATAGATGTGTTGGTTAATTGATGTGTTCCAATCACAATATCTACACTTCCGTCGGCTAAACCTTCAATAACACCACGACGTTGTTTTGCACTTCTAAATCGGTTTAAATAATCAACAGTTACAGGAAAATCTTCTAATCTTTTGCTAAGGGTTTTAAAATGCTGAAATGCTAAAATAGTTGTAGGAACTAAAATCGCTACTTGTTTACCATTGTCAACAGCTTTAAATGCAGCTCTAATTGCAATTTCAGTTTTACCAAAACCAACATCACCACAAACCAATCTATCCATCGGTTGTTCACTTTCCATATCTTTTTTCACATCTTGTGTAGATGAAAGTTGATCTGGAGTGTCTTCATATAAAAAACTAGCTTCAAGTTCATGCTGTAAATAACTATCTGGATTGTATTGAAAACCGGTTTTAATTTTACGCTTTGCATACAATTCAATTAAATTATAAGCAATATGACGAATACGAGTTTTGGTTTTTTGTTTCAACTTTTTCCAGGCACCTGAACCTAATTTGTATAATTTTGGAGTGGTACCATCTTTCCCGGTGTATTTGCTGATTTTATGAAGCGAATGAATACTAATGTATAAAATATCTCTATCGCCATAAATTAGTTTAATAGCTTCTTGTTTTTTACCTTCAACATCAATTTTTTGGAGACCGCCAAATTTCCCTATACCGTGGTCAATATGTGTAACATAATCGCCTATTTCAAGACTGGTAAGCTCTTTTAACGAAATGGATTGTTTTTTAGCGTAGCCGGTTTTTAATCGGAACTTATGATAACGTTCAAATATTTGATGGTCGGTATAACAAGCTAACTTATTTTCTACATCAATAAATCCTTGGTACAAAGGAAAAACAAGGGTTGTATATTCAACTTTTTGCTCAACATCATTAAAAATATCGTGAAATCTGTTGGCTTGTTTTTGAGAATCACAAAACAGATAATTTTCATAGCCTTCTTCAGTATTTTTTTGAAGATTTTCAATTAATAAATCAAACTTTTTGTTAAATGAAGGTTGAGGTTTTGTATTAAATGAAATATTGTTTTCTGAAGTTTTTATTGGAGAGAATTCAACCAATGAAAAATTTTCCAATTGATTTTTAATTAACTCACCATTACAAAATAATTCGTTAGGTTGTGAATGATTAATTACTGTACTTAATGTTGAAAACGCCTCTTCAGCTTTAGAAAATAATTTATTTAATCGGCTTAAAAGTAAACTCTTGTTTTTTGTAAAAACAACTGTTTTTGATGAGATATACTTTAAAAAACTCTCCCTTTTTTCATCTAAAGTTTTATCTTCAACATTTGGCAGAATGCTAATCTTTTTTAATTTTTCGACAGAAAGTTGAGTTTCAATATCAAAAGTTCGAATGCTATCAACTTCATCACCAAAAAATTCAATTCGATAAGGCTTATTGTGTGAATACGAAAAAACATCAATAATTCCACCTCTAACCGAGAAATCTCCAGGTTCAGTTACAAAATCTACCCTGTTAAAGCTGTATTCAAATAATGTTTCGTTTACAAAATCGAGGGTTAAATTGTCGCTAACATTTACTTTTAAGGTGTTTCTGTTTAATTCTGCTTTGGTTACAACCTGCTCAAAAAGAGCATCGGGGTATGTGATAATTAAAGCAGGTTTTTTGCGAGAATTAATTCGGTTTAAAACCTCAGAGCGTAATAAAACATTGGCATTATCAACTTCTTCAATTTGATAAGGTCTTCTGTATGAACCAGGATAAAAAAGCACATCTTTTTCATTCAATAATTGTTCAAAATCGTTCAAATAATAAGCAGCCTCTTCTTTATCATTAAAAATTAATAGAAAAGGTTTTTCGAGGCTTTTAAAGCTTTCAGAAATAACAAAAGACAGTGACGATCCTACCAAATTCGATAACTGAAGATGGTGATTTTCCTGTGATAGCAATGGAGCTAATTGTTTTGATTTAACAACTTGCTCGTAAACTTTAAGTATAGTTTGTTTACTCAAAAGTTACAAATTTTGCCAAAGGTAGTCTTTTATATAAAAATGAAAAAAAATCCGTAAATTTATAAGAGAGAATTAATATTATAAGTTATGACTATTTCAGATTTATACCCAATTGGGTTACACGAACAAAATATTGGGCATTTTGCTACAATAGTTAGGCTGGCTTTACGTGACAACAAAATTGATAATGAGGAACATAAATTATTAAAGCGTTTGGCTAGAAGGTTAGATATAACTAAAAGTGAGTTTAAAACCATACTTAAGAACCCTCATAAATACCCTGTAAATCCACCTGTTAGTTATGAAGAGCGCCTTGAGCGATTGTACGATTTAACAAAAATGTTATTTTTAGACAGAAATCCAACCATTGATAAAACATCTATTATGGATAGGATTGCTGTAGGATTGGGCTTTCCTGTTAAAAATGTACGTAATATTGTGAAAGAAGCTGTTAAATTCTTTTTGAAAGATCCAGATATTGATGATTTTAAAAAGAAAATTAAAATTGTGGACCTGGTGAGTCCTTAAATAAAATTTAATTCGTTATTTTGTGTTTTTTAAACACATATAAATTTGAAGAAACTTACATTTGTTTTAGTGCTATGTTGTTCTTTTTTTAGTTCGAAAGCACAATCAAATACGAATAATTGGGTTGTTGGAGTAGGGGCAAATGCTGTAGATTATTTTCCTGTTACCGAGATAAGTGATAATGGAAACACTTGGGGTTTTATGAACGAAATTACCAACGCAAAGGATCATTGGAATATTTATGGACCGCGACTTAATGTTACTCGTTATTGGAAAAATAAAATTTCATTCGACGGTTCTTTTTCTTTAAATAAAATCACGAAAATTGGTGATAAAGTTATTAGTGAAGCTAATTATTATGCATTTGATGTCAATTTACATTACAGTATTTTAAACCCTTAAAATAGATTTAATCCTTATATTTTAGCAGGAGGAGGTTATACTTTTTTTATTCAAAGTGGAGGAACGGTAAATTTAGGGTTAGGAGGTAATTTATGGTTGACAGATTCCATTGGAATAAACGCTCAAGGAATGTATAAATACAATTCACCTGATTTTAGTTTATACTCACATTTTTATTATTCATTTAGTATAATATTTAATTTGAATTCAGGCAGAGGTCGATTTTTTCAAGGCGCAAGAGGTATAAATTGTTTTTGATAATTTAGTATCTTGCATACTCAAATATCAACATGCAACAATCACCATCTTTTCAAGTTTATAACGCCTCAGCTGGAAGTGGAAAAACATTCACTTTAGTTAAAGAATATCTTAAAATTGTACTTAGCAGTAACAATCCTTTTAAATTTCAGCAAATTTTAGCGGTAACTTTTACTAACAAAGCCGCCGGTGAAATGAAAGAACGAGTTATTGAAAATTTAAATTCATTTTCCAAACAAGAAGAAAGCGATATGCTTGAAATGTTGTCTGTAGAAATGAACTTGGAGAAAGAAATAATTTCCAAAAGATCTCAATCAGTTTTAACTTCTATACTTCAAAATTATTCAGCATTTAACATTACAACCATTGATAGTTTTACATACAAACTCATAAGAACTTTTTCGTACGATTTAGAACTACCTTTTAATGCCGATGTAGAATTAGATGCTCAAACTTTGTTAAATGAAGCAGTTGATTTAGTAATTTCAAAAATTGGTCAACACAAAGAATTGACAAAATTGCTTGTTAGTTACTCAATTCAAAAATTAGAAGATGATAAGGCGTGGGATATTTCGAACGATTTAAAATCTTTTGCTAAAATTATTTTAAATGAAAATGATGCAACACATTTAGAGCAGTTAAAAAATGTTTCTATAAATGAAATGAATAGCTTGAAGGGAGAACTTCAAAAAAGGAATAAAACAATTGAAAGGGAATTTCTAGCAATAGGAGCAAAAGGTTTGAAGTTAATTAGTGATAACGAACTTCAGCACAATCAGTTTTCGTACTCTGATCTTCCAAATTTTTTTGTAAAGCTCACTAAAATAAAGGAATTAAAAGTTGAAGATATCAAGTTTGAAGGAAGGTTAAATAAATCTATAGAGGGGAATAAAAACTTTTATACGGCAAAATGTGACGCTTCAATAAAAGGAATTATTGAATCTATCACTGAGCCTTTGAAACAATTATATTTTGAATCTAAAGAATTATATGAGAAAAAATTTGGCGAATATATTTTTAATGGATTGGTTGTTGAGGGGTTAATCCCACTTTCTGTTTTAAATTTTATTCATAACAGTTTGCAAGACATAAAATCAGAGAATAATATTTTATTAAATGCCGAATTCAATAAAATTATTAGTGATACTATAAAAAATGAGCCAGCTCCATTTATTTATGAACGTATTGGTGAAAAGTTTAAGTATTATTTTATTGATGAAATGCAAGACACTTCGCAGTTGCAATGGCAAAATTTAATTCCACTAATTAGCAATGCAATTTCTTCAGAAAATGAATTAGGCGAATCGGGGAAGTTGTTGTTGGTGGGTGATGCAAAACAGTCCATTTACAGATGGAGAGGCGGGAAAGCTGAACAATTTATTTCGCTCTCTTCAGAAGAAGAAAAAAAAGAAAATAATCCATTTTATATTAACAAGGTAATTCAAAATTTAGATGTAAATTATCGAAGTTGCTCTGAAATTATTGAATTTAATAATGGGTTTTTTACACATATATCAAAGTTCTTATCTAATAAAAGTTATGGCAACTTATTTTTACAAGGTAACAGTCAAAAAATAAATAAAAATAAAGGTGGTTTTGTGCAGGTTTCATTTGTTGAAAAATCAAAAGAAGATGAGGAAAAAGAATTGTTATATCCCAAAAAAGTACTTTCGATAATTGAAAATTTAGACACTTCATTTCAAAAAAATGAAGTGTGTGTTTTGGTGCGCACTAGAAAGCAAGGTGTTAGTGTTGCCAATTATTTATCAGAAAAAGGTGTTGATATTATTTCTTCTGAAACCTTGTTACTTCACAACAATTCAAAAGTTGAATTTATCATTCAGTTGCTTAATGTAATTCAAAAGCCTTTAGATAAGGAAGTTAAAATAAAAGTACTTTATTTTTTATATGAATATTTGAATTTAAGTAGCCCAAAACACACTTTTTTTTCGGGTTTAATACAATTGTCAAATGAAGAATTTTTCAAAGCACTAGGTAAGTATGAAATAAATTTCGATGAAAATAAATTTATTCAACAACCGTTTTATACTGCTTTGGAATATTTAATCAGAAGTTTTGGTTTAGCTCCTGAATCCGATGCTTACATTCAATTTTTCTTAGATGGAGTATTTGAATTTCAACATAAGAAACAAGGTTCAATTTTGAGTTTTCTGGAATATTGGGAGTTGAAAAAAGACACTTTAAGTATTGTTGCTCCTGAATCTGGGAATGCAGTTAGAATTATGACCATTCATAAGGCAAAAGGTTTGGAGTTTCCAATTGTAATATTTCCTTACAATTTGGAAATTTATAGACAAATTGATCCAAAAATTTGGTTTCCAACCAACGTTTCTTCGAAATTAAATTCAGTGTTGGTTAATTATAGTAAAAAGTTAAAATATTCAGGAGAAATTGGAGAGTCGTTGTTCAATCAAAGGAGAGAAGAGCTGGAACTAGATAATTTCAATTTATTATACGTGGCTTTAACAAGAGCTGTGGAGCAATTGTATGTCATAGCAGAAAAAGAAAATTTAAACAAAAAGGAAATTACTTTTAATAATTCCTCTAATTTTTTAGTTGATTTTTTAAAGGAAAAAGGTTTTTGGGATACTGAAATAAACGATTATAGCTTTGGAAATCCAGCAAAATCAATTTATTCAAAGGAAGCTGAAAAAAACACCATATTCCCAAATACGTTTATAAGTAATTCTTGGGGTGATTTAAATATTTCAATTGTTGCAAACTCATCTGTTTTATGGGAAACAGAGCAAGGAGATGCGATTTTCTACGGAAATTTAATTCACGAAATTTTATCAAAAATTTATACTTGTAACGATTTAGAAGAAGTGTTAAATAGCTATTTATTTGAAGGAACCATCAACCAAGTTGAATTGGAAGATATTAGTAAGATAATTACAAAAATTATTGAACACCCAAAATTAACCATGTATTATCAGCAAAATAACCAGGTAAATAACGAAAGACCGATAATTACAACTAATAAAGAAATTGTAATTCCGGATCGAATAATATTTAATGAAAAAGAAGTAGTTATTATTGATTATAAAACAGGAAAACCAGAAAAAAAACATGAGCAGCAAATTAGTTATTATGCTCAAGTATTGAAAAATATGGGGTTCACAATAGTAAAAAAAATATTGGTATATATTGATGAAACAATAGTGCTAAAAGAAGTTTAGATTGTTTTAAATTTGATAAAATTTAATACTATGTACGGTACAATAAAACAAGAATTACAAAAAGAGCTGCAAGAAATTAAAGATGCAGGACTTTATAAAAGTGAGCGAATTATTACCTCTGCTCAAGATGCGGTAATAAAAATTAGCACAGGTGAAGAAGTTATTAATTTTTGCGCTAACAACTACTTAGGGTTGTCAAATAATCCAGAGGTAATACAGGCTGCAAAAGATACTTTAGACACGCATGGTTATGGAATGTCATCGGTGCGTTTTATTTGTGGGACCCAAGATATTCATAAGAAATTAGAACAAAAAATAGCCCAGTTTTATCAAACGGAAGACACCATTTTATATGCTGCAGCATTCGATGCGAATGGAGGAGTTTTTGAGCCTCTTTTATCAAATGAAGATGCAATTATTTCTGATGCATTAAACCATGCCTCAATAATTGATGGGGTTCGCTTATGTAAAGCCGCTAGGTATAGATATGATAATAACAACATGGACTCTCTTGAACAACAATTAATTGAAGCTGCCAAAAACAATCATCGATTCAAAATTATTGTAACCGATGGAGTTTTCTCTATGGATGGAATTGTTGCTAGTTTAGATAAAATATGTGATTTAGCTGAAAAATACAATGCTATGGTTATGGTAGATGAATGCCATGCTGCAGGTTTTATAGGCAAAACAGGTAGGGGAACTTTAGAGTTGAAAAATGTAATGGGACGTGTTGATATTATTACCGGAACTTTAGGAAAAGCATTAGGCGGCGCTATGGGAGGTTATACAACAGGCAAAAAAGAAATTATTGAAATGTTACGTCAGCGTTCAAGGCCTTATTTATTTTCTAATTCATTAGCCCCAACTATAGTTGGGGCTTCGCTAAAGGTATTTGAATTGCTTTCTAAAGACACTTCATTGCGTGATAAATTAGAATGGAACACCAATTACTTTAAGCAGGGAATGATTAAGGCGGGTTTTGACACTGTTAAAGGAGATTCAGCTATAGTTCCGGTAATGTTGTATGACGCTAAGTTATCTCAAGATATGGCTAATATGCTACTTGAAGAAGGTATTTATGTAATTGGGTTCTTTTTCCCTGTGGTTCCTAAGGGTAAAGCAAGAATTAGAGTGCAGTTATCAGCAGCTCATAAAAAAGAACATTTAGATAAGGCAATTGAAGCATTTATTAAAATTGGACAAAGGCTAAAGGTAATATAGAAAAATACCAAATAAAGAACGTTGTTTCATATAATTTTGTATTTTTGCTCCATATAGGCCGGTCTTAAAGGCTTATATTTTGCGAATTAAAGAGAACATTAAATTTAAATTTTAAAAAATGAAACATTTTAAAGTTGCCTTTTTGGCAGTATTAATTACAATTGGTTTTACCCAATTGAATGCACAAGACAAAAATAATCCTTGGCAAATAGGATTTGGAGTAAACGCAGTAGATTTTTATTCAACAAACCCTCAAACAGATTGGGGAGGAAGATGGTATGATGAATTTTTTAATGCAGAAGACCACTACAATATGATTCCTGCGATTACTAGAGTTTCAGTTGGTAAATATTTAGCTGATGGTTTTAGTTTTGAAGTAGGTGGTACCTTGAGTAAAATTGAAAATATTGGAGATATGGCTGCTGATGAGTTATCTTATTTTGGTTTAGATGGAGCTTTAAAGTATGATTTAAATGAAGTAATTGGTGAAACTGCTTGGTTTGACCCTTATGTATCTGTTGGTGGTGGTTACACTTGGATGGATAATACAGGAGCTGGAACTTTTAATGGTGGTTTAGGAGCAAATATGTGGCTTAATGAGAATGTAGGTTTAAATATTGGAACCCAATATAAACACACTTTTGATGATAATATTTATGCTCACTGGCAACATTATGCAGGTTTAGTTATTAAGTTTGGCGGTACTGATACTGATGAAGATGGAATATATGATAAATTTGATGCTTGTCCTGAAGTATTTGGTTTAGCTGAATTCGATGGATGTCCTGATACTGATAGTGATGGAATTATTGATTCAAAAGATGCTTGTCCTGAAACAGCTGGTTTAGCTGAATTAAACGGTTGTCCAGATGCTGATGAAGATGGAATTGCTGATAAAGATGATGCTTGTCCAAATAAAAAAGGTACAAAAGCTAACAATGGATGTCCTGATACTGATGGTGATGGTCTTATAGATAAAAACGATTCTTGTCCTAAAGTTGCTGGTCCTTCAGCAAATAAAGGTTGTCCTTGGCCTGATACTGATGGTGACGGCGTTTTAGATAAAGATGATAAATGTGTTGATTTAGCTGGGCCTGCATCTAACAATGGATGTCCTGAAATATCTGAAGAAGAAGTTGCTCAATTAGTAGAGTTATTCAAAGTATTTTCTTTTGAAATTGGAAGTGATGTTTTCTTAGATGAAACTCCACCAAAAATGGATGAAGCAGCGGCAATTATAGTTAAATACCCAACTGCTAAATTTGTAATTGAAGGACATACTGATAGTGTTGATACAAAAGAATATAACCAAGATTTATCAGAAAGAAGAGCTTCTAAAGTTGTTGATTACCTAGTTTCAAAAGGTGTTAACGCAGCTAACTTAAGCTCAAGAGGTTTTGGTGAAGAAAGACCAGTTGCAACAAACTTAAATGCAAAAGGTAGAAAACAAAATAGAAGAGTAGAAGTTGAATTGGTTGACTAATTTAATTTAAGCTTAACAATTTTTAAAAAAGCCATTCACATGAATGGCTTTTTTTGTTGGAACTCTCATATTAATAAAAATGAGAAATTACTCATAAAAATATGATTAAAAGTCGTTTCATTTGAAATGGCTTTTTTACTTTTATATAGAAATATAGAAAGATGAAATCATTTATAGCAAAAGTAATTGAAGATGTAATTAGTGAGCATAATAATATCGCTAATTTAATTTTTGTATTACCAAGTCAAAGAGCTTGTGTGTTCTTAAAAGAAGAGGTTGTAGATAATATTTACACAAATTCGTTTTTACCAAAAATAATAAGTATTGAAAATTATATTCAGGATATAGCGGATTTTTCGTTAATTGATAATACTAGATTGTTATTTGAATTTTATTCGGTTTATAAAAAAATTACACCAAAAAATAAACAGCAATCTTTTGAGCTTTTTTCTCAATGGGCAATTATTGCACTCCAAGACTTTAATGAACTAGATAGCTATTTAGTAAATTCTGACGATTTTTTTTCGAATTTAGGTGATTTAAAACGCCTTAATAATTGGTTTCAAGAAAAGGAACCAAGCAAATTGTCAATTGATTACATACATTTTTTTGATTTGTTATATGAGCTTTATAAGGGTTTAAATCAAAAACTAAAAAACAATAAATTTGGGTATCAAGGATTAATTTATAGAGAAGCGATTGAAAATTTAGAATTCTATAGAAATAATCTACAAAATAAACACCTTGTTTTTATTGGTTTTAACGCTTTAAATAAAGCTGAAGAACAAATTATTCAGGAATTGTTAAACTCTGGTGTAGCATCTATTTATTGGGATGCAAATGATGAAATAATGAGCAATACCAATATTGCTGGGAAGTTTTTAAGAAAATATAGGGATGAATGGGTCTATTTCAAAAAGAATTCATTTTTATGGAATGAATCTGAAAATAGCCAAAATAATATTCAAATAATTGGAGCACCTAAAAATATAGGTCAAATAAAATATGCTGGAGAATTGTTGCAGAATTTTAATAATATCAATAATACAGCTTTGGTTTTGGCTGATGAAAATTTACTTACCTTATCACTAAACTCATTGCCAAACACTATTGGTGGTGTAAATATAACTATGGGATTTCCTCTAAAAGAAATTCCAGTAGCAACTATTTTTGAAAGCATTTTTGAAATGCATTTGAATCAGCAAAAATTTGGTAAAAAAAGAAACAATGAGTTTTATTATAAAGATGTTCTAAATTTGTTAAACAACCCATTTTTAAATAAAATAAGTGGTAAAATCCTTCAAAAAATTGCAAAAGGAATAAAGAAGGAAAATTATATTTTTGTTTCAGAGGAAATTGTTAAATCATTCTTATCAGGAGTTGATTTAAAAGAGTCTAAATTTGTAATTTCATTTTTTGATTTCCCTGAGAGTATTAACGATATAATTTCAAAGTGTAGCGAATTAGTACTAACCTTGAAACCGCACTTTTTAGGTGTAGAAAAGGAGTATTTATTTAGGTTTTATCAGGTTTTTCAACAATTAAAAACGTTAAATGTAACATTTAATCACATCACTAATTTGAAAACATTAGCATTGTTTTACAATCAGCTTATTACAAATGAAAAATTAGCCTTTCAAGGAGAACCTTTACAGGGTCTACAGTTAATGGGAATGCTAGAAACACGTGTATTGGATTTTGATAATGTAATTGTAACTTCATTAAATGAAGGAATTTTACCTGCAGGGAAAGGTGAACAATCTTTTATTCCATTTGATATAAAAAAGCATTTTGAATTGCCTACATATCAAGAAAAAGATGCTATTTTTTCGTACCATTTTCAACGCTTGATTAAGCGAGCAAAAAATGTATTTTTATTGTATAATACTGAAACCGACGGTTATGGGTCGGGAGAAAAGAGTAGATTTTTAACTGATATTGAGCTAAATAATCAGGATATTTCAAGTACAATAATTAGCCCGAAAATTCAGCAAACTTCAAATAAAAATATAGTAATTAAAAAAACGAATGAAGTAATTCAACAATTAAACTTAGTTTTTAAAAAAGGCATCTCTCCTTCAGCTTTGGCAAATTATATATACAATCCTGTAAAGTTTTACGAGCAAAAAGTATTAAAAATTAATGAAGAAGATGATGTTGAAGAAACTATTGCTGTAAATACTATGGGAACAGTTATTCACGAAGTGTTGGATAAACTTTATAAACCTTTTATAGGAACGTTTGTAAAAATTGAAAATGTAGAAAATATGTTTGATTTGATGGAGGGTCTCTTGATTTCAAATTTTCGTAAATTTTATAAAAAAGGTGATATAAATACTGGGAAAAACAAACTTATTTTTGAAGTTAGTAAAAGTCATATTCACCGGTTTTTAAGACAAGAAAAGAATCTTCTTCAAAATGGTAGTGAGTTAAAAATTATTGATTTAGAGCCTGAAATAAAAACCGAAATTAATATTGATGGAATTGATTTTCCAGTTAAAATTGTTGGGAAAGTTGACCGAATTGATGAATTGAATGGTGTTACTAGAATTATTGATTACAAAACCGGAAAAGTTGAATCAAAGGATTTGAGAATTGATGATTTTTCAATTTTAAGTACTGAATATAAATATACCAAAGCATTGCAAGTTATGTTGTATTCATTTCTTTATTCCAAAGAAAATAAGTTTAATTTTGAAAAACCGTTGGAGGCAGGAATAATATCCTTTAAAAATTTGAAATCAGGATTTTTAAAAATGAATTTTACTCAAAAAGGAAAAGATAACAATATAACAGAAGAAAGATTACTGGAATTTCAAGTTGAATTATTCAGAATTATTAAAGAAATATTAACCCCGGAGATTCCTTTTGTTGAAAATACAAATCTTCCGTTTTAAAGGAGTATTATGAAGATTATAAGAAATATATTGGTAGAAAGCACCAAACAGAATAAACCAATTTTAACTGATGTTTTTTACAATAAAAACAATCATAAAAAACCAGTAGTAATTTTTTGTCATGGCTATAAAGGTTATAAAGATTGGGGTGCATGGAATTTAGCGGCTGAAGAATTTGCAAAAAATGATATGTTTTTGCTAAAATTTAATTTTTCTCACAATGGAGGTACTGTTGAAAACCCTATTGATTTTCCAGATTTAGAAGCTTTCGGGCAAAACAATTATGAAATTGAATTAAATGATTTAGATGATATTATTAACTGGATAATTGCTTCAGAATATAAAAATGAAATTGATGCAAATAACATTACGTTAATTGGTCATTCGCGTGGCGGAGGCAGTATAACTATTAAAGCGTCAGAAAATGGAGTAGTGAAACGCATAATTTCGTGGAATGGTGTTTCAGATTTTGGCACTCGATTCCCAAAAGGCGAAATTTTAAAGCAATGGGAGAAGGCAGGTATTGCATATATTGAAAATACGAGAACCAAACAGCAAATGCCTCACTATTTTCAATTTTACCTCAACTTTAAAGAAAATAAATTACGATTTACTGTAAAAAATGCCGCTCAAAAACTTAAAATACCACATTTAATTATTCAAGGAAGGCAAGACGATGTTGTGTTACCCAAAGAAGCTGAGAATTTGCATAAATGGAATCCAAACAGCGAGTTAGTTTTTATAGATGGAATGGATCATTCTTTAGGTTGTGTTCAGCCTTGGGAAGAGTCAAAAATGCCTGTTCATTTAGAGCAAGTAGTACTAAAAAGCATTGAATTCATAAAAAAGTTATGATTCAGAAAGCTAAACTTTCCGATTTAGAAATCTTGTACTCTTTAACGAGAGAATGCGCCCAATATTTAATAAAGCAGGGAATATTTCAATGGAATGAATATTACCCTTCAAAAGAAGTTTTACTAAACGACATTGAACATCAGCAAATATGGAAATTAGTAGTAGAAAATGAAATTGCTGGAATAATTGTATTAACTGAAATAGAAGATGTTGAATATAAAAATGTAAAATGGTTAACAACAAATCAGCGTAATTTATATATTCACAGGTTAGCTGTTCATCCAAAATTTCAAAAAAAAGGTTATGCTCAAAAATTAATGAATTTTGCAGAAGAATTTGCACAACAAAAAGGGTATGCCTCACTTAGGCTAGATACATTTAGTCAAAATATTCAAAATCAACGTTTTTATGAGCGACGGGGATATGAAAAGTTGGAAAGTATTTATTTCCCAAAACAAAGTGAACATCCGTTTTTTTGTTACGAACTAGTATTAAATGTATAAAGAATCAAATATTTCATTTGTAGGAATTAATAAACTAGCTTTACCAGCATTAATAGCAGGAATTGCCGAGCCTTTATTGTCAATTACTGATACTGCAATTGTTGGGAATATTCAACAAAATTCTACTGAAGCCCTTGCTGCTGTTGGAATTGCCGGTTCATTTATTTCGGCATTGGTTTGGATTTTAGCGCAAACACGTTCAGCTATTTCAGCCACAGTTTCTAAATATTTAGGAGCTAGAAAATTAGACGAAATTGCTACATTACCCGCTCAAATTATCGCAATTAACTTGTTGTTGAGTACTACCATTTACTTGGTTACTTTATTTTTTGCAACCGAGATATTTAGACTGTACAATGCCGATGGTCTTATTTTAAATTACTCGGTTGAGTATTACAAAATTAGAGCAATTGGTTTCCCATTAACCTTATTTGTTTTTTCGGTTTTTGGAGTATTTAGAGGCTTGCAAAACACCTTTTGGCCCATGATTATTAGTATTGTTGGCGCAATATTAAATGTTATTTTAGACTTCGCTTTGGTTTTTGGGGTAGAAGGATTTATAAGTCCAATGAATGTGCAAGGTGCTGCTTGGGCAAGTGTAATTTCACAAGTTGTTATGGCGTTAATGGCTTTGATTTTATTGTTGAAAAAAACACCCTTTAATTTACGATTTTCACTTCAATTTAATAAGGAAATAAAGAACCTGTTGGCTATAAGTTTTAATTTAATTATTAGGGCAATGGCATTAAATGTTGCGTTGTATTTAGCAAATTCATACGCTACAAAATATGGAGAAAATTATATAGCAGCACAAACCATTGCTTTTCAAATATGGCTGTTTTTTGCCTTTTTTATTGATGGCTACGCAAGTGTTGGGAATATTGTTTCAGGAAAATTATTGGGAGAAAAAAAACATAAAAATCTTTGGAAATTAAGTTTGAAATTAAGTCAATATGCTATTATAATAGCTGTTTTATTAGCTTTAATATGCGGTGCTTTATACAATCCAATCGGAAGACTTTTTTCTTCAGAGGAGACAGTTTTAAATGCATTCTATCAAGTTTTTTGGATTGTTTTAGTCATGCAGCCCTTAAACGCAGTTGCCTTTGTATTTGATGGAATTTTTAAAGGTTTGGCTGAAGCTGCTATACTTCGAAATTTATTAATAATTGCAACTTTTTTAGGTTTTGTACCTGTATTATTTATTTCTGACTTTTTGGGGTTAAAGCTTGTTGGTATTTGGATTGCTTTTACTGTTTGGATGTTGTTAAGAGCTGGAATTTTAGTTGTAAAATTTAGAACAAAGTATTTATATAAAAACACGTAACTTTGAGCCTTATGAGCAACGGAAGTTTATATACACATATTCAAAACGGAATTGCAACTGTTGAATTTTACCATGAAGCAGGCAATTCTTTTCCATCTGAACTTTTAAAACGTTTAACAAATGCATTTAATGAGTTAAGTGAAAATAATGAAGTAAGTGTTATTATTTTAAAAAGTGAAAAAGAAAAGGCATTTTGTGCTGGAGCATCCTTTAATGAATTAATAGCAATTGATAATTTTAAAAGTGGGAAAAGGTTTTTCATGGGCTTTGCCAATTTAATAAATGCAATGCGCAAATGTTCAAAAATTATTATTGGTAGAATTCAAGGCAAGGCAGTTGGTGGTGGTGTTGGTTTAGCGGCAGCTTGTGATTATAGCTTTGCTACTGAGCGAGCATCAATTAAACTATCAGAATTAACCATTGGTATAGGTCCTTTCGTTATAGAGCCAGTGGTAACTCGTAAAATAGGTATTGGCGCCTTTAGTGAATTAACGCTTGATGCTACTAGTTGGGAAACTGCTTATTGGGCAAAAGAAAAAGGACTGTACGCAAAGGTTTTTGAAAGTGTAAAACAAATGGATGTAGAAGTAGATAATTTTGCTTTAAAATTATCTAATTATAATCCTAAAGCTTTAACTGAATTAAAAAAAGTACTTTGGAAAGGAACTGAAAATTGGGATGAATTATTAGAGAAAAGAGCCGAAATTAGTGGTGATCTAGTTTTATCTGATTTTACAAAAAAGTCACTTCAAAAATTTAATAAGTAGGTATGATAAAAACTTTTATTTTATTGCTACAGCAAGTTAATATTGAAGAAAAAATTAAAAACGCACCAGATAAAGGGTATGAAATAGGTGTGTTAATTGGTACTTATTTGCCCTTTGTACTTTTGGCTGGTATTGCTTACTTTGTGTATTATAAAGCCAAAAGCAGAAAAGATTTAGACGATTAATTGATAGATTATTAAAATGAACAATATTAGAATTACCAAGCAATTTGATTTTGAAACCGGGCACGCATTATATGGTTATGATGGGAAATGCAAAAATGTTCATGGACATAGTTATAAATTATCTGTAACTGTTATTGGAATTCCAATTTCAGATCCTGAAAATGTAAAATTTGGTATGGTTATCGATTTTGGCGATTTAAAAAAGATTGTAAACGAGGAAATTGTAGATCTTTTTGATCATGCTACGGTGTTTAACAAAAACACACCTCATATTGAGTTAGCAAAAGAGTTAAAAGATAGAGGACATCACGTAATTTTGGTTAATTATCAGCCAACTAGTGAAATGATGCTTATTGACTTTTCTGAAAAAATTACAAATCGTTTGCCTAAGAATATCAAATTACATTCCTTAAAATTACAGGAAACTGGTACTTCGTGTGCAGAATGGTTTGCTACAGATCAAAATTAAATGTGTAATGATTAATAAATTAGCTAAAGAGATTCATCAGAATGCAAAGGATAAAGGTTTTTTTGAAAACGAAAGGAACCTTGGGGAAATATTGTGTTTAATTCATAGCGAGGTTAGTGAGGCGCTAGAGGCTGACAGAGAACATAAGTATTGCAATACAGATGTAAAATCACTTTTAAAAATTAATAATGACAGTGACTTTCAAAAAAGTTTTGAAGAGCATGTAAAAAATACATTTGAAGATGAATTATCTGATATAATTATTAGAGTTCTTGATTTAGCCAGCTATAAAAACATTAATTTAGAAGCGCATATTCAAGCAAAAATGAGGTACAATTCTACCAGAGTTAATAAGCACGGTAAAAAGTATTAACTGTTATTTTCCATTAAAGGAATTCATAGTATTATTTAAGCCTGCTGTTCCAAAAGATTTTACTAAAGCAATTGATTTCTCCAACCTTTCAGGAAGTTGTTTTATTTCGTCGTCACCCCATTTACCAAGCACATAGTCTACTTGTTTTCCTTTAGAAAATTCAGCACCTACACCAAATCTAAATCGAGTATATTTTGTAGTTTGCAAAACAGCATTAATATCTTTTAATCCGTTGTGCCCACCATCACTTCCTTTTGCTTTTAATCGAATGCTTCCAAAAGATAAGTTCAAATCATCACAAATAATTAATAAGTTTTCAAATGGAATTTTTTCTTTGGTTAACCAGTACTTAACAGCTTTTCCGCTTAAATTCATAAAAGTTGAAGGTTTTAAAAGAATAAAAGTTCTCCCTTTAAATCTGAATTTTGAAATAGAACCTAGTTTTTGACTTTCAAAAGTAACTTCTTCTTTAGAAGCTAATTCGTCTAATATTTTAAATCCAATATTATGACGTGTTTCGTCATATTTTGCACCTATATTTCCTAAACCAACAATTAAAAATTTTTTCATAAGATGTTCTGAGGATTCTTTATCCTTTTTTGTGCCGAATAATAATTTTATTAATCGAAATAATTGCATAGTACAAAAATAATAAAAAGAATGAGGTTTGAATAAAAAGAAAAAGCGTTGCTAATGCAACGCTTTTATATTATTTACTAATAAGTTGAATTATTCAGCAGAAGTTTCTTCAGTTGAAGCAACCGCTTCACCTCCTTCTTCACCTTCTTCACCTTCTTCTTCTTCTTCTTCTTCTACTGCGCTACGAGCAGTTCTTACTTGAGCAACAACAGTATTATCGGGATGTAAAATACTGAATTTTTCATCTTCTAATTCAGTAACAAATATTTTACTACCAATTTTTAGTTGTGAAATATCAGCATTAATAAAGTCTGGTAAATCAGTTGGCAATGCTCTTACACTTAATTTACGCATAGGAAAACGTAAAGAACCACCATTTAATACACCAGGAGAAACTCCTACTAATCTTACAGGGATATTCATAGTTACCATTTTATCATCAAATAATTGGTAAAAATCTATGTGTAAAATTTTGTCACTTACTGGGTGAAACTGAATGTCTTGTAAAATTGCATGGTATTTAGTACCATCTAATTCAATCGTTGCAGTATATACATTTGGAGTGTACACTAATTTTTTGAATGAAGCTTCATCCGCTGAAAAGTGTAATGGTTTATCCCCTCCGTATAATACGCAAGGTACCTTTCCAGCATTACGTAAGGCTTTAGTCGCCGACTTGCCCACGCTTTCTCTTTGAGATCCGTTGATTGTAATTGATTTCATTTATCTATATTTATTATTAATTTACATTAAAAATTGTCCGCTTATTGATCTGTTATTTTGCACTTTATGCATTACATCTGCAAACAAAGGGGCGCAAGATACGACTTTTATTTTAGAACACTCTCGTTTTAAAGGAATTGTATCAGATACAATTAACTCCAATAATTTAGATTTTTCGATACGCTCATAAGCTTCACCAGACAAGATAGGATGCGTACAAATAGCTCGTATACTTAATGCACCTTTTTCCATCATTAAATCAGCAGCTTTTGTAAGTGTGCCTCCGGTATCAATCATATCATCCACTAAAATTACATGGCGATTTTTAACTTCACCAATTAATTCCATGGTATCTATAACATTTGCTTTTAATCGCTGTTTATAGCAAATTACCACTTCGCTTTCTAAATATTTAGAATATGCATACGCTCTTTTAGATCCACCCATATCAGGTGAAGCAATAGTAATATTTTCTAAACCTAATTCTTTAATATGAGGTAAAAATATAGTGGAAGCATATAAGTGATCTACAGGTTTTTCGAAAAATCCTTGAATTTGATCGGCATGTAAGTCCATAGTCATAATTCTTGTTGCGCCAGCAGTCTGAATTAAATTTGCGACTAATTTTGCGCCAATTGCCACACGAGGGCGGTCTTTACGATCTTGTCTAGCCCACCCAAAGTAAGGTATAACAGCTGTAATATGTCTTGCTGAAGCTCTTTTAGCAGCATCTAACATTAATAACAATTCCATTAAGTTGTCGGAACTTGGGAAGGTAGATCCAATAATAAATACACGTCTACCTCTAACCGATTCTACTAATGCCGGTTGAAATTCTCCATCGCTGAAATTTGATATTACTACGTTTCCAAGTTCTGAACCATAGCTTTTAGCAATTTTTTTAGCCAATATTTTGCTTTGTCTACAAGCAAAAATTTTGGGAGCTAGCTGATTATTTTCCATTTTTTTAGTTGTGTTGGTTTTTTAATATGTGATGTGTTGTTGTTTGTTGGGTGCAAATTTAAAATTATTTAAATAGTATTTGCGCAACTTCGTGAAGTTTTTGTGTTTTAGATGAAAATTATTTTTAAATTTGCAATCCAATTCAAGAAGCCTCGATGGCGGAATTGGTAGACGCGCTGGATTCAAAATCCAGTTCTTTCACGAGAGTGTGGGTTCGATTCCCACTCGAGGTACATAATAGGGAGTCTAACTTGTTTATTTTAAGCTTGTTAGGCTTTTTTTTATTTTAATTCCCTTATGCTTCCCTTTTTTTAAAAAGTATTTTAAGAATAACTGATAAACAATTTGGAAATATTATGAATTTCTGAGGCAAAGCAATAGTTTCCAAAGAATTCCTACCAACACCACTTGAATTATTTTAAATAGAAATAAAAAAATGCATTTTTTTCTAAAAAACACAAACCCACCTCGAACATTGCTTGAAGAAAACGAGGTGAGTAAATGAGTAATCTCTTTGAGATGTTTAACAAATATCAGATTTTTATTTATGTTTTATATAAGTTTCAATACATACTTTGTGAACGAGCTATATAAAATTATAAACGTGCATTTTTAACTAATAAACGTTTAATTTGAGTAATAAAACAACTGTATTTGACAAATGATTGGAATAAAAGTTATGCTTTATTATTAAAAAATGATTAACTTTATTACTGATTAAAAAAAATACTATGCCTCAAGATGTAAAAATTATATACTTAGGAGCATGTTTTGTTTTGCTATTTGCTTGCTTACCATCTGATTCTGATTACGAGCCTAGTTGCACACCAGATCCAACATTAATAACTAACGAGGTTACTGCAATTACTCAGACTTCAGCTAAGCTTGCAGGTAAAATTATTGCCCCTACTTGCAATGCAGCTGTAATTTATCAAGGGTTTGTTTATTCAAAAGAAACGTTACCAACAACAGATGACACAATAACAAAAGTAAATGGAGAAAATATAGATTCTGTTGTAAACGATCTTGAGCCAGATTCAGAATACTTTGTTAGAAGTTTTTTTAAAAACCCTGTTGGTGTATTTTACGGTAATGAAATCACTTTTAAAACAGAAGAAGATTCCAACCCTGTCTATTTGGATACCAATGGTATTACCATAAAAGCTAAAGATTGGGCGCAAGTAGGTGATACGGGCCTTATTAATGATGTAAGCTATACAGTTGTTGATGCTCAAACTTTGAAAAGTATGGTAACTGCAAATGATGATTTAACAAGAGTTTGTACAACTAAAGTCACTAATATGAGAGAACTGTTTATGAGTAATCCTTCATTTAATCAAGATATAGGCAGTTGGGATGTAAGTAATGTGACTGATATGAGTTTTATGTTTAGATATGTATCTTCATTTAATCAGGACATTGGTAATTGGGATGTAAGCAATGTGAGTAATATGGGTTATATGTTTTACTACGCAAGCTCATTCAATCAAGATATAGGTAATTGGGATGTAAGTAATGTGGTTGATATGAGGTATATGTTTTACTATGCAAGTTTATTTAATCAAGATATAGGTAATTGGGATGTAAGTGAAGTGAGTAATATGAGTGGGATGTTTCTTGATAATAATGTATTTAACCAAGATATAGGTAATTGGGATGTAAGTAATGCGACTGATATGGGATATATGTTTGCTAATTCAAGCTCATTCAATCAAAATTTAAGTAATTGGAGTGTAAGCAAAGTTATTAAATGTCAACAATTTAGTAACAATGCAATATTGTCGCCCGTTTTTACACCTAACTTTACTAATTGTAATCCTGATTAAATTATAGTTTTATTTTTTTTCGAAAACAAAATTAAAAAACAAATCAAATATCTTTTTCCCAAAAACCGTTATGAAAAAAAGGAGGGTTACACACACTAGTTATATCATTGATTTAAACCTCACCAATATTCCGTAAATATCAGATTTTTGTTTTAGATAAGTGGCAATACTTACTTTGTGTATCAGTTATCTATAAATATACGTGCTTCTTTAACTTATGAACGGTTAAAATTGGCTTGTATTAGTTGTAATCTATCTATCATAAAATAACCACCTCAATTTTTGTAACACAAAAATTGAGGTGGACCTAACTTAAATTTATAATACAATTTATTATGATTAATTCATTGTATTATACTACAAAGATTTAATTTTCATCTTTGTTTTAGGTAAATTTAAGAAATTATATTGTATATGGGTTATTTTTAATTATAAACGCACTTCTTTAACTTATGAACGTTTAAAATTAACCTGTGTTATTTGCAGTTTATTTATTATAAAATAACCACCCCAATTTTATATTACAAAAATTGAGGTGGATCTAACTTAAATTTATAATACAATTTATTATGATTAATTCACTGTATTATAATGCAAATATCAAATTATTATTTCTGTTTTCTATAATTTTCAATGCGTACTTTGCTAATGGTATGTTTTTAATTATAAACGTACATTTTTAATCAATAAGCGTTTAAAATATGTATTAATAATTCTAACTACCAGCAGGAGAAAATGCAATTTCGCTACAAACTAATCAATTAGGTTAGGTATTGCCTTTAAAAAAGGTTTTCAAGTAAATCATTGTCAACTAAATTTGGCAGCGTTACCTTTAAATCAGGTCTTCTTTTCATTTCACGTTTTATGGCAAAAAGAGCTTCGTCATTTCTGGCCCAACTTCTACGTGCAATTCCATTATTTACATCGTAAAACAACATGCTTTTCAATTTTTCTGATGCTGCTTTGCTGCCATCCAGTAACATTCCAAATCCACCATTAATTACTTCACCCCAGCCAACACCACCACCATTGTGGATGGAGACCCAGGTCGCACCCCTAAAACTATCACCAATTACATTGTGAATTGCCATATCAGCTGTAAATTTACTTCCATCATAAATATTACTTGTTTCTCGGTATGGTGAATCTGTTCCACTTACATCATGATGATCTCTACCTAAAACTACTGCTCCAATTTCTTTTTTAGCAATAGCATTGTTAAAAGCTTCTGCAATTTTTGCTCTACCTTCAGCATCAGCATATAAAATACGAGCTTGTGAGCCAACTACTAATTTATTGGCTTTTGCGTTTTTAATCCAGGTAATATTATCGTGCATTTGTACTTGAATTTCTTTTGGTGAATTCTCCATAATTTCAGTCAAAATATTCATTGCAATAGCATCTGTTTTATCAAGATCTTTAGGTTTTCCAGAAGTGCAAACCCACCTAAAAGGACCAAAACCGTAATCAAAACACATTGGCCCAAGTATATCTTGTACATATGAAGGATATTTGAAGTCTACGTTGTTGAGAGCAAAAACAGCTGCTCCTGCTCTGGAAGCTTCTAATAAAAAGGCATTTCCATAATCAAAAAAGTAGGTTCCTTTTGCGGCATGATTGTTTATGGAATTAGCTTGACGTACTAAAGAAGCTTTTACAAGTTTTTTGAATTTTTTTGGATGGTTTTTTATTAACTCATTACTTTCTTCGTAGCTAAGTCCAACCGGGTAATATCCACCAGACCAAGGGTTGTGTAATGAAGTTTGGTCGGAACCAACATGAACAAAAATGTTTTCTGAATCAAAGCATTCCCAAACATCTACAATATTCCCTGTAAATGCTATGGAAATAATTTCTTTGTTTATTTGAGCTTCTTTTACACGAACAACCAATTCCTCTAAATTATCAATCAAAACATCTACCCATCCTTGCTCGTATCTTTTAATAGCAGCTTTTGTATTTACTTCAGCGCAAACGGTTATGCATCCTGCAATATTTCCTGCTTTTGGTTGAGCCCCACTCATACCTCCTAATCCGGATGTTAAAAATATTTTTCCAGCCGGATTTTCTTGTGAGTTTAATATTTTTCGGAAAGCATTCATTACTGTAATAGTTGTTCCATGCACAATGCCTTGTGGACCAATATACATATAGCTGCCAGCAGTCATTTGACCGTATTGAGTTACACCTAATGCATTGAATTTTTCCCAGTCATCTTGCTGTGAGTAGTTTGGAATCATCATTCCGTTTGTAACAATAACTCTTGGAGCATTTTTTGAGGAAGGAAACAAACCCATTGGATGACCTGAATATATATGCAATGTTTGCTCATTGGTTATAGTTGCTAAATACTGCATGGTTAAAAGGTATTGTGCCCAGTTTTGAAAAACCGAACCGTTTCCTCCATAGGTAATTAATTCATCGGGATGTTGAGCTACAGCAGGATCTAAGTTATTTTGAATCATTAGCATAATTGCAGCACCCTGAGTTGATTTGGCTGGATATGTATCAATAGGTCGGGCAAACATTTTATAAGAAGGCTTAAATCTATGCATATAAATGCGCCCTAAAGTTTTAAGCTCTTGAGCAAATTCAACCGATAATTTTGAATGCCATTTTTTTGGAAAGTAACGCAATGCATTTCTTATCGCTAATTTTTTTTCATCTTTTGATAGAATATCCTTTCTTTTTGGAGCTGGATTTAAACTTTTTGGAAGCACATTTTTTGGAGGTAACTCAGCAGGGATTCCTTGTAATATTTGTTTTTTAAATTCGATATATGTAGTCATAATAGTTTAGTAGGTTTCAAATAAATCATCGTATTCACTAAATGATTTTCCTTGCTCTTTTATAATTGACAATAAACGGTTGCTTTTTAAAATTTCTATTGCTTTTTCAACATCAATAGAAAAAATACGATCGTCTGTTGTATGGGTGATTTTTTCACGAACCATTTTATGAACCTTATCTATAGTTTTGCTTGATTTTAAAGGTCTTCTAAAATCTAGAGCCTGTGTTGCGCAAAGTAATTCAATGGCTAATATTTTTTCCAGATTATTAATTACTCGTAACGCTTTTCTTCCTGAAATTGAACCCATACTAACATGGTCTTCCTGACCAAGTGAAGTTGGAATACTATCTGCACTCGCCGGAAAACACAATCCCTTATTTTCACTCACCAATGCCGCAGTTGTGTATTGTAAAATCATAAAACCTGAATTAAGACCTGTGTCTTTTAGTAAAAGTCTGGGTGTTCCTTCATATTTACCTTCCAGTGACAAGTATGTTCTTCTGTCTGAAATACTGCCAAGTTCAGCCGCTGCTAGGCAGGCATAATCTAATGGTAATGCAAGTGGTTGACCATGGAAACTTCCTCCGCTAATAATAAGTTCTTCTGAAATTATGATTGGATTATCGGTAACAGAATTTAATTCAACTTCCACAGCTTCCTTCAAATGAAGCCAAGCATTTCTTGAACTTCCATGCACTTGCGGAATACATCTTAGTGAATAGGGATCCTGAACTTTTCCGCAATTGGCATGTGAATTTCCAATTTCAGAATTGCTTAAAAAATTTCGTACTCGACCGGCAACATGAATATTTCCTTTAAAGGCTCGAGTTTTATGTAAATCTTCGTGAAAAGGCATTTGTGAGCCCATTAAGCCTTCAATCATTAAGCTTCCTATTAAATCTGCATGAGATAGACAATTATATAGTTTATCTATCACCATAACAGCATGTGCCAATATAAATTGTGTTCCGTTTATTAAAGCTAAACCAGCCTTTGGGTGTAGTTGTATTGGCTCAATATGAAAAGCTTGTAAAACTTGTTCTGTATCAATAGAGTTGTTTTTATAATATACCTTACCCTCTCCAATTAATGGTAAAAAAAGATGTGATAACGGACAAAGATCACCTGATGCCCCAACTGAGCCTTGTTCAGGAACCATAGGAATTACATCATTTTCTATATGCCATAAAATTCGTTCTAAAACAGTTAGTGATATTCCTGAAAAACCTTGAGATAACGAATGCACCTTTAAAATAAGCATTAATTTAGCAATGTCTTTTTCAACAGGATTTCCAACACCAACAGAATGACTTAATAATATTTTTCGTTGTAATTCACTGGTTTTATCTTTTGAAATAATGGTATCACACAAAGGTCCAAATCCAGTGTTAATCCCGTATACCGCTTTTTCATTTTTAGCCGTTTTTACAACAATATTATGGCAAGAAGTAATTTTTGTTTTGGCTTCATTTGAAATTACAGCTTTTAAGTCACCATTTAGAATTTGTAAAGCCTTGCCAACTGTAAGATGGTCCAATCCGTAATTAAACATATCAAAAAATCATTTTATTTAATCAAAAATACAACTATATTTGATGCGTAACAATACCGATAATACAATAATTGATAACTATGAGTAATCAAATAGAGTTGAGGCAAATGCACTATTTTTTGGCAGTTGCCGAGGAATTACATTTCAGAAAAGCCGCAGAAAAGTTATTTATTTCACAACCAGGATTAAGCAGGCAGATTAAACAAATGGAAGATAATTTAGGAATTACCTTGTTCGAGCGAAATAATAGAAATGTTACGTTAACTCAGGCGGGTAAATATCTTCAAAAAGAATTGACTATTAATTTGAAGGTTTTAGATACCGTTTTTTCTAATGCAAGACTATTAAATGATGGTATTGAGGGGAGTTTAAATTTTGGTTATGTGGGTTCGGCAATGCGAAACATAATTCCTGAGTTATTAATTCAAATTAGAAATCAATATCCAAACATTCACTTTAATTTAAAGGAATTGGATAACTCTAAGCAAATAGACAGTGTACAAAAACATCAGATTGATATTGGATTTGTTCGTCTTGAAAGGGTGCCTAATACCTTGGAAATTTATCCAATTTTAGAGGATACTTTTTCATTGGTTTTACCAAAAAATCATACTATAAGCGAAGATAATTTTACTGATTTAAAACAATTAAAAGATGAGTCATTTATTTTATTTGATAAATCATATAGTCCCAATTACCATCAAAAAATTATGCAAATATTCGATTATTATGGTTTTACACCAATGGTATCGCATAAAACCGTTCATGCAAGTTCAATATACAAGTTGGTTGAAAATAATTTTGGCATTTCAATTGTTCCAACCTCTTTAAAAATTGATTGCACTATGGATGTAAAGTTTATCGAACTGAAAGAAATTACTCAACGAACAATTCTGTCTGCTATATGGAATAAGAATAATAGAAATCCAATTTTGACCAAAATTATAGCATTATTAAAAAAAATGGCAACTATTTGACATCTTTTCGCATTTTTGTTTGGAGATTTACAATACATTAAGAAAACTTTAACACAATGATTTAAGGGAAAAGGAGTTGTAATCTGACATACTGATAATTATTGTTTAATTTTGAAATCCTAATAAAAAGAAATATACATTGTATGAAAAAACTTTTTTTACTTCTTTCATTTTTAGTTATTAGCAGTTCACTGGTTGCTCAAATTTACGATCCTGTAAAATGGTCAACTTCTGTCGAAAAAATAACGGATACAGAATTTAATTTAGTTGTTAAGGTGTCTATTGAAGATAAATGGCACTTATACTCACAAAATGTACCTGAAGATGGTCCAATTCCAACTACATTTACGTTTGAAAAATCAGATAATTACAAATTAATAGGAAATACTTCGGAAGAAGAAGGACATACGGTTAAAGAACCTGCCTTTGACAATATATTGGTTAAGTTTTTTGAGAAAACTGCTGTTTTTAAGCAAAAAATAAAAACCTTATCAAACGAGGGTTTCAATATTTCAGGCGAAGTTGAATTTATGGTTTGCAACGATTTAAATTGTTTACCTCCAACTTTTGTAGATTTAAATTTTATTATTGCTAAAGGAAGTGAGGCTATTGTAAATACAATACAAAAATCACCTGATAAAACCGAAATTACTGATAAAAAGAAAAGAAAAACTTCAGAAAAAGGTTTATGGGCTATTTTTATAATTGCTTTCTTTTCAGGATTTGCCGCTTTGTTAACACCTTGTGTTTTTCCAATGATTCCAATGACAGTAAGCTTTTTTACGAAACAAAGTAAAAATAAAGCCGAAGGAATTAGAAACGCTATTTTTTATGGAATCTCAATAGTTGTTATTTATGTTGGATTAGGAATACTAGTTAGTGTGATTTTTGGCCCTAATGCGTTAAATGCACTTTCAACAAATGTATGGTTTAATATAATTTTCTTTTTATTATTGGTGATTTTCGCAGTGTCGTTTTTAGGCGCTTTTGAATTGACATTGCCAAGTTCGTGGGGAACAAAAGTTGATGCGCAAGCTGATAAAGGAGGTTTAATAGGAATCTTTTTTATGGCTCTAGCTTTGGCAATTGTTTCATTTTCTTGTACAGGTCCAATAGTTGGAACTATATTGGTTGAAGCAGCAACTGGAGGAAATCAAATTGGTCCTGCAATTGGGATGTTAGGTTTTTCATTGGCTATAGCCATTCCGTTTGCCTTGTTTGCTGCATTCCCTGGCTGGTTAAATTCATTACCAAAATCGGGTGGCTGGTTAAATACCGTAAAAGTAGTATTAGGGTTTTTAGAATTAGCATTGGCATTTAAATTTTTATCAAACGCCGATTTGGTTTTACAATTACATTGGTTAGAACGTGAAGTATTTTTAGCTATTTGGATTGCTATTTTTGGGACACTAACTCTCTATTTGTTTGGAAAAATTCAATTACCACATGATTCACCATTAACACATATTTCTGTTGGAAGATTAAGCTTAGGTATAGTTGTGTTGTCATTTACAATTTATATGATTCCTGGTCTTTGGGGCGCTCCTTTAAATCTAATAAGCGCATTTCCACCAGCGCAACATTACAGTGAATCACCTTATGGTGTTGGGTTTGCAAAATCAGGAAATGGAAATTCGACAAATCAAGATCATTCCAAGCTACCTGAAGGCGCGCATTTAATGCCTCCACACAATATTTTAGCCTTTAATGATTACGATTTGGGATTGGCGCATGCTAAAAAAGTTGGTAAGCCGGTGCTTATTGATTTTACCGGGCATGCTTGTGTAAACTGCCGAAAAATGGAACAAAATGTTTGGGCTAAAGACAAAGTACTGCCTGTTTTAAAAAATGATGTAGTGTTGATATCACTTTATGTTGATGATAAAAGAAAATTGAAAAATGGCGAAGAATTAGAGTCGAAATTAAAGCCTGGTAAAAAGTTAAAATATATTGGTCAAAAATGGAGTGAATTTCAAACTATTAAATATGGGGCTAATGCACAGCCATTTTATGTGTTGATGAATCATAATGAAGAAAACTTAATTGAACCAGTAGCTTATACGCCCGATGTTGATGAATATTTCAACTGGTTGAAAAAAGGAATTTCAAATTTTAAATAATAATAACAACTATAATAATTATAAAATGAATAAAGTAATTTATGTACTGGCTATTGCTATAGCCCTAGTATCTTGTAAGGAAGAATCAAAAGATCATGTTACATTTTCTGGAATAATTTTAAATCAAAATTCCGATTCGTTAATGGTGTTGGCAAGAGGCTTTAAAAAAAGAATTGAAGTAAAAGAAAATGGTACTTTTTCAGATACATTAAAAATTGTTGATGGAAATTTTGTGATATATGATGGTTCTAAATCAGCATCAGTTTATTTGAAAAATGGTTTCGATTTAAATGTATCTCTTGACACTGAGAATTTTAATGAAACTATTAAATATGAAGGTTTTGGCGCTGAAGCTAACAATTATTTAGCTGCAAGATCATTGTTAATGGAAAATGTTTTTAAAAATGATGAAATGTACCAACTTGAGAAGCCTAAGTTTGACGATAAATTAGTAGAAATCTCTTCGAAATTTCATAATTTATTAAGTGAAACCAAAAATTTAGATACTGTTTTTATTGCAAGTGAAAAAAGCCAAATAAAAAGATTTACAGATTATGTTTCAGGCTCTTATACGCAAAAACAATATATGTTAACAGTTTTGTCAAAGGGTGGTAAATCCCCAAAATTTGTAGATTATGAAAATTATAAAGGAGGAACCACTTCCTTAGATGATTTAAAAGGAAAATATGTATATGTTGATGTTTGGGCAACCTGGTGCGGTCCTTGTAAAAGAGAAATCCCATTTTTAAAAGAAGTTGAAAAAGCATACCACGATAAGAATATTGAGTTTGTTAGTATTTCAATTGATAAAGAGAATGCACATGATGCTTGGAGAAAAATGGTAGCAGATAAAGAGCTAGGTGGAGTTCAATTATTTGCAGATAACGATTGGTCTTCAAAATTTGTAACAGATTATAAAATTAACGGTATCCCAAGATTTATTTTAATTGATCCTTCTGGAAATATTGTTTCTGCCGATGCTCCAAGACCTTCTACTGAAGATTTAAAAGTATTGTTGAACGAATTATTGTAAAAAATAAATTTTATTAAGAAAGTTTCGCTGTGATATTCATTATTGAATTGTTGAGATTCTTTCTTATAAAAAGAGTTTAAAAGCTAAGTTGAATGAGTTTTTTTTCAAGCATATTTTCTAAAGTAAGTTCTAAAAAAGAGGAGCTTATTTCTTCAAATAAGCCATCTGAATTAGAACAGTATTTTTCTAAATTTAGAAAAAACATTATTGGTATTAATCAAACGTTTAATTCGCCATTTGGTGAAAAGAAAATAATTTATACAGATTGGACTGCAAGCGGAAGATTGTATGGCCCAATTGAGGAAAAACTATTGAATGAATTTGGTCCTTTTGTCGCCAACACACATACTGAAACTTCTGTTACCGGGTCAGCAATGACCATGGCTTACCACAAAGCTAGAAACATTATTAAAAATCATGTTAATGCAAGTGCAAACGATGTTTTAATTACTGAAGGTACCGGAATGACAGGTGTTGTAAATAAATTTCAGCGAATTTTAGGATTGAAAGTTACTGAGAACTTAAAAGAATTTACCAATATTCCGGAAACAGTAAAACCAATTGTATTTATTTCGCATATGGAGCATCATTCTAATCAAACTTCTTGGTTAGAAACCATTGCCGACGTTGAAATAATTCCTTGTCAGGATTCAGGTTTAATTTGCTTTGACAGCTTTGAAAAATTACTTATAAAATATAAAGAAAGACCTATAAAAATTGCGTCGGTTACAGCGTGTTCAAATGTTACAGGTATACAAACCAATTATTATAAAATAGCAACAATGGTGCATAGGTACGGAGGGTTATGTTTTGTTGATTTTGCCTGTTCTGCACCCTATGTTAAAATTGATATGCACCCTACTGAAAATGAAGCATATTTAGACGCTATTTTCTTTTCTCCACATAAGTTTTTAGGTGGTCCAGGCACATCTGGAGTGTTAATTTTTAATAAAAAACTATACAAAAACATGGTGCCTGATAACCCAGGTGGAGGAACTGTAAGCTACACCAATCCTTGGGGAGATCACGATTATGTTGATGATATCGAAACTCGTGAAGATGGAGGTACTCCCGGTTTTATTCAAACAATTAAAACGGCACTTTCCATTCAATTGAAAGAACAAATGGGTGTTAAAAATATTCTTGAAAGAGAACATGAAATTAATTCTATTGTTTTTGATAAATTATCAAAAATTCCAAAACTTATAATTTTAGCTAAACAACATACTAACAGGCTTGGAATCTTTTCATTTTACGTTGAAAATGTACATTTCAATTTAATTGTGAAACTGTTGAATGATAAATTTGGAATTCAAACTCGCGGGGGGTGTTCTTGCGCCGGGACTTATGGGCATTTTTTACTGCATGTAAACGAGCAAACTTCAAAAAGTATTGAAAAACAAATTTTAGAAGGTTGTATGGTTGAGCGTCCAGGATGGATTCGCATGTCTATTCATCCAACCATTACAAACAAGGAAGTTTTTTATGTATGTGAGAGTGTTAAGCAAGTAGTTGAAAATTGTGAAGAATGGGGAAAGAATTATGAATATCATACAGATAAAAATGAATACATTCACAAAAGAGCAACGCCTTCAGAAAAAGAGATTGTAAATAATTGGTTTAACTGGTAAAATGTAGAAAAAAGATTTTCTATATTTGAGACTTAAATCAAAAAATGAATGGATAATTTTCTTTTTTTTGTGAAGGAAGGTTTTTTTCACGTATTAGATTGGAAAGCCTACGATCACGTACTTTTTTTAATTGCTTTAGTTGCAGTTTATGATTTTAAAAACTGGAAAAAAGTAATTTGGTTAATTACTTTGTTTACTATTGGGCATACAATTTCATTGATTTTAGCGTCTTTCAAAGTTGTAACAGTCAGCTCAAAATGGATTGAATTTTTAATACCTCTTACAATTTTTATAACTGCATTGGCAAATATTTTTTATGCTAAAGCTGTTTCAAAAGAAACAAAAACCAATACTAATTTATTTTTCGCTTTATTTTTTGGATTAATACATGGCCTTGGATTCTCGGGGTATTTCAATATGATTGTGGGTAAATCGAGTAAATTTATACCATTATTAGAGTTTGCCTTAGGTATTGAACTAGCTCAAATTTTAATAGTATTTATTATTTTATTTTTAGGATTTATAGTTCAAACTATCTTCCGTTTTTCAAAACGCGATTGGGTTTTAATAATTTCTTCAATAGTTATAGGTGTATTAATTCCAATGCTAATAAATTCAGTATTTTGGTAAAAATTTAACTTAGAGTTAATTAATAAAAAATTACTTTAGTAATTATTTAAAATTTTATGAATAAGAAACAACTTAGATATGATAAAGCCTATATGCGAATGGCGTTAGAATGGGCAAAGTTATCGTATTGTAAAAGAAAGCAGGTAGGGGCTTTAATTGTAAAAGACAGGATGATTATTTCTGATGGGTATAATGGAACACCTACTAATTTTGAGAATTGTTGTGAAAATGATGAAAATAGCACAAAGTGGTATGTATTGCATGCAGAAGCAAATGCAATTTTAAAAGTAGCTAGTTCAACACAATCTTGTAAAAATTCAACCTTATATATAACTCTTTCACCTTGCAAGGAGTGTAGTAAATTAATTCACCAATCTGGTATAAAAAGAGTGGTTTTTGGAAAAAAATATAAAGACACAGCAGGAATAGACTTTTTAGAAAAAGCAGGTGTTGAACTTACGTATCTTAACAATATATAATGAGTAGTAGAAATTTAAATTTCCCCATATTTTTAGGTGTTGCAGTCGCAATTGGTATTCTTATTGGTAGCGTGTTTAATTTTAATAATAAGCCTCTTTTATTCAATAATAATAGTAATGAAGCCAAAATTAAACGTCTTATAAATTACATTCAATATGATTATGTTGATGAAGTTGATACCGATAGTTTACTTGACAATGTTATTACAAATATGCTATTGAAACTCGATCCGCATTCTGTGTACATCCCAAAAGAAGAATTACAGCGAGTAACCGAAAACATGGAAGGTAAATTTGTTGGAATTGGAGTTTCATTTTTAATGTATAATGATTCTGTTGCAGTTTCAAGTGTTATAAAAAAGGGCCCAAGCGAAAAGGTTGGTTTAAAAGCTGGCGACAGAATTATTCTGGCTGGGAATGACACTTTATTTGGAGAATCTATAGCTAATAAGGCTGGGATATCAGTTGATGAGATGAATACTTTCGCAGGAAATAGAAGTGTTTCAGATGCGGTTATGAAAACCTTAAAAGGCGAGCCAGATACAGAGGTAAAAGTCTCTGTTTACAGACGTTCCACAAATAAAATATTAAAATTCCCAATTGTTCGAGGTGAAGTATCTATTAAAAGTGTTTCGGGATATTATATGATTAATAAATCTTTGGGATATATAAACATTGATCGTTTTGCCAGAACTACTTACAATGAATTTAAAGAAGCTTTACAAAGCTTAATAGCAAAAGGAATGACTTCGTTAGTACTTGATTTAAGAGGAAATCCAGGAGGTTTTATGGACGTTGCAAATAGTATTATTGATGAGTTTTTAGAAGAGGGTAAATTAATTGTTTTTACAAAAAGTAAAAATGGAGAAATTAACAAATCGTATGCTACAGGAAAAGGTGATTTTGAAGAAGGAAACGTATATGTTTTAATTGATAGAAATTCTGCTTCCTCAAGCGAAATTGTTGCTGGTGCGCTTCAGGATAATGATAAGGGGACCATTGTAGGCAGGCGCTCTTTTGGTAAAGGTTTGGTGCAACAGGAAATGGATTTAGGTGATGGTTCAGCTGTAAGACTTACAACATCAAGGTATTACACCCCAACAGGAAGGTCTATCCAAAAGCCTTACAGTAAAAAAAATACAAAAAAATACCAAACAGAATATTTAGAGCGAGTTCATAATGGTGAACTTATTTCAAAAGACAGTATAAAAGTAAATGACACCTTAAAATATATTACTCCAAAGGGTAAAATTGTGTACGGAGGAGGAGGTATTGTTCCTGATGTTTTTGTGCCGGTAGATACTTTAAATAACTTCAGCAATCAACTTTTTGGCAAACTAAATCAATTTGTATTTAAATATGTTGATAACCATCGAGCCGAAATGAGTACTTGGAAATTGGAAGATTTTGTTGAAAATTTTGATAAGGATAATGCTATTTTGAATAGTTATATTAAAGAGTTGGGTGTAAGTAATACATTATCTCCAAATGTACGCGAAAATTTAAAAATGTATTTTAATGCAGTTATAGCTCGTAATTTATTTGATGATACAGGTTTTTACATGATTACTCAAAAAGAAGATCCAATGATTTTAAAAGTGCTTGAATTAGATCAAAATCAACAGCTTAACTAAAAATTCTATTTTGAAAATTTCAAAAAAAATATACTTTGTTTCCGACCAACATTTTGGAGCTCCAACTTCAGATAAAAGTAAACCTCGTGAACAAAAGTTTGTTGCCTGGTTAGATGAAATAAAAAATGATGCCGAAGTTATTTTTTTATTAGGCGATTTATTCGATTTTTGGTTTGAATATAAAAAAGCTGTCCCAAAAGGGTTTGTAAGAGTTTTAGGAAAACTTGCTGAATTACGTGACAGTGGAATACAAATTCATTTTTTTGTTGGAAACCACGATCTTTGGATGAATGATTATTTTGAGAAAGAACTGAATATTCCAACATACCATCAACCAAAAGAATTTACCTTTAATTCAAAATCTTTTTTAATTGGTCATGGTGATGGTTTAGGGCCGGGTGATAAAGGCTTTAAACGAATGAAAAAGGTGTTTACCAATCCTTTTTCAAAGTGGCTCTTCCGCTGGTTGCATCCTGATATTGGAATTAAATTAGCACAATATTTATCAGTAAAAAACAGACTAATTTCAGGCGAAGAAGATGTAAAATACTTGGGTGATGACAATGAATGGTTGGTGCAATACTGCAAACAAAAACTAAAAGAAAAACACTATGATTATTTTGTATTTGGTCACAGGCATCTTCCTTTAGAGATTGAACTATCTAATAAATCTACCTACATAAATACGGGTGACTGGATTACTTATTTCACTTACGCTGTTTTTGATGGAGAAAAGTTAGCATTAAAAAAAATATAAAAAAAGCGGCTTGATTATATCAAGCCGCTTTTTTTAAAGCTTTTCATTCTTTTTTAGAACTGGTAATTCAACCCAAGGCTGAAATTAGTTCCAAGCTGACCCATTTGTTGTACCTCAGAAGAGTAAATAAAACGAGTTCCTGCTTGAGATGTGTTAGTTGAAGGATCTGTAGGATCCGGATACACATCAAAAAGATTCCCAATATTTCCATTTAAGCTCAATCTGTCGGTGAACTTATAGTTCATATTGATATCGGTCACAACTTTTGAACTTAAATCTTGGTCAGTACCTCCAGATTCAGGTGCAGTTACCGTTACTTTTCCAAACAAGGTGTTGTTCAATTCTAAAGAAAATTTATCCCAATCTTGTGATAAACCTAAAAGTATTTTAGATTTTGGTCTTGAATTGGTAATTAAACCTTGCTCTTGACGGTCAAAAATATTATATCCACCAGCGGCCAATGCAGATGGAGTTGTTATTGCGTCAAGGGTAGTTGAATTGAAATTGGCAGCCAAACTAGCTCCAAATCCTGCATCTCCTTTATAGTTTAATACCAAATCAGCTCCAGTTGTTTTAGTATTACCAGCGTTGATAAAGAATTGGACCGCTACTACATTGTTGTTTACTAAAATCTGCTCAACAGCATCCGAACCATCCAAATTACCATCTAAGGCTCCAATTTGAGATGAGAATAATACGCGATCATCAACTTTTATTTGGTATAAATCAAATGATGCAGAGAAATTATTGTCAAATTTATACGTTAAACCTCCAGAGATGTTTTTAGAAGTTTCAGCAAATAAATTTGGTACTCCCAAGGCTGCTACAGCGGCATTGTCATTTGCTAATGTTCCTTGTAATAGAGGTTCGCTAGATCCAGCCACAATAATGTATTGGCTATTTGTTAAATGACGTTGATGTAGAGTAGGCGCTCTAAAACCAGTACTATATGAAGCTCTAAGAGCTCCTTTATTTCCTAATTTATAGCGTCCATTAACTTTCCAAGAAAAATTACTACCAAAATCCGAGAAGTCTTCGAACCTACCAGCTACACCCAATAGTAAATCATCGCTTAGGTCGTAGTCTAATTGTGCATAAGCAGCAAAATTATTTCTATCCCAGTCACCTGCCTCGGCAGGCTTAATCCCTGCAAAAGAGTCAGATCCTCCTTTATAGTAAGAACGTGGATCTCCCTCATAAGCACTGAAATATTCTTTTTTGTACTCTAGACCCAAAGCCAAACTCACCTGATCAGACAAGGTGCCTGTAAGGTCTAGATTCCCAATCAAGTTCTGAAGGCGGTAACCCCCAGGGTGAAAAGTTCTTGGAGATGTTCCGTGATCGGCTAGATAATCTCTGTTTACCGAGTTATTAACTGTATAGAATACCGAGTTAGATCCATAAGTTACACTGGCATCTGCATTCCAAGAATCACTCATGGCAAATTTAATTCCCATAGCGTTAATATGATCGTCAATAGCAGTTTCAAAGGTTGGTTGATAACCAATAAAATCTTCAGGGCGTGTAATAAAACCTGAATTTCCAACACCACCTTGTCTCCAGTAAGGAGCTCTATAATAAGCAAAACTACGACCTGTTCTTGTAGTATATCCGTGGAAAGAATAAAATTCTGCACTTTCCCCTAACGGATGAGACATATTTACAAACATGTCCTTTTTCTCCATATCAGGTTGTCCAACGTGCATACCTAAATCAGGGTTTTCTGTAGCCCAATTTACCCAATTTGGAAGCGGGCTCGCAGGTAAATCTGTTAATCCAGGTGTACCAGCTCTGTTAGTTAATTTCTGATTGTAATATCCTAGTGTTATATTTAGGTAACCACCATCACCAAAATTTAATGCGGTATTATAGTCAGCACCTAAATTAAACCCATCTCCTTGAGAGGTGATACCAGCTTTAGAGGTCACTGTTGAATATGCTACGTTCTTTTTGAGTACCATGTTAATTACACCGGCAATTGCATCTGAACCATACTGTGCAGAGGCTCCATCACGAAGCACTTCTACACGCTCAATTGCAGCTACAGGTATACTTTTTAAGTCAACACCAACTTCTCCTTTTCCGGGTGTTCGATTTAAATATACTTGTGCACTTTGATTTTTACGTTTTCCATTTACCAATACCAAAGTTCTACTTGGCCCTAATCCTCTTAAATCAGCTGGGTCATAATGCGCAGTTGCATCTGAGATAGCCTGATTTTGTGAATTAAAGGAAGGCACTTTAAAGGTGAGCATTCGCTCAATGGTTGTTTTACCGCTTGAGGTTAGCTCTTTTACTCCTATATTGTCAATAGGTACTGGGGAGTCCAGAATTGTTCTTGGTTTAGCCCGGTTACCCGTTACTACCACTTCATCTAATCCAACGCTTTCTTGGTGAAGATAAATTTCAATATTTTCTTCAATTGTAACGTATTGTTTTTTTGTTTCGTATCCCAAATAAGATACCATTAAAGTTGTAGGTAATTTAGATACATCAAATGTAAAATTACCAAATTCGTCAGTAGTTGTTCCATTTGACGTCTTGTCTTCTAATACAGTTGCATATGGAATTGGTTCTCCATTTGCATCAATTATTTTTCCAGAAATTGTATTCTGAGCCCAAGTAATTATGGGAATAAATAATAATAATAATAATAATGTTAAATTTTTTTTCATTTAATTAAGTTTTTAGATTGCTTAAAAATGACAATAAAATACTAGAATTGCAAATTAGATTGTTAACAAAACGCTAAATAATATTCCGAATCTTTAAATGTACGGGGGAAATAATGTTAATAACATATTTTTACAAGCACTATTTTAGGTATAATTTAATTTATCTGATTTTTTGAGAAAATCAGTTTTTAAAGGCTAACCTTTATATTGAAAAAATAGTAGCCTACATTCTTAGGTTTAGAATTTTTTGAAGGTCTATAACTAATGTTAAAATCTTATTAAACTCGCCCTTAAACTCCTTTATTTTAACCAATTTTTAACAACATTTAAGAAAATTATTCTGCTACTTGCATTGTGTTATAAAGTATGTTAAATTCACGCGGTTAAAAACAATAAAAATGATAGAAGAAAACAGTGCTTCGGTAGACATAAAAGCAATCAATGAGAAAATTGAAAAAGAGAGTGCTTTTGTTGATTTGCTAATGTTAGAAATGAATAAAGTAATTGTAGGCCAAAAGCATATGGTTGAGCGCTTATTAATTGGTTTGTTGGGAAATGGACACATTCTATTGGAAGGAGTGCCTGGTTTAGCAAAAACGTTGGCAATTAACACTCTTTCAAAAGCGGTTCATGGAGATTTTAGTAGAATTCAATTTACGCCAGATTTATTACCTGCTGATGTTATTGGTACTATGATTTACAGCGTTAAAGACAATGATTTTACCATTAAAAAAGGACCAATTTTTGCGAATTTTGTTTTGGCGGATGAGATTAATAGGGCGCCGGCAAAAGTTCAATCGGCATTGTTAGAGGCTATGCAGGAGCGTCAAATAACTATTGGAGATACTACCTTTAAGCTAGATGAACCATTTTTAGTTATGGCAACTCAAAATCCTGTTGAACAGGAAGGAACTTATCCACTTCCAGAGGCACAGGTTGACCGTTTTATGTTAAAAACTGTAATTGATTATCCAAAGTTGGAGGAAGAGCAATTAATAATGCGTCATAACTTAAAAGGAAGTTTTGGGACTGTAAACGCTGTAGCTTCATTGGAGCAAATTAATAAGGCCCGTGAAGCTGTGAAAGAAGTATACATGGATGAGAAAATTGAAAAATACATACTTGATATTGTTTTTGCCACTCGTTACCCTGAAAAATATAATTTACCAGATTTAAAAGGCTTAATAAGTTTTGGAGCTTCACCTCGTGGAAGTATTAATTTAGCGATGGCTGCAAAATGTTATGCATTTATAAAACGCAGAGGTTATGTTATCCCAGAAGATGTTCGTGCCGTAGTACACGATGTATTGCGTCATAGAATTGGAATTACCTATGAAGCGGAAGCTGAAAATGTAACATCAGAAGACATCATCAATCAAATTGTAAACATGGTTGAAGTACCATAAAATAGTTGTTACTGGTTGTTTTAAGTTCAAATTTTAATTGGATATAAACAACAATTCAACAATTGCGTTTTGGAATTATTCAACAAGAATTTATGGATACAAAAGAAATACTTAAAAAAGTTCGTAAAATTGAGATTAAGACACGTAGGTTGTCTGATCATATTTTTTCTGGCGAATATCACAGTTCGTTTAAAGGAAGAGGTATGACATTTTCGGAAGTACGTCAGTATCAATATGGCGATGATGTAAGAAGTATAGATTGGAATGTTACTGCCCGTTATAATGAACCTTATGTAAAAGTATTTGAAGAAGAACGAGAACTCACCATGGTGTTGATGGTGGATATTAGCGGTTCAGAGTTTTTTGGAACATCAAAACAATTTAAAAAAGATACCATTACTGAAATTGCTGCGACCCTGGCTTTTTCAGCAATTCAAAATAATGATAAGGTAGGTTTGCTGTTATTTTCTGATGAGGTTGAATTATTCATTCCTCCTAAAAAAGGAAAAAGTCATGTACTTAGAATTATACGTGAATTAATTGAATTTAACCCCAAAAGTTCAAAAACTAGTATCAACGAAGCACTTAAATATTTATCGAGTGTAATGAAAAAGAAAGCAATAGTGTTTGTATTATCTGATTTTATGGACAATCATTATGAACATACGTTAAAAATAGTTGGGAGAAAACACGATGTAACAGGAATACGAGTGTATGACAAACATGATGTTGTTATACCAAATTTAGGAATGGTACCTGTTTTAGATGCTGAAACAGGAAAAACAATTTTGGTGAATACCGCTTCAAAAAAAGTTAGAAATAACTACCATAAATATTATTTAGAAAATGTAGATTATTTTCAAAAATCGTTTAGCCATAGCGGTGCAGGAACTATAAGTTCTCGAATTGACGAAAGTTATGTGAAAAAACTATTAGGATATTTTAAAAATAAAGGAGCACGATAGAAAAACATTTCTAATGAAAAAAAACTTAGTTTACATACTATTTTTTATTGGTTTTATAACATTTGCACAACAAAACGTCATCTCCGTTGAAACCGATACAACTACCATTAAAATTGGTGAGCAAATTCAATACAAAATATCTGTAAATGAACTAAAAAATGTGCTTTTCCCAAAGTTACAATTAGATAGTTTAGGAAAAGTTGAAGTTGTTGAAGATTTTGCGGCAGATACTTTAAAAAACAAACTTGAAAAAAGATATTTATTAACTAGTTTTGATAGTGGAGTATATGTTATTCCACAGCAAGAAATTTATATCAATAATATAAAACATTTAACCGATTCTTTGTTGGTAAATGTGGCAACGGTAAAAGTAGATACTGCCAAGCAAAAAATGTTTACTATAAAATCAATTAAAAGAGAACCAAAAACTTTTGATGATTATAAGCATTGGTTATGGTGGTTGCTTCCAATAGTTTTATTAATAGCACTTGTGTTATTTTTCTTTTTTAGAAAGAAAGAGAAAAAACCTAAAGTAAAAGTAGTTATTCCTCCAATTCAAGAGGCTTTACAACGTTTGAAAGAATTGGATGAAAAGGAATTATTAAAAGAGCATAAAATAAAGGCTTATTACACAGAACTTACTGATATTGCCAGAACATATATTGAAAAAGATATAAAAATTCCTGCGTTAGAATCAACTACTAATGAGCTAATAGAGACCATTACTGATTTTAACGAATCAAGTGATTTGGGAATTTCAAAAGAAACAATAAAACAACTTCACAAGGTTTTAAAGGCTGCTGATTTAGTGAAATTTGCTAAATCAAAACCAATTGTTGAGGAAATTAAGGAGGATAGATTTGTGGTTGAGGATATCATAAAAAATGCACAATCGGCTGTATTTACAAAAAGACAGGAATCCCAACCTAACTCTATTATAGAGAATCCGTTGGAAATTCCGGTAGTCACTCCTAAAAAGAAGAGTAATATCTTAAAATATGTAATTATTATAATTGCAATGGTAATTGTTGGACTTGGAACCGTAGGGTATTTTAGTTATAAATATGCGGAAGAAAATATAATTGGAAATACAGCATCAGAAATGATGAAGAAGCAGTGGTATACATCTTCATATGGATATCCTGCAGTTAACCTACAAACACCTGAAATTTTACAGGTTAAATCAGTGAATTTGCCAGATAATGGAATCGCATCCATAGGTGATTTTTCGTATTATGATTACGGTTCGTTAATTAGCAGTTTTTATGTGGGCGTAACAACTATAAATTTTATTAGTCAAATTGAGAATTTCGATATTGATACAGGTTTACGAGGTGGGTTAAAGGAAATTCAAAGTAAAATAGGAGCTGAATTTACAAGTGTTAAAAAAGAAGAAATTACTTTCAATGGTATTGAAGGAAGAAAAGTAGTTGCAACCTACACTGCAAAAAATAAGTTGACCCAACAAATGACCGATTATGAAATTACAATGCTATTGTTTGCCGATACCAATGCAATGCAGCAAGTACAAGTAGGATTTGAAGCAAATGATAACGAAGCAAGACAAGTTAAAGATAGAATTATTAAATCAGTAGCTATAAACAGATAATTATGTTTGAGAATTTTGAATTTATGCATCCTCACTTTTTATGGTTACTACTGGTAATTCCATTATTGGCGCTTTGGTATTATATGAAGAGAAACACCAATAGTTCAACCTTAACAATTGGAAATACAAAAGGTTTTCTGTTGGAAACTTCGCTGTTGTCAAAACTTAAACCAGTTTTATATATTTTCAGGTTGATAGCAATTTCATTGTTAATTGTTGCCTTGGCAAGACCAAGAAACGTTTCGGTAAGTTCAAGAACAAAAACAAACAAAGGAATTGATATTGTAATGGCAATTGATGTTTCTGCAAGTATGCTAGCTCGTGATTTGAAACCAAACCGATTGGAAGCCTTGAAAAAAGTGGCAACCCAGTTTGTAAACCAACGCCCTAATGACAGAATAGGAATTGTAGTATATGCAGGTGAAAGTTTCACAAAAACTCCAATTACCAGTGATAAACGTATTATTAGAAACACTATTTCTGAGATTAAATGGGGGCAACTTGAAGGTGGAACGGCCATTGGAATGGGTTTAGGTTCAGCGGTTAACAGATTAAAAGAAAGTAAGGCAAAAAGCAAGGTGATTATTTTACTAACCGACGGTGTAAATAATACAGGTTTTGTAGATCCTAAAACTGCTACAGAACTTGCAGTTGGGTTGGAAATAAAAGTATATACAATTGGATTAGGAACCAATGGAACAGCTTCATTTCCTTATGCAAAAGACCCTAAAACAGGTAAATTATTGTTTAGAAATTCACCTGTTGAAATTGACGAGAGTTTGCTAAAATACATAGCTGAGCAAACAGAAGGAAAATATTTTAGAGCAACCAACAATACGAAGCTAAAAGCAATTTACAACGAAATTAACAAGCTTGAAAAAACTGAAATTGAAGAATTTAAATATTATAATTATCACGAAAAATACAGAATATTAGTCATTTTAGCAGGACTTTTATTATTGTTAGAACTAACGTTAAAAAACACCATATTTAAAAGTTTTGTGTAATATATATAAAAGTGTTGATGCTGGTTGTTATTACAAACAACTATTAAACAACAACTAAAAAACGAGCAAAGAATGTATCAAATAGAAGAACCAACATATTTTATTTACTTAGCAAGTATTCCTGTAATATTTGCGCTGTTTTTGATGGTTTTTTGGTGGAAAAAACGAAAACAAAAACAATTTGCTGATTTGGTTTTGTTAGATAAATTAAGTCCTGAAAAATCTTCGTTTAAGTCATTTTTAAAAATTGCAATAAGTTGTTTAGCGTTAGCTTTTTTAGTGATTTCATTGGCGAATCCTAAAATGGGAACCAAATTAGAAACTGTTAAACGGCAAGGAGTTGATATTGTTTTTGCTTTAGATGTTTCAAAAAGTATGCTGGCCGAAGATATTGCACCAAGCAGATTAGAGAAAGCCAAGCAAATAGTAACTAAAATTATTGAAAACCTTGGAAGCGATAGGGTTGGAATCATTATTTATGCTGGTAATTCATATCCGTTATTACCTATAACCACTGATCATGCCGCTGCAAAAATGTTTTTGCAAAATGCAAATCCAAATATGGTTTCAAGTCAGGGAACAGCCATCAATGAAGCTATTGATCGAGCCATCACTTTTTTTGATAATGATGAACAAACCAATCGTTTTTTGTTTATTGTTTCCGATGGTGAAGATCACGAAGAAAACACGTTGGAATTAACCCAAAAAGCTTCAGAAGTAGGAATAAAAACCTATACAATTGGAGTTGGAACAAAAGAAGGTTCTCCAATTCCTATCAGAGATATTGGAGGAGGTGTCAGCTATAAAAAAGACAATAAAGGAGAAGTGGTGATTACTAAAATGAATCCTATAGTTTTAAGAGATATTGCCAGTGAAGGAAACGGAAAGTATATTAACGGTAACAAAACTCAGGAAACTATTGATGTAATTGAAGAGTTGTTGGTAAAAGCTGAAAAAAGCGAATTTGAAACCAAACAATTTTCTGATTATAAAGATCAATTTCAATGGTTTATAGCAATTGGCTTGTTATTGTTGATAATTGATGTATTATTGTTGGAAAAGAAAACAACCTGGATTCAAAAGTTAAATTTATTCAATCAAAAAAAATCATAAATTCTTGAAACAGTATTTAGTCATATTATTTTTATGTTTTTCAACAGTTGTTTTTTCTCAACAAAAAAATGCTGAGCAGTTAGAACGTGAGGCTCGTGAAAATGTTAGAGAAGGAAATATGTTGTACAATCAGTTAAAGTTTTCTGAAGCTGAAATTGCATACAAAAAAGCAATTTCAAAAAATCCAAATTATCCAAAAGCATCTTATAATTTAGGAAACGCAGTATATCATCAGCAACGTAATAAAGAGGCTGTCAATCAGTTTGAATTAGTTGAAAAAACATTTACTAAAAAAATGGATAAAGCAGAAGCTTATCATAATATGGGGAATTCATTTATGAATGAAAAACAATATGATAAAGCAGTAGAGGCTTATAAAAATTCATTGCGCAATAATTCTAAAGATGATGAAACTCGTTATAATTATGCAATGGCAAAAGAGTTGTTGAAACAACAACAAAACCAGCAAAATAAAGACGATAAAAAAGAGAATAAAGATAAAAAAGATCAAAAAAATAAAGATAAGCAAGAAAAAGACGGAGGGGATAAAGAAAAAGAGCAAGATAAAAAGAATCAGGACGAGAAAGAAAATGACAAAACCGATCCAAATAAAAATAAGGATAAAAAAGAAGAAGATAAAAAGAAGCAACCTCGCCCTAATCAGTTAACTCCTGAGCAAATGAAGCAGTTGTTAGAAGCTATGAATAACGAGGAAAATAAAACACAAAAAAAGCTGAATGCTAAAACAGCAAAAGGGATTAAAACAAAACAGGAAAAGGACTGGTAATAATATGAAGTTTTCGAAAATTTACATACTTGGTTTTGTATTGTTTGCATCGCAAATGATGTTTGCTCAAATTGAGTTCAAAACATCGGTAAGTAAAAATAAATTAGGGGTAAATCAACGTTTTAGAATAGAATTTACCATTAATAAACAAGGAGCGGATAATTTTAAGTTACCATCATTTAGTAATTTTAAAATTGTTGGCGGTCCAAGCTCTTCTGTGAATCAATCCTGGATTAACGGAAAGGCGAGTTATTCTCAATCGTATATTTATATTGTTGAACCAAAGTATGAGGGAGAATTTACAATTCTACCTGCAACCATTGAATATGACGATGAAATTGTAAAATCAAATTCGGTTAAAATAACTGTTACAAAGGCAGTTGAAATACCAAAAGACCCAAATAATCCAATGTATGTGGCACAACAAAATATACATTTGGTTGCTGAAGTTTCAAATAACAAGCCATATGTTGGAGAGGGTATTTATGTGGTTTATAAACTGTATGTGAGTGAAAATATTAACGTATATGATTTTAGAGTAAGTGAATCTCCTCAATATAATGGCTTTTGGAATCAGGACATTGAGGTTAAAGATAATACTGTTAGAACAGGAAAATATAATGGAGAAGAATACAAATACCTTATTTTAAAAAGAGCAGTTCTAATTCCTCAGCGAAATGGAAAATTAAAAATTGAACCAATTAAAATGGATTTTTCCATTGGTATCCCTACGGGTAGAGGTGATTTTTTTGGGAATATGATTACAAAAAACATCAATTATTCAGCAGAATCTCCATTAAAAAATGTATATGTAAAGGCTTTACCCGAAAAAGGAAAACCTATTGATTTTACTGGAGCTGTAGGAAATTTTGATTTCAAAGTTTCAGCAAATAAAAATATTTTAAAAGCAAACGATGCAGCTCAAATTAAAGTTGAAGTAAGTGGTAGAGGAAATTTAAAATTATTTGAAATACCAAAAATTATTACTCCTTCTGAACTAGAAGTGTATACTCCCGAGCACAAAGAGCGTGTAGTTACTTCATTAAATGGATTAAGAGGAAAGATTTCTGATGTTTATACGGTTGTGCCTCAGTATAAAGGAAAATATAAAATTCCTGAAGTTGTGTTCTCGTATTTCAATCCAAAAGAAGGAAAATACAAAACCATTAAAAACAAAGCCGTATATGTTGAGGTGACTGAAGGGAAAGAAATTCAGGTAGAAACAGCTATTGATTCAGATTCTATCAGTAAAAAAACTGTAATAGCGAGTGATAATAATTTTAGATTCATAGCTTTAAAGTCAACTTTGGCTTTAAAACAACAAAATCAGTTTTTTAAAACATCGCCATTTTATTTATTGTTGTTATTGCCATTTTTAGCAATTCCATTTGGTGTTTTTTTAGGTAGAAAACGTGCACAAAGAGCCGGAGATATATTTGGAAACAGAATTAGATTGGCAGATAAACTTGCGCGTAAATATTTATCGAAAGCTAAAAAACAATTAGGAAATAAAGAAGCGTTTTACATAGCACTTGAAAAGGCATTGCATAACTTTTTGAAGGCGAAACTTCATATTGAAACTTCAGATATTTCTAAAGAAAAAATTTTAGAAATATTGCAAAATAAAGGTGTGGACTCAGTAACTATTAAAGAGTTTTTAGATGTTTTAAACGATTGTGATTTTGCTCGCTATACACCAACAACAAATGTTATGATGGAGCAGGAATTTGAAAAAGCAAAAGAAGTAATTACTAAAATTGATAAACATTTGTAATATGAAAAAAATTGTTACCATTACAGTGTTTTTTATAAGTATAGTTTCCTTTAGTCAGGAAACAATTAAATTGTTTGCTGAAGGAAATACTTTCTATAAAACCGAAGACTATTCAAGAGCTGTTGAGATATATTTAGCAATTGAAGAACAAGGGTTTGAATCGACTGAATTGTTTTATAACATTGGTAATTGTTACTATAAAATGAACAAAGTCGCACCTTCAATTTATTATTATGAAAAAGCTTTAAAAATTGATCCGTCTTTTGAAGATGCACGGTTTAATTTAGCATATGCAAAGCGCATGACTATTGATGTAATTGAAGAATTACCTAAAACATTTTTACAACGGTTTTCGCAAAATGTAATTCAAAAATTCTCATTTGAAACTTGGGCTATTACTGCTGTATCAGCTTCCTTTTTAATGGCAGTGTTGTTTTTATTGTATTACTTTTCGGGTGGAATTAAAACCAAATTGTTGTTTTTTAATTCAGCAATATTGGCATTTTTTATTTTGCTTATAACAGTATTTTTTGCTTTCAGTAATTATAGTACGGTTCAAAAGAACAGACAAGCAATTATTTTCGCATTACAGGCTGAAATTAAAAATGCACCTACACCAAGTGGTGAAGAAGTTTTTGAACTTCATGAAGGCACAAAAGTGATTATTTTGGATGAGTTAGACGATTGGAAAAAAATTAAAATTACTGACGGAAAAACTGGTTGGATTTCTTCAGAAGATTTAAAAGAAATTTAATTAAAAGTTAAAAACAGTTCGTTTTTCAGCTAGCCATTTAACTGTACTTTTATACTATTGCCAAGCTTATAGTGTTTTTAATTCTTATTTATCTGACCAAACAGCAAGTTCATTACCAGACGGGTCGGTGAAATGAAATCTTCGACCTCCGGGAAAAGAAAAAATATCTTTTGAAATTTCCCCGTTTGATTCAATAATTATATTTTTTATAACGCCAAGATTACTGTGATATAGAACAATTAAAGCCCCATTTACAATATCATTTTCGGTTTTTTCAAATCCTCCCTGAAGTCCGCTTTCTGAAAATGATATATAAGTTAATCCATAATCAGTGAAAGTCCAATCAAAACATACCGAATAAAACTCCTTTATTTTTTCAAGGTCTTTCGCTTTAAATTCCGCGTAGCTATATGATTGTCTATTAGTTTCATTTGAAAAGGGCTTAATTTAAAGTAGTTTTTTAAATCAAAAAATTTAATTACTGCATTCTTTCTTCAGCTTCGTCTTCAACAATTTTTATAAAATTCGGGAACAATGTTGGAGCTAAATTTTTTACGGGTTCATATAAAATAGCATCCTGAGTTTGCTCTTCAGATAAAAAAGGTATGGTATTATTTAACTTACTAAAAACCAACAAAACAATGCTTAAAATTAAACCTAGTTTTAAAGCTCCAAAAACTCCTCCAAGTATTTTATTTACAACGCCTAATGAAGCGAAATCCGCAATTTTTGTAAATAATTTTCCAAGCAAAGCTATTATTAAAACAATAATGGCAAAGGTAATGGCAAACGAAACAATGGTAATGTATTTTTCATCCCACTCAACTTTTCCAGCTAAAAAATTACCTACAAAATAAGAGAAGTGAATGGCACCATAAATACCCGCAATTAAAGATATTAGAGAAGCAACTTCAACAAAAAGACCTTTTAACAAACCCCTTATAAAACCAAAAATTAATATAACAGCAATTATTATGTCAAATGTATTCATTCCAATAATTTTTGTAAATATACATTAAAGCATTTGTATATTTGCACCTTAAGAAACGATTATAAATGTCAAGAGATCAAAAATTAAAGAAAAACTGGGAATTATTACTTAGTATTTTGTCAAATAAATTTGGAGAGGGAGAAGTGCTTAATCTGGACGCTATTATTTATTTAATTGGTGTTCAGGAATTGGGGCAGGGAGCACGCGAATATCAAAAGGATGAAAAAGTAAATTTAATGCACATTGCAATTTGTAGGTTATTGGAACCATTTGGCTACTATCAATTTGACTTTTTTGATGAAGAAGGCTGGCCACATTACAAAGCATTAGAGGAGCTGCCCGTGTTAAAATCGGGAGAGCAAACAGTTTTGATAAAAGAAGCAATTGTGCTATATTTTCAACAAAAGGAGCTGATTTGAATAAATAGCGACTAAACCCGATTTATTCAATGATGTAAAAAGTTTTATTGAATCTTAAAAATGTAAAAAAGAATCTTCTAAATGTTCAATTTTCGTAGTGTTTTTGTTTTTAACAATGGCAACAATATCAAAACGTACTTCTACATCTAAATCTTTTGAAATCACATATTCATTTATCGCTTCAACCAATAATTGAATTTTTTTTTGATTTACAAAGTCTTGTGGATTTCCAAAATAATTTGATGAGCGTGTTTTAACTTCAATTACAGCTAAAACCTCTTTTTTTTGAGCGATAACATCAACTTCAGCTTTTTTATAACGCCAGTTACGTTCTAAAATTTCATACCCGTGTTTTTGAAGAAATAGTACCGCCATTTCTTCACCTTTTTCCCCTAAATCATTATGTACAGCCATTTGCAATTTTTTATTATAAGGTGAAAAAAATGAAATTATTGAGGAATTTCAATTTTTGTTATTTTTTTTTCAACCTTCAAACTAACCTTTCTTCCAAAAATTAAAGCCCTATTATCCTTTAAATGCCCGGCCGGAAAATCAAAAACAACAGGAAAATTGTATTCCGAAACAATATCTAAAATAATTTCCTTTGCATTTTTCCCAAATGGAATGTCATTATCGTGCATATCTGTAAATCCGCCAACAATTAGACCTTTTAGATTTTCAAAATAACCATTTCGTTCAAGGTTCATTAACATTCGGTCTATGTGATATAAATACTCATCTAAATCTTCTATAAATAAAATTTTACCTTTGGTATTTGTACTTGAATCACTTCCGGTTAAACTATAAAGTATAGATAAATTCCCTCCAATTAATTCACCCTTTGCTTCGCCAATTTTATTATTTTCTGAAGATTTAATTTCATACGAAATGGTTTCGCCAAAAAGACTTTTTTTTAAAGACGCTAATGAGGAGTTAGTATTTTTTTTAACATTTAACGGCATAGTTGCGTGTAAGGATTGAAAACCTAAATTTTGAATGTGACTGTGTAAAACAGTTACATCAGAATACCCAATTATCCATTTTGGATATTTTTTAAATAATGCAAAATCTAGTTTGTCTATAATTTTTACAGTTCCGTAACCACCACGAGCACACCAAATAGCTTTTATTTTCGGGCTATTTAACATTTTTTGAAAATCGGCAGTTCGTTGAGTATCATTTCCTGCAAACTGATGTTCTTCTAAACCAATGGTAGCTCCTACAACAACATTCAACCCCCATTTTTTCAATAAATCAATGGCGGGTTGAATTTCATCTAACATAATTTTTCGTGCTGTTGAAACAATAGCAACAGTATCATTTTTTTGTAAATAGGTGGGTTGAATCAATTTTTTTTCTTTTTAAAACTAATTGCAAATTACGAAAACCGAAACAACTTTTCACTTTTCTAATAAACAATCCTTATTTTTGCTCTTTCATAAACAAATTTTGATGAGCAATTCGAAAAGATATACCATTACAGCAGCACTACCTTATACAAATGGTCCGATTCATATTGGGCATTTAGCGGGGGTTTATGTGCCTGCAGATATTTATGCACGTTATTTACGAAATACAGGAAATGATGTTTTATATATTTGTGGATCCGATGAACACGGAGTGCCAATTACATTAAAGGCAAAAAAAGAAGGGGTTACTCCACAAGATGTTGTAGATAAATACCACGCTATTATCAAACAATCATTTAGTGATTTTGGGATTTCTTTTGATAATTATTCACGAACTTCAGCAGAAGTGCATCATGATACAGCTTCTGAATTCTTTAAGAAATTATATGATGAAGGGAAATTTATTGAAGAAACTACAGAACAATTATACGATGCTGAAGCAAATCAGTTTTTAGCAGATAGATTTGTAATTGGAACGTGTCCAAAATGTGGTTATGATGAGAGTTATGGCGATCAATGTGAAAAATGTGGCACAAGTCATAATGCAACGGATTTAATCAATCCAAAATCTGCAATTACAGGAAATGTGCCTACAACCAAAGTAACAAAACACTGGTATTTACCGTTAGATAAATATGAGCAATGGTTACGTGAATGGATTGTTGAAGGTCATAAAAATGATTGGAAAACAAATGTTTTAGGTCAAGTAAAATCGTGGCTAGATGACGGTTTAAAACCAAGAGCTGTAACACGTGATTTAGATTGGGGAATTCCAGTTCCTGCTGAAGGTGGTGAAGGAAAAGTACTGTATGTTTGGTTTGATGCTCCTATTGGATATATTTCATCAACTAAAGAATGGGCTGAGCGCGAAGGAAAAGATTGGGAACCTTATTGGAAAGACGAAGATACAAAGTTGATTCATTTTATTGGGAAGGACAATATTGTGTTTCACTGTATTATTTTCCCGGCAATGTTAAAAGCAGAAGGAAGTTATATTTTACCTGAAAATGTTCCTGCAAACGAGTTTCTAAATTTAGAAGGAGATAAAATTTCAACTTCAAAAAACTGGGCAGTTTGGTTACACGAATATTTGGAAGATTTCCCAGGGAAACAAGATGTATTGCGTTATACATTAACGGCAAATGCACCTGAAACAAAAGATAACGACTTTACCTGGAAAGATTTCCAAGCCAGAAATAACAACGAATTAGTTGCTGTATTTGGAAACTTTATTAATCGCGTTGTTGTGCTTACAAATAAGTACTACGAAGGTGTAATTCCAGAGTCAAATGAGTTTACTGATGTTGATAACGAAACATTAGAAAAATTGCAAAAATTTCCATCAATTATCGCTAGTTCTATTGGGCGTTACCGTTTTAGAGAGGCATCGCAGGAATTAATGAATTTAGCCCGTTTAGGAAATAAGTATTTAGCAGATGAGGAACCTTGGAAGCAGGTAAAAGAAAATCCTGAAAGAGTTAAAACCATTATGTATGTTGCAATGCAAATTGCAACTGGTTTATCAGTAGTTGCTGAACCATTTTTACCATTTACTTCAAATAAATTGAAAAATATGTTGAATGTTACATCGAGTGAGCTAGAGATGACTTGGGATTCAGTTGAAACAAACAACGAACTAATTCCTGCAAACCATAAAATAGGGAAAGCGGAATTATTATTCGCTAAAATTGAAGATAAAGACATTCAAAATCAGTTAGATAAATTAGAAGCTACTAAAGTGGCAAATGAAGCTGAAAATAAAGTAGTAGAACCACAAAAAGAAACTATTGAGTTTGATGATTTTACGAAACTTGATATGCGTGTGGGAACTATAATTGAAGCTGAAAAAGTGCCAAAAACTAAAAAATTGTTAAAACTAAAAGTAGATGTTGGTATTGATACTCGAACTATTGTTTCTGGCATTGCTGAAAGTTTTAAACCTAAAGATATTATAGGTCAAAAAGTTACCGTTTTAGTGAATTTAGCGCCAAGAAAATTACGAGGTGTTGAAAGCCAGGGAATGATTTTAATGACTGATACTACCGATGGAAAGCTTGCTTTTATTGAACCGGAAAATGATGATGTAGTTAATGGTGAGCAAATAAGTTAATATATTTTTCGCAATATACTTAACTTGATTTAGTATATCTTTAAATCGTAATAAATACAATTACCCTGAGCCTATTTTTCAGGGTTTTTTGTTAATTTCATCTTCAAATTTTAAAAATGCAAATCCTAAATTTTATACAATCCAACACCAACCTTCCTACTAAAGGAATAGAAAACACCATTAAACTATTAAATGAAGATTGTACCATTCCGTTTATTGCTCGTTACCGAAAAGAATTAACAGGAAATTTAGATGAAGTGCAAATTGGAGAAATTGTAACCTATAAAGCACAATTTGAAGAGTTAGAAAAACGAAAAGCAACCATTTTAAAAGCTATAGAAGAGCAAGAGGTTTTAACTTCTGAATTAAGAAAAAAAATTGAGACTACAACCAATTTAACCGTTTTAGAAGACATTTACCTTCCTTTCAAGAAAAAGCGTAAGACAAAGGCTGAAACTGCTCGTAAAAACGGACTGGAACCATTGGCTAAAATGATGATGAGTCAGCGAGTGAATGATTTGGAATATACGGCTTCGAAATATGTAAATGATGAAGTTGAAGATAAAGATACGGCGTTAGAAGGTGCACGTTATATAATTTCTGAATGGTTGAATGAGCGTACTGATATTCGAAATAATATTCGTTATCAGTTAGAACGTTTTGCAACCATAAATACGAAAGTTATTAAGACAAAAATTGAGGATGACACGAGCCCAACGGGCGAACTAGCGAAGCAAAAAGCACAAAAATACAGGGATTATTTTGAATGGTCTGAAAGTTTAAATAGAATTCCATCACATAGATTATTAGCTATTTTAAGGGCAGAAAAAGAAGGTTTTATTCGGGTTAAAATAGAAATAGATAATGAGCGTGCTTTGGCAAAAATGGAAGATAGAGTCATTCGGTCAAATAATCAATGCAGTGAACAAATTAGTTTAGCAATTGAAGATTCGTACAAAAGATTGTTATTCCCATCATTGTCAAACGAAGCAATGAGTATTGCAAAAGAAAAAGCCGATGAAAGTGCCATAAAGGTGTTTGTAAAAAACCTAAAACAATTGTTGTTAGGTTCGCCTTTGGGTGAGAAAAATATTTTGGCAATTGACCCAGGATTTAGAACCGGTTGTAAGCTAGTTTGTTTAAATGCGCAAGGGGGTTTAGAATATAATGAAACCATTTATCCGCACGCTCCAAAAAACGATTCAAAAGGAGCAATGAAAAAAATTAGTTCGTTGGTTGATGCGTACAAAATTGAAGCCATAGCTATTGGAAACGGAACAGCATCTAGAGAAACCGAGCAATTAATTCGTAAAATGCGATTTAATAAAGATATTCAGGTGTTTGTAGTGAGCGAAGTAGGGGCAAGTATTTATTCAGCTTCAAAGGTTGCTCGTGATGAATTCCCAAATTACGATGTAACTGTGCGTGGTGCAGTTTCAATTGGAAGAAGATTGGCTGATCCGTTGGCTGAATTAGTAAAAATTGATGCAAAATCTATTGGAGTTGGGCAATATCAACACGATGTAGATCAGGCAAAATTAAAAACTTCGTTAAATGCGGTTGTTGAAAGTTGTGTGAATTCAGTTGGAGTAAATATAAATACCGCAAGTACTTCGTTGTTAAGTTATGTTTCGGGAATTGGTCCAAAACTGGCTGAAAATATTGTAAATTATAGAGATGAAAATGGAGCGTTTACTTCAAGGTCTGAAATTAAAAAAGTACCACGATTAGGTAACAAGGCATTTGAGCAAGGTGCAGGTTTTTTAAGAATTAAAAATGCTAAAAATCTGTTAGATGATTCAGCAGTTCATCCGGAGAGCTACGCAATTGTAAATAAAATAAGAAAAGATGTAAAATGTAGCGTAGCTGATTTAATAGGAAATAAAGAAATTCTTCAAAAAATTGATTTAGAAAAATATTGCACAAAAACTATTGGGCTACCAACATTAAAAGATATTATTTCAGAATTAGAAAAACCAGGTTTAGATCCGCGTGAAACTGCAAAAGTATTCACATTCAATAAAAACATTAGAACAATTAATGATTTACGAGAGGGGCAATTATTACCAGGAATTGTAAATAACATTACGAATTTTGGTTGTTTTGTAGATATTGGAGTTAAAGAAAGTGGCTTGGTTCATGTTTCTAATTTAGCCGATAAGTTTGTTAGTGATGTAAATGAAATTGTAAGCCTACATCAACAAGTTATTGTGAAGGTGTTAGAGGTAGATGTTGTAAGAAAACGTATTCAGCTTTCAATGAAAATAAAGTAAAAAAACCGCCAATTGGCGGTTTTTTCTTTTTCAAAGCAACTTCCCAACTATTGTTTGTTACCAAGCATTAATAGTTCATTCACAATAACTTCTGTAACATATCTTTTATTTCCATCTTTGTCATCATAACTTCTAGATGTTAATTTACCTTCAATAGCAATTTCTTTTCCTTTTTCAAGATATTTTTCTGCAATTTCTGCAGTTTTATTCCAGGCAACTACATTGTGCCACTGTGTGTCAGTAATTTTCTCGCCTTGCACATTTTTATAAGTTTCGTTGGTAGCAATGCTAAATTTTGCTAATTTTTTCCCTGATTCTAATTCAATAATTTCAGGGTTGTTACCTAAGTTTCCAATTAACTGTACTTTGTTTCTTAACGTATTCATAAGATAAGTTTTTAAATTATGCTGAATGTCATTCGTTCAATTCAACAGTGCAAATATGTGACAAACTCCAAATTTTATTCGGTTAATAGTTGTTTACTTTCGTATGTAAACGGTTGTAGTCGTTTGAAAACGAATAATTTTTTCATATATTTGAAGTGCTACTAAATATTAAAATTATGATTGTTGACTTTAGAAATGAAATTTGGAGACTCTATAAAGGTGTGAATTGGGTAAAGGAAGATGAATATTTGTTTTCGAACTACGGAAGAGTAAAGCGGGAAAAAGTGTATGAAGATGAGTGGGAATTATCAAAAATTTCATAGGTAAGTGGATACGAAAGTTTTTGGGTTGCTAAAACAAATATGAATAGAACCATAGCTTGTTATACATGCAGAATAATAGCGATATTGTTTAATGAAAAAAGAGAAGATCAGGAGTTTGTGATTCATCTAGATTTTGATAAGTTAAACAATAGATCGTCAAACTTAAAATGGGTAAACAAGCCTGAGATGTTTTTACATCATAAAGAAAATCCAAGAAAAATTAATAAAAAAGGAAAAAGAACATATTCAAAACTTACCGAAGGGCGTGTTAAACTTTTAAAAAAGAAAATATTTGACCCAAAAAGAAGAACTCGAATACGTATTATTGCCAAGCAATTTGGTATTTCTGAAATGCAAGTATATCACATAAAATTTGGCGAAAATTGGAGAAGTGTTACAATTGATTAATAAAAAATAAAAATTATATGGGAAAAAAATGCTTAGAATGTGATGAACCACTGTTTGGTAGAATTGATAAAAAATTTTGTACGGATTATTGTAGAAATTCCTACAATAACAAAATTAATAAAGACAGTAAAAACCTTATAAGAAATATTAATAATAGACTTCGTAAGAACTATAAATTACTTTCTGAAATAAATCAAAATGGAAAAACAAAAGTTACGAGAAGAAAATTATTGGATTCTAATTTTGATTTTAATTTTTATACTTCAATTTACACTACAAAAACTGGAAATACCTATTATTACGTTTACGATCAGGGATATTTGCCTTTGGAAAATGAATATTTTTTGTTGATTAGAAAAGACTGAATATTTAAGGTACTCTTGCAATTAGCTGTTTTTGATTGTATTAGTAAGAAATATGCAATTTATTTGGCAGAAGTGATATTGGGGGCAAGTTATTAAAAAATGGACTCCGGCTGTTATGCGGGAGTCCATTAATTAGCGTCTTTGACACGTTATATTATTTTAAAAAATAATTAGTTTTTCCCGAATTCAGTAATTCTTATAGTATTTGCCATACCCCTTTGTTTAACAGGCATGGAAGTAATATTAATAGCATAGTCTCCTTCATTTAAATAACCGTTTTCGTAAGCTTTTTTGTTAATATCTTCAATAGTTTGGTCAGTACTAACAAATTGGTCATAATAAACACCTTTAACTCCCCAAAGCAGATTTAACATAGCTAAAATTCGTCGGTGAGATGAAAATACTAAAATGTGTGATTTTGGTCTCCAAGATGAAATTTGGAAGGCTGTATAACCAGAAGCAGTTAGTGTTGTAATTACCTCAGCATTTATAGTATCAGCCATAATTGCTGCTTGATGGCAAATGGTTTTTGATATAAAACGTTCGTTAATACATTTTGCATGTACTTCGTGCGGAGCAATTAATGGAGAGTTTTCAACATTCTCAATAATTCTTCTCATTTGCTGAATTACTTCAACAGGGTAGGCACCAACCGATGTTTCACCTGAAAGCATTACCGCATCAGCACCATCCATAATTGAGTTGGCAACATCATTTACTTCTGCTCTTGTTGGGACTTGATTGGTAATCATAGTCTCCATCATTTGGGTTGCAATAATAATTGGGATATGAGCTTTTTTAGCTTTTATAACTAATTTCTTTTGAATTAAAGGAACTTTTTCCATAGGCACTTCAACTCCTAAATCTCCACGAGCAGCCATTAAAGCATCACAATGCGGAGTAATTTTATCAATATTAGCAACGGCTTCTGGTTTTTCAATTTTTGCAATTATTGGAATATTGTACTTAGAGCGTTCTGATATATATTCTTTTAATTCAATTAAATCTTCAGCTGTTCTAACAAATGACAATGCAATCCAATCTACCTCTAGTTTAATCGCAAATTCTACATCTTTTTTATCTTTTTCAGTTAATGCAGGTAAAGAAATATTTGTATTTGGTAAATTAACTCCTTTTTTAGATTTTAATTTTCCTCCTCGTAATACTTGAGTTACTACATTTGTTTTTCCATCAGTTTCAAGAACTTCAAAAAGTAATTTTCCATCATCTACTAATATGTGTTCGCCAACCTGTACATCTTTCGGAAAATTTTGGTAGGTCATAAAAGCTTTTTCTTTGGATCCTTCACATTCTTCTGTAGTAAAAGTAAATTTATCACCAATTTTTAATTTTACTTTTTCACCCATTATGCCAACACGTAGTTTAGGCCCTTGCAAATCGGCTAAAATTGCAACATGATAACCTTTTTTTTCATTAATATCTCTAATAGTCTTTACGCGTTTTTCAACATCTTGGTAATCGGCATGTGAAAAGTTTATTCTAAAAACATTTACACCACTGATCATCATTTGTTCAATAATTTCTCTTGTATCAGTTGCAGGACCAAGTGTTGCTACAATTTTGGTTCTTTTTATATTTTTTTCCATATTTAAAAAATTAGGTAATTCTTTGATTTTAATGTGTTAGTATCTATTGTGTATGAAGTTACTATTTGATTTATTTTATTTAATTGATTGACTAATTTTAACGTTGAGGTATTATTTGCACCTTCAATTTTTAAAAAATAATCGACTCTTTTTTTCTCAGGAATTAAATACGAAATTGTACTGTAACGCCCTCCAAACAACTCCTTATGGTCTTTATATTCAATAACTTGCCTATATTTATTATTAATTAAATAATAGTTAATATGAGTGTTAGGGTCTTTAAATTCAAACAAAGGGAATTCTACTTCTGAACCTTTAAAATCTAAATTATATTGATATCTGACGAAATTAGAGTTTAATTGTTGATTTAATAAAAAGGCTAATTTGTAATCTTCTTCGGCAGAATGAATTCCAATTAAGGTAAAGTCATCTTCTAAATCAAATGTTAAAACTGCCATAAGCTGAAACTAATTTAAGTTTTTACAAAAATACTATTTTAAGTTGAGTTGTTGATTTTTTCCCCAAGAAGTATTCCAACGTAAAATTACATATTGGTAATTTCATTTTGAAATGCATAATAAGCCCTTTTTGCGGCTGTTTCTTCCGCCTTTTTCTTGGAAGTGGCTCTTCCTTTTGCAATAATTTTACCATCTAAGTATAATTTTACACTAAAATGCTTAAGGGTATTTTTCCCGGTATCTTCATAAATATAAAATTTGAAATCTTTCTTGCTTTTTTGACACCATTCAATAAACAAGCTTTTATAGCTGGTAATTTTTCCTTCTAGTTTTGGAACATCAACATAAGGAATAATCACTCTCTTATAAATAAATTTTTTACATGAATTATAACCTTTATCTAAGTAAATAGCTCCAATCAATGCTTCAAAAACGTTTCCGTGAATGTTTTCTCCAAATTTTGATCGTGTTACATTACTTTTTACAAAGCGTATCAAATCTAAATCTCTGCCAAGTTCATTTAAGTGCTCTCTACTAACTATTTTTGATCGCATTTGAGTGAGATATCCTTCATCACCTGTAGGAACTTCTTGAAATAAATAGGAAGCAATTACAGCGCTTATCATAGCATCACCTAAAAACTCTAAACGTTCATAATTAATAGGATGACCAGTTTCTTTATTGAATGTTTTTATAGATCGGTGTATGAAGGCTTTTTTATAAATAGGTAGGTTCTTTGGTGAAAAGCCTATTATTTTTTTTAATTCTACAATAAAAGCCTCGTCATCAGTTGTGCGAGTTTCAATAATTTTACGAATGAAGTTCATTCAAGGTTATTAATCTAATTTTTTAAAGAGAACACAAGCATTGTGGCCTCCAAAACCAAAAGTATTACTCATAGCAACCTTTACAGTTTGTTTTTGAGCTTTGTTAAACGTAAAGTTTAATTCACTGTCAATTTGGTCATCATCAGTAAAATGATTTATTGTAGGAGGCACTATACCATTTTTAATAGCTAATATTGAAGCAATAGCTTCTACAGCTCCGGCAGCACCTAATAAATGACCAGTCATTGACTTGGTTGAGTTAATGTTCAAGTTATATGCGTGTTCTCCAAAAACATCTAAAATTGCTTTAGATTCAGCAATATCTCCTAACGGAGTACTGGTTCCATGCATATTAATAGCATCAACATCTTCTGGTTTTAATCCAGCGTCTTTTAAACAGTTAGTCATTACATTTTTCGCTCCTAATCCTTCGGGATGCGGTGCTGTAATATGATAAGCATCTGCAGAAAGTCCACCTCCGCCAATTTCAGCGTAAATTTTAGCGCCACGCGCTTTTGCGTGCTCATATTCTTCCAAAATAAGTGTTCCAGCTCCTTCGCCTAAAACAAATCCATCACGACCTTTATCAAAAGGTCTTGACGCTGTTGCAGGGTCATCATTTCTGGTTGAAAGAGCTTGTAATGCATTAAAACCTCCCATACCAGCATAAGTTACTGCTGCTTCTGAGCCTCCTGAAACCATTACATCGGCATATCCTAAACGTATATAGTTTAAGGCGTCAATAATAGCATTTGATGAAGATGCACAAGCTGAAACAGTTGCAAAATTTGGCCCTCGAAATCCATATTTAATGGAAATTTGACCAGGCGCAATATCAGCAATCATTTTTGGTATAAAGAAAGGGTTAAATCTTGGAGTTCCATCGCCATTAGCAAAGTTAATACACTCGTTTTGAAATGTTTCTAATCCGCCAATTCCGGCTCCCCAAATAACACCAACTCTGTTTTTATCAATGTTTTCTAAATTTAAGTTAGCATCGTTAACGGCCTCATCAGTAGCAATCATTGCATACTGTGTGAATTTGTCCATTTTACGAGCTTCTTTTCGGTCAATAAAATCTCTAACATCAAAATTTTTGACCTCGCAAGCAAAACGAGTTTTGAACTTGGATGCATCAAAATAAGTTATCGGAGCCGCTCCACTAACGCCGTTAATAAGGCCGTTCCAATATTGTTCTACATTATTTCCAATTGGAGTTAACGCTCCAAGTCCAGTTACTACAACTCGTTTTATTTCCATATAAAATTACTTTTTCGCGTCTTCTATATAGCTAATTGCTTGACCAACTGTTCCAATGTTTTCAGCTTGATCGTCTGGAATTTGAATATCGAATTCTTTTTCGAATTCCATAATTAACTCCACAGTGTCAAGTGAATCTGCTCCTAAATCATTTGTGAAGCTTGCTTCAGTTGTTACTTCATTTTCGTCAACGCCTAATTTATCAACGATAATGGCTTTTACTCTTGATGCAATGTCTGACATAATTTTTTATTTTTAAATTTAATTACTCGGCAAAAGTATAAAACTTTATTGAAATCAAAATCTTTTAAAGTATAAAAGATACTAGGCATGCATAATAAAAGAATTTTTTTTTATTTTTATAGGTAATAGTTGTTAATATTTCATTTTATTTGTGAACAAGATATTAATCCTATGATACGTATAATAATACTTGCTTCAGGTTCAGGATCAAATGCCGAGAACATTATAAAGTACTTTAAAAAAAGCAATTTAATTTCTGTGATTCAAGTATTGTCAAATAAGAAGGATGCCAAAGTGCTGGAAAGAGCTAAAAAACACAACACTAGTCAATTGTATTTTAATAAAGCTGATTTTTATACATCTGATAATTTGGTGAATCATATCATAAAAAATGCAGACTATGTTATTCTTGCTGGATTTTTATGGAAAGTACCTCAAAATTTGATTGATGCTTTTCCAAATCAAATAATAAATATCCACCCTGCGTTATTGCCTAAATATGGTGGAAAAGGAATGTATGGAATGCATGTTCATAAGGCAGTAGTAAAAAATAAAGAAAAAGAATCGGGCATTACCATTCATTATGTAAATGAGAATTATGATGAAGGAGCTATCATTTTTCAGGAAAAAGCAGTAATTTCTTCAGAAGATACGCCCGAGGATGTTGCTCAAAAAATTCATAAATTAGAATATGAGTATTTTCCAAAGGTAATTGAACAAGTAATTATAAAAAATGGCTAAAAAAAAGTTTTATGTAGTTTGGAAAGGGCATAAAACAGGTGTTTTTGCTTCTTGGAATGTTTGTAAAACACACATTACTAATTTTAAAGGCGCCCAGTACAAATCATTTGTTTTAAAAGCCGAAGCCGAAAAAGCTTTTCAAGGTAAATATGAAGATTACAAAGGGAAAAACACAAAAAAAATACCGCTTACAAAAGCTGAACTTACCTTAATTGGAAAACCAATAACACCTTCCTTATCGGTTGATGCGGCTTGTAGTGGTAATCCAGGTAAAATGGAGTATAGGGGAGTGGACACTAAAACAAAAAAGCAATTATTTATACAAGGTCCTTTTGAGCAAGGAACAAATAATATCGGTGAGTTTTTGGCATTGGTGCATGGTTTGAGTTACCTGAAACTACAAAATGCTACTATTCCTATTTATTCGGATTCTAAAATTGCCATAAATTGGCTAAAATCAGGTCAATGTAGAACCAATTTGCAAATAACTTCTAAAAATAAACCCCTGTTTGATCTTGTAAAGCGTGCTGAAAATTGGCTAAAAAAAAATAATTATTCTACAAAAATATTAAAATGGGAAACTAAGGTATGGGGTGAAATTCCAGCTGATTTTGGCAGAAAGTAACACATTTCAAAGTTACTTTTTTGATGTAAAACAATTAACTCAGCATCATTTTTGCTTTTACCAAAGCATTATACAAAGTATCAATTTCTTCAAAAGTGTTATAAAATGAAAAAGATGCGCGTATGGTGCCTGGAATTTTATAAAAATCCATAACAGGTTGGGCACAATGGTGACCAGTTCTTACTGCAATTCCCAGTTTATCAATAATACTACCAATATCAAATGGGTGAATTTGACCTATATTAAATGAAATTACGGAAGTTTTGTTTTTGGAAGTTCCGTAAATTTTTAAACCATTAATTTCAAGTAATTTTTTGGTAGCGTACTTAAGCAATTCATTTTCGTAGGTCGCAATTTTGTCAAATCCAATTTCATTTAAATAGTCAATAGCTGTTCCAAAAGCAATTACACCCACAATATTTGGGGTTCCGGCTTCAAATTTATGTGGTAAACCTGCATATGTGGTTTTTTCAAAAGTAACTTTTTCAATCATTTCACCACCGCCATGATAAGGAGGTAATTTGTTTAACCATTCTTCCTTTCCGTATAAAATACCCACCCCTGTTGGGCCACATAATTTATGGGCAGAAGTAACATAAAAATCTGCATCTAACGCTTGAACATCGGGTTTAATATGCGGACAGCTTTGTGCTCCATCAATTAAAACCGCAGCTCCAACATGATGTGATTTTTCAATAATTTCTTCAATAGGATTTATGGTTCCTAAAGCATTTGAAACATGATTTACAACTACAAGTTTGGTTTTTTTTGAAAGTGAATTATCAAAGTCATTCATTAATAATTCTCCTACTTCATTCATTGCAATTACTTTTAAAATTGCACCTGTTCGTTCACATAACATTTGGAATGGCACTATATTGGAATGATGTTCCATAGCTGAAACTATAATTTCATCATCTTTTTCCAATAGCGAAGTAAAACCAGCAGCTACAATATTGATACTATGTGTTGTCCCTGATGTTAGTATAATTTCATAGTTTTTTTTAGCATTAAAATGCTGTTGTAATTTTATACGAGCCTGCTCATAGGCATTGGTTGCTATTTGGCTTAGCGTATGGACCCCTCTATGAATGTTTGAATTAATAGTGGTGTAATAATTAACAATACTGTCAATAACAACTTGTGGTTTTTGACTTGTTGCGGCGTTGTCTAAATAAATCAAAGGTTTTCCATTCACTTTTTCATGTAAAATAGGGAAATCAGCTCTAATTTTATCAATTGGAAACATGGGTTGTTTTTAGAATCGTTCTAAATACAAAAGTAACAAACAAAATAAATCTTTCGACTAAATAATTATATTTGTTCAATTCAAATAGATACTACTATGAAAAAATTAAGACTCTTTCCGGTTCTTTTAGCTGTTATTCTGATTGTTGTGGTTGTAAAACATTATCCTCGACTAAACATAATTACTGGGTTTTCTGCTAAAAGTGTATGTTCTTGTACCTTTGAAGCAGAAAGAGACTTAGTTTCTATTGAGTCAGGTGATAATGGATTTAGTCCGATTAATTTGGCTTCAAACAAAATTAATTTTCAAGAAAAATCGGTTATTTCAACTGTTTTTGGCATGAAAAAAAGAAAAGCTATATATAAAGATGGTATGGGCTGCGTTTTGGTTCCTGAATATTTTAACAATACAGAAAATATTTTAGAATTTATCTCGAATCGTCAAATGGTTAAAAGTCAACTACCGTATCCTTATGGAATAGGAATTCAGCGCGATACAATTTTTGATAATATTGATTATGAAGCGTTAAATAAGGCTGTTGACAATGCGTTTGATAAAGAGAACAACTCGGTTAAGAAAACACGAGCTGTTTTAGTAATTCATAACAATCAAATTGTTGCAGAAAAATATGCTGAAGGTTTTTCAAAAAACACCAAATTATTAGGTTGGTCTATGACAAAAAGTATTACAAGCGCTATTGTTGGTGTGTTGTCAAAGCAAGGGAAAGTAGCATTGGATCAAGCGAATTTATTTCCAGAATGGGAAAATGATGAGCGCTCTAAAATTACACTAAATAATCTGCTGCAAATGAATAGTGGTTTAGAATGGATTGAAGATTACAATACCATTTCTGATGTTACAAAAATGTTGTTTTTAACGGAAGATATGCCCAACGTTCAGCTAGAAAAACCTTTGGTTGGAAAGCCTAATAATACTTGGAATTATTCTTCAGGAACAACCAATTTAATTTCAAAATTTATTCGAAATCAGTTTGAAACACATCAGGAATATTTAGATTTTTGGTATGAAGAATTGATAGATAAAATGGGAATGCATTCTATGGTATTGGAAACTGATATAGCTGGGAATTATGTGGGCTCAAGTTACAGTTGGGCAACAGCCAGAGATTGGGCTAAATTTGGATTGTTGTATTTGCATAATGGGAACTGGAATGGTCAACAAATTTTGGATAAAAGCTGGATTGATTATTCAGTTACACCCACAAATAAATCAAAGGGTGAATATGGAGCACAGTTTTGGTTAAATGCTGGTGGTGTATATCCGAATGCTCCTAAAGATTTGTTTTCGTGTAATGGTTATCAGGGGCAGCATGTATTTATAATTCCTTCGAAAGAATTAATTATAGTACGCTTCGGTTTAACTGAAAACCCCGAATTTAATTTTGATAATTTTCTAAGTAAAATATTAATTTCCGTAAATTAATAGAACGTTAATTTTTTTAACCATTACAATTCAAACTCTAAGTCTACTCCTAAATTTTTAGCTATTAGTTTGGTGATTCTGGTTTTCAACTGTGGAATTTTAATTTTTTCAACAACATCATTTCCAAAGGCAAACAATAATAGAGCCTTAGCTTCTTTTTTAGGAATTCCCCTACTTTGCATATAAAATAAAGCGCTTTCGTCAAGTTGGCCAATTGTACAGCCATGTGAGCATTTTACATCATCGGCAAAAATTTCTAATTGAGGTTTTGCATTAATTGTTGCTCCGTCATCAATTAAAATATTATTGTTTTGCTGAAAAGCATTCGTTTTTTGAGCTTCTTGTTGTACAATAACTTTGCCGTTGAAAACTCCTGTAGATTTGTTAGCATAAATGCCTTTATAAAGTTCGTGACTTTCACAATTTGGAGTTTTATGATTTACCAGAGTGTGGTTGTCAACGTGCTGTTTATCATTTAAAATTGAAATTCCATGTAAGTTTGAAGTAATATGTTCTCCTTCGTGATTAAATTCTAGATTATTTCTAATAATTCCCCCCCCAAATGAAAATGTATGAACACTTGCAACACTTTGTTGTTTTTGAGAAACAAATGTACTATCAATTAAGGAAGAATCTTTAGTATCATCCTGAATTTTATAAAAATCAACAATTGCTCTTGTGTGTACAAAAATTTCAGTAACTGAATTTGTTAAAGTGGTGTTTTTTGAAATGTTTTGGTGACGTTCAATAATTTGTGCGTGTGAATTTTCGCCAACTACAATTAAATTTCTAGGTTGAAGCATTACTTCTTTTTCACTTCCTGTTGAAAAATGTATAATCTGTATGGGCTTTTGTAAAACTGTATTTTTGGGAATATTTATAAAAGCACCTTCCTTGGCAAAAGCTGTGTTTAATTCAGAAAAACTATTATTTTCTTTAGCGATAGTATTAAAATAGTTATCAATAACCATTTTATATTTTGGGCGAGTTAAAGCCGAAGATAATACACAAACATCACATTCGTCGTGAGTGGTATCAGATAAAAAAGAGCTAAAAACTCCATCAACAAAAATTAACTTGTATGATTCAATTTCATTAATTAAATATTTACGTACGTTTTTAAATCCAACAGGTTCTTTTGTTACAGGAAAAATATCAAAATCATTTTTCAAAAGAGATTTTAAGCTGGTGTATTTCCATTCTTCATCTTTTTTAGATGGAAAACCTGTAAGTTCAAAATTTTTAATTGCTTTTGTTCTAATTTGATGAACATTTGAATCTAAATCTAAAGTTTCTTTATGTTCAAAAGCTAAAAATGATGAGACTAATTTTTCTTTTAAATCCATAACATACTATTTCAACCAGTCGTAACCTTTTTTCTCTAATTCCAATGCTAAATCTTTTCCTCCCGATTTTACAATTTTACCATTGTATAAAACGTGCACAAAATCTGGAACAATATAATCTAGTAGACGTTGATAATGGGTAATTACAACCACAGCATTATCATCACTTTTAAGTTTGTTTACACCGTTTGCTACAATTTTTAAGGCATCGATATCTAAACCTGAATCGGTTTCATCTAAAATTGCCAGTTTTGGCTCTAACATAGCCATTTGAAAAATTTCATTGCGTTTTTTTTCACCTCCTGAAAAACCTTCGTTTAAGGAGCGAGATAAAAACTTACGATTAATTTCTAATAAATCGGCTTTTTCACGAATTAACTTTAACATATCTTTTGCTGGTAATTCTTCTTGTCCCTTTGCTTTTCTGCTCTCGTTAATTGCAGTTTTAATAAAATTAGTTACCGTTACACCAGGAATTTCAACAGGATATTGAAAAGATAAAAAAACACCTTTATGTGCTATTTCTTCTGGTGCTAAATTTTCTAAATCTTCTCCGTTTAAAACAATAGAACCCTTGGTTACTACATAATCTTCTTTGCCAGCAATAACAGATGAAAGTGTGCTTTTCCCTGATCCGTTAGGGCCCATAATTGCGTGAACTTCACCGGGTTTTATTTCAAGGTTAATTCCTTTTAAAATTTCCTTATCATTTATATTAGCATGTAAATTTTTAATACTAAGCATTGTATAGTTGTGTTAAATTTGCTACATTTTTTAATTCATTTATTTTATTGGCGTTCAAATGGATGTCGCCTAAATAGTTCATCCCAAGATAATCAGCTGATTTTTGAAATGGAATGTAAAAACTTGCATCTATTAAATCACTATGTGAATTTGAGATAACAAACATATTTTTACCTCTTAACTTGCGCCCTTCTTCTTTTTCAATTCTAATTAAATCAGAAAAGCGGTCAAAAAACACTTTCATAATGCCACTCATATTATACCAGTATACAGGAGTTGCAAAAATAAGGGTATCGTATTTTTTAAGAATTGATTTAATGAGTGGTAAAAAATCATCACCTAGATTTTTACCTTCATAATCGTAGTATGAAAAATTATAATTATTTAAATCAATTACATCTATAGGATGCTTTTCTGAAATGTCAGAAATAAATTTTGATGTATTTCCATTACTTCGAGATGAACCTACTATAATTACTTTTTTATTACTCATATTATCCAACACTTCCTTCTAAACTAATTTCTAATAATTTTTGTGCTTCTACTGCAAACTCCATAGGTAATTTATTTAGCACTTCTTTACTAAATCCGTTTACAATTAATGCTATGGCTTTTTCAGTATCAATACCTCTTTGATTACAGTAAAATAATTGATCTTCACCAATTTTACTTGTAGTTGCCTCATGCTCAATTTGAGCGGTTTTATTTTTTGCTTCTATGTATGGAAATGTGTGTGCTCCACATTCATTTCCCATTAATAAGGAATCGCATTGTGAGAAATTTCGAGCATTTTTTGCTCTTGCACCAATCTGTACCAAACCTCGATACGAATTTTGCGATTTTCCAGCTGAAACTCCTTTTGAAATAATAGTACTTTTGGTATTGTTCCCTAAGTGAATCATTTTTGTTCCAGTATCAGCTTGTTGGTAGTTGTTGGTAACTGCTATTGAGTAAAATTCACCCACTGAATTGTCACCTTTTAATATGCAACTTGGGTATTTCCAGGTTACAGAACTTCCTGTTTCAACTTGTGTCCAAGAAATTTTTGCATTTTTTTCACACAACCCACGTTTGGTTACAAAATTGTAAACGCCTCCTTTTCCTTCGGAATCACCAGGAAACCAATTTTGAACAGTTGAATATTTTATTTCAGCATCATCTAATGCAATTAACTCAACAACGGCAGCGTGTAATTGGTTTTCATCACGTGCAGGTGCTGTACATCCTTCTAAATAACTTACGTAACTTTCTTTATCTGCAATTACCAATGTGCGTTCAAATTGCCCTGTTCCACCTTCATTAATTCTAAAATAAGTAGAAAGTTCCATTGGGCAGGTAACACCTTTTGGAATATAGCAAAATGAACCATCAGAAAACACGGCAGAATTTAAAGCAGCATAAAAGTTGTCGGTTTTAGGAACAATAGTCCCTAAATATTTTTTAACCAATTCAGGGTGTTCTTGAATGGCTTCAGAAATTGGCATAAAAATAATACCTTTTTCGTTTAAGGTTTTTTTGAATGTTGTTGCAACAGAAACTGAATCTATAACAATATCAACGGCTACGTTTGATAGGCGTTTTTGTTCGTCAATAGAAATACCTAGTTTATCAAAAGTTTTTAATAATTCCGGATCTACTTGATCTAAACTGTCTAATTTTGGTTTTTGGACAGGAGCTGAATAGTAACTTATTTCCTGGAATTTCGGTTTTTCATAATTTACGTTTGCCCAATCGGGCTCCTCCATATTTTTCCATATTCTAAAAGCATCTAAACGCCATTCAGTCATCCATTCAGGTTCGTTTTTCTTTTTTGAAATTGCAATAACAACTTCTTCATTTAAACCTACTGGAAATTTATCTGCTTCAATATCAGTATAAAAACCGTATTCGTACTCTTTGGTTTCAAGCTCTTTTTTTAAATCGTCTTCGGTAAATTTGTTCATTCTTTCTTAGTTAAACGATTAAAGAGAAAAACTCTCACCACAACCACAAGTTCGCTGTGCATTAGGGTTATTAAAAACAAAACCTGTTCCATTTAACCCTCCTAAATACTCTAGGGTTGTTCCTGCCAAGTATAAAAAGCTTTTTTTGTTAACAATAATTTTAATACCATTGTCTTCAAAAATTTTGTCACCATCTATATTTTCTTTATCAAATTTTAATTCATACGAAAGTCCAGAGCAACCTCCACTTTTAACACCAACCCGAACAAAATCAGAATCAGGGTTAAATCCGTCATCTTGCATAAGCTCAATTACTTTCTTTTTTGCTATGTCTGAAACTGTAATCATTCCCTTATATAGATTAATTCTAAATTAGTGCAAATATAGGTACAAAAAATGATTTAAAATAATGTTTTATAATGAATAAAATTGATAGTATAATTGATGTTACCTATAAAGATTTATCTTTGCAAAATGATAGAAGATAAAAATCAATCACGTACAAGTCTGGCTGAATTTGGGGAATTCAAGCTTATAAATCATTTGACTAAAAATTTTAAAGTTGAGCGGTCAACAACAGTGAAAGCTGTTGGTGATGATGCAGCTGTTTTAAACCTAGAAAATAAGCAAATATTAGTAACTACTGATTTATTGGTGGAAGGCGTACATTTTGATTTAAGCTACATGCCTTTAAAACATTTGGGATATAAAGCTGTAATGGCTAATTTATCTGATATTTATGCAATGAACGGTACTGCTACTCAAATAACTGTTTCTATTGCTGTTTCCAATAGGTTTCCTGTAGAGGCTTTAGAAGAATTATATGAAGGTATATTTTTAGCTTGTAAAAATTACAACGTTGATTTAATAGGTGGAGATACATCTTCCTCTACAAAAGGAATACTAATTAGTATCACTGCTATTGGTGGAGTAGACCCTGAAAAAGTTGTGTATAGAAGCACTGCTAAACCAAATGATTTGTTAGTGGTTTCTGGAGATTTAGGGGCAGCTTATTTAGGCTTGCAGGTTTTGGAACGTGAAAAACAGGTTTTCCAGGTGAATCCGGAATCTCAACCAGATTTGACGGAATATAGTTATTTAATTGAAAGACAATTAAAACCAGAGGCCAGAAAAGATATTGTGAAATTATTGCAAGATTTAGAGGTGAAACCTACTTCAATGATTGATATTTCTGATGGTCTTTCTTCTGAAATATTACACATATGTTCACAGTCTAAAGTGGGATGTGATTTATATGAAGAAAAAATTCCGCTTGATCCTCAGGTAATTGCAACCTGTGAGGAATTTGAACTAAATAGTACAACTATCGCACTAAGTGGAGGAGAGGATTACGAATTGTTATTTACTATTTCTCAAGCCGATTATCCAAAAATAAAAGCAAATCCAAATTTAACAGTAATTGGCCACATAGCTAATGAAGATATGGGAGTAAATTTGGTAACTAGAGCAAATCAAAAAGTTGCATTGACAGCTCAGGGTTGGAACGCGTTAAAATAATAATAGTCTGGTACTTCAATTTTAGTGGTGTGAATATTTAAGATGAGCTGTATAAACAATTATTTAATAACACATTTTTACAAATGCGGCCAAATCTTTAATAAAGACATTCTTGTTTTCTATATGACTCATATGCCCATCGGGATATTCAACTATACTTAAATAGGTGTTTTTAGTTTGCTGTATTAAGTTTGAATAATCTAACGCAGGATCTTGTTGTCCAATAATCATTTGAATAGGAAAACAAGCAGTTTTATAAATTGAAGTAGTATCTTTTCTAATTTTCATTCCTTCTAAGGCGGCAATTATTCCTTGGGGTGAAGTATTTAGAGCTTCTTGAGTTACTACTTTGATTTCTTCGGTGAAAATTGCTCTATTCTTTTCTGAAAAAAGCATAGGAATGGCAATTCTTACAAAAGTTTTATGGTTTTGTTTTACAGCCTTAATACCCCTATTTCGGTTTATTATTTTTTCATTGGAATCGGGTAAAGCAGTTGAATTCATCAAGCACAACCCTTTTACATTTTTTGGGAACAATTTTGAAAAAGCCAAAGCAATATAACCTCCCATACTGTGACCTACTAATACATATTTTCGTAATCGTAAAGAATCTAAAACAGCTTTTACCATAGTAGCCTGATCTTCCATGGTATGAACATATCCGTGATTTTCAGTTTGTCCATGCCCTAATAAATCAATGCAAATTACTCGGTATTTTTTTGAAAGCTGTTCAACTGTAGCATTCCACATAGAGCTGTTTTCTAAAAAACCGTGCAATAAAACCACTACACTTCCTTTTCCTGATGAAGTAAAAAAAATAGAGGTATTTTTATATGTAAGGTGCACTAATTTTTTAATCCTTTAACTGCTGAAAATGCCTTATCAACAACTTCGTCTTCTACTAAAATTGTGAATTCGTTGGTGGTTGAAACAACTTCATATAATGAAATTCCTTCCCAGGCTAAACGTTTAAAAAACTGATAATATAAACCGGCTATTTTAGTGTTTTCTTTAGGTAATCCAATTGTAATTGCCGATAAATGATCTTTTGCGTCTGTACAAATTTCATTTTTATAGTGTTCTTCAATTTGCTTTTTTAAAGCTGTAGTTATTAAAACATTACTTTCATGAACGCCACGTGTAAATGTGTAAAAAATATGTGGATCGTTTTTAATAATTTCCAGCGTTTTTAAATGAGCCTGAATTAAAGAGGGTGAATTTTTAAAGGTATAATCCGATAAATCAGACCGAACAGTAATATCTCCTAAATTTTGAAGAACTTTATTCAGCTTAATTTTGTTCGCCATTTCTTTTGGCGGGCTGTATCTTCTCAATGCCATCATTATAGCTCCTGTTTTTACAGGTTTACGAAGCATTTTTGAAATTGGATCACGCAGTTCTTCTGCTAAAGCACTGTAATTTAAAATGTTTCGTGTTAAAGCGTCTTCTAAAAAAGGTTGAGAAACTAATATTTCTTCTACACAGGTGGCAATAGTCTTCATGGTGTTAAATAGTTAACAGTTTGTGCAAAATTAGTTTATTATTTTTAAATAAACACGCCACAGTTAAAATCATTTTATTTTTGCCTCGTAAAGATAGAAAAAATGAAGGTTTTAAAGTTTGGAGGAACATCTGTAGGTTCCATTGAAAATATTAAAAAAGTTAAAGAACTTATTACAGATGGGGAAAAGAAAATTGTAGTATTATCAGCTATGTCAGGTACTACTAATATTTTAGTAGAGATTTCTGAATCTATAAAATTAAGAAATCAGACACAAGCATTAGCCACAATTGATGTTTTGTATAAAAAATACAATGTAGTAATTGATGAATTGTTTGATTCTTCTGAATTAAAACAAGAAGTTTCAAATTATATTGATTTTATTTTTGATTATTTACAAGGATTAATCTCTGAAAATCATAGTGAATTATTGTACAATAAAATTGTTTCACAAGGTGAGTTACTTTCTACTTTCATGTTTACAAAATATTTGATTCAAGAAGGTGTAAATGCACGTTTATTACCTGCCTTAGATTTTATGCGAATTGATAAATCAATTGAACCGGATGATTTTTATATAAAGCAAAATTTACAACGTATTGTTGATGAAGGATTGCCAGCTGACATATACATAACACAAGGTTTTATTTGTCTTGATGCCTATGGGAATATTGCTAATTTACAACGTGGAGGAAGTGATTATACTGCAACAATTATAGGTGCTGTTGTAAATGCAGATGAGGTTCAAATTTGGACTGATATTGATGGAATGCACAATAACGATCCTAGATTTGTTGAAAATACGCAAGCAATTTCTAATTTATCGTTTGATGAAGCTGCGGAGTTGGCTTACTTTGGAGCAAAAATTTTACATCCTCAAACAGTTATGCCTGCTCGTGAAGCAAACATCCCTGTGAGGTTAAAAAATACGATGGATCCAACATCTTATGGGACATTAATTTCTCTACAAACTGAGGGTGATGGAATAAAAGCAATAGCCGCAAAAGATAACATTACTGCCATTAAAATTAATTCTGCAAGAATGCTTCAAGCTCACGGGTTTTTGAAAAAAGTTTTTGAAATTTTTGAGAAATATGAAACTTCAATAGATATGATTACTACATCAGAAGTAGCAATTTCATTAACAATTGATAATGACAATAGCTTAAATTCAATAGTCGATGAATTGCTGAAATTCTCAAAAGTTGAAGTTGATAATCAGCAAAGTATTGTTTGTTTAGTGGGTAATTCTGTTGTGAACCATACAGATACTCATAAATTATTTAGGGTTTTAAAAGATCTTCCTGTAAGAATGATTTCTTATGGTGGGAGTAAAAATAATATATCATTATTAGTGAATACCAGTGATAAAATTGAAGCACTTCAACATTTAAATTCGTATGTGTTTGAAGAAGTAGTTTCTTAAAACTACTATGAATTAAATTTATAAAAAACTCGAATCAGTCGATTCGAGTTTTTTTGAATTATTTTGAATTCATTAAATTTTCAATTTCTTCAGCTTCAATAGGAATATTTCTCATTAAGTTAAAAGGTTCTCCTTTTTCTTGAATTACTACATCATCTTCAATTCGCAAACCTAAATTTTCATCAGGTATATAAATACCTGGTTCAACAGTAAAAACCATTCCTGCTTTCATAGGTGTTTTTAATGCGCCGTAATCGTGTGTGTCTAAACCTAAATGATGTGAAGTTCCGTGCATAAAATATTTTTTATATGCCGGCCAGGCATGATCTTCATTTTGAACATCGGCTTTGTCAATTAATCCTAAACCAATTAATTCTGAAGTCATTATTTTTCCAACTTCTTTATGGTACTCAGCCCAAATTGTTCCCGGAACTAATAGTTTTGTAGCTTCATTTTTTACCCTTAAAACAGCATCATAAATGGCACGTTGTCTTTTAGTAAAGCGTCCATTTACAGGAATAGTTCGGGTCATATCACTTGAATAATTAGCATATTCGGCACCTACATCCATTAAAATTAAATCACCGTCTTTACATTCTTTATTATTTTCAATATAATGTAAAACACAGGCGCTATATCCAGAGCCAATTATTGGAGTATAAGCAAACCCTTTTGATCTGTTTCTAAGAAATTCATGCATAAATTCAGCTTCAATTTCATATTCCATAATTTTGGGCTTAACAAAAGGTAGTATTCTTCTAAAACCCTTTTCAGTAATATTGCAGGCCTTTTGTATTAGTTCAATTTCTTCAGGTTCTTTTACACCTCTAATTTGTTGTAAAATTTGATTGCTTTTTTCCCATTTATGCGCCGGAAAATCAGTTTTACATTGCTTAATAAACCTGTCTTCACGTGTTTCAATTTCTACAACCTGACGGTAGTGTTCGTTGGTATTGAAATAAACAGTTTCAGCTTCTGTCATTAAATCAAAAAAAACTTTTTTAAATTCCGAAAGCCAGTAAACAGTTTTTATACCAGAAACTTTTCTAGCTTCTTCTTTAGAATATTTAGCGCCATACCAAATAGCAATGTGCTCGTTTGTTTCAGTTAAAAACAAAATTTCTCTATGATTTTCATCCAATGCATCAGGGAAAAGTAACAAAATACTTTCCTCTTGGTCAGCACCACTTAAATACAATAAATCACTACTTTGTTTAAATGGCATTGTACTATCTGCGCCGGTTGTAAATACATCATTTGAATTAAAAACAGCAATTGATTTGGGTTTCATTTGAGCGGTAAATTTTGCTCTGTTTTTTGTAAAAAGGTGATTACTAACCGGATGATATTTCATTCTAAAGATTTTTTAGTATTATTTCATAACAAAGTTATAAATTTGTTCAAAACCAATCCTTTTATAATCAATATTATTTATGCGTAAGTCAATAGTATACCTTCTTTTCTTAATTTTTTCTTCAGTAATTTTTTCACAAAATAAACCTGCTTATAAATTGTACAATACAAAAGGGAAAAAGGTTTCATATAAAAGAATGTTGAAAAAAATGAGCAATACTGATATTGTATTGTTTGGGGAACATCACAACAACCCAATAGTGCATTGGTTACAATACGAAACCACTGTTGAATTGAGTAAGAAAAGACGGTTAACACTGGGTGCTGAAATGTTTGAAGCCGATAATCAAAATGAGTTAAATGATTATTTGACAGGAAAAATAGATCAAAAAGCTCTAGATACCCTTGCAAGATTATGGAACAATTATAAAACCGATTACAAACCATTGGTTGATTTTGCAAAAAAGGAAAAATTGAATTTTGTTGCTACAAATATTCCACGTAGGTATGCTAAAAAAGTTTTTAGAGGCGGCTTTGAAGCTTTAGAAAAGCTGTCTTCTGAAGAAAAAGAATGGATTGCACCTTTACCAGTTGTATACGATGCCACTTTACCATCTTATAAAAAAATGAAAACTATGATGGGTGGTCATGGTGGAGATAATTTACCAAAAGCTCAAGCCGTTAAAGATGCAACCATGAGCTATTTTATTTTAAAAAATTGGAGTGAAAATAACTTATTCATTCACTACAACGGCTCATATCATTCTGATGATTATGAAGGAATTTACTGGTATTTAAAACAAATTAAACAAAATTTAAAGATTGTAACCGTGAGTGTTGTAGAACAAGAGAATATTAAAAAGTTCAATAAAGAAAAAAAATTAAAAGCAGATTTTATAATTGTGATACCTGCTAATATGACCAAAACTTATTAAAAAACTTAAAAATGAATAAATTAACCATAGTATGCAGTATTCTTTTTGTTTCTTTTGGAATATTTGCGCAAGAATCATTGGTGAAAAATGTTCCTTTCACCAATATTGGGCCTTCAATAATGAGTGGAAGAATTGTTGATATTGATGTAAACCCAAATAAATCAACCGAGTTTTATGTTGGATATGCTTCAGGAGGTGTTTGGTACACAAATAACAACGGAACTTCATTTACTCCTATTATGGATAATGCAGCAACAATTAATGTTGGTGATATTGCCGTTGACTGGAATAGTGAAACTATTTGGATTGGTACTGGTGAGAGTAATTCATCACGATCGTCTTATGCCGGAATAGGAATTTTAAAAAGCACCAATAAAGGTGAAACCTGGGAAAATGTTGGCTTGAAAGATTCTCAGCACATTGGCAGAATTATTATAAATAAAAATAATCCGAATGAAGTTGTGGTGGGTGTTGTTGGTCATTTATACACGCCAAACAAAGAGCGGGGAATTTTTAAAACTACTGATGGAGGGAAAACCTGGGAAAATGTGCTGTTTATTAATGAAAATACAGGTGTAATTGATATAAGTGTTTCACCTGTAAATTCAAAAATTTTATATGCAGCAACTTGGGAACGAGATAGAAAAGCTTGGAATTTTAATGGAAATGGGCAGGGTTCGGCCATTTATAAAAGTGAAGATAGTGGTTCAACGTGGATAAAATTAACTACTGAAAATAGTGGGTTTCCAACAGGAAATGGTATTGGCAGAATTGGCTTGGCGGCATTTAATAATAATGTTGTATATGCTTTGTTAGACAATCAGTTTTTAAGACCTGAAAAAAAGAAAAAATCAAAAATAGGTTTGAAAAAAGATGATTTCAAATTAATGGATTCAGTTGAATTTTTGAAATTAGATGAAGATGATTTGAATAACTATTTAAAGGAAAACCGGTTCCCTAAAAAATATACAGCAAAAAAAGTGAAAGAAATGATGAAAAACGGCATCATTCACCCTGGTGATTTGGCGCTGTATTTAGAAGATGCCAATTATACATTGTTAAATTCAGAAGTTATTGGTGCAGAGGTTTATAAAAGTGAAGATGGTGGCAAAACCTGGCATAAAACACATAAGGATTATTTAGATGATGTTTATAGTTCGTATGGCTATTACTTTGGAATAATAGCTGTTAACACATTCAATCAAAATAAGATTTATATTGGAGGAGTTCCTTTATTAAAATCGGATGATGGAGGGAAAACATTTTCATCTATGTGGAGAGAAAATGTGCACGCCGATCATCAAGCAATTTGGGTAAATCCAAATTTTGAAGGTCATTTAATTGATGGAAATGATGGAGGTATTAATATTACGTATGACGATGGTAAAAATTGGATAAAAAATAATGCGCCCGCTGTTGGACAATTTTACTCGGTGAATGTTGATAACCAAAAACCATACAACGTTTTTGGTGGTTTGCAAGATAACGGTGTTTGGTTTGGACCAAGTACCTATAAAGCTTCAAAATATTGGGAGAGTTCCGGAAGTTATCCTTATAAAAATATTGGAGGAGGAGATGGAATGCATGTACAAATTGATAACCGAGATAATAATGTTGTGTATTCAGGATCACAGTTTGGGTATTATTACCGTTTAAATTTAAAAACAAAAGAAAGAGTTTACATTCATCCAACGCATGAATTAGGTGATTCTCCTTATCGTTACAATTGGCAAACTCCAATTTTGTTATCACCCCATAATCAGGATATTTTGTATATGGGCGCAAATAAACTACTACGCTCTATGAATAAAGGGGAGACGTTTGATGTAATTTCCCACGATTTAACAACTGGAGGAATAAAAGGAAATGTTCCTTACGGAACATTAACCAGTATTTCTGAAAGCCCTTTACAGTTTGGATTTATATATACGGGAAGTGACGATGGCTATGTGTATGTTACTGAAAATGGAGGAAGTTTGTGGAGTAAAATCTCTGAAAACTTACCTCAGGGGTTATGGGTAAGTCGTGTAGTTGCTTCACAACATAAAAAAAATAGAGTTTATGTAACTCTAAATGGCTATAGAAATGATGATTTTAAACCATATGTGTTTGTAAGTGAAAATAAAGGTGTTAGTTGGGAAAATATTAGTGGTAATTTACCAAATTCAGCGGTAAATGTACTAAAAGAAGATCCATCAAACGAAAACATATTGTATTTAGGGACCGATAATGCAGCATATATTTCCTTTGATAAAGGTGAAAATTGGGAAATATTCTTCAAAAATTTACCACCTGTTGCGGTGCACGATTTGGTAATTCAAAAAGAAGCAAAAGATTTGGTGATTGGAACACACGGACGTTCAATTTATAAAACTAGTATTGCCGCTATTCAACAATTTGAAAAAATAGAAGGGAAAGAGATTGTAATTTTTGATATTCCAACTATTAAGTTTTCTTCTAACTGGGGAAAATCTTGGAGTAAATGGATGCCTTTAACAGAACCTTCAATTTTAATTCCGTTTTACGTTGCAAATTCAGGAGAATACATTTTAGAAATATTATCTGAAGATGGTAAAAAACTAAATAGTTTAAAAGTGGAAGCGTTAAAAGGGTACAATTACGTTGAATATGATGTTTCAACTTCTGAAAAAAGCGTGAAAAATTACTTTGCTAAAAAGGAGGTTATAGTTGAAAAAGCACAAACCGAAAAATACTACTTGCCAAAAGGAGTTTATACAGTTAAAATAGGAGAAGTTGAATCTGCTTTTGAATTAAAATAAACATGAAATTTTACTAATTAGTTTTGTTACTTTTTATAAGTATTCAAAATGAATGCGCAATCTAATTGGAAAGACTTTTGGGAGCAAGCTACATCCATTAATTACTTTGTTGAATGGTAACAGCACCAATAGAGATTACTCGTTGTTTATCAAAAATAGGTTTCCAATCTACACCGCCGCCCTCCGATTTTCATAAACCACCAGATGCAGTTTTAATATAAATTATTTCAGGATTATCAATAAAAACGTCAAGAGTAGTAACTCTTCCACTGTTACCTGCCGGACCAATGGAACGTGTTTTTATGTTTTTTAACTTATCAATATCGAATTGTTGGGCGTTTGACAGAAATGACGATATAAATAGAAATAAGAAAGTTTTTTTCATAAGAAATGGATAGGTATTTAAAATAAAGTAAGCTACTTTATTAATTTTATACAGAATAACATTTTATAATCATTCTAAATAGCATTTTTACAATAATTTTTATGTAATAAAAAAGAGAATTGAGTATCTTTGTGGCTTCAAAAAATTATAAAAAATGAGCGTTTTATCATCATCTATTGCAAGGAAAGTAGCTATGGCTTTGTCGGCACTTTTCCTTATCATTTTCTTAATTATTCACTTAGCAGTTAATTTAACATCATTATTTAGCGCAGACTTATTTAATGATTTGTCTCACTTTATGGGAACTAATCCTTTAATACAGTTTGCTATGCAACCTATATTAATTTTTGGAGTTGTATTTCATTTTGTAATGGGATTTATTTTAGAGTTAAGGAATAAAAGAGCAAGAAATGTAAAGTATACTAAATTTAATGGTGCAGCAAGTTCTTCTTGGGCATCAAGAAACATGGTTGTTTCGGGAGCTGTAATTTTAGCATTTTTAGTGTTACACTTTATCGATTTTTGGATTCCAGAGATTAACACAAAATATATCTTAGGTGATATGTCGGGTGTTTTACCAGGAGAAGAAGGCTATCGTTATTTTGAAGAATTACAACATAAATTTGTAAATCCGTTAAGAGTTGGGGCTTATGTAGTTGCATTTATTTTATTAGCAGTGCACTTGCTTCACGGTTTTCAATCTGCATTTCAATCGATTGGGTTTAATAACAAATATTCAAAGTGCGTGAGTAATTTTGGAAAAATTTACTCAATTGTAATTCCTTTAGGATTTATAATTACTGCATTATATCACTACTTTAACCATTAATCTTAGATAACTATGACGACTTTAAATTCAAAAGTACCAAAGGGTCCAATTAAAGATAAATGGACAACTTATAAAGAAAATGTAAATCTTGTTAACCCGGCAAACAAACGTAATATTGATATTATTGTTGTTGGAACAGGTTTAGCAGGAGGTTCTGCAGCGGCTTCGTTGGCAGAATTGGGATACAACGTAAAAGCTTTTGCTTATCAGGATTCTCCACGTAGAGCGCATTCAATTGCAGCACAAGGAGGTATCAATGCGGCAAAAAATTATCAAAACGATGGTGATTCAAATTATCGTTTATTTTACGACACAGTGAAAGGTGGAGATTACCGTTCTCGTGAAGCTAACGTATATCGTTTAGCTGAGGTTTCAGGAGCTATTATTGATCAATGTGTGGCGCAAGGTGTTCCTTTTGCACGTGATTATGGAGGGTTATTAGATAACCGTTCATTTGGTGGAGTATTAGTTTCAAGAACCTTTTACGCAAAAGGTCAAACAGGACAACAATTATTGTTAGGGTGTTATTCTGCAATGAACCGTCAAATTGCTCGTGGTAAGATTGAAATGTTCAATCGTCACGAAATGTTAGACGTAGTAAAAGTTGACGGAAAAGCTAGAGGGATTATTGCACGTGATTTAATTACTGGTGAAATTGAGCGTCATTCGGCTCACGCAGTAGTTATTGCAACTGGTGGATACGGAAATGTATATTTCTTATCTACAAACGCAATGGGATCTAACGCAACAGCAGCTTGGAAAATTCATAAAAAGGGAGCATATTTTGCAAATCCTTGTATGACACAAATTCACCCAACGTGTATTCCACGTTCAGGAGATTACCAATCAAAATTAACGTTAATGTCTGAATCATTACGTAATGATGGTAGAATTTGGGTTCCTGCAAAAATTGAAGATGCAAAAGCAATTCAAGAAGGTAAGTTAAAGCCTACAGAATTAGCCGAAGAAGATAGAGATTACTATTTAGAAAGAAGATATCCAGCTTATGGTAACCTTGTGCCGCGTGATGTTGCATCTAGAGCTGCAAAAGAGCGTTGTGATGCTGGTTACGGTGTAAATGCAACCGGTGAGGCTGTATATTTAGATTTTGCTTCTGCAATTTACCGTTATGGTTCAGAGCAAGCAAAAATAAAAGGTATAGATAATGCTTCAAAAGAAGAAATCATCAAATTAGGTGAGGCTGTTATTGAAGCTAAATACGGAAACTTATTCCAAATGTATGAGAAAATTGTAGATGATAATCCATACAAAACACCTATGATGATTTATCCTGCAACACACTATACAATGGGTGGTGTTTGGGTTGATTATAATTTAATGACAACTGTTGACGGATTGTACTGTATAGGTGAAGCTAATTTTTCAGATCATGGCGCTAACCGTTTAGGAGCTTCTGCATTAATGCAAGGATTGGCTGATGGGTATTTTGTATTGCCTTATACTATTGGCGATTATTTAGCTGATGATATTAGAACAGGTGCAATTCCAACGGATACTAAAGAATTTGATGAAGCTGAAAAAGAAATTAAAGCTAAATTAGAACTTTTCATCAATAATAAAGGAACGCATTCTGTTGATTATTTCCATAAAAAACTTGGTTTAGTTATGTGGAATAAAGTAGGGATGGCTCGTAACGAAAAGCACTTAAAAGAAGCTATTAAAGAAATTCAAGATATTCGTGAAGATTTTTGGAAAAACGTAAAAGTTCCAGGAAGTTTAAATGAAATGAATGTTGAACTTGAAAAAGCCGGTAGAGTTGCTGATTTCTTAGAATTAGGTGAATTATTTGCTAAGGATGCCTTGGAAAGAAACGAATCTTGTGGAGGGCATTTCCGTGAAGAATATGTTACTGAAGATGGTGAAGCACTACGTGACGATAAAAACTTTGCCTATGTTGCTGCTTGGGAATACACAGGTAAACCTAGCGAAGCTAAACTTCACAAAGAAGAATTAGAATTTAAAGATATTGAATTAAAAACTCGTTCATACAAATAAGAAAGATTATGAATTTAACGTTAAAAATTTGGAGACAAAAAGGACCTCAGGATAAAGGTCAAATGGTCGAATATAAAGTAACTGATATTTCAGAACATATGTCTTTCTTAGAAATGATGGATATATTAAACGAAAGTTTAGTTGCAAAAGATGAAGAGCCAATAGCTTTTGATCACGATTGTAGAGAAGGTATTTGCGGTATGTGTTCATTACACATTAATGGTGAACCACACGGTCCGGATAGAGGTATTACAACCTGTCAGTTACATATGCGTATGTTTAAAGATGGTGATACTATTTATATTGAACCGTGGAGAGCAAAAGCATTTCCCGTGATTAAGGATTTAGTTGTTGATAGAATGGCTTTTGAACGTATTCAGCAAGCAGGAGGTTATATTTCGGTAAATACATCGGGTAATACACAGGATGCAAATGCAATTCCTATTTCTAAACACAATGCAGATTTATCTATGGATGCTGCAGCTTGTATTGGTTGTGGAGCTTGTGTTGCTAGTTGTAAAAACTCTAGCGCAATGTTATTTGTTTCGGCTAAAGTATCTCAATTTGCTTTGTTACCACAAGGTAAAGTTGAAGCTGCTGATCGTGTTAGAAATATGGTAAAACAAATGGATGATGAAGGTTTTGGTAACTGTACCAATACTGGAGCTTGTGAAGTAGAATGTCCAAAAGGAATTTCATTAGAAAATATTGCACGTATGAATCGTGAATATTTAAAAGCAAACATTATCTAAAACATAATTTTAGAATTATATTTAAAACCTGTTTCATTTCTGAAGCAGGTTTTTTTTGTACATTTAATATTCAAAGCTTGAAAGAAGATGCAACTATCTAAAAATCCGTTTCAATCAAAATTACCAAACGTACCAACTTCCATATTTTCGGTAATGAGTGAATTAGCATTTAAGCACAAAGCAATTAACTTATCGCAAGGATATCCAAATTTTGAAAGTTCATTAGAGCTAAAACAACTGGTAAACAAGGCAATGTTGAATGGTAAAAATCAATATGCACCTATGCCAGGAATTTTTAGTTTACGAAAAATTATTTCCAAAAAAATGGAAAGTTTATACAATGTTGGTTATCATCCTGAAAATGAAATTACTATCACAGCAGGAGCAACTCAGGCTATTTTTACCGCCATTGCAGCAACAGTTAATTTAGGAGATGAGGTGCTAATTTTTAAACCAGCGTATGATAGTTATGAGCCAACAGTTAAATTATTTGGAGGAAAAGTTATTCCATATCAATTAAATCCTGAAACTTTTGATATTAATTGGGAAGATGTAAAAGAGTTAATTACATCTAAAACAAAAATGGTAATTATAAATACGCCTCATAACCCTTCAGGAAAAGTGTTATCTAAAAAAGATATGTTGTGTTTAGAAAATTTATTGAAAGGCACATCTATTATTTTATTGAGCGATGAGGTATACGAACATATAATTTTTGACGGAGAGCAACATCAATCGGCAGCGCTATTTCCTGATTTAGCAAAAAGAGCTTTTATAACAGCTTCCTTCGGAAAAACATTTCATAATACCGGATGGAAAATTGGTTATTGTTTAGCTCCGAAAGAATTGATGAAAGAATTTCAAAAAGTGCACCAGTTTAATGTATTCAGTGTAAATCATCCTATGCAAGTTGGTTTGGCAAAATATATGGAAAATCCTGATACATATCTGGAGCTGGGAAGTTTTTATCAGAAAAAACGTGATTTATTTTTAAACTTAATGAAAGATTCTAAATTTGAATTTATACCTTCAAAAGGGACTTATTTTCAGTTAATGAGTTTTAAAAATATAGCTAAGGAAAATGATTTTGATTTTGCTGTGAGGTTAATAAAAGAAAAAGGAGTAGCTTCCATCCCTATATCCGTTTTTAACGAAAATAATTTAGATACTAAAGTTTTGCGTTTTTGTTTTGCAAAAACCGATGACACTCTTAAAAAAGCAGCTGATATATTATGCAACATCTAAAATTAGCTCTAATCCAATCTGAACTAGTTTGGCAAAATGCTGATCAAAACAGAAAGAACTTTTCAGAAAAAATAAATTTGATTTCTGAAGATGTAGATATTGTTGTACTCCCTGAAATGTTTTCAACGGGATTTACAATGAATCCAAGAGAAGTTGCCGAGCAAATGAATGGAGAAACTGTGAAATGGATGCAAAAAACAGCTTCTATTAAAGATTTTGCTATTTGTGGAAGTGTGGTGATTGAAGACAAAAATAAGTTTTATAATCGTTTTATTTTTGTGTTTCCGTCAGGAGAAATAAAATACTATAATAAGCGTCATTTATTTTCACTAGCCGGTGAGGAAAAAGTCTATACATCTGGAGTTGAAAAAGTGATAATCCATTACAATGGATGGAGAATTTGTCCTCAAATTTGTTATGATTTACGTTTTCCTGTTTTTGCAAGAAATGTTGAAGAATACGATTTATTATTGTATGTAGCCAATTGGCCAAAACCAAGAATTAATGCCTGGAATGCACTTTTAAAAGCCAGAGCAATTGAAAACATGTGCTATGTGGTTGGTGTTAATAGAGTGGGGGGAGATAATAATAATTTAGAATATAATGGACACTCAAAAACATATAATTGTTATGGAGAGCCAATTTCAAAACAAACTAAAGAAGAGGAGTTTGTAGAGTTAGTTTGTTTGGATAAAAATCATATTTCCCAAGTTCGAAATCAATTAAATTTTTTAAATGATAAGGATGAATTTAAACTACAACTTTAGAAGTAATAGTTTGTTCCACTTTTTTAAACAAATCATCAAATTCCATTGAATTTGCTTTGATAGGTTTGTGAACATCAAATTTTAAATGAACTCCTAAACCCATTGGAAACCCTCCATACTTTAAAAATTTCCACGAATTATTAATGGTTACTGGTAGTACATAAGCTGATGGCGCATATTTTACCAGCATTTTTAAACCATTCTCTGAAAAGCGTTTAGGCTTGCCATTTCTACTTCTTGTCCCTTCTGGGAAAATAACTGCTGAACGATTATTTTCTTCAATATATTTACCCAATTTCATAATTTCACTAATGGCTTGTTTCCCATCTTTACGATCAATTAAAGCAGCACCACCATGTTTTAAATTAAATGAGATGCTTGGAATACCTTTACCCAGTTCTTTTTTGGCCACAAATTTTGGATGGTATTTTTTCAAAAACCAAATAAGTGCGGGTATATCATTCATGCTTTGATGATTGGAAACAATAACTAGCGGTACATTTTCAGGGATAATTTGCTTATTTTTAAATGTGATTCTCGTACCTAAAAACAATAAATTATAAACTATAAAAAAGTTTAAAATATCTACCGATTTTTTATGAGCTTTATACCCACCTAATTTAAGACATAGCCATTGGATAGGATGAAAAATTACTAATAACAATCCAAAACAAATCAAGTACAACAGAGTAGGTATGTAAGCTAATATTTTAATCATAGTGTAAAAATAAAAAAATCCTAAAATTAATTTAGAATTTTAAAATATTAAGAGCAGGATAACCATAAATTCCATGGAATTACAGCTAAAATTAAAATTAGAGCAACTGTATAAAAGATTGCTATAGTTTTAAATTTTGCACCATCAGTCTCCTTCTTTTTATGTTTAGAAAACCCAATAGTAATTAAAGTAATAGCAATAATGATCATTAAAGGGTGTTCGACTAAAGGTTTTCGAAGTTCACTGTTTTTCATTACTTCACCCATGCCAACTTCTTTCATAGTTGTGTAAAAAGCAGAAAAGTAGTAAGCACCAAATCCAATTATCAATTGAATATGTGATGCAATTAGAGCAAATAATGAAATGCGTACATCTTTTTCTTTGAATTCTTTTTTTGAGCGGAGCCCTGCTATAGCGTTAAAAACAGCGACAATTAAAACAAGCAGTGCAATGTACGCCCAATAAGAGTGAATCATTTTAGTCATAGTAGTAGTTTTTAGTTCTGGTAAAAATAGAAAATTAATTAGAAACAGGGTTTACCAGTAATTAAAATTTTAATTAAAATTTAAGACTAAATAAAATACAAATTAAGTATTTTCGTACATTATTTCTTTCAGAAAACATACACACATAAAAATTAAGAATTTAATCAAGTAAAATAATGAATAAAAAAATACTTTTCGCTTTATTTTTATTTTTAAATCTAACTCTTTTTGCTCAAGTACAAGGGTATTATAACGGATTAGATTTAACAAAAACAGGCAACGACTTATTTTTGGAACTTGCCGGCAGAATAGAAAGCACACACTCGAGTATTCCATATTCGTCATCTTCAACCGATGTATGGGATGCGTGCAGGGCGGCTGATGAAGATCCTGATATTAGTTCAAACGTCTTATTAATTTATGGATATGATGATACTGATGGAGATGTTACAACTGACAGAACAAGAGATAAAGATTCTCAAGATACAGGTGGTACAACAGGAACCTGGAACAGAGAACATGTATTTGCTCAATCAAAAGCAAATCCTAGCTTTAATACCGATGACCCTGGTCCAGGAACAGATGTTCATGGTATAAGACCTGCTGATACGCAACGTAATACATCAAGAAGTAATAAGAAATTTTCCAATGGAAGTGGTGTAGCATCTTATGCGACGTCTAATGGAGGTTGGTATCCTGGTGATGAATGGAAAGGTGATGTAGCGCGTATTGTTATGTATATGTATCTTCGTTATCATGGAGATGGCTCTCAAATATCAGAAACAAGTTGTTTGCCTACAAATATAGGTCTTGGAACTGTGAATTCTATGGATTCAAATATGATTGAGTTGTTTTTGACCTGGAATGTTGAAGACCCTGTTTCTGATTTTGAAGCTAATAGAAATGAAGTGCTGGCTGGAATTCAAATGAATAGAAATCCTTTTATTGACAATCCTTATTTAGCAACAGTAATTTGGGGAGGTTTAAGCGCTGAGGATAAATGGTGGTCAACAGGTTCTACGGATACAGAAGCTCCAACCGCTCCTTCAAATGTAGTGGCATCTAATATTACCCATGAGTCTTTTGATTTAAATTGGACAGCTTCCACAGATAATGTTGGAGTGTATGATTATTTAATTTATATAGACGGGGTTTATTTACAAACTTCTACGTCTACCTCAACATCATTAACTAATTTAATTGAAAGCACCAGTTATACAGTTACTATTAAAGCAAGAGATGCTGCCTCCAATCTATCAGTGGAAAGCGCTGCGTTAGATGTTACAACTATAGAAGGCCCTTTTATGTTAATTTCTGAAGATTTTAATGATTGTGCTTCTTTAGAATTTTTTACCTACAGCGAAGCAAGTTCAAAAAATTGGAATTGTGAAACTCAATATGGAGAGAATGGTTCTGGATCTATGGGGATTAACGGTTATCAGGAAACAGAACTAAGTAAAGATTGGTTAATTACAAATAACCCTATTGATTTTGACACTAATGAAAGCGAGTTATTAAGTTTTTATACAGACGCAGCCTATGGTACAACACCACTATCTTTAGTGTATTCATCAGATTATGATGGTAGTGGGAATCCAAGTAATTTTACATGGGTAAATGTTCCAAATATAACTATTCCAATTCATTCAGATGGATCGGGAACAGAAGAAGTCTATACTTTTACAAATGTTGATATTAGTTCAATTACAGGTCCAGTTTATATTGCATTTAAATATTATTCTGATGGAGTTCCAACGAGATGGACCGTTGATAGTTTTGAAATTTCTGCAACGGAACCTAATGAAGATAGTGATAACGATGGTGTTTTGGATAGTATAGATGTATGTCCTAACACACCATCAGGAGAAGCTGTTGATGCCAATGGATGTTCAGAAGCTCAGCGAGATGATGATGGTGACGGTGTTGCCAATGGAGACGATGTATGTGCGAATACTCCAAATGGAGAAGCTGTAAATGTAGATGGATGTTCAGCGAGTCAGTTAGATGATGACGGTGATGGTGTGATGAATAATGTAGATGTATGTGCCAATACTCCAAGTGGAGAAACTGTTGATGCAAATGGTTGTTCAGAAGCCCAGCGAGATGATGACGGAGATGGTATTCCAAATGGGGATGATGTATGTGCGAATACTCCAAATGGAGAAACTGTAAATGCAGAAGGATGTTCGGATAGCCAGTTAGATGATGACAACGATGGTGTGATGAATAATGTAGATGTATGTGCAAATACTCCAAATGGAGAAACTGTAAATGTAGAAGGATGTTCGGATAGCCAGTTAGATGATGACAACGATGGCGTGATGAATAATGTAGATGTTTGCCCTAACACAACGACTGGTTCTAACGTTGATTCAGTAGGTTGTTTTACTTTGCCTTCAAACAACTTTTCTATTGAAACTAGTGGGGAAACTTGTACAGGTAAGGAAAATGGGCAAGTTATAATTACCGCTAATCTAAATTACAACTATACGGTTACAATTAATGATGTTGATTATAATTTTACAGATACTATTACTATTGAAAATTTAATACCAAATACATACGAACTATGTATTGTTGTTGACGATGAAAATTATGAACAATGTTTTACTATTATAATTGAAGAAGCACAAGAAATTTCAGGAAAAACTAGTGCAACATCAAATAAGGTATCTGTTGAAATTGAGCAGGGAACTGCGCCTTATTTTATTGCTGTAAATGGCGTTATAGTGAATGAAACATACAGCAAGTCTATTGAGGTTGATGGTCTTAAACAAGGTGATGAAGTAATGGTAAAAACAAGTGTAAGTTGTGAAGGTGTTCTGCTTAAAAGAATTGATAATTTTGAAAATATAGTTGCGTATCCAAATCCAACTAACGGAATATTCCAAATAGGAATTCCTGGTGAAGTTGATAAATTAGAAGTTCAATTGTACAATATCCATTCGCAGTTAATTAGTTCAAAAATGCACGAAGTTCATTTTGGTAAAATTCATTTGAATATTGAAAATAAGCCAGTAGGAATTTATATTGTGAAAGTTATTTTGAATGAGCAACCACTAATATTGAAATTAATAAAAGAATAAACATGCTTTTGAACGCAATGTTTTAAATTGGCTAAAAAGTTAACGCATAACATTTAGGAGTTTTGTTTGAAAAATCCAGATGCTCATATATGAGTATCTGGATTTTTTTTATAATCTATTTTATTATAATTAATGAACAACTACGCAGAAAGAAAAAATTAATTAAGTTAATTTTTATTAATAAGGCATTACCATTAAAAATAGTTAAAAAAACTTGATTCAAGAGACGTAATTAAAACTGTCAAATATTTTGTGACAAAATAATCTACAGATGAGATAGATTTTGATGGACTGGAGAAGGAAACATTTAAGCAATTTGCAGTAACCAAACCTGATTGTTATGCTGTGTTAATTGCACTTGAAGAAAATATTAAGGGTATTGGATTGTTTCACGAACTAATAAACAATAAAAGCCTGATAGATTTTTCTATCAGGCTTTTAAAATTATAAGTTGATTTATCTCTATTGAAGAATGTATTCTCCTCCAGATAAAATAACTTTCATTTCCCAAACTTCAGCAGCTCCAGAATATACATTGTAGCTAACAATGAATTTTTGACCTTCTGCCATTCCAGGGAAGTTGTTTAATAAAATGGTGTTAATTTTTGCTAATCTGGCTTCAACAGTTTCTTCGTCTTTACCAGCTCTTACATCAAAGTTTTGGTAATAACCGTTTCCAACAAGGTCATAATCAGCACCTGTTAAAGTGTATTTAATAGTGTTATCAGGAACCCAGGTAGAACCATCGTGTCCAAATTTTACGGTTTCTTGAACAACATTGCTGTAAACTGACCATCCAGAACCATCAAATATAAAATATTTAACATAGCTTTCAGTAACTCCACCACCAACATAAATTTTGTACATGATAGCTTCAATTGCTCCAGCATTTTTTGTTTCATATTTGAATTTATCTAATAAGAATACTGGAATTTTTGTTTCAGCTTCATCTTCAGATGAGAAGTTTGGATAACTTTCACCCATTGCCTCGTACTCATCTCCGGTAAATCCTTGTATAAACTCCCAAGCTCCGTTTAAATAAAGAAAACCGTTATTTAAAGTTTGTACTCCACCAGAGTAATATTTGTATGTTAAAGAAACTAATAATCTGTTATCTGGATCAGTGTATTTAGAATCTAAAAAAGTGATAATATGGTTCATACTAGAGAAGTTGTTGTATTGAGCAACACTTCCTCCTTGTGAGTCATAATCGGCAGTAGTAACAGTATAAACATCTAAAGATCTTTCATCTTTTCTAGGCGCATATATATCAAAAGTAACTACAGCTAAAGAACCTTCTCCCCAAACTGGGAATTTGTTAGATAATAATCCAGGAATCATAGATTTAGCCTGATCAACAGAATCAAAGTTCCCATATGATCGGCCCAATTCATCATAATCATCATCAGATAAAGTAAATGTAGCATCTCCACTAATTATTTCTTCTTGAGCATCTATTACTTCATAGATATCTTCCATTGGATCACAGGCTGTAGTAACCACTAGAGCCAATGCCATAAATAAATAAATTAATTTTTTCATTGTTTTGATTTTTTTTAAAATTTAATTTTAGCGCTAATGTTAAATGTTCTTCCGTATCCGAACCATACTAGAGCAGTTTCAGCAACTGAACCAGAACCGTCTAAAGCGTCAGCAATGTATTCAGTATCAAATACATTATTCATTCTTGCAGTAAGAGTAGTATCTAAATCTCCAATTTTAAATCCGTGTCTGATACTAGCATCAAAAGTGCTATATGCAGGAGCTTTCCATGCTTGTGGATCACCTTGAGAACCTCTATCATTAGGGTCGTAATCAGCATATAAGTCATCAAAATAGTTATAATCTAAAGTAAAATGAGTTTTATCCATTAATTCGTAGTCAAGTCCAAGGGCAGCAGTTGTTTGTGCTGCATCCGAAACTTTTAATCCTGAAATATATAGGTTTACTGTATCAATTAGGTTTTGCTCTTCATCGTAAATTTCCACATTCTCTACATCACTATCCCATTTCCAGTCTCCTAAAGAAAGCATACCGATAATACTTAATTTATCAGATGGTTTATAGGTGAAATCAAATTCAACACCTTGATGAATTGCGTTTACCCCTAAAATATTAGCTGTACTAAATGTTCCGTCAGGATTTTGAATTCCTTGAGTTAAAGTTCTATCGTTCCATGCGGTTCTGTATAAGTTCAGGTTAGCAGCAAAAGTTGCACCTCTAAATCCATACCCTAGCTCAGTACTAAATATTTTTTGATTTTCAGCATCAGCATTAATATGCTCATTATCATACTGTAAGAATACAGAATCAAAACCAGCCGCTTTTTCAAAATATCCAATGTTAGCAAATAAGTTATGCTCGTCAGTTAAGTTGTAGTTTGCACCACCTTTAACACTAAATCCAGTGAAATTATATTTATCAGTTTCCTGTAAATCGTCGCTATCTAAATAGTTAAAGTAATCAATTCTTCTATAAGATGTATTAGAAACAGCAGCTGAAATAAAACCAGCAAAATTGTCTTTATCATACTCTAGTTGCGTGAATAAACCTTGCCATCCAACTTCACCGTCGTTGTAATAAGAAAATTTATCTCCAACTTTAAGAGCTACATTAGGGTTGTTAATATCTGAATCATCAACAACAAAGTTACCTCCTAATAAATCAGTTACTTCTCTAAAGTGTTTTCCAGTATAATCTCTTATATCAAGACCAGCAATTAAAGATAAATTATCGTTTAATTCAGTTTTAAATGTTGATAACATTCCAAACCAGCTATGGTCATTTCTAGAAGCTCTTAAAAAAGCTTCTGAACCTAAAGCACCGTTAGCTTTGTTAATATTAACAATATTATCTATGTCAACCGGCTGATCGTCTGCTCCTAATCTAACATTAAATAAATCTCTGTTAGACCCAGCAGTTCCACCACCACCACCTGTACCCCAAGAGGCATATAGTGCAGTTGATAAATTAGTTTTGTCACTAATTGTCCAGTAATGATTTAAAGAAGTTTGTGATTTGTGGTAGAAGTTGTCTTCAATATGCAAAACTTCACCATTTTTAATTCCCCAGTCTGGATTAAATTTATTACCGCTTTCAGCATTTCTATACTTAGAAATTAAACTTCTATTTTGTCTTTGACCGTGGCGTTGTGGTGCGCCAAAAGAAGTAAAAGCTATTTTATGGTTGGTATTAATTTGTTTTGAAATGTTTACAAAATAATTGTAACCTTCAAATTGAGTTCCGTCAACATATCCATCACCTTTAGTTTTTGAAGCAGAAATAGTTGCAGCAAAACCATTATCTAGTAATCCTGTAGATACAGTCGCTCCATATTTTTGGTATCCATCATTACCAACAGCAGTAAATACATTACCACCTTTTACAACATCAGTTGTTTTAGATAAAATATTCACAGTACCACCAATAGAAGGTACGGCTAATTTAGAAGCTCCTAAACCTCTTTGAACCTGCATAGCAGAAGTTACATCAGCTAAACCTGCCCAGTTACTCCAATATACTCTACCGTTTTCCATATCGTTAACAGGTACACCGTTAATCATTACAGCAACGTTTTCAGAGTTAAAACCTCTTAAATTTAACCTACCATCACCAAATCCACCACCTGATTTTGTAGCGTATACACCTGGTGTAGATTTTAAAATTTCAGGAAATTCTTGCGATCCTAATTTGTTTTCAATAACATCTGCTTTAATTGTAGAAACCGCAACCGGTGTTTTTCTATCAATTGCAAATGAAGTTGCAGTAATAACAATCTCATCTAAAGTTTCAGAAGAAGGGGCTAAACTAACAGTTCCAAAGTTTGTTGTTCCTGCAAAGGCAACAGCTTTGTTTGTGTAACCTACAAATGAAACAACTATTGTTCCGTTTGAATTTGAAACTTCAAATGAAAAGTTCCCATCAAAATCTGTAGATGTACCCGTAGATGTACCTTGTACAACAACAGATGCGCCCGGTAATGGTTGATTTGATTCATCAACAACTTTACCAGAAAGTTTGGTTTGTGCGAAAACAGCAGTAGAAGTAAGTAGTAATACCGCCATTAACAAGTTTTTAAAATTTCTCATTGTTTAATATTAATTTGAATTAATTGTTTTGTGAAAGTAATAATTATTATTAAACTAGAGTTAAAATTATTGAAAAAAAACTAACCCTCGTTTGTTAAATAATTAACACACTTCAAATATATTGTTAAAAATATAAAAAAAACATCTGTTAAGCGCATAAGATGTAAATACTCTTTAACAACTTATTAACAGATGTTCATTTTTTAAAAAGGTTGCTTTTTTTTATCAAAAAAACTAAGCTTTTTTGTAAATTTTATTAGCAAGTTCTTTACCAAGTTCAACTCCAAACTGATCGTAGCTGTAGATATTCCAAAGCACACCTTGGATAAATATTTTTTGTTCGTAGAATGAAATTAAACTTCCAAGAGTTTTAGGAGTTAATTTTTTAATTAAAATAGATGTACTTGGTTTATTTCCTTCAAAAACTTTGTAGGGTAATAATGTTGAGATATCATCTAATTTTCCTTGAGTTTTTAAGTCTAAATGAGCTTCTTCTTTAGTTTTACCAATTGCAAGTGCTTCCATTTGGGCGTAGTAATTAGCCATTAACTTATCATGATGTTCTTTATCGCCGTATAATGACTCTTTGAACCCAATAAAATCAGCAGGTATCAATTTTGTTCCTTGATGTAATAATTGCATAAATGCATGTTGCGAATTAGAACCTGGTGCTCCCCATATAATATTACCTGTTTGGTAATCAATATTTTCTCCATTTCTGTCAACACTTTTACCATTGCTTTCCATAATTGCTTGTTGTAAATATGGAGCTAGTTTACTTAAATATTGAGCATAAGGTAGTATTACTTCTGATTCAGAATTGAAAAAATTTGTATACCAAACTCCTATTAAGCTTAAAATTACAGGTGCATTTTTGTCAAAAGGAGTGTTTTTAAAGTGCTCATCCATTTCAAAAGCTCCAACTAATAAATCATTATAGTTTTTGAATCCAACAGCTAGACTAATCGATAATCCAACGGCACTCCATAATGAAAAACGTCCACCAACCCAATCCCACATCGGGAAAATATTATCGGTTGCAATTCCAAAGTTGCTTACAGATTCTAAATTGGTTGAAACAGCCACAAAGTGTTTGGCAACATCCGCTTCATTGGCCGATTGTAAAAACCATTTTTTAATAGTTGTTGCATTGGTTAATGTTTCTTGTGTAGTAAATGTTTTTGAAACAATAACAAACAATGTAGTTTCAGGGTTTAAATTTTTGATTACTTCCTGAACGTGGTCACCATCAATATTTGAAACAAAATGTACGTTTAAGTGGTTTTTATAAAATTTTAAAGATTCAACCACCATATCAGGACCTAAATCAGATCCTCCAATACCAATATTTACCACATCGGTAATAGATTTGTTGGAATATCCTTTCCAGTCTCCTGAAACAACTTTATCAGTAAATTTCTCAATTTGTTGAAGTGTAGCCTTTATTTCTGGAACTACATTTTTTCCATCAACTAAAATTTCTGTAGCAGCTTGGTTGCGCAATGCTGTGTGTAAAACAGCTCTTTTTTCGGTAACATTTATTTTTTCTCCTGAAAAATAAGCCTCCATTGCTCCTTTTAAATCAACTTCATTTGCTAATTCTAAAAGAATCTCCAATGTTTTTTCTGATAGCCGGTTTCTTGAATAATCAAACTCAAATTCATTCACGTTTATAGTGAATTCATTTTTTCTATTTTCATTAGAATTAAACAATGTTTTTAAATGAATATTGCTTATTTCATTGTAATGACTGTTAAGCTTTGTCCAGGCCGCAGTTTTAGTTGGATTAATATTTTGTAATGCCATAATTATGTATTTAAATCTTTTGAAGTATCTGTAATTTCGTTTTTAAATAGTGGGTATTGAATTGAATCTATAGTAGCTTTAATAGGTTCAATGAATTCAAAATAAATTGGTTTTGTTTTAGATTGCATTGGTTTAGCAGCAGGTAATTTTTGCTTTAACGGGTCAACCTGTCGACCATTTTTCCAAAAGCGATAACAAACATGAGGTCCGGCGGTATTTCCTGTCATTCCAATGTATCCAATTACTTGCCCTTGTTTTACCAGATCACCTTTTTTTACAGCTCTTCTGCTCATATGTAAATATTGAGTGCTATAAGTTCCGTTATGTCTAATTTTCACGTACTTTCCATTAGCTCTTGTATAGCTTGAAGCTGTGACGGTACCATTTGCGGTTGCCATAATTTCAGTTCCAATTGGAGCTGCAAAATCTGTTCCTTTATGTGGCCTAATTTTATTGCCATAATAAGCAATTCTTCTTCTTAGATTATACCGAGATGAAATTCTACTATATTTCACGGGCATTTTTAAAAATTGTCGGCGCAAATTAGTAGCTTTATCATCAAAATAATCTGGTATATTTAATACAGAATCAGCAACATATTTAAATGCATAAAATGATTTTCCTCCATGTTCAAAATAAGAAGCTTTAACTTCACCTATTCCTACAGGAACGGTGTCGTTAATATATAATTGTTCGTATATTAATTTGAATTTATCATTTTTTTGAAGTCTTGAAAAATCTATGGTCCAGGCATAAATATCATCAGCCATTTTTAAAGTTAAAAAGGAATTGTAACCTAGGTCATCCATCGTTTGAGAAAGGTTGTTTTTAATTATTCCAGAGGCAGTTTCTATTACCTTCGTTACCGGTTTTTTACCATTATAAGCAGTAATTACAGAATCTTTAAAATCAATTACAGTATATCTAACTTTTGAGTGTTTGTAAATAAAAACCAGAGCTTGCTCGGTTGAATCAGACTTTGCTAAAATTGTGTAGGGAGTACCGCTTTTCATTCTTCTTACATTAAAAGTATCTTTAATTTTAGTAACAATTTCTAAAATTTTTGGATATTCAATGTGATTTCGGTCTAATATTTCACTGAAATTTTCACCCCATTTAATAGTGTCATTTATTACTTTAAAATCATTTAATTTGTAACCATATTCGTATATATCTTTGGGCTTTTGAGGGAGTGTTGAAGCTTCGTTTTTAGTGTTATTACACCCAACAATTAGTAGCAAAAGAAATATTGCGGTTAGTTTTTTCAAAAGATATTTAAAGTATTTAACTTGGCTTAAAAAAATAAAACGCAAAAGTACAACTTAATTGTCAAAAATAATGTTAAATGGATGTGCTAATCCTTTAAATTTGTTTAGATCAGCTCTTAATGATCCTACAACTAATGAAGCTTTTACACGTATAGGAATCTTATTTTTATCATCAGTAATCCAAATAGTAACACTTTCTTTTTCTTTAAAAACTCTGCCTGATTGCACTAATGGTTTGAACTTTAAAGTTTTAATTTTTCCGAATTTAGTTTTAATAATCTCTTTTCCTAAGTATTTTAATTTAAAATTATTAATTTCTTGGTCAAAAAACATTTTAATTTCAATTTCTTCATCAATATTTAAATTGGATAAATCTTGATTGCGCAAAAAGTACATCGATGATAAAATATCTTGAATATTGCTTGAAATGGGATATTTTTTTACGGTATTATGTTTGTAATTCTTTACAGTAGCTTCTTTTTTATGATGATCAAAAAATATTTCTTTGTTTTTAGTATAGCCGCCCTCATTAATTTTTCGAATAAAACGATACGGAGTGAGTGTTTCTTTATCCATAAATGTTTGATAATCATCTTTTACTCTAAAGAAAAGGCTCACCAACCCAGTAGATTTCCCATGTCCAGATATATGAAAGGTAGGTTTGTTGTTGTTTAATATTTCTTTTGTATCAATAGTTGAAAAACCTGCATTTAGAAAATTACTGTAACTCAATTTGTATTTCAACCATTCACCACCTTGAAAAGCGAGTTTGGTTTCTTCAACAGTGGGTTTTATAGACTGGCTGTAGGCTACCATTGAGGTAGCAATAAAAAGAAGAGTAAATAATTTTTTCATTAATTATTAGTAGGTTTTTTTAAAAATAGAAAATTACAATTATTATTCCAAAATTTAAAAAGAGTGCGAAAAGCACTCTTTAAATAATTTTTAATTTTTAAAAAAATTAAAAAGTGATACCATTAACTTCAATAACCCTTTTAATTTGAGGGGCATGTTTTTTTATGGTAGCTTCCACACCGTTTTTTAATGTCATTTGATTTACAGAACAACCTAAACATGCTCCTTCTAATTGCACGCTAACCGTATCATCAGAAATATCAATCAACGAAATATTTCCACCATCAGCTTCTAAATAAGGTCTTATTTCTTGTAATGCTGTTTCAACTTTAGTTTTTAGAGCTTCTTTATTCATAGATTATAGTTTTTAGCTGCAACCACTCATAGTAGTTATTCTTACAATTTCAGTAGGAGGTACACTTTTATTTCTTTTTACTAATTGAGATAATGTATTTTTGGTTATTTCACTAAATGCATTTTCAAGGGGTGTGTTTTCTTGTAATGCCACTGGATGTCCAACATCTCCAGATTCTCTAATACTTTGTACCAAAGGCACTTCTCCTAAAAAAGATGTTTCTAAATCTTCCGCTAAATTTTTAGCCCCATCTTTTCCAAAGATATAATATTTATTATTTGGAAGTTCGGCAGGGGTAAAGTAACTCATATTTTCAACAATACCTAAAACCGGTACATTTATGTTTTCTTGTTTGAACATTGCCACACCTTTTTTTGCATCAGCCAATGCAATATTTTGGGGTGTACTTACAATTACAGCGCCTGTTACAGGAACAGACTGAACAATTGATAAATGAATATCACCTGTACCAGGAGGTAAATCAATTAATAAAAAATCTAATTCTCCCCAATGTGCATCAAAAATCATTTGATTTAATGCTTTTGAAGCCATAGCTCCACGCCAAATTACAGCTTGATTTGCATCGGTAAAAAAACCAAGTGATAATATTTTTACACCATAACTTTCAATAGGTTTCATTTTTGAGCGCCCGTCAATTTCAATAGAAAGAGGTTTTTCATTAGCAACATCAAACATTAGATGTGTTGACGGTCCGTAAACATCGGCATCTAAAATACCAACACTAAACCCCATTTTTTGTAATGAAATTGCCATGTTTGATGTTATGGTAGATTTTCCTACCCCACCTTTTCCTGAAGCAATAGTTATTATATTTTTAATTCCCGGAACTTTGGGTTTTTCTTCCTTAAAATGTTTTTTAGGAACATTAGCTGTAACATTCACTTTTACATCAATTTTTTGGTCAACGTGTTTGTGAATAGCTTTCATTATTTCAACTTCAACTTTCTTTTTTGCTTGCAAAGTAGGATTTACAATAGAAACATCAATAATAACTTCTTTATCAAAAATCACTATATTTTTTATTGCTTCGCTTTCAATCAAGCTTTTCCCTTCCCCTGGAGCTGAAATAGTTTCAAGAGCTTTTGTTATATCTTGTTTGTTAAATGTCATATTTATTATGTAAAATCATTCTAAACAACAAAGATACATATTCCATTGAATAATAAAAGATTGAAAATTAAAAAAGAAATGTAAATGTAGTAGTTGTTACAAAGTTTTTTAATGTAATTCAGTGTTTGGATTCCAAAAAAGTTGTTCAAAATTTTGAATTTCATTATCAACAACTACAATACCTTCACTTTCAAGTAATTGCTGCATTAAATGGGTTCCTTCAAAATGGTTTTTACCGGTTAAAACGCCTTTTCTGTTTACAACTCTATGCGCTGGTATTTCTTCTATATTGTGTGAAGCATTCATTGCCCATCCTACCATTCGAGCCGAACGTGATGCTCCTAAGTATTTGGCAATAGCGCCGTAACTTGTTACTCGGCCATACGGGATTAGTTTTGCAACTTCGTATACTTTTTGAAAGAAGTTCTTATTTGTCATTCATTAAAAATATGAATTAATAACGAATTCTGAATTTAATATAAGTGATAGGTTTATTGTTTTCTAAATATTGGCTTTCATAAAAAGTTTGGGTTGCTGTAACTTCTTCAGGAGTATGAAAGTTTTTGTAAATATCATGGTGTGCATATAGAATTTCGTGCCCTTCACCATGAAGTAACCCTAATGTATATCCGTGCATGAATTCACTATCAGTTTTTAAATTTACAATTCCTTTAGGTTTTAACACTTTGTGATATTTTTTTAGAAATTCAGCATTGGTCATTCTGTGCTTTGTTCTTGTATACTTTATTTGCGGATCGGGGAAAGTAATCCAAATTTCATCTATTTCATTTTCGTCAAATAACAAATCAATCAATTCAATTTGCGTTCGTAAAAATGCCACATTTGACATGTTTTCCTCTAAAGCAGTTTTAGCACCTCTCCAAAAGCGAGCGCCTTTAATATCAATTCCTATATAGTTAATATGTGGGTTTTTTTTAGCGAGCGCAATGGTATATTCACCTTTCCCACAGCCTAATTCAAGTACAATTGGGTTGTTGTTTTTAAATTTTTTTTGCCAATTTCCTTTTAAGTGAAATCCATTCAAAACTTCTTCACGTGATGGCTGAATTACGTTGCTGAATGTTTCGTTTTCACGAAATCTTTTTAATTTATTTTTACTTCCCACAAAAGAGTAGTTTAATTTAAAATAAGGAAAGAAATTTTCAAAAACTGAATTTATTCGTTTCCTGCTTTTTTATATTTTTGAATTTGCCCTAACCAATAGAAAAAGAAACCAAAAGTTATGGTAATAAAAATCCAGCTAATTGTACTTTGGAGCCACCAATTATCAAGAAATCTAAAAAAATCAAACGGACTAAATAATACATGGGTGAAAAAATCACCTATGGCTCTAAAAATATTGTTTGCTATCATAACTTAAGTATATTTACAGGCAAAAATATAAAATATAGTAATGATAGCAAATTTTTTTAGCAAATCAACTCCTGCTAAGGTATTTTATTTAATGGCGTTGTTAAGTTTATATTACTTAATGTTTCTTGTAACAGGCAATAATCTTATAATGTCTTTGTCAAATTTCTTTAAAAATATTGCTTTTTGGGCTGTTTTAGTGTTGTTTTTATTGGTATTCAGTTTTATTATTAAAAAAAACAAATTAACTCTTGATAGCTTGTATGCACTTTTTTTAATGGTAGTTTTAATGGGGTCTTTTGGTGAAACTATGATTTATAAAAATATAGTTTTTTCAAATTTATTTTTGTTGTTTTCATTTAGAAAAATATATAGTTTAAAATCACAATTAAGCACAAAAATAAAACTTTTTGATGCTGGGCTATGGGTTGGAGTAGCAACAGTAGTTTATAGCTGGAGTGGTTTGTTTTTAATTTTGATTTATGTAGGGTTGTTGATTTATCAAAAAGGGACTTTTAAAAATTTATGCATTCCAATAGTAGGTTTTTTTATGCCTTTGTTTTTAATGTTTACTTATTTCTTTTATTTTGATAATGTTGATGGGTTTATGTCAATAATGGAATTAAATTTGAGTCTCGATTTTACAGCATATAATAATCTGAAACTATTAATTCCAATTGCGTTTTTAAGTACAATCTTACTATGGTCTGTTATTTTTGAAACACCAAGAATTGTTTTAGTGAGTAATAGGTTGAGGCAAGCTTGGAAAGTAATTTTATCTCAACTGCTACTTTCAATTATTATTGTAGTTGTATTGCCAGTAAAAAACGGGTCAGAAATGTTGTATTTATTATTCCCCGCAACAGTAATTATAGCAAATTATTTATCAAAAACCAGATCGTCCAGTTTTAGAAATTTGATAATGTATGTATTTTTGATTATTTCAGCGGGTATATATTTCTTATAATTTAATGCCAAAAGCCAAATCACCAGCATCACCTAGACCAGGAACAATGTAGCCTTTATCGTTTAATTTTTCATCAACAGTAGCAATCCATAACTTTGTGTTTTTAGGTAAGTTATCTTTTACGTAATTAACACCATCTGTTGCACCTAAAACACAAGCTATATGTATCTCTTTTGGTATTCCGTGTTTCTTTAGACCTCTGTATACATTTGTAAGTGATTGACCAGTAGCAAGCATTGGGTCAGCTAATATCAACGTTTTCCCATCTAAATTTGGAGAAGCAAAATACTCAACCCTAATTTCAAATTCAGTCTCGCTAATGTGATGTCTGTAGGCTGAAATAAAACCATTTTCCGAATCATCAAAATAGTTTAATAAGCCTATATGCAAAGGAAGTCCAGCTCTTAAAATAGAACAAACCACTATATCATTTTTAGGTACTTGCATTGTTTTAGTGCCTAATGAGGTTATAATATTTTTAGTATCATATTCAAGAGACTGACTAATTTTGTAAGCTAATATTTCGCCAATACGTTCAATATTCCTTCTAAATCGCATGCTGTCTTTTTGAATTTCAGCATCTCTAATTTGTGAAATAAACTTATTAAGAATTGAATTTTTATGGTCAAGTATATTAACAATCATATTATATATTTTATACAAAAATAAAACTTTAAAGTGATATATGTTGTTGAAATTATTAGTTTAATTTTTTGTAGATAAAAATTATATGAAAGAGTTTTGAAATTAGTTTTTCAACTTTTTATTTTTTTAAATATTTTGGTTCAAGTAATTTAAAGATTGCAAAGATATTAAGTTATGTGATTTTTTCTATATCGAATTTCGATGCAATAATGAATCCACTTTTTAGAATTTACGTATTTTTGTGAAAATATTGAAAATTAGATGATACAATCAATGACTGGATACGGGAAAACCGTATTGCAACTTCCTTCAAAAAAAGTAACGATTGAATTTAAATCGTTGAATAGTAAAAATTTAGATTTAAACGTTCGGATTCCGGCTTATTATAGAGGAAAGGAATTAAATATTCGTAAATTAATTGCCAAAGAACTAGTAAGGGGTAAAATTGATTTTTCTATTTATATTGAAGATAATGGAGGTGAGGTATCTTCAAAAATTAACGAAAAAGTGGTAAAAGAATATATGAATCAACTAAAAGGTATTGTTGATTCAGACGAGGTGGAATTGCTTAAAATGGCCGTTCGATTACCAGACGCCTTAAAAACAGAAAGAGAAGAACTTAATGAAGAAGAGTGGAGCGAAATTGAAAATAGCATTAAAGATGCCTTAAAAAGTATTATTGAATACAGAAAAGATGAAGGAAAATCTCTTTTCAATGATTTTGTTCTTAGAATTGAAAACATTTCAAATTTATTAGAAAAAGTTATTGAAATTGATCCTCAAAGAGTATTACACGTAAAGGAGAAATTGAGAAAAGGGATAGAGGAGTTATCAGTAAAAGTTGATGAAAACAGGTTTGAGCAGGAGTTAATTTATTACATTGAAAAACTCGATATTACTGAGGAAAAAGTGCGTTTGGAAAATCATTTGGATTATTTTAAAAAAGAACTAAACTCTAGTACTTCAGAAGGAAAAAAATTAGGATTTATTACTCAGGAAATAGGGAGGGAAATAAATACAATTGGATCAAAATCTAATTTTGCGGATATGCAAAAATTAGTAGTTCAAATGAAAGATGAATTGGAGAAAATTAAAGAACAAAACCTTAACGTTTTATAGCCGAATGACTAAAAAAGGAAAATTGATTGTATTTTCAGCACCATCAGGTTCAGGTAAAACCACTATAGTACATCATTTATTAAAACAGGAAAAGTTAAATTTAGATTTTTCAATTTCAGCAACTTCCAGAAAAAAAAGAGGAAAAGAAATTGATGGAAAGGATTATTATTTTATTTCTGATAAAAAGTTTAAAACGCATATAGAAAACAATGATTTTGTGGAATGGGAAGAGGTGTATACTAATAACTATTATGGTACTTTAAAACAAGAAGTTGAACGTATTTGGAGTGAAGGAAATCACGTAATTTTTGATATTGATGTAATAGGAGGTTTAAATATTAAGAAAAAATTCCCTGAAGAAACCTTGGCAATTTTTGTGCAACCACCGTCTATTGAGGAAATGGAACGCAGATTGAGAGGAAGAAAAACCGATACCGAAGAAAAAATTCTTGAACGTGTTGCAAAGGCTGAAAAGGAATTAAAATACGCAAAAGATTTTGATGTAATTTTAATCAATGATAATTTAGAGGAGGCGAAAGAAGAAGCTTTTAAATTGGTGCATAATTTTTTAAATAAATGAAGGTAGGATTGTTTTTTGGCACATTTAACCCTATCCATATTGGGCATATGATAATTGCCAATTATATGGCTGAATTTTCTGATTTAGATGAGGTTTGGTTTGTAATAACACCACAAAGTCCGTTTAAGCAAAAGAGTTCATTATTAAGCAATCACCACCGATTGGCAATTGCAAATATTGCCGTTGAAGATTTTTCAAAATTAAAAACATCAGATATTGAATTTAAGTTGTCACAACCCAATTATACCATCCATACACTTATTAATTTAGAAGAAAAATATCCTCAGCATCAATTTTGCTTGATAATGGGGGAAGACAATTTGAAAGGATTTCATAAATGGAAAAATTTTGAAACTATTCTTGAAAATTATGAATTGTATGTATATCCACGAATTTCAGAGGAGAAGACAGAAAATCATCTAAAAAATCATCTAAAAATCCATACCGTTAATGCACCAATAGTGCAAGTGTCTTCCACATTTATTAGAAAAGCCATTAAAGAAAATAACGATATTCGTACCATGTTACCTTTTGGTGTTTGGAATTATATAGACGAAATGAATTTTTATAAATAATAATTAGCGCATTTTTAATAGCACTATCCAAAACAATCAAAATTATTTAAATAAATATTCGTTGTATATTTGATCGAATTTAATCTATGGCTAAAACAACAAAAAATAAAGGGAGAATAAGGCAAAAGTTATTCAATAAATACAGGTTAGTAGTTTTAAATGAAGATACTTTTGAAGAAAAACTAACCTTTAAATTAACTCGTTTAAATGTGTTTATTTTTGGAGGGCTATTTTCTATAATTCTAATTGTTAGCACCATTTTTTTAATTGCTTTTACACCTTTAAAAGAATACATTCCCGGTTATTCTTCCACTAAATTAAGAAATCAGGCATCTGATTTGGTTTATAAAGTTGACTCATTAGAGCAGGTGCTAAGTGTAAATAATTTGTATATTCAAAGTGTAAAAGAATTATTAACTGGAAAAATTTCTGAAGTTCAATTTGATAAAGACTCTGTATTGCAATCTATTCAATATGATAAAGACAGTATTGATTTGAATCCTTCAAGTTCTGATTTGGAGTTTAGACAAGATGTCGAAACCACTGATAGGTATAGTATTTTTGCAGAAGCTACTAAAAATGCCGATGTGGTATTTTTTGCTCCAGTGGCCGGAACTTTATCCGATGGATACGATTTGCAGAAAAAGCATTTTGCTGTTGATATTGCAGTTGAAATGAATACACCTGTGAAATCGGTGGCAGATGGAACGGTTATTTTTGCTGAATGGACAGCGCAAACAGGACATGTAATAATTGTTAAACACTCAGGAGGTTATACTTCTATATATAAACACAACACTGCATTGCATAAACAACAAGGTGATTTGGTTAAATCAGGAGAAGTTATTGCTTCGGCAGGTGATACAGGTGAACTTAGTACCGGGCCGCATTTACACTTTGAGCTTTGGAGTGAAGGTTACCCAGTAAATCCATTAAATTTTATTGATTTTGAATAATGAATATTAAATCAGTTTTAGCAAAACCATTTGCAAAAAGAATTGCAAAAAGAATTTATAAATACAGCAATAATGCTGTAAAAACACAACAAAAAGTTTTAAAGAAACTTATTGCCGAAGCTTCTAAAACAAAATTTGGGAAAGACCATAATTTTTCAAAAATTTCTAACTATAATGATTTTAAAAATCAAGTACCTATTAGAGATTACGAAGCATTAAAGTCTTACGTTGAAGAAGTTGTTGAAGGAGAACCCGATATTTTATGGAAAGAGAAACCTTTGTATTTTGCAAAAACATCAGGCACCACCTCAGGTACTAAATATATTCCATTAACAAAAGAATCACTTCCAAATCATATAGAAGCAGCTCGAAATGCATTGCTTATGTACATTAATGAAACCCAAAAGTCTGATTTTTTGAATGGAAAAATGATTTTCTTACAAGGAAGCCCGGAATTGAGCGATACTAATGGTATTAAAACTGGAAGACTTTCAGGTATTTCAGCGCATTATGTGCCTAAATATTTACAAAAGAATCGTTTACCGAGCTGGGAAACAAATTGTATTGAAGATTGGGAGACAAAAGTGGAGGCGGTTATTGACGAAACTATCAATGAAGATATGACCTTGATTGGCGGGATTCCATCTTGGGTGCAAATGTATTTTGAACGTATTGTGGAGCGCACTGGGAAAAAAGTAGGCGAGGTGTTTCCTAATTTTAATTTGTTTGTATACGGTGGAGTAAATTATGAGCCATACAGAAATAAATTTGAAGAGTTAATAGGAAGAAAAGTCGATGCAATTGAATTATATCCTGCTTCTGAGGGTTTTATTGCCTATCAAGACAAACAAGCCGAAAAAGGAATGTTATTACTGGTAAATAACGGAATGTTTTATGAATTTATTCCTTCTGACGAATTTTTTAATGAAAAGCGAACACGTATAAGTATTCAAAATGTTGAGTTAGGTGTAAACTATGTAATTATATTAAACACAAACGCTGGTTTATGGGGTTATAATATTGGCGATACTGTTGAGTTTGTTTCTTTAAACCCTCCACGTATAATTGTAACAGGTAGAATAAAACATTTTATTTCGGCTTTTGGTGAACACGTAATTGGTAAAGAAGTAGAAGAAGCCATGAATAGTAACACAAAAGAGACAGCTATTAGTGTAAGTGAGTTTACAGTTGCTCCTCAAATTACACCTAAAGAAGGATTGCCTTATCATGAATGGTTTGTTGAATTTGTGAATAAACCTGATAATTTAGAAGAATTTGCTTTAAAGGTTGATGCTGAACTTCAAAAGCAAAATAGCTACTATTTAGATTTAATTGAAGGCAAAATATTACAACCATTAAAAATTACTTCAATTGAAAAAGGTGGTTTTAATAATTATATGAAATCGGTTGGTAAATTGGGTGGACAAAATAAGGTTCCTCGCTTGTCAAACGATCGTAAAATTGCTGATGAATTAACTAAATTCGAAGAAAATTGAAGGTAATTTCAGTCAATGTTGGAAAAAAAAAGAAAATCAATTATAAAGGGAAAATAATTGAAACAGGGATTTTTAAATTCCCTATTGAGAATTCAATTTTTTTGGGAAAAGAAGATGTTGAAGCTGATACAGTAATTGATAGAAGATACCACGGAGGTATTGAAAAAGCAGTGTATGCTTATAGTGAAAATCATTATGAGTATTGGAAAGCATTGTACCCAAATTTAGATTGGAGATTTGGGATGTTTGGTGAAAATTTAACCATTTCTAAGCTTGAAGAAACTGAAATTTATATTGGTAGTCAATACAAACTTGGCAAAACCATTATTGAAGTTACAAAACCACGTGAGCCTTGTATGAAACTTGGGTTGGTTTTTGGAACTCAAAAAATTTTAAATCAATTTTGGAATTCTACAAAAAGTGGAATTTATTTTAAAGTAATTCAAACTGGAATAGTAAAATCAGGAGACGAATTAATTCTTATAAGTGAAGCTAAAAACACTCCAACTATTGCAGAATTATATGAAGACAAAAAGAAATAAATTAAAAAGGACTAACAGTAAAATGTTAGTCCTTTTTTGTAATAAAATAGTATTTGTTTTCTTTATTTTTTTGATAATAAATCTCTAATTTCAATCAATAACTCTTCTTGAGTTGGTTTTTTTGATACTTCTGGAGCAGCTTTCTCTCCCTTCTTTTTCAAATCATTCATTTTGTTAATCCCTTTTACAATTAGGAACATGACAAAAGCAACAATAATAAAATCAGTAACATTTGTTAAAAAATCTCCATAAAGCACAGCTACTTCGCTAGTAATTTTACCAGCTCCATCAGCAACTCCTTCGTTTATAATGTATTTCAAATCTTTAAAATCTGATTTGAATAATAATCCAATAAGTGGAGAAACAATCCCACCGGTAAATGAAGTAACAACCGATTTAAACGCTACACCCATTACAAAACCAACAGCAATGTCTACAAGGTTTCCCTTCATTGCAAAATCTTTAAATTCTTTCAGCATTCCCATTTTAAAAAAAGTATTTGATAATTAATTACACCAAGACACTAAAAATTCCAAAAATCATTAATGTTTTTTCAAAGCTCTTTTTATGCGCTGTGATATGACAGTTAGGAGTTCGTATGATATAGTTTTAGAATTTTTTGCCAAAGCATTAATATGTTGTTGATTTTTGTAGACAATAACTTCATCATATTCTTTACAATCAATATTCGTAATATTTACCATCAGCATATCCATACAAACATTCCCAACAATAAAAGCTTTTTCATTATTAATATAAACATAGCCTTTTCCATTTCCCAGTTGCCTTGAAATTCCATCGGCGTGACCAATAGGAACTGTTGCTGTTTTAATGTTTTTTTCAGCTTTAAATGCACGATTATAACCAACAGTTTCACCCTTTTTAATAGTGTGAATCTGAGAAATTACCGATTTTAACTGCAATGCATTTTTTAGAGTTTCTGTTATATCAGTCTGATTTGCAAATCCGAACAATCCAATTCCTAATCGAACCATATCAAACTGAGCTTCATTGGAGTAATTTATAATTCCTGAAGTGTTTAGCATATGTTTCATAGGAGTGTATCCTAATTTTTCAATCATTTTTGTTGAAATAGCATTGAAAGTTGCTATTTGTTGAAGTGTAAATTCTTTTTCGTTTAAATCTTCACTTGCAGCAATATGCGAAAATAATGAAGCAACGTTAACTTCGTCTGATTTTTTGATTGAATTAATCACTAAATCTATATTACTTTCAGAAAAACCAAGTCTGTTTAAACCTGTATTAAATTTTAAATGAATAGGATAATTCTGTTTTTTCTCTTTCTTTAACACAGAAATAAATTCAGAAAGTATTTTTTCAGAATAAATATTAGGCTCTAGATTGTATTCAATTAGTTTATATAAATTAATTAACTGGGGGTGAAGCACTAAAATGGGTTTTGTTATACCGCAATTTCTTAGGGCAACACCTTCATTGGTATACGCAACTGCAAAATAATCAACTTTATGTGCTACATGTTTTGCTATTTCAATAGCTGAACTTCCATAACCAAATGCCTTTACCACCACTAAAATTTTGGTGGTTTTTTTGAGTTTAGATTTAAAAAAGTTGAGGTTAAAATCAACAGCATTTAAATCAATTTCAAGTGTAGTAACATGATTATTTTTCATCCTTTAATTCGGATTTTTTCTTTTTCTGTGCTTGTATAGCATTGTAGTAAGCTGCTCTGCTCAATGGCTCGTATTCCTGAGTTTCACCTAACAGTACCAATTCATCACCAGCCGCTGTTCTGTGACTAAAATGCGCTAAATTTCCAGTTCTTGTACAAACTGCGTGTACTTTAGTAACATATTCGGCAGTAGCCATAAGCGCCGGCATTGGACCAAACGGATTTCCTTTAAAATCCATATCTAAACCAGCTACAATTACACGAACACCCCTGTTGGCTAAATCGTTACAAACGCTTACAATTTCATTATCAAAAAACTGGGCTTCATCTATACCTACAACATCAACATCAGTTGCTAAAATTCTAATATTTCCTGAAGATGGAACAGGTGTACTCCTAATTTCATTAGCATCATGTGATACCACTTTTTCTTCGTCGTACCTAACATCAATTGCCGGTTTAAAAATTTCTACTTTTTGCTTTGCAAACTGCGCACGCTTTAACCTGCGAATCAGTTCTTCGGTTTTACCCGAGAACATAGAGCCACAAATTACTTCAATCCAGCCAAATTGTTCAGTATGATTTACAGTATTTTCAAGAAACATTTTGTAATTTCACGCTTGAAAGGTTTATAAAATATTTTCTAAAATTAAAACTTAAAAAAATAAATTCTAAATTTACTTGAATTTCAAAGGTTCAATTTTTTTTAAATCTTAGAATTGTACAAATTTATTAAAAATTATACAGCAAAAAATTAAATAACAAATCAACTTATGCACAAAAAATTAGAAGCTGAATTAGTAAGTCTGGCAAACAGCATTTTAGAGATGAAAAATAATGAAGAAATAGCGGTTCTTCATAAAAAAGCACAGGAAATTTATGAAAAACTAACCGTGTTAAAATTTGTTGAAAATAATTTGAATGTTGCTGTTTCAGAAAAAGAAGAAGTTGTTGAAAATAAATTTGAAGAGTTTATCGAGGAAGACATATCAGAAGAAATTGAATTAACACCTGCCTTTGAAGAAGAAATCACTGTTGAAAATCAAGTTGAGAGTATTTTTGAAGAAACTATAGAAAGCGAAGAGGTTGATGAATTAACAAAGGAAAATGTAGAAGATGCTTTTTTAACTCAAGATAATTTGGTAAAAAATGATACTGATGAAATTCCATCTTTACATCATTCATTAGAAGAGGAGTTTGAAAATGCTATTTCTGCTGATGTGGCAACTAATTTATTTGAAAAAGCAACAAAAAAAGAGCCAATTAAGGAGCAAACTTTGGAGGAAGTTGAAGAAAAAATTGAAGAGAAGAGAATTTCGTTAAATGATTCCTTATTTAAAGATAATATTCAAGTTGGGTTAAATGATAGAATTGCGTTTGTAAAGTTTTTGTTTGATGGTAGTCAGGAAGATTTTAACAGAGTTTTATCACAATTAAATTCTTTTGACACAGAAAAGGAAGCAAAATCATTTCTAAATAAATTTGTAAAACCAGATTATAATTGGGTCAATAAAGAAGAATATGAAGAGCGCTTGGTTTCTTTAATTGAGCGAAGGTTTTTATAAAATGAACTATGAATTTAAGAGCAACTTAATTTTTTATTACTTAGCTCTTCTGCTAAATAATACTTCATAACTATTGGCTAGCTTATAAATTTCATCTAATTATTTAACAGTAATAGGGGTGGTTTTTATTTCTTGTAAAATAAAATCAGTAAGATTTATTTCTTTTAAAATTCTTCTACAGGTATTGCAGGTTTTTAGGTAGTATATTTTTTTCGTGGATTTATAAATTAAATAGAGGTAAAAGTAAATGTACGTTGTTTTTATATTAAATTTGGCAACTTAAAACTGATAAATTTTATGAAAGCAGCATTCGATGTGTTAAAAAAGTCGCGTATATTAACATTAAAGGTTATTAATGGCTTAACAATGGAGCAATTAAATACAACTCCTAAAGGTTTTAACAATAATATAGTTTGGAATATAGGGCATTTGGTAGTAACTCAGCAATTGTTATGTTATAAATTATCGGGGTTAGAATGTGGTGTTTCAAATGAAATGATTACTAATTTTCAGAAGGGATCAGCACCAAATTATGTAGTTTCAGAAGAACAATTTGAAAAGTTGAAAAAATTATTTATTGAACTATCAGTTAAATTAGAAGAAGACTATAATAAAGGTGTTTTTAAGCAATACAATGAATATGCAACTAGTGTAAATATTACTTTAACTAATATTTCAGAAGCAGTTGCTTTTAATAATTACCACGAAGGTATACATTTAGGAATACTATTACAACTTAAGAAATTAGTTTAAATAGTATACATAACTTACATGAATCCATAATAACCAATCATTAAATTTAATAGCAGGATCTTGGCAGGCATTTAAACCATCAACCCATTTCCCAAAATGATCGAGTTTAGTTGTCTTGACGATAGTTCACCTCTTAATCTAAAATGTTCAGAAAAATATGTGGGTTTTTGATTCCATCGACACCAATTCCAGCACCCACATTATCATCTACGTTACCCTTAAAATAATTTCTTATTCCGTAATCAGTAGTAAAAGGGGTTGATACGTCAATTAATCCAGCTTCATTGTGAATATGCTTTTGTAATGAAGAGTATTCCTATAGAAATAAAGGTTATTATTTTAACAATTTCACTTATACTGTGGGAACTATACACTCAAATATTATAATTATCTTTAATAACTGGGGTGTAAATAATAATTTTAAAGTTGATTTAGGTCGAAAGTTTCATTGTTTTCCCAATTAGCCCGTAATTCAAGAGGTTTCTTAAAATAAATAATTTTTTCGGGTTGTTGTTTGTTTAGATAATTACCAGTATCCCATTTTCCATTGCTGTTTTCGTCAAAAGTTACTCTTACAAAATAAGTGTCAGGGCTTAATGAGTTAAATATAATTTCTTGTGGAGCGTCAATTTTCAAAACTCTCACTAATTGCTCTTTATTGTTTAATAATTCAACTATTAAACTTTTGGAATAATTACTTGTAAAATTTAATTTAAGAATACCATAATCGTCAGGAGATTTTGTATTGAACTTATAATTTAAAGAGTCACTTGCAATATCATAAATATCAACTAATGCATCGGGTAATAGTTTAACAGTATATAGCGTTTTATATTTTTTCTCAAAGTTTAAGTATAGTTTGGTTTTGGTTTTTGACAATGAGGGTTCAAAATTTACAGGTATAGAATCACTACTAAATAATGAGATTAAACTTTTGTCAAATTGAACAATAGGTGTGTTGCTATTTAGTGAAAATGTATCTAATAAATGTAAAGTATTCCCTGAATGTTCAATTTTTAATGAATCTATTTTTGAAGATCTGATTCTTGCAGTAAAAGGTTCAAGATATTCATTTTTTGATACTTCAAAATTTAGTGAATCTGTTTCAAAAGGAGAATACCAGTAGTGAATGGTATCTTTTATAGCATCATAAATAATTTCAGATTTAAAATCTTTGGGTGTAGTTGTTAACAATTTAATGTCTAAGTCATGAGCATCTCCTTCAAATCCAAAAATTAAATGCCCTTTTACCTCTTCTTTTGGTCTGATTACTTTTAATTCAGGAATTTCTTTAAAAAGGGTAAAATTATAAGAGCTATCAATAGGTAAAGAAATAGTGTCTTTTATAAACCCAATTTTATCGGTTTTTGGATTGTATATTTTGTTATTGTTGACATCTTGTAATGCAATCATTAAATACTTCCCTTCTTTTAAATTGGTTAAATTAAATAAGGTAGAATCTAGTGTATTTGCTATATAGCGTGGTTTTTCTTTGTAAATTATAGAATCAGTAAAGTTTTCGTTGTATGCATATAAGAGTACATCAATTCCTTTTACGGATTTTTTTAATAAAGGATCAGTAACTTTACCTGATAATGACAAGGAGTCAATGTAAATTCCGGTTGAAAACACATACTTAAAATTTCCTAATTCATTGCTTTCATTATTATCAATTATGCTATTTCCAAAATTAAATGAATAGGTGGTGTTAGCATCAAGTGTATCTAAAATTTTTATTGAAATATATTTGCTTGCAGTTCCAACAGGAATAATTTCAGGGTCATTTTTTTGAGGTGGTGAAATTACCAAATTCTTTTTTACATCTTTCAGTTTTATGTATTCGTCAAAATAAATTTTTATTTTTTCTGCTTTAAAATTAACACTTTCAATTTTAGGTATAGCCTTTACTAAAACCGGAGGAATGGAATCTTTTGGGCCACCAATAGGCGTGCCTCTTCTCGCACAGTTTAAAAACAAACTTGAAATTACAAAAATGAATAAAATTTTAAGTTGTAAATGCTTCATACATTGATTTTGATTGCAAAATAACAATTAATTTATTTAAAAAACGAAGCAACACTATTTGTATTGTAGTTTTATTTGGTGTAAGCCATACAGGCAATACTAATCTTTATATTTTTAGTTTTATTCAACTCATTAAAACAAGCCTCTAAAGTTGCTCCTGTGGTTATGATATCATCAATTAATAAAACATGTTTGTTTTCTAAATATTGATTATTTGTTAAATAAAATAACTCTTGTACATTTTTCCAGCGATCAAAACGTACTTTTTTGGTTTGTGTTTTGTTAAATGAAGCTCTAATTAAAATATCTTTAAAATACGGCGCGTTTATTTTTGAAGCCAAAGTTTCTCCAAAGGTGGTTACCTGATTATACCCTCTTTTTTTTAATTTATTTTTATGAAGTGGAACAGGTATAATAGCATCAATGTTTTTAAATCTATCACTTTCAAGTATTTCATCGGCAAGCCAGTTTCCTATAAATATACCTACTTGTTGCTGGTTTTTATATTTTAAGTAATGTATTAATTTTTGAACTTTCCCTTTTTTAATATAGAAAAACAAGGCCGTTGCTTTTTCAATTTTAATTCTACCAAAAAATGCTTTCTCAACATTGTTTTCGTCTTCAAAACTAAAATTAGTTAGTGGTAAATCATGTCGGCAAACCAAACAAATAGTAGTTTCATTTTCTGTTAAATGATTTTCACAGCACAAACAAATATCAGGATAAAAAATATTGAAAATATCTTTTAGTAAATTCATAGCAACTAAAATTTTACTAAAAGTAAGGTTAATTTAGTTAAAAATTAAGTTCAAAATTGTAATATGCTTAGAAAAAGCCGCATTGATATTAAAAAAATCTCAAAAATTTATATTTTAATAAAATTAAATGTAATTTTGCACGTTAAAAAATAAATCCTTAAATAACTTGGAAATGGAAGAAAATAAAAAATCAAGCGGAAAATGGATTGTAATAGTTCTATTAGTGTTGTTATTAGGAGCATTAGTCTATACTTTTTACAATAACAGTGAACACAAAAAATTAACTGACCAAATTGAAGAAGAAAAATTAGAAATTGAAGAAAATTTAGACAGTATGATTGTGAGGTATGAAGATGCCATTGCTCAAAAAACTTCAATGTCCAATGAATTGGCAATTGAACGAGACAGAATTATTTCCTTACGCGATTCAGTAAAGGATTTAAAAACTGCTAACTACAGATCATTAAGGATATACAGACGTGAAATAAGAGAATTAGAAGAAACTAACCAAAAGTTGTTCTATTTAAACGATTCGCTGACGGTTGAAAATAAACAATTGACAATAAATTTAGATAGTGCTAATATTAAAATTATTGAGCAAATTGCAAAATTTGATACGCTTACAGTTGAAAACCAGGAACTAATTCAGAAAGTTGCAATTGGATCTGTTCTAAAAGTTGACAATACCAAAGCTATTGCCATGAGAGAACGCTCGAGCGGCAAATTGGTTGAAACTTCAAGATCAAGATATACAGATGCGTTCAGAATTAATTTCACAATTGATAAAAATGAAATTTCAGAACAAGGTGAGCGTAATGTATATGTGCAAATTATAAATAGTAAAGGAGAAACATTGGCCCCAAAGGGCGAACTTGTTTTAACCGAAGAGCTAACAGTTAATTACAGTGATACAAGTACTGTAGAATATTTAAATGAGGCAGTTGATGTAATTTCATTGGTTGAAGTTAACAGAGATGATATTCAAAAAGGGGCGTATATTGTAAATATATACGTTGAAAATAAAATTGCTGGTACAACTAAAATTGTACTTAAGTAAACAAGAAAACTCTAATAGAATTAAATTTAATGTTTTGAAAGGTGGAAATAGTTTAGGCTATTTCCACCTTTTTTATTTTTTAGTCCTAAAAGCTTTACTATTTTTGCACAATGGCAAATCAAGAAGATAAATTTAAAAAGGTTGTTTCACACGCAAAAGAATATGGTTATGTATTTCAGTCGAGTGAAATTTATGATGGTTTAAGTGCGGTGTATGACTACGCTCAAAACGGTGTTGAGTTAAAGAAAAACATAAGAGATTACTGGTGGAAAGCAATGGTACAAATGCATGAGAACATTGTTGGTTTAGATGCCGCAATCTTTATGCACCCAACTACTTGGAAAGCATCGGGGCATGTTGATGCTTTTAACGATCCGCTAATTGATAATAAAGATTCTAAAAAAAGATATAGAGCCGATGTATTAATTGAAGATTACGTTGGTAAATTGGATACAAAAATTGAGAAAGAAGTAAAAAAAGCAGCGAAACGCTTTGGAGATTCTTTTGATAAAGAACAATTTTTAGCAACAAATCCAAGAGTACTTAGCTACAAGGAGAAAGGAGAAGCTATTTTACAACGTATGGGAAAATCGTTGGAAAAAGAAGATTTAGCCGATGTAAAAGCATTGATTGAAGAATTAGGAATTGGTTGCCCACTTTCAGGTTCAAAAAATTGGACCGATGTAAAGCAATTCAATTTAATGTTTGGAACAAAATTAGGTGCTTCTGCTGAGACGGCTATGGATTTATACCTTCGTCCGGAAACGGCTCAGGGTATTTTTGTAAACTTTTTAAATGTTCAAAAAACTGGTAGAATGAAAATTCCTTTTGGAATTGCACAAACCGGTAAAGCATTTAGAAACGAAATAGTAGCTCGTCAGTTTATTTTCCGTATGCGTGAATTTGAACAAATGGAAATGCAGTTTTTTGTTCGCCCTGGTACGCAAAAAGAATGGTATGAGCAGTGGAAAGAAACACGTTTAAAATGGCACTTGTCATTAGGAATGGGTGAAGATAACTACCGTTTCCACGATCACGAAAAATTAGCACATTATGCCGATGCAGCAGCTGACATTGAGTTTAAATTTCCTTTTGGATTTAAAGAGTTGGAAGGAATTCACTCACGTACCGATTTTGATTTATCAAGTCATGAGGAATTTTCAGGAAAAAAATTACAATACTTTGATCCTGAAATTAACGAACGCTATGTGCCGTATGTGGTTGAAACTTCCATTGGCTTAGACAGAATGTTTTTAGCAGTTTTCTCAAACTCGTTACAAGAGGAAGAGCTTGAAAACGGAACAACTAGAACTGTTTTAAAATTACCTGCAGTATTGGCGCCAACAAAAGCAGCTATTTTACCGTTGGTTAAAAAAGATGGATTACCTGAAATTGCACGTAAAATTGTGGAAGATTTAAAATGGGATTTCAATGTAGCTTATGACGAGAAAGATGCTGTTGGGAGACGTTATAGAAGGCAAGATGCCGCAGGAACACCGTTCTGTATTACTGTTGATCACGATACGTTGAATGATGATTCAGTTACCATTCGTTATAGAGATACTATGGAGCAACAACGTGTTAAAATTTCAGCATTGAAAACTTTAATTAAAGAAGAAGTTGATGTAAAAAATTGGTTAATGAAAATGTAAATCAATTTTAAATTATAAAAAAAGTCTCATACTGTGAGGCTTTTTTTATGTTGTAATTATTAAAATCTTTTTCCTAAAAAGATACCACCTCTAAAAAATCCGTCTGGAGATGCGTTACTAAAGCCTAAT